>Ga0209251_1000195_pt1 | contig 55511 bp, 44 predicted proteins | sample SaaInlV_100m_DNA_6_FD_184665 | JGI IMG/M metagenome (GOLD analysis project Ga0209251, IMG submission 184665) | Marine microbial communities from expanding oxygen minimum zones in the Saanich Inlet - Saanich Inlet SI073_LV_10m_DNA (SPAdes) (version 2) | ecosystem: Environmental > Aquatic > Marine...
CTCAAAGCAACAACGGTTTGGGACCAACTTGTTCTTTGACATAGGTGCTAAGTTGGCGAGACTTGATCCATTGATGCGGGGCCTGTCAGTGAAAATCGTGCCTCGTAAATAGTGCCTTGAAAATAGTGCCTTATCAATAAAGCCGCGCAGACCGCATAACGCGCAGGAAATGGTTGGGGCCAACGGGTCACCCACCCGGCTCACTGCGACCATTAATCGCCGGGTATAATCACCCTCTCTCTGAGCCAAAACGCTATTGCGCTAATACCTGGGCCCAACGAATAATGGTTTTTAATTTTCCCTGATGCAGACTAAGCACCCATCCACTTACAACCAATCTCCCCTCGCCGCAGAGATCACTTCAACCGCAGCTGAGGCTGACATTGCGAGCAAAGGTAGAGGCGCCTTGAATTTACTTCAATACGCTCAACCGGCGTTGAGCAGCGATAGCAAGATTCGCCCTGGCGATCAAATATGACAAAGCGATAACGACTCCTTGTAAAGCCGTCTCGTTTCAGCGCGGCGACCCGTGCGGGGCTATTCGTGATTCCGGCAGTGGCCAGCGACTGACGTGTTAGATCCAATGTTGCCCGAGACAACGCGCCAAGTTGAGCGCGAGTAAGATCGCAAGGTCGATCAGATGGGTGTAGTCCTGCCGCGTGAAGGATCTCCGAGCGCAAATAATTGCCTATACCCGCTACAAAGGACTGGTCTAGATAGAGGGCTGCTAGGGACCGTCTACAGAATTGCTTAGACATCAATTGATCTAGCACATCACGCCAAACCACACCCTCATCTAGAGCATCCGGGCCTAACTTCGCGAGGTATTTTTGTAGCGGCAATTGCTCAGGGGTCAGCACTTCTATGTCCGAGGCGCTGTAAAGAAGCGCGCTGTGGGTGTCAGTGTGAATTGCTACGCGCAATGTTCTGCCGGTGGCTGGCTGCTTATCGCGCTTCACCACATACCACCGCCCGTATAACTGGTTATGGCTATAGAGGGTCAACTCATTGCTGAAGTGGGTCAGCATGGCTTTACCGCGACTACTTACGTCCATCACCGTCTCGCCACTAAGCGCGTTGTTAAAACGTTGTAGGTGAGGCTGTGAGAACGTAACGCTGCGGGTCTCTTTACCATTTAGAACTTTGCCAATACGCAGCGCAGCGCGTCTAATCTCTGGCCCTTCCGGCATGCTCTTTCACCCTTTTTTATTGTATTGAGCTTTGCGCGACGACACGCGCAAGACCTAGACTTAGCAGCAATGTCAGAGAAGTTTTTGGGTTGCCACTGACCTACCCTGCTCTCTTTGCTGTTAGGCAAAGCCAAATCGAAAAATCTTATGCCATCGCCCGAACAACCAACCTTGAACGTGCAAACTGGCTACGCTAAAACGCCTATTTGAACACGACTTATGTCTACTCTTTGTGAAGCAGACACTGTGAAGCGCAGACTGTGAAGCGAATAACATAAAGCGGACAACGTGACCCAGATACCGGAAGACATGCAGGCAGAATGGAACAAGTGCGATGAGCGCGAGAAATCTCGCTCCTATTTATTGCACCGGTTTGCAGCGGTGATGCAATTGATAGGGGATTGCGCCATGCTTATAGCTTTGCCGCAAAGGAAACATCAATGAGCTTTAACAAATTAACATGGGGCGTGAAATCTAGCTTTAGGGGTTACGTGGAGGCTGCAGAGGGTTCAATAACCTTAAGTGATGGCGCAACCCGCACCGAAGAGGGCACATTTGTCTTCATCGCGCAGCCTGGCGGCGATCTGTCTATAGCAGCGGATGGGAGCGCAACGGGCGCTATGCGTTTTCAAGGCACAGTGGTTTTTGAAGCACACGGAGGTATGCTCAAGTCTACCCTTGCCGAACTGGGTTTGGAGGCAGGAGAAAATGGACTTGTACTTACAGTACTCGACGCGCCAATGAACAAAAGTCGTTGCGCAATTGCAGACTTAGGCCCGATTGAAGTTGGCGCAGAGGGCGTTATGACGATCGTGTCAAAGATCACAGCCGACGGCATGTACCAGATTGCCGACAACTACCCGCCAGGCACAGAGTTGGACCCGATCACACTAGACTAGACGCTTTTCTCATACGGAGCGCGCACGGGTGAATTTTTATCTGGGCGTATCTCTAAAGATACTCCTCGCAGAACGCGAGGAGTTTTATAACCGTCAACTAAACACTACATAGAGGCCGATTAAGTAATCGGCCTCTGCCAGTGGTATTAGTTATTCCCAAGGTCAAAGCGATCTAACTGCATGACTTTGGTCCAAGCACTAACAAAGTCTTCAACAAAGCGCGGGCTTGCATCATCGTAGGCATACGCCTCGGCAATGGCCCGCAGTTCGGAATTTGAACCGAAAATGAGGTCTACGGTGGTGGCCGTAAACTGCACATCCTGGGTCACAGGATCAACTCGTTCGTAAACGCCTTCGGTTGCTGCTTTGCGCCAAGGATGAGTACCGTCCAACAAATTCAGAAAGAAATCGTTGCTTAGAGTACCTGGCCGTTGGGTTAAAACGCCGTGGGCTGTTCCATCAGTGTTGGCATTAAGCACTCGCATACCGCCTAGCAACACAGTCATTTCTGGTACGGTTAGCCGCAACTGATCTGCCTTGTCTACCATCATTTCAGCTGGCGAACGATACGCTTGGCTAACATTGAAGTAATTACGAAATGCATCAGCGGCGGGCTCTAATACAGCGAAAGACACAACATCCGTTTGTTCCTGAAGCGCATCTACACGACCCGGCACAAATGGCACCGACACGTCAGTGCCCGCCTCTTTAGCTGCGCGCTCTATGCCCACTGCGCCGCCAAGTACAATAATGTCAGCCAGCGACACTTGACCCCTGCGGTTGTTGTCATTGAATTCGCTCTGTACGCCCTTTAACACATCTAATACGCGAGCCAATTTTTGCGGTTGGTTCACTGCCCAATCTTTCTGTGGCGCTAGGCTCACGCGTGCGCCGTTGGCACCGCCTCGCATGTCGCTGCCACGGAATGACGCAGCAGAAGCCCATGCAGTGCCCACTAAATCTGCAACGCTTAAGTTAGTTGCTGCGATAGATCTCTTCAGTTGCTTAATCTGGCGAGCGTTCACAGGCTTGGTGGTGGCCGCAGGCAACGGATCTTGCCAAATCATCACCTCGCTAGGCACATCATCGCCTAGGTAACGAACCCGTGGTCCCATATCGCGGTGAGTCAATTTGAACCATGCTTTAGCAAAAGCTAATCGGTATTCATTTGGGTCTGCCAAAAATCGCTCTACGATTTTGCGGTACTCAGGATCGTACTTAAGCGCTAAATCCGCAGTCGTCATGACAGGCGGATTAAACTTACCTTTCACGTGGGCATCAGGCACCACACTGTGGAGCGATTCGTCTGTTGGAATCCACTGCAATGCGCCCGCAGGGCTGCGCGTTTGCTGCCACTCGAAGTTAAGCAAATTTTGCAAATACAGTGTGGTCCATTGAGTGGGCGCTTGTGTCCATGCACCCTCTAAACCGCTGGTCACTGTGTCTTCTGAATGGCCCTTGCCACAGCTGTTCTTCCAGCCTAAGCCTTGTTCTTCTATTGACGCTGCACCTGGCTCACGCCCAACACAAGACTTCTTGCGCGCACCATGCATTTTGCCGAAGGTATGACCGCCCGCGATCAGCGCAACAGTCTCTTCATCGTCCATTGCCATACGCCCAAAGGTCACGCGCACGCTTTTCGCCGAACCCACAGGGTCGGGCTTGCCTTGCGGGCCTTCAGGATTAACGTAGATCAGGCCCATGTGAGCCGCCCCCAAGGGTTTTTCTAGCTTGCCATCTTTGTCGTGACGTTCACTAGCGAGCATGGTGACTTCAGGCCCCCAATAGACCAGATCCGGTTCCCAGTCGTCTGCACGACCGCCAGCAAAACCAAAGGTTTGAAACCCCATGTTCTCCATACCGACTGTACCGGCAAGTACCATTAAGTCTGCCCAAGAAAGGCTTTGACCGTATTTTTGCTTGATGGGCCAAAGTAGTCTGCGCGCTTTGTCCAAATTGCCGTTGTCAGGCCAACTGTTGAGAGGGTCAAACCGCATTTGGCCGCCATCAGCACCGCCGCGTCCGTCTAACGTTCTGTACGTACCCGCGCTGTGCCAGGCCAAACGGATAAAGAATGGGCCGTAGTTACCAAAGTCCGCAGGCCACCAATCTTGTGAAGTGGTCAGCAGCACGTTGATGTCGGCTTTCACCGCCGCTAGGTCTAAAGTATTGAACGCTTGAGCGTAGTCAAAATCCTCACCCAGCGGATTGGCGCTGGCGTCGTGGTCGCGCAGAGTCGATAAATTGAGTTGTTCAGGCCACCAAAATTGATTGGTTTTCGCGTGCTCTACCCTCTTACTCGCCTCGCCTGATGAGCTAGACGCACCATGATGCCCTTCACTGGCATGCAATGGTGAAGCCACCCACATTACTGACATCAGCGCAATGCCCCCTAAAAGCTTGCTTCGCATTTCTTTAACCCTCATGAAATTATAAAAATCTGTCTCTTTACGAACAATTGAACTACCCGCTCGCAACTTGGGAGAGAACATAAACCCCTTGTCTTCATAGGTGAAATTGATTCTATATACTCTGGCGATAGACCAGCTCTATGGCGAGCCTTTGCTCAATGGACGTTTAGTGCTGGCTTACTTTCGTCAGCGGGAGCAATGCCAAGGCGAAAAAATATACCAGCAAATGTTTGATTCAACCCTGCTTTTAGGGAAGTAAAATAGCCACCAATTGGGGGTAAGGCCTTTCGCTCCGCAGATCGTAACGCCGCAAAATAGTGTTGGCCTCAGGCCCCCACTTTGCATAGATGACCCGTAGATGTTTAACTCTTTGTAATCCAACCCAACCAAAAAATCAGGAGAGCGCTTTGTGACGCAGTCTAGTGCCGACCCATCAGTGTCTATAAGAACTACCAAAACAGGCTTCTATAAGGGTTTCAACGTATCTGTGGCGGCTATTCCTAAAGTGGTCATCTTTGCCTTTATTCTTTGGATCGGCTTGTCTCCAGAACGCGCAGGCGAGCAACTTGCAGCCCTGCAAACTTGGTCAACCTCATCCTTTGGCGGCTGGTATGTCTATGTCACAGCCCTCTTCACGGTGACCTGTTTAGCCATAGCAGTGTGGCCGCGCACAGGAAAAATTGTATTGGGCAAGAAAGACGAAGCGCCAGCATTCTCACTGTTTACTTGGGTGTCTATGATGTTTGGTGCCGGTATTGGTATTGGCATGCTCACCTACTCAACCGCCGAACCTATTTTTCACTTCGCCACCAACCCAGAGACCATCAAGGGGTTAAGTACACCACTAGATGAATCCAATGTGCGTAACGCCTACAAGTGGGCAATGCTGCACTACGGTTTAACCCCATGGGCGTGCTACGGACTAATCGGCATTTCTTTGAGCTACTTCAGCTATGTCCGCGGTTTACCGTTAACCATCCGCTCCGGCCTACAGCCTTTGTTTGGCGACGCCATGTCGGGCTGGGCGGGCCACTTGGTCGACATCGCGGCTATTTTAGCTACCTTGATTGGTCTTGGCGTGACCATTGGTTACGGCGTCTCACAGTTCGCCTCGGGTATATTCAACATCAGCGGTATAGCGTCGATTGTTGACGAAGCCGGCAAACCGACCTTGACCGCGCAAATCACCGGTTTGATCATTATCGTGGCAGCATCGTGCATCTCTGCCCTGTCTGGTATTCAGCGCGGCATTAAGTGGCTGTCTAACATCAACATGCTACTAACAATTGCTCTTTTGCTCTGCTTTGTGGCGCTGGGATCCACGCTCTTCGCAATACAGTCATTTGGCTACGCCATCTGGGATTACCTAATAGCCCTGCCAATTATGTCTACTACCGTTTGGAATGATTCCAGCACTGAGGTAGGCGCCGCGCTGCAAGGTTGGCAAGGGGCATGGAACATCTTCTACTGGGCTTGGTGGATCGCGTTTGCGCCATTTGTCGGTATGTTTTTAGCCCGAGTATCAAAAGGTCGCACCATCAGAGAATATGTACTGGGTGCGATCATTGTGCCCTCGCTGATCTGCTTAACTTGGCTGACTTTTGTAGGCGCTACGGCCATCGACCTAGAGCTTAGCGGCATAGCCCAAGGCACCATTGTTAACTCTGATATCTCTGCACAACTGTTTACCACCATCAACCTTTTGTTATCACCAGACATGGCCGTGGCCTTGTCGGTATTGGTGGTTGTATTACTGCTCACCTTCTTAATCACTTCTGCCGACTCAGGCATTTTGATCATCAATACCTTGGCTTCTGGCGGCGACCAAAGCCGAAAGCAGGGCCTACATGTAGTGCTTTGGGGTGTGATATTCGCAGTACTCGTGAGTGTACTTCTACTTGCTGGCGGTATGGACGCACTGCGCTCAGCCATGATTGTTGGCGCACTGCCCTTCTCACTGGTAATGGCGCTAATGGTCATTGCATTGATCAAGGCACTGGCCTTCGACAGCCAACCAGATGAGTGAACGACGACGCAAACAGATTCACTATGCAACAGTAGAATAATGCTGGACTAGTCCGAGGCCTTTGATTTGGATATTTATTTCGACCCAGAGTTTCTATTTTTCTGGCAAGCCGCGGTTGTCGTCTTAGGCCTAATTGTTGGCAGTTTTCTGAATGTAGTCATCTATCGGCTGCCTATCATGCTAGAACTCGCGTGGCAGGCGGAAGCCCGCTACGTCTTAGATCAACAGGATCAGCGGGATCAGGAGGATCAAGAAGGCCGCCAAGGCCAAGACAAGGAAGATGCACAAGTTGAACCCTTCAACTTATCTGTACCGCGCTCTCGTTGCGCCAAGTGCAATAGTCCCATTGGTATTCTGCAAAATATTCCACTCATCAGCTTCCTCTGGTTGCGTGGGAAATGCGCGCACTGCCAAACCCCTATTTCTTGGCAATACCCAGCCATTGAGCTAATAACAGCCATTTTAAGCCTAATGGTTTTTTGGAAGTTTGGATTAAGCACCGACCTGATTTTCGCGCTGATATTTACATGGGCGCTAATCGCCCTATCTGGCATTGATGCAAAACATTTTATACTGCCTGACAATATCGTCCTGCCCTTACTATGGTTAGGGTTATTTGCCAATCTGAATGGTAGTTTCGCGAATCTCCCCGACGCGGTTTTGGGCGCAATCTTTGGTTACGGCGTTTTGTGGGTTTGTTTTTGGGCGTTTAAACTGGCCACCGGCAAAGAGGGCATGGGCTATGGCGACTTTAAACTAATGGCCGCCGTTGGCGCGTGGTTTGGCTGGCAGAGTCTACCTGCAGCGCTGCTACTCTCATCTTTAACCGGCGCTGTCGTGGGTATCACGCTAATAATTTTGCAAAAAAATGATCGTTCATCAGCCATACCGTTTGGGCCCTATATCGCAATATCAGGGTGGCTAATGCTGATGTATGGCGCAGAAATAAAAAGTCTTTTAGCTCAATTGCTGAGCCTAAATTTTTTGTAGGCCCATCACCAAAGTTCTAACCGATGCTTCTAGCGTATGTCGTTAGCCCAGTAACTCCCATATAGGCGACTAAGGGCCAAAACAACCGGACCACTCCGCACACCATAGTCATTAAACCAGACCATCAAAGCTTAAAGCCGTCGCCCTCTAATACATTGCACCGTCCTTCGACAAATACCTTGTCGTCAGCCTGTTCTACATTGTAAGTCAGGCCGTAGTCTAGACTCGTACGGTCGATAGAGAGGTCAAATTTCCTTGCTGCAAAACTCGCTAACAACAGCCCTGCAGGAAGATCTATTGATGCCGTCTGTGCGACAAAAACACGCTGACCTAACCCTCCAGTAAACTCAACGGCATCTAAACCAGCAGTGATCCTCAACATATGCGAGTAACGCTGCCCGTCTGGAAACTCAGCGCTGCATACAACATAGGTAACAAAAACCGGATTAGGCACCGTGTTTATAACAAGCGCTACGTCGGGTGCTGTCGTAGTTGCAGGCGATGGTACTGAACTAGCTTTATTTGTCTCACCACAACCAAATATAAACACCAGCAACCCAGTACCAAACAAGATGACCTTAACAAACTGCCGCTTGCGCATTCTATTCTGCCTTACACAACTCAAAAGAATCTCCTCCTCCGCCAAATCTAGATACTAAAAGTTAACGACACCCACTCAATACACGCGCCAGAGAGACTGAAGCAACTGGTAAAGCCACCTCTCAGAACAAAAAATATTGATCACCAAAAGATTACTAAATATACCGTTTATACCGATTATTGCTCCGAATATAGAATTATTGATTACTTTAGCCACCCAATGAAGCAAAAAGCCTCACCGTAAAGCGAAACTCAGACCTGACCATCACTAAGTTTGCATCTGCAAACGCTGCGGATAGCTGTAGACCCTTAAGACACTGGAGAGCCCTTTGCGCAATCAGAATATAAAAACTAAAGTCGTGCTCTTTTTACTCATCGTATGCTTCACCATCAGCACGGTTATGGGTTGGATTGGTTATCAAAACGGCAAGACGGCCATAAAAAACCTTGGCTTCAATCAATTAACCTCCATCCGCGCCACCAAAAGTAGCCAACTACAAAGCTACCTCGATCTTGTTGGTGCACAAATTATTACACTAGGCGAAAACCCGACAACCATCGAGGCAATGAAAGGGTTTTCTCAGGCTTTCTCGGAACTCAAAAATGAACCCAACCAAACTGAACTGACATCAACGCTAGTCGCCAGCGATAGCAGTCTACACGCTTACTACGAAAATGAGTTTCTACCCTCTCTCGAAAGCGGCAGTCACAAATCGCAAGTGCTAACGCAATTTTTGCCAAACAGTTTTACCGCCGCTTACTTACAGCACCACTATATTTCCGAAAACCAATTTCCAACAGGGAGAAAAAATGCTTTGCGCCAGGCAAATGATGGCAGTCAATACAGCAAAGTTCATAACGCGTTCCATAACACGCTAAACAGCTACTTAGAAAAATTTGACTTTTATGACATTTTTTTGGTCGATCACAATACGGGGGACATTGTTTATTCCGTATTTAAAGAGGCTGACTTTGCCACCAACCTAAGAAATGGACCCTATCGCAGATCCAACATTGCATCGGCTTACGAAGAGGCAAATGTACTGGCCCTCGCAGATGCCCCAATCTTTGTGGAATTTGATTACTACGCACCCTCTTATGGTGCGCCAGCCGCCTTTATTGCAAAGCCTATATTCGATAACGGCGAGCGAATTGGGGTACTTATTTTCCAAATGCCCATAACCCGCATCAATCAAATCATGACAGGTAACCAACACTGGGTAAAAGACGGTCTTGGCGAAACAGGCGAAACCTATCTGGTAGGACCAGACTTCACCATGCGTAGTGTATCGAGATTTCTCGTCGAAGACCGTGAAGGATATTTCGCGGCCCTAGAAAAGCTAGACTATCCAAGCAAGACAATTAGCCAACTAGATGAATTCGACACATCTATCCTTTTGCAACGCGTGCAAACAAAAGCTTCATTCGGCGCTTTATCAGGCAAAAGTTCCACGGGCATAATTGAGGACTATCGAGGGATAAGTGTTCTCAGCTCCTATGGCCCTATCCAGTTTGGCGACCATCAGTGGGCGCTGATCTCAGAGATAGATGAGGCAGAGGCATTCGCGCCAATAGATGCACTGGCCAGAACATTAATCATTTCATCACTACTGATTGGGGCACTAGTGGTAGGCCTAGCAGCCTATTTCTCCGGCCAATTTACGAAACCCATAATCTCACTCGCCAACGCAGCTCGAAAGGTTGGCGAAGGCGCGTCAAATATTTCGTTAGAAGTAAAGTCCACTGACGAGATAGGCAGCTTAACTAGCAGTTTCAATGATATGGTTGAAAATCTTGACAGCCAGCGACGTACCATTGAGCTAAAAAATTTAGAAAACACCCGGCTATTACTTAACATTTTGCCGGAACCCATTGCCGAGCGGCTAAAAAGTGGCGAAGCACAGATTGCCGACACCTTTTCAAGCGTTAGTGTGATTTTTACAGACTTAGTTGGATTCACTAAGTGGTCGAAGGGCAGACCTCCCATGGAAGTACTCTCTATGCTGGACGACCTGTTTGGGTCATTCGATGCAGTAGCCAGCAAGCTGGGCGTTGAGAAAATTAAAACAATTGGTGACGCCTATATGGCGGTTTGCGGCCTGCCAGTACCCAACGAAAATCACGCCAGCGTAATGGCGGAGCTTTCCTTCGGAATATTGGACTGTTTAGAAGATTTTAACCGGCGCAACAATACAGAACTGAGAATGCGTATAGGCATACATTGCGGAGCGGTAGTTGCCGGAGTAATTGGCACGTCTAAATTCACTTACGATTTGTGGGGCGAAACCGTAAACATGGCTAGCCGCATGGAATCCACAGGCGTGCCTAACCAAATTCAAATCTCCCAGGCTTTTTATGAGGCACTCAATGGGGAATACACAACGACCTACCGAGGTGAAATCGAGGTTAAAGGCGCGGGTATGGTAAATACTTATCTGTTAGAGACACAAACTATTTCTCAGCAGGAAAATAATATACCAGTTTGATGAGCCCGTTAGAAAACTCATAGAGGGACACGCTACCCTGCTCTTGAACGCCCGTACTTGTTTCAAAACTTGCAACTTCTAAAGCGGAAACCATGCTATTTGTGGAAAATGTATGCGCTAACCGCGACCTGCAACTGACACAGGATTTAAAGTATTCCACCATGCTGCTGCGAAGCACTTCTTTGCTCTTCGCTTCTACCGTGATTTTGTCTCCATCAATACTCAGCCACTGTACATCGTCGGTCACCATCTCGAGCATCGCGTTTATATCACGCGCATTAAACGCGGCGATATAGCCGTAGACAATTTGTGCTTGGTTTTTAACAACAGTCGCATCTGCGGCGTTAGCTGGATTCATAAATGTGCTGAGACAAAAAAGTAAGGTAATGCGATACAAAACGAGAAGCGGAATCACTGCCTTTTTCATTTTGACCCTCCGATGGAGTACGAGATTCAGGCGAGAGGTAAGAGCGTACAAATTAGGCTTTTTCACAACAGCCCCACCCCTTGTCTATTAAATGTACGAGGGTTATAGCGCAGCAATAGATTGACCAAAATCAGCGAGGGATAAGCGGTAGAGGTTTAGGCGTTAAAGGTGGAGCTGCCTAGGGTGCTATCTAATAGATAGCCCATTTCCCTCCCTACCGATATGCATACATGCGAAGAGAAAAAATGAAGTCTAACTATAAATTACAGCTGCAATTTATCACCATTGTAGTTTATGAATAGCCCGCTTTGTTCCATAGACAGTTCATCAAACCTATCGAGCAATCCTGCTGCGCTCTCGGCTGGTGAGATGTCTCCATTGGGACCGCCCATGTCGGTTCTTACCCAACCTGGATGATAAGTGGCTACGGCTATATTTTCGCTCGCTAGCTCATGACTGAGTGTGACGGCGATATTATTTGCGCCTGCCTTTGAAGCTCTATACGCGTACGCGTTGGCAGCCATATGGGCTTGACTGCCCATGAGCGAAGAAATAACGGCAACCTTTGCTGCGCCACTACTCTCCCTTAAATGGGGTAAGAAAGCCCGCGTGGTGAAAAATGGGCTGGCGACATTAGTGACGAGCACTTTTTCAAATGCGGCCATAGTATTTTCTTCGCCGTGCATACCGCTGTAACCGTTTTGCACTCCTGCGTTGCAAACGAGAAGATCTACAGGCTCTCTCAAACTGCTTGCAGCATTTTCCAGCGATTGCTCATCAACTACATCCAATTCAATAATTGAGCAGTGCTCGGGATAGTTTTTTTGTAACGCCGACAGCTCCGCCGCTGACTCTAGATTTCTGCAGCCGGCTATTACTTTATCGCCTCGCTTTAGCGCCAGTGTTGCCAATGCTAAGCCTATACCTCGGTTTGCGCCGGTAATGAGTATTGTGGTCATAGTGTGTTACCCTCTTATTCTTATCAAACAGTAGAACTAAGCGGACTTAATCATGTCTGCCATTTTTTCTGCGACCATTATGGTGGGCGCGTTTAAGTTGCCGTTGGTTATGTGCGGGAAAATCGACGAATCTATGACTCGCAGCTTGTCGACTTGATGCACCCGACCCGCTGGATCTACTACAGACATATCATCCACACCCATCTTGCACGTACCGCAGGGGTGGTATGCACTCTCTGCATGGGCGCGTACGAAAGCGTCCAACTCTTTATCGGTTTGCGCCTGAGCACCCGGATTGAACTCCGGGCCGCGAATGGCGTCAAAGGCTGGTTGGGCGAATATCTCCCGAGCACCGCGAATGGCTGCACGAAACACCTCCCAATCTGACGGATGACTCATGTAGTTAAACTTAATAGCGGGATAGTCCGACGGGTTGTTACTCTTTAATCTGACACTGCCTCGGCTTGGCGAAAGCATTGGTCCCACATGGGCCTGACAACCATGGCCTGCAGCCTGTGAGCTGCCGTCATAGGACATTGCGGCAGGCAAGAAGTGAAACTGTATGTCGGGCTGCTCAGCACCTGGATGACTGCGCATATAACCGCCCACTTCAAAGTGATTGGTGGCACCTAAACCGCGCTGTGTCAGCAGCCATTCCAAACCGATCTTCGCTCGCCCCAAAAGGCTGAGGTCTTTATATAGCGATAAGGGCTGGGTAATGGATTGTTGGACATATACTTCTAGGTGATCCATCAAATTTTGACCCACTCCCGGCACATCTGCATTGACCTTTATGTCCATCTCACTCAAGTGATCTTTGGGGCCAATGCCCGATAGCATGAGTAGCTGCGGCGAGTTAATGGCTCCCGCGCACACCAATACCTCTTTATTGGCAAAGGCCTGCTTGGTTTTTCTCCCAACCGCAAAACTCACGCCTTCCGCCTTGCCTTCGTTGATTAGAATTTTTTGCACCATAGCTTTCTTAATGATCTTAAGATTGCTGCGGTTTTTAGGCAGATAGGATCGCGCAGTAGAGGAGCGAATACCCTCTGCAACAGTCATGGGCATAACACCAAAACCCTCTTGATGCTGTCCGTTGAAATCATCATTCAAAGGGTGGCCTGCTTCCTTTGCCGCAGCCAAAAAGTAATGATATAGCGGGTTCCTTAACGCACCAGATGTGGTGCCTACCGGGCCATCATGCCCCTTGAATTCGTCCTCCGTGGTGCGTTTGTCAGCCCGCTGCGCCTTCTTGAAGTAGGGTAATACCTCAGAGTAACCCCACCCCGCTGCGCCCATTTTTTCCCAGCGTTGATAATCATTGGCGTTGCCGCGCACGTAAACCATGCCATTGATCGACGAGGAACCACCCATCACTCGTCCTCTTGGACAATCTAGTCGTCGTCCGTCCATAGTGGGTTCTGGCTCAGCCACATAGCCCCAATTGAGCGTTTTACTTTGCATCGGCAGATAAAATGCCGAGGGCATCTGCACAATCAAATTTTTATCTGAACCACCGGCCTCTAGAAGTATCACCGAGCAACTTGGATCTTCGCTTAGCCTGCTGGCCAAAACACACCCAGCAGAACCTGCGCCTACAACTACATAGTCTGCTATTAATTCGTGTTTATTATTTTCCATTAAGATTCTTTGCTGTTAATTGTGGTACTCGAAGAGAAGCCGATATTTGTAATGCAAAATATTGCGCTTCTAAGCGTCTAAAGCATCTCGGTAGGGGCTCATATTAATGCCAAATGCTGCATAGCGCCCTTCTACAGCGGCAACGGTTTCTATCGACCAATAGCTATGTCCAGGCACGGGAAAACCGAGCAGTGCGCGCTGCTCGACCGAAGCTTCAGCGATCCAGCGTTCCAGCGTCTGATGCTTACCATACATTGACCAACACCATCCAGGGTGCAGTACATTCAGCCATTCACTGTCGGCTTTTTTAAACGTCAAATTTTGTACAATGCGGCAGGCACCGTCGTTAACCGGACGCCCTCTGTGCCAAGTATCATGGCGATAAAACAATACCGATCCTCGGCGATAACGCGCAACGCGTTCACGCAGATAAAGGTGCTTAGCCCGAAACGCGGCTATATCTGGATGATTTTTCGCTAGATAACCTTCAGCTTCCACACGGCTATTAATGTACGGACGATCCTGCACGCCTGGCATATTAAAAATCGGCCAAGTATAGGCTGGATCGTTTGGCCCCTCTCGTGGCACGACAGCAGTGGCACCACCGCATTCTTCACTGTCGCTGAGATAAATTATGATTTCCACAGCTTCCGGATTATCCCATTGGGGCGGATGCAACAAAGTGTGATTGGGGTAATCGCAGTGGATACGTTGCTCGGTCCAATCCTCACGCTCCGTTATTGAGCCATCGCCATACTTTGGCCACAAGTCTGATTGAGAGAGACGTAAATCTGCTAGAGGTTGGTCGAGCAAGGCACTGACTGCCTCTAACAGTTCAGCCGACATGGTCAGCTCATTGACGGCTGACGAGCGCGAAGGGAAAACAAAATTTTGCCCGCTACCAAAGGTGTTGAAATGCTTGGCTTCGGGCGTCTGAGGTTTGGGGAAAAAAGCGAGCGCGTCGGCTTCTGCGCGGGCTATCAAAGTGGCTGGAATAAGACCGTCCACAAATGCATAACCTTGCTTTCGCCAACTGACTAATTGTTCTGTGCCTAGCCGATTGTTTGATAACTGCGAGGGCTCAAGCCAGAGTTCGTTGGTGTCTTGCATATTTTCCCCTGCTCTGTTCTCGGCTCTCTTTTATCGGCTCTCTTTTTTGGCCTACTTGTTTTGGGGCTCCTTTTTGGGGGCCTCTTTTTTTCGCTCTTTTGCCACCGTGCAACAATAGCTGCCATCTGGCGCAAGCATGCGCTACTAGGTCAGCCTTTGCACATCATGGTGAGACTGATTTAGGCTTGCCACCTCGTAGTCTACAAAGGACTGTACATAGTCTTTGCCTTTATGCGCGTTCAAGCTGACTAACGCCGTTGAGATTAGCGCTTCTAACATACCTACTTCGTCAGCAGCATTTTCCGCCGCCAACTGACCCACTGACTCTACAGTTTCTTTAGCAACACTCCACTTAGACATAGACTTTCCTCATTCAGTTTAAAGCAACGGTGCTTTTGCCCACTATTTTCCAACGCTTATTCGGGGAGTTTTTGCAGTTCGAATACATTGTGTAATGCACGAACGGCAAGTTCTACGTAACGCTCGGCAATCACTACTGAAATCTTGATCTCAGAGGTTGAGATCATTTGAATATTAATATTTTCTGAGGCTAAGCAATCAAACATTTTGGTAGCCACTCCAGCGTGAGACCGCATGCCAACGCCAACAATTGATACTTTGGCTATTTCATTGTCGCCACTTATTTCCCGGGCATTGATGTCTTTGGAAATGCCTTGCAGAATTTTTTGCGCAGCATCGTAATCTTGTCGCTTTACCGTAAAGGTGAAATCGGTGAGGCCATCTGCGCCGGTGTTCTGCAAAATCATATCTACTTCGATATTTGCTGCGCCAACGGGGCCCAAAATCTTGGAAGCAATACCAGGTAAATCCGGCACGCCTGCAATGGTAATTTTTGCTTCATCCGTTGCATGAGCAATACCTGAGACAAGGGGCTGTTCCATATCATCTTTCTCCGTTGTAATTAATGTGCCGGGGCCGTCTTGGAACGTGGACATAACACGCAATGGCACACGGTAACGCCCAGCAAATTCTACTGATCTTGGGTGCAGTACTTTCGACCCTAAACTTGCCAATTCAAGCATTTCTTCAAAAGTAATGTGGGTCAGTCGTCTTGCTGACTCAACGATTCGAGGGTCAGTGGTATACACACCATCTACGTCTGTACAAATCTCGCATTCGTCGGCTTTTAGCGCAGCCGCCAGTGCCACGGCAGAAGTGTCTGAACCACCGCGTCCTAGCGTTGTTATCTCTCCAAGGTCATTAACGCCTTGAAAGCCAGCAACAATAGGTACACAACCCGCGTCCAATTCCGCACGCAAAGCATCCGTATCAATCTCTTGAATTCTGGCTTTGCCGTGGACGTTATCGGTTTTTATTGAAATTTGATCGGCTAAGAATGATTTGGCCTGAACACCAATAGACAAAAGTCCAAGGCTGAGTAGTGAAATAGTTACCTGCTCACCAGATGCGGTAAGCACATCCATTTCACGCGCACTGCCATGATCGCCGCCAATGTCGCGCCCCATGGAAACTAACCGATTGGTTTCACCGGACATCGCAGAGACAACTACCACAACCTGGTGGCCTTGATCCACATAACCTTTTACGCGCTGCGCGACGCCGCGAATCCGATCTACATCACCAACACTGGTGCCGCCATATTTTTGAACTATCAACGCCATTAGTTAGCCAACCTATCGCGAACCCAAACCTGTGCATCCGCCAGTGCTTGTTTTACGCCGTCTGGGTTTGTACCACCGCCTGCGCGCGCGAGGTCTGGACGCCCGCCGCCTTTAGCGCCCACGTGCTCTGCTACGGCAGAGAGCAACTCCGGCGCCTGAATTTTTTCTGTTATTGATTTGCTAACGGATACCACCATCCCCACCTTGCCACCAGCAACCTGTGCTAACACTATGACACTGTCAGCTGACAACTGTGAGCGAAGGGTATCCAACGTCTGCATCATGGCCTTGTTGTCCCCATCAACATGCGCGGCAATAAAGTCGACGCCCTTAATCTGTTCTACTTCACTGCCCAAGTCTGAGCTTTTGCTGGCCGCAATTTGTTGCCCCAATTGCTCTACTTCCCGGTTAAGGGCTTTGTTTTCTGCGAGAATCTGGGCGATACGAGCGTTAATTTCAGACGCACCCACTTTTAAAGTATGACCTATGGATGCGATCAGGCTATCGTTTTCACTGACCGCAGCAAGCGCACCCTCACCACTAACCGCTTCTATACGACGAATACCCGCTGCAATACCGCTCTCCAACTGAATCTTGAACAGGCCTATATCGCCCGTACGGCTCACATGAGTACCACCGCAAAGTTCCACTGAATAGTTGCCGCCCATTGAAAGGACTCTAACTTCGTCGCCATATTTTTCACCGAACAGAGCCATTGCACCACGCTCAACCGCATCGTCAAAGGAGAGCAATTCGGTGGTCACTGGACTATTCAATAAAATTTGCTCGTTAACCAAGCGCTCAATTTCATGTAACTGTTCTTGGGTCACTGGACCTGTGTGAGAGAAGTCAAAACGCAGCTTCTCATCATTCACTAGCGAGCCTTTTTGCTGCACGTGATCGCCGAGCACACTTCGAAGTGCGGCATGCATTAAGTGCGTGGCAGAGTGGTTAGCCTGTGTCTTGCGGCGCGTCACTGCGTCTACCGAAGCTGAAATGGCATTCCCTGCACTGATATTTGACGCACTGTCTGCACTCATGCTGCCGATATGCAGGCGTTGATCGCCACTAATCTGAGTGTCTCTAACGACAAACACATTGTTATCGATAACAAGCTGCCCGTAGTCACCTACCTGACCACCTGATTCAGCGTAAAAGGGTGTTCTATCTAAAACAATAACGCCCTCTTCACCCGCAGATAGAGCTTCCTTGGCGTCACCGTTGATATCAAATACTGCCAACACACTCGCACTGCTGTCTAGCGCTTCGTAGCCGAGGAAATCTACACTCTGCTTAACACTGATCTTTTGTCCTAGGCTGGTAGAGAAACTGGTAGATGCACGCCCGCGCGCGCGCTGGGCTTCCATGGCATCGTCAAAACCTTTTTGATCAACCTGCAAGCCAAGCTCACGCGCAACATCAGCAGTAAGGTCAACTGGGAAGCCATATGTATCATATAGTTTAAACGCCACATCACCGGGCAATGTGTCGCCACTGACTTGGCCTAACTCGCCCTTTAGCAATTCCATGCCTTGGTTGAGTGTCTCACTGAAACGCGCTTCCTCTTCAGCAAGCGCCTGTGTTACCGCTTGCTCATGCTGTGCAAGAAGCGGATAAGCCTCACCCATCTCATCGACCAACACTTTGACCAATTTGTGGAAGAACGGTTCACGAATATTGAGTTTATAACCGTGCCTCAATGCGCGACGGATAATTCTTCTAAGCACGTACGCACGATCTTCATTGCCCGGCGTAATGCCGTCTGCAATTAAAAACGCACTGCTGCGAATGTGGTCTGCTATAACCCTTAAAGACGCCGTGCCGAGCACTTGCGCTTCATTAGTAATACCAGCAAAACTACCGGTTTCGAGCATTACCTTACGGAAAAGGTCAATTTCATAGTTGCTGTGCACGCCCTGAAGAATGGCAGCCATGCGCTCAAGGCCCATTCCTGTATCCACTCCAGCCTGTGGCAGCGACGTCATCTCACCATCAGCAAGACGATCAAATTGAGGAAATACTAAGTTTTGAAATTCAATAAATCGATCGCCGTCCTCATCAGGAGAGCCAGGAGGGCCACCAGCAATTGAAGGACCGTGGTCGTAGAAGAGTTCTGTACATGGGCCGCAGGGACCTGTGTCACCCATAGTCCAGAAATTCTCTTCCAAATCGATAATACGGTCAGCTTTGATACCCACTTTGTCTCGCCAAATCTTGCGCGAGTCGTCGTCTGTGGGGTGCACGGTGATAAGAATTTTGTCGGCAGAAAGCCCAACTACTTCTGTAGCAAACTCCCAGGCCCAAGTAATGGTTTCCTCTTTAAAGTAATCACCAAAACTAAAGTTACCCATCATTTCAAAAAACGTATGGTGGCGCGCCGTATAGCCAACGTTTTCTAGATCGTTATGCTTACCGCCCGCTCTCACGCACCGTTGGGCACTCGTCGCTCTAGAGTATCCGGGATCAATTTTGCCCAGCAATGGGTCCTTGAACTGATTCATCCCAGCGTTAGTGAACAGCAAAGTTGGGTCGTTATGAGGAACCAAGGAGCTGGATGGAACAATTTTGTGCCCTTTCGACTCGTAAAACGAGAGGAAGGCAGCACGTAAAGCAGCAGTATTCATTAGTTTAAAAATCAATCGAATTTTAGAGCCGCGAAGTATAAAGGAAGTGCATAGGCTTTGACATTATATGCGACGGTCTCTATTCCACGACTTCGAGCCAATCTACGCTGGCAATTTGGAGGCGCGGCCGGGTCCCTCAAAACGGCCGTCCACTGCCAGCCTGCCCCTAATCAGCGCGACCCTCACCGAATAGCTTGGTTTAGGCGGTTGCTACACAGGCGCTGGTCAGACTAATCCGGCGCTATAGCTTTCATCGCCTTAGAAATAAGGTCACCGGGAAAGCCGCGGCGAGACAAAAAGCCTGCGACCTTCATCCAGTCCTTTTGTCGCCGCTCTCTGAAGAGCTGTTCTTTAGTTTTTTTATATACCACTTTTTTGACAGCATTTTTGGCTATATTGCCCGGCTTTTGCCTAAGATTGGTCTTCAGTCGATTTCTAGACTTGAGCTTAGACTTAGGCCTAGGCTTAGCCTTAGAAGCAGAGGCAAAGACAGAAGCCGAGACAGAGTTGAACTTACGTGATTTTGGAAACCCCACCGTAGGCTGTGTGCCATCTACCTCTCCAGTGAACTCGCCTTCATTGCTTGCTTCATAATCGTGGTACTGTTCTTCGTCCCAAGGACCAATACCCTCTTCATTTTCTTCATTGTTCTCATGACCCTGACTGTCAAATAGCAGGTCCTCCTCGGCACCGACATCATGCTCATCAACACCCTTCTGTCGTAAGAATTCTTCTTCAAACGCTTCCGACTGCATAAAGTCTTTTTCCAGCAACAGTGGCGTGGCTTTCTTGCGCCCAGCTTTTATTGCTCGCTCCAACCAAGCTGGGTCGTTTTTATCAATGAACTCTTCAATAAGGTCTTTAGCGATACCCTTTAATGAGAGTTCTTGGGCAATGTATATCGGTCCGTAACCCCGACCGGTGCGACTGTTACAGAGGGATTCCGCAAACCGGCTATCGCTGAGAAGGTTTTGTTCTACAAGCTGGGCAACAACTTGCTGAACTAATTGGGGTGGGTGTTTTTGGCTGAGCTTCTTGGTGATCTCCACAACACCGTACTCTCTACGAGCCAGCAGCCGAATACCTGCATTGTAAACTCGCCCTTTATCTTGCTCGGTCAGCATGGGGAGGCGACCTTAGCCGAAAGGATACTTCTAATTGCCCTAAAGTTTATGTGCTTAAAAAAATGCATCAAAGTGGATTTCAAACTAGGCGTCGGGATAAAGGGATGGTCTGGGTGTGGATGTGGGTGTGGATGTGGGTTCAACATTGAAAAAGTCCAGGAGCACTCAAGCAGTTAGCCGCTTTGCAAACCTATTAAGATGTCTAAACGGCGTCTGTTTTTTCTATCTAACCGTCTATTTAGCGACCTAGATTAGCGGCCTCGTCAACCGCCTTGCTATCGGAACGACTGGCTACTTTCAGTGCTTGTAACCGCCCAACCCCCTAACCTGCTCAGGGCGTGCCTTGTTGCACGCCTGAACAAAGTTACCAACCAGTCTTTGCATGCTTAGTCTTTGCATGCTTAGTCTTTGCCTAATTAGTCTTGACTCAAACTCTCTTTGTTTGCTTCAGGAATAACGACTTCCGCACCACCCGCATCCGCACCATGCTTTGGCATCAACTGATCACGGATTAGACCTTCTATTTCTGCCTTCATCTCTGGATGGTCATCTAAGAAATCTGAGGCGTTTTTGCGCCCTTGACCAATTCGCTCACCATTGTAGGAATACCAGGCGCCAGATTTTTCAACAAGATTCTGCTGTACGCCGAGTTCGATGATTTCACCGGTGCGATGAATACCTTGACCGTACAGAATCTGGAATTCTGTTTGTCTAAACGGCGGCGCTACTTTGTTTTTTACTACTTTAACGCGAGTTTCGTTACCGATTATTTCGTCGCCATTCTTAACTGCCCCGATACGTCTAATGTCTAAACGAACTGAGGAGTAGAACTTGAGCGCGTTACCGCCAGTAGTTGTTTCAGGTGAACCGAACATGACACCAATTTTCATACGAATCTGGTTAATGAAGATCACCAGCGTATTGGATTGCTTAATGTTACCGGTCATTTTGCGCAGTGCTTGGCTCATTAGACGTGCTTGCAAACCAACGTGGGTGTCGCCCATGTCGCCTTCTATTTCTGCCTTAGGTGTGAGCGCTGCAACGGAGTCAACAATGACCACGTCTACCGCAGCAGACCTTACCAGCATGTCGCAAATTTCTAGTGCTTGCTCGCCAGTGTCTGGCTGAGAAACCAAGAGCTCGTCTGTATCTACGCCCAGTGCCTGTGCATACATTGGATCTAACGCGTGCTCGGCGTCAATAAACGCGCAAGTGCCGCCGGCTTTTTGAGCCTCAGCAATCACTTGGAGGGTTAACGTTGTTTTACCTGAGGATTCTGGACCATAAATCTCTACTACACGCCCTTGGGGCAACCCGCCTATGCCTAGGGCTACATCTAGCCCGAGAGAACCGGTAGAAATGGCTGGGATAGCAACCAGTTCTTTATCACCCAAACGCATCATTGAGCCTTTGCCAAACTGGCGCTCAATTTGTGCAAGGGCTGCGCCTAACGCACGCTCTTTATCTGGGTTATCTTCTTTTCTATTGGCTTCTTTGCCTTTAACATCTTTAGACTTCTGAATCATGATGAGCTCCTGTTGTCTATTTGAGCCACCTTACATAGATGACTGTTCTTTGCTTATTAATTCGTCTGTTAATGCACTTACTAAACTCTCTAACAAACCATTTGGCGGCTATTTAGTGGTTCGTTAGCCGTTCATTTGTAGTTCTTTAACCGTTCTTTAACCGTTCATTAACCGTTCATTAGCAGTTCATTCTGCAACTTTCAAAGCACTGTATATCCATTCAGTAGTCCGCGCAACCCTGTTTAAAACAAATTTGTGAAATTCAGATATTTCTCACCGCTTGCACCGCCAACCTCTGCAATATTCGCGACCAAGCTGGTAATACTGAGGCTGCGTAACTTCGCCTGCACCGGTATAGTTAGGTCTTCGAGTTTCTTCACTTTTAGAGGTTTAACGTCAAATGTCTGCGTCCCCAACTGAGCCTACAGCAGTAGCAAACCTCGAATCTCATACACCCATGATGCAACAGTACCTGGGTATCAAAGCCAATCATGTCGATGCCCTATTGTTTTATCGTATGGGCGACTTCTACGAATTATTTTTTGACGACGCTAAGACTGCCGCCGACCTTTTGGACATCACTCTAACCGCTCGAGGTCAAAGTGATGGCAAGCCTATTCCAATGTGTGGCGTACCCTTTCATGCAGCTGACGGCTACTTGGCACGGCTGGTAAAACTAGGGCGCTCTGTGGCTATTTGTGAGCAGGTTGGCGACCCGGCTACCAGTAAAGGACCGGTGGAGCGGCAGGTGCAACGCATTGTTACCCCGGGAACGCTAACAGATGAAGCGCTACTTGAATCCAGAACAGACAGCTCGACACTTGCGGTCAATCCAACCAAAGACGGCATTGGTTTAGCCCTTCTGAATTTGTCGGGCTGCCTTTTAGAGCTGCAAAAAATCAGTTCGAAGTCGCAACTCATTGACCTGATTTGGCAGCTTCGCCCAAAGGAAGTACTGCTACCCCAAGAGGCAGTTGCAGATTGGCAGGCGTACGTTGGCCACGACCTCACCGCCACCGGAGTGGAGGGCAGCTACTTTGATCACGGCCAAGCAATAGCCGAGCTGCAACGGCACTTTAATGACGATGTTATTTCAATTACTGGCCTTGCGAGCACAGACCCCAGCCTTGGCGCTGCAAATGCCGCACTGCGCTACGCAAAGAATACTCAGTGCCAAGATTTGTCTTTTTTGCAGCGCATTTACTTTGTCGAAGGCGGACAAACCATTGGCCTAGACGCGCAATCTCGCCGCAATTTAGAAATTGACGTACGCAGTAACGGCGCTGTGGACCACACTTTATTGAGCCTCATGGACACGACAGTTACCGCAATGGGTGGACGCCTGCTGCAGAAGTGGCTGCATGAGCCCAGCAGAAATTTGGATGTGGTACTTGCGCGCCAAGGTTGGATTGCAGACAGCTTGGCCAGTCACAAAGAAATTGCCGTTAGAGATGTGTTGAAGCCTATAGGCGATCTGGAGCGCATTCTCACCCGCATAAACTTAGGCTCTGCTTCACCAAGAGATCTGTCTAGACTTCGCGATGCCCTGCAACGTTTCCCAGAAATTAGGCAGGTGCTGGGACATATTGCAGGCGCGTTGAATGAGTCTATGCAGGCAGCACTAGGCGACTTTTCCGCGCTGACAGAATTATTGCAACGCGCGATAATAGATGAACCTCCGGTGACCATGCGCGAAGGCGGAGTTTTCGCCCAGGGCTACAACGAAGAGCTAGATCAACTGCGCAAGCTCACCACTCACTCAGCAAACTGGCTGGCGGAACTTGAGCAAACCGAACGTGAGCGTACTGGCATTAGCACATTAAAGGTTGGCTACAACCGCGTGCACGGTTACTACATAGAAACCTCCAAAGCCGCCAAAGGCGACATCCCCGAAGAATATATAAGACGACAAACACTGAAGAGCGCTGAGCGCTATATTACGCCTGCACTCAAAGACTTCGAGGAAGATGCCCTGCGCAGCCAGTCTAAGTCTTTGCAACTAGAGCGACGGTTATTTGGCGACTTACTGAACGAGCTTATCCAGCACTCAACCACTTTACGCCAAGCTGCCGAGGCCATTGCTCAAGCTGATGTACTGGCATGCCTTGCCGAGCGCGCCTATGCGCTTAACTTCGCTCAGCCCAGTTTTACCCAACAAACCGGCGTAAACATTGACCAAGGCTGGCACCCAGTGGTTAAAGCGGCGTCAAAGGATGCCTTTATCGCCAACGATGTTGACCTTGGTGACCAGAGCACAATGCTCATTGTCACTGGGCCAAATATGGGCGGTAAGTCAACTTATATGAGGCAAACGGCGATCATTTGTCTGCTGGCCTACGTAGGCAGCTATATCCCTGCTCAAAGCGCCACCCTTGGACCCATAGACCGTATCTTCACTCGCATAGGTGCAGCAGATGACCTGACCAGTGGACGATCAACCTTTATGGTTGAAATGACCGAAACCGCGCATATTTTGCACAACGCGACCGCTAATAGCTTGGTTCTGCTCGATGAGATAGGTCGAGGCACAAGCACCTACGATGGTCTCGCACTGGCTTGGGCATGCGCCGCTCATCTGGCTGACAAAGCGCAATCAATGACACTGTTCGCCACCCACTACTTTGAGCTAACCAGCTTGCCTGGTCGTTATGCAGGCGTTGGCAATGTGCATTTGAGCGCACGGGAACACGCCGGTGACATCGTATTTCTCTACCAAGTTAAGCAAGGCCCCGCGAGCCAGAGTTACGGCATTCAGGTGGCCAAGCTGGCTGGCGTACCAGCGTCAGTATTAGCTATTGCCAGAAAACGCTTAGCCAGCTTAGAACAAGGGAATAGCAACCCACTGCAAACCGACCTCTTCAGCGCATCCAACTCTGGTTTTGACTCTGGTTTTGACTCGGTCCATGAAGAGGCACTCGTAAATGAGGTCCACGAGCTAGTCTCCGACCAAGAACTGGCAACGCTTGAACAACTCAAGGGGGCAGATATAGATGACCTGACACCGCGCGAGGCATTAAGTCTTTTATATGAGCTCAAAAACAGTTTATCCAGCGACTAAGAGAACAAGGTTAGGGTAATAAAAGTGACAACTGCGATGCAAAATCCACTGCGCTGACCAGGGCGTTGTCAAAAAATTAGGCCAAACAGGGCCAATGTATGCACACAACGCTAGACAGCTAAGTTGCATCAGCTAAACTACCCCGCTTTGAAATTATAGGGCCAGATTTATGACATTCATCGTTGGAGAAAATTGCATCAAGTGCAAGCACACCGATTGTGTAGAAGTTTGCCCTGTAGATTGCTTTTATGAAGGTCCCAACATGCTCGTCATTCACCCAGATGAATGTATCGATTGCGCCCTGTGCGAGCCTGAGTGCCCGGTAGACGCTATCTTCTCAGAAGATGAAATACCCGAAGATCAGCTCAACTTCCTTGAGCTGAATACTGAGCTGGCGGAAATTTGGCCGAATATCGTTGAGATGAAACCCGCGCCGGAAGATGCCGAAGAGTGGAATAACAAACCCGGCAAACTGGCGCTGCTAGAACGCTAGAACCCAATTGCTCAGCGGATCACCGAACCGGGGTTAATTGGATTACCGTTACGGCGCAATTCAAAGTGCAACTTTTGCCCTACCCCAGGCCTTGGCAATATCTCCGCTAACCGCATGCCCGCCCCTATGCGCTGCTGCTCCTTCACTAACACCCGCCCGTTAAAACTATATGCGCTAAGCAAATTGCCCGTGTGTTTAACAATCACCAAACGCTCGAACCCAGCAATACCATTACCCGCATAAACCACTTCACCTAATCCAGCCGACATCACATTGGTGCGGCGCGATATGGCGTAATCTAGGCCATTACTGCCTTTGCCGAACTTACCAATGGGTTGTTGCTTTACCGGCCATGCCCATTTTGAACTCAGCGTTCTGGCGGGCTTCGGCTTCGAAGTTTTGGGCTTAGCAGCATTAGGCTGAGATGGTTTTTTCGCAGCTACCGTGGGCGATTTGCGGGGCGCAGGCTTTGCAACCACTTTGGGCTTTTGTGGCTTTGCAGGGGTTGAGCGAGCAGCTGGTTTAGCCGGCGCCTTAGTTGTCGTTTTCACCACCGCTGGCTTGGTGCCCGCCCTTGGCGTTTTTATTGTTTGAGGCTTACCGCGCAAGCGTAGCTTTTGTCCGGGGAAAATCACAAAGGGTTTACCAATGCCATTGATGCTCGCGAGGGATTTATAGTCTAAACCCAAGCGCCAAGCGATGGAGTAAAGCGTATCGCCCTTGCGCACAACATATTGGCCAGAGGAATTTAACGTGGCCCCACTTGAACGGTCACTGATCGCAGGCGTGCCAAGGGAGACACAGCCAACCTGCACCCCGACAGCTAGCACGATAATTATTAGTCGTTGGAGTATTTGGTCATTAGCCATAACGCCAATACCCCCAGCAGCCCCGCAAGGACCGCATATTCTGTATATGCACTGAGCCCAGCAATAGAAGTGTATGTCGTTGGGCTAACGGCCGCCGAAAAAACACTCTCAGCATTGGCATCCTGCCATGGCCAAAGTTTGAGCAAGGCACTGCTCATAAAACCAATCAAAAACGCCAGCAACTGATCTGCGTAGCGATCTAACACCCACGCCAACGAACGCGCAAACAAAAGTATGCCAAGCCCGCAACCACAGGCCAGTGTCGCCAATACCTGTAAGTCACGGTCTGTGACCGCAAGAATAATGTCGTCATATAGACCCAGCAGCAAGAGGACAAAACTGCCGGAAATGCCCGGTAATATCCAGGCGCAAATTGCCAACGCCCCGGCGATCAAAATCATTGGTAGTGACCCGGAAAAATCGCCAACAGGTAGCGCCACAAACCCTACCCCCAACACCACTCCGGGCAACGCATAGTACAACAATGCGCTTGTGCTGCGCTGGCGCGCCATATGTATGATAGATGCGCTAATGACACCAAAGAAAAAGGCCCAGATCACCGGTGGGAAATTCGCTAGAGAATAGCGAATGACTTGCGCAAAGATAACAATGCCAAAGCCCATCCCCAGACCGAGGCTGAGTAAGAAGGACAGGTTATGGTGCTGCCAAAACTGTTTGGGACGTCCAATCATTGCAATGGAGTCGACGCCAAAAGAGGCCAAGGTTCTGACCAGTTGCAGGTAAATGCCGGTCATAAAAGCGATCGTGCCCCCGGATACTCCTGGCACCAGTTCCGCAATACCCATAGCTAGGCCGCGCAACACTAAACCTATGAAACTCGCTGAACCACCACCGCTTTGTTGCATGCAGCTTATCCTATCTATGGGTAACGCCGCCTAACAACGGCACAAACTTGACGCGGTCATGAACATTTTCAATAAAGCCCTCTTCCGTGCGATCAATCACGCGCAGGTCTTGTTCATTACCGTCGCCCACCGGAACGATCAAACGTCCCCCTATGGCCAGCTGTTCAAGTAGCTGTTGCGGCAGCTCAGGCGGCGCTGCGGTAACAAGAATGCCGTCGAATGGCCCATGCTCTGGCCAACCCGCGTAACCGTCACCATGACGCAATTGAATATTTCTCAAGGAAAGTGCTGACAAGCGCTCCCGAGCCTTTGGCATTAACGCCTTAATTCTTTCAATGCTCAGCACGCGCTCGCATAGCCGCGCCAGCAACGCGGTTTGATAACCAGATCCCGTGCCTACTTCCAACACTTTTGCTCGTGGTACTTCAGTGAGTAACGCAGTCATAAGCGCAACAATAAAAGGCTGCGAAATAGTCTGGCTATGGCCTATGGGCAGAGACGTATCTTCGTAGGCTCGGTGCGCTAATGCTTCATCAATAAATATATGTCGCGGCAGAGAGGCAATTTGCCCCAAAACTTTTTCGTCGACAATGCCCTGCTCACGCAAACGAGCGACTAAACGGTCTCTGGTGCGCTGAGAGGTCATGCCTATGCCTTGCAAATCGAAATTACTCAACGACTGTTATCCTTAATGTCGAAATGCTGAGCCAACAATACTGTGGCGTATGCTCCGGGAGGCAATGCAAAGTTAAGCAGCAGTGCCCCGTCATCTAACTTAGCGTAGCTGAAGTGGGTAGGTTGAACGCTCAATGGGCGCAAACCTCGATCCACTCCAGCAAACTCTAGGGCTTCGCAAACCCAAGCATCTGCAGCTAGCGCCTGCGCCTCTAATTCTAACGCAGCGTCAGTTAACGTTGTGCGTCCGCGTCCCCAAAGAGAGCCTGATGGTACGTTAAATTCTGTGGCATCACCGTTTATAAAGCGGTGACTGCTGCCTGCTAACTCTCTGGCTTGCGCTATTTTATTAAATAACAAACTGCGCAGCACTGAAAAATGCCAACCACGAGCTTTGCGCGAAATTTTTCTACTGCGACGGTCTTTCAGCCAAGCAAGCGCCGACTCAATGTTGTTTGTGCCAAACCGCTGGGGACCAAAGTAGTTGGTAAAGGGTTGCCCAAGGCGAGCCAGCGACTCTTCGTCCAGAGCAGCCCTCGCATCTATGTCGCGCAGAGTTATAGCAAAGTGATTGCGCGCGTGCTCGCCCCGACGGAGTTTTTTGTTGTGTCGCGTGGCCTGCAAAACCCGTGCGTAACTTGCCGGGGCTTCTGTTGGCTCACTGGCGCTGGAGGCTTGTGGTGCATTGCTAAGGCTTAACCTAGCTGCCTCTATGTCTAACGGCGAATGCACGCTGAACCACTGTTGAGTGACGGCAAACTTATCCTTCATGCCGGAATAGCCGACATTCATCTCTTTTACATCGTATTGCTGTGCCAGCCACTGCGCCACTTGGGCAGTGTTCATGCCGCGTTTTTCAACGTATAGGTAGGCGTGTTCGCCCTCGCCGCTCCACAACTGGTCCATGACCTCCGTCACCCGCCAGTCCTCGGGAAAGGTTTTAATGCTGGCGCAGTGAGTATTTATCAAAGGCTGCTCAGACGGCTGACGCTCGACAACCACTTCAGTTTGCAGCATCAGGTACGAGGTAGAAAATCTCCCCTTCCTTAACCAAACCTAATTCGCTTCTCGCTCTGGCCTCAAAGGCCGCTGGATCAGCTCTAAGCGCTAGTACCTCAGCTGTCATCTTAAGATTTCTTTGTTGTAATTGTTCAAACCGTTGCTGCTGCTCTTGTAACTGTTGGGCTAGGACTTTTTGCGCAAAATAGCCACTTTGACCAAAAAAAATTTGGTACTGCAAAGCACATAATGTAATGACCAAAATTGAGATCAATATCTTCATTTTCGTACCGCTAGCGTTAAGAGACCACTAAAGACCCGCATATTGTAGACCACGTTTTGTAGACCCCGCTTTTTAAACAAAACTTTTTAAACAAAGCTCTTTAAATAAAGCTTTTTAGCCTGAGCCTACAGGAAATATCCCCTATCCAGTTTCACCAACAAAGGTCAAATTTCAAGCCTATTTGGCGCGTATGGCGCTGCGACCCGGATAAGTAGCATCGCCGCCTAGGTCTGCTTCAATGCGCAGCAGTTGGTTGTATTTGGCAACTCTGTCCGAACGGCACAAAGACCCCGTTTTGATTTGCCCAGCGCCGGTGCCTACTGCTAAATCTGCAATGGTCGTGTCTTCGGTCTCACCAGAGCGATGGGAGATAACACTGGTGTACCCTGCCGCTTTGGCCATGGCAATGGCGTCCAAAGTTTCCGTTAAGGTACCAATTTGGTTGAACTTGATAAGGATTGAATTGGCAATGTGCTCGTCAATGCCTCTTTGCAAAATAGCCGTATTGGTGACAAACAAATCATCGCCCACAAGTTGCACCTTGTCGCCCAAGCGTTGGGTCAACTGCGCCCAACCAGACCAATCGCTTTCGTCCATGCCGTCTTCGACCGAGACAATAGGATGCTTTGCACAAAGATCAGCTAAGTATTCAACAAATCCAGCGGGGTCATAGGCTTGGCCCTCGCCTTTGAGATCGTACTTACCGTCAACAAAAAATTCTGACGCGGCACAGTCTAGGGCTAGGGTCACATCCGTGCCCAATTTATAGCCTGCACGATCTACCGCCTGAGCGATCACGTCTAGCGCCTGTGCGTTAGATTCCAAATTCGGCGCAAAGCCGCCTTCATCACCCACGGACGTAGATAAACCCATGCCCTGCAATACCGCTTTTAGGTGGTGAAAAATTTCTACTCCACAACGCAATGCATCACGAAAGTTAGTCATAGATACCGGCTGAATCATGAATTCTTGGATATCCACATTGTTGTCTGCGTGCTCACCGCCGTTGAGGATATTCATCATGGGTACGGGCATCTGCATTTTAACGCCGCCGCAAAGCTGATTTATGTGGCGGTAAAGCGGTTGCCCGGTATTGGCAGCAGCAGCCTTACAGGCAGCAAGCGAGACCGCCAGCATGCCGTTTGCGCCCAGTCGTGCCTTGTTATCTGTGCCGTCCAGTTGCAGTAAAAGCTCGTCTATCTGCTTTTGGTCAGAACAGTCTCTGCCCATTAAGGCGTCACGGATTTCGCCGTCGATGTGACCTACTGCCTGCTGTACGCCTTTACCCAAATACCGCGACTTATCACCGTCTCGCAGCTCTAATGCTTCTCGGCTGCCGGTAGACGCGCCAGAGGGCGCCGCTGCCAAGCCCTGGAAGCCATCTTCGGTAGTGATCAGAGCCTCAACTGTTGGGTTGCCTCTGGAATCTAAAATTTCCCGTGCGTGAATATCTACGATCTTCGTCATGCCCTGCTAATCCTCTAAATTACTAACGTGTCTATCCTTGCGCCGCCCACTGGCGCGCTAGGACTTTGTCACCTGATCTTCTAATCTCGGTTGACCTTTCACCACCGCATCAATTGCCATTAACTGGGCCAAAAGATCACCCACCATATGTAAGGGCCAAGAATTTGGTCCATCTGACATTGCCTCCGCGGGGTTTGGGTGGCACTCCATAAACAGCCCTGAAATACCCGCTGCTACAGCAGCTCTGGCTAACACCGGCACCATTTCTCTCTGGCCGCCTGAGACTGAACCCTGCCCGCCGGGCATCTGCACTGAATGGGTTGCGTCATAAACAACCGGGCAACCCGTTTGCCGCATCAGCGCAAGAGAGCGCATATCTGACACTAGGTTGTTGTAACCAAAGCTGGCACCACGCTCGCAAACCATGATTTGCTTATTGCCGGTAGATTTCGCTTTGTTTGCCACTTGCAACATATCTAGTGGTGCCAAAAACTGGCCTTTCTTAATATTCACCGGTTTGCCTTGAGCGCAGACATTAAGAATAAAATTGGTCTGGCGGCATAAAAATGCTGGGGTTTGCATGACATCTACCACGCTAGCAACTTCGTCCAGCGGGGTATCTTCGTGCACGTCAGTTAACACCGGCATGGAGAGTTCAGTTTTGACCCGCTCAAGAATTCGCAAGCCCTCTTCAATACCCGGCCCTCTGTAGCTGTCCATAGAAGAGCGGTTAGCCTTATCGAAGGAACTCTTAAAAATCAGCGCAACGCCAACCTTCTCGCCAAGCGCCTTAAGTGTGGTGGCCGTTTCCATAATCAGCTTTTCGGACTCAATGACACAGGGCCCAGCAATAACAAACAAAGGCTTATCATCGCCCACTTCAAAATTTTCTAGTTGCATAAATATTCAATCCAAAATGAATGTAGTAACCATTTGAGCAGGCAGAAATTGCCCTTGATTGCCTGAGTTATTTTAACGTGCCTTCCGAGAAAGCGAGTCCGGCAGAAATAAAACCAGAGAACAGCGGGTGCCCGGTTCTTGGCGAAGAGGTAAATTCAGGGTGGAACTGGCAGGCCAAAAACCAAGGGTGATCTGCCAACTCTAACATTTCGACTAACTCACCATCTTCTGAACGACCGCCGACAATCATGCCGCTTTCAATCAACCGATCAACATACCGATTGTTGACCTCATATCGGTGCCTATGGCGTTCACGCACCACACCCTCGCCATACACTTGCGCAGCCAAAGTACCCTCTTTAAGAATACAAACTTGCTCGCCTAAACGCATTGTGCCGCCCATATCACTGGCAGTATCGCGCATCTCTACTTGACCGTCTCTATCTGTCCATTCGGTAATGAGTGCTATGACAGGATCTGCCGCACCTTGCTTAACTTCTGTGGTGTGCGCATCCGGCATCCCCCCACAATTGCGCGCAATGTCTATCACCGCTGCGTGCAGGCCATAGCAAATGCCTAGGTACGGTACGCTGTTTTCTCGAGCGTAACCCGCAGCCAAAATCTTGCCTTCAAAGCCTCGGCCACCAAAACCGCCGGGGACCAAAATTGCTGAAACATCCTGAAGCAGTCCAGTACCTTCGGCTTCTAGGCGTTCGGCATCAATAAACTGGATATCGACTTCGGTGAGGGTTTGAATACCGGCATGTTTAATTGCCTCAATCAGCGACTTATACGCATCCAGCAGTTCAAGATATTTACCGACAAAGGCAATGCGTACTTTATGTTTTGGATTCAATTGGGCGTCGACTACGTCCTGCCAATCGCTCAAATCAGCAGGCGGGCAATCTAGCTCTAACTGCTCAGTAACATAGGTGTCTAAACCTTGGTTGTGCAACTCCAAAGGGCCGCGATAAATGGTGTCCACGTCGACCATAGAAATGACTGCGCGCTCTTCCACGCTGGTGAACAGTGCAATCTTGTCGCGTTGGGATTTTGGAATATCCATTTCGGATCGGCAGACCAAAATGTCGGGCTGCAAGCCAATGGAGCGCATTTCCTTAACCGAGTGCTGGGTGGGTTTAGTCTTAATTTCACCGGCTTTACTCAAGTAAGGTACGTAAGTGAGGTGAATGAATAGCGCGCGGTTACGCCCTACTTCCATGCGCAACTGGCGAATGGCTTCTAGAAACGGCTGGGACTCGATGTCGCCAACTGTACCGCCTACTTCGACAATCAGAATATCTACACCCTCAGCAGCAAGCCGAGTGCGACGCTTAATTTCATCGGTGATATGGGGGATAACTTGAACAGTGCCGCCCAAGTAGTCGCCGCGGCGTTCTTTGCGAATCACCTCAGCGTAAACACTGCCGGTGGTGAAGTTATTGTTGCGCGTCATGCGAACTTTAGAGAAGCGTTCGTAGTTGCCCAGGTCCAGGTCTGTTTCAGCACCATCCCGCGTCACAAACACCTCACCATGCTGCACAGGACTCATAGTACCCGGGTCAACATTAATGTAAGGGTCCATTTTTAGGACGTTGATTTTGAGGCTACGCGCCTCCAACTGAGCAGCAAGTGAAGAGGTTAAAATGCCCTTCCCTAAGGAAGACACTACACCGCCGGTAACAAAAATATATCGCGTCATTGAACTCCATCTAATCTGCCCTATTACATGATTTGCAACCGGAAATCGATTCACATGAAGCTAGGCAAGATGGAAGCGAAAGTTAACAGAGGGCCGGGTTAACCTCAATCAGATTGATACTTTATTGCGACTATTTTGGACTAACTCGGACATTTTAAAAAAATCTACGCAAATGCGCCTAGTTAATGGAAGAGTTGTGCAAAATGCCTCGACACCAGACCCTGGAATGTGCATCTCCAGATACCTTTTCAGCCTGCACTCTACTTGCAATACCCGGCACTGCTAAAAGCTCTCCGTTACGCAAAATTAAGGGGTAGTCGTCTCTGCGCCAAGGTGGAATATTGCCTTGCTGGAAGAGTGTTTTAAGGGAGGCCGAGCCAAAACTTCGGCTGAGGGACACATTGTCGTCTAGCCCACCGCGACAAACAATTTCAACAGGGCCGCAATAAGCGAACGCATCCCCCGCGTTTGAGTCGCAGGGAACCAACTCTAAACGCCCAAAGCCACCGGAGACGCTCTCACCCAATAGCAATGTCGCGCCAGCAAATGCGACCGCTTGGTGCCGCTTTATGTAATACAGGCCACCTCGCCAACTGCGCAGTAGCCCGCTTTCATCCAGCGCCAATTCAGACTGCTCCGCGCTTTGTGCCTGCCTCAGCCATTCTGACAATGCTCGGTCACTCAACTCAAAATGCCCCCGCACCGCAAGGTAAGTGCGCAGCCAAAGCTGCTGACTGCTCAAGTCATCCGGCAACTTACTCAGCGGCACCTCATCAGTAAACTCTTCTACCAAGTGCTGCAGCAATGATTGCTGTGCGTTGCTCTGCGCTGTCACTCTGAGTAGAGCTTGCGTCATACCTGGCCAGCGCTTTTGCAGCATGGGAACAACTTGATGTCGCAGAAAATTACGATCAAATCCAATGTCGCCATTAGAGGGATCTTCAATCCACGTTAAGTTGTTCGCTTGAGCGTAGGCGACTAAATCGGTTCTTGAAAGGTTCAAAAGCGGACGCAAAAACTGGCCCCGACCCAAGGCACCTTGCTGACGCATTGAGATGAGTCCACGGCCCTGAAACAAGCGCAAAAATGCAGTTTCTACTTGATCTTGGGCATGGTGCCCCAGCAACAGAAGGTCACCTGCGCGCATATTAAGGGTGAAAAATTCATAGCGTGCCTCCCGGGCTGCGGCTTCCAAATTACCTTGTTTAGCTAGCACTAAATCGGCACACACAAACTCAACACCCAGACTTTTACATTGCGCCTTGCAATGCTTTGCCCAGCCTGCGGACTCACTAGAGATTTGATGATTGCCATGCAGTGCTATGACAGACGCGCCGGTGGGCAGAATACCCACCAACGCATGCAGCAGCGCTGTGGAATCTACCCCACCGCTTAAGGCCACCAGATAGCGCTGAGGTACAGGCTGCGCCGCTAGCACTTGCGCCAGTTCGGCTTCAAGAACAACGCTGACAGTCATCCTTGATAACGATTTGAATTAGCCAAAATTGCGCCCTTGGGAATAATTTAGACTGACTTTCTCGTCACCAAAATTTTCTTCCAGATCAAACAACAATTGCTGACTGACTTTAACCTGCCACTCTGGGCCTAGACTGATTTTGCCCTGCGCCTCTTGGGCCTTGTACAAAATGGCAATAGGACACGTTGCACCCGGCACCTGGTAAGGCTGCAAGATCTCTTTCAACTTTTGGTTAAAGTTGTCCGGTAATTGCGAGGCGGTAAAATCTAGCGCCAACCCGCAACTAAATTTTTGTCGAGCCTCATCCATTGTGAGTATTTGGCTGGCGCGTAGCGAGATCCCGCCATTGCGCTCGTCATTTTGAACTTCACCCTCAATCACCAACAGTTCGTCTTTCGCTACCTTGTGTGAATAATTTTGAAAGGCATCTGAAAACAGTGATACTTCAAGCCGAGCACTTCGATCATCTAACACCAGAAAGGCCATAGACGAACCGCGTTTATTTTTCATCACCCGATTACTGATGACCATACCAGCCACCCACTGAGTATTTTTGCTGACCCTCAGTTCTTTGATTTTGCTGCGACAAAAATGCCCAAGCTCTTTTTCATAGCTCTCAATGGGGTGCCCGGTTAGAAACAGGCCTAACGTATCTTTCTCGCCCTTCAAGCGTTCTAAAGTAGTCAGTGGCTTAACCGCACTTTGCACTTCACAGTCCTGCGCAGGTGCCTGACTCTCAATGCCGCCAAAAAGGTCTGTGATACCCACAGCTTGGTCCCGCGCCACCTGCTCAGCCCCTTGAACGGCCTGAGGCAACGTTGCCAGCAATCTTGCTCTGGTTTGATTTAAGGTCTCGTCAGTAAGCGCAAATTCGTCCATTGCCCCAGAGCTGATCAGAGCGAGAAGCACGCGCTTGTTGGCTTTTTTGCTGTCCACCCGACGACAAAAATCTGCCAGATCTAGGAATGGACCCTGAGCGCGCGCCTCAACGATGGCGGATACCGGCCCTTCACCCACACCGCGCACAGCGCCCAAGCCATAAATCACGGCATCGCCTTTTACCGAAAAACGAAATTCACTGATATTTACCCCTGGCGGCAACAGAGACATTTTCATGCGTCTGACTTCATCAACTAAAATCACTACACGATCAATACTCTGCATATCTGCAGATAAGTTGGCTGCCATGAAATGCGCGGGATAACACGACTTCAACCACGCCGTTTGGAAACTAACAATGGCATAGGTCGCCGAGTGCGACTTGTTAAACGCATAACCGGCAAACTTTTCCATTAAGTCGAAAATTTCATTTGCCAGCTCTGCAGAAACATCATTTTCTGCGGTGCCAACAAGAAATTGTTCGCGCACCTTAGCCATTTCAGAAGCTTTCTTTTTACCCATTGCACGGCGCAGAAGGTCAGCTTGGCCAAGGGAGAAGCCAGCCAATACCTGGGCAATTTGCATCACCTGTTCTTGGTACAGGACTACCCCGTAGGTTGATTCAAGTACAGGCTCCAAACTGGGGTGGGGAAAGGTAACTGGCTCTCTGCCGTGCTTACGATTGATGTAGTCATCTACCGCACCTGACTCCAATGGCCCGGGGCGAAACAGGGCCACTAGAGCAATAATATCGTCGATGTTCTCTGGCAACAGGCGGCGGATCAAATCCTTCATTCCCCGTGATTCCAACTGGAATATACCGGTGGTATCGCCCCGCCGAAGCTGCTCAAAGGTGCCGCGATCATCCAGCGGAATGCTTTCAATCTCGACGGGTTCCTCGCCTAACGTCTGACGATATTTGTTAACGGATTTAACCGCCCAATCAATAATCGTCAGCGTCTTCAGACCCAAGAAGTCGAATTTAACCAGCCCTGCCCGCTCGACATCATCTTTGTCGAACTGAGAAACCAGTCCCGTGCCCGATTCTTCAGTATATAGGGGCACAAAATCTGTCAGCGCTGAGGGCGCAATCACTACACCACCCGCATGGCGTCCAACATTTCGAACGATGCCTTCCAGTTTGAAAGCCATGTCCATAATTTCGCTGGCCTCTTCAGTGCTCTCAACAAACTCCTTCATTTCAGCACTTTCTGCCATGGCCTTGGTCAAGGTCATGCCCACCTCAAAAGGAATAAGTTTTGATAACTTATCCGCCAAGCCATAAGGCTTACCCTGAACTCGAGCGACATCTCGCACCACCGCTTTTGCGGCCATGGTGCCAAAGGTAATAATTTGGCTGACCGACTCAACACCATACATATCACTTACGTGTTGAATGACCTTATCCCGGCCCTCCATGCAGAAATCCACATCGAAATCTGGCATAGAGACACGCTCCGGGTTGAGAAATCGCTCAAACAGCAGGTCGTATTCAAGCGGATCTAGGTCGGTAATATCCAGCACATAAGCAACCAACGAACCTGCACCTGAACCGCGCCCGGGGCCAACCGGAATGCCATTACTCTTGGCCCACGCGATAAACTCCATAACGATCAAAAAATAACCAGCGAAACCCATTTGGTTAATCACACCCAACTCAAAGGCTAAGCGGTCGCTATAATCTTGCACACTGAAGCCGTTCAACGGCCCCGTTTTGGCCAGTCGACGGTCTAACCCTTCTTGGGAAACTTGTTGAATATAATCTTCTGGGCCGAGGCCATTAGGTATGGGGTAATCTGGCAAATAGTAGGTGCCTAAGGGCACTTCTACATTGCAACGCTTAGCGATCTCTATCGTGTTTTGTAGCGCTGAGGGAATATCAGCAAAGAGCGCCCTCATTTCTGCATCGCTGCGCAGATATTGCTGCTCGCTGTGCTGGCGCTTTCTGCGCGGATCATCCAACGCGCGACCTTGGTGAATACAAACCCTGGTTTCGTGGGCTTCAAAATCTTCTGCTGCGGTAAAGCAAACATCATTGGAGGCAACAACGCCTATTTCGAGCTGGGATGCTATGGCCAACGTACGCCTTAACATTTCTTCCTCGTTCTCTCGCCCGGTGCGGGTAATTTCAAGGAAATAGTCTTCAGCAAACTCGTTCTGCCAAACCCGCGCTCTACTCAACGCGGGGCCTTGATCGTCATTGGCTAACTCACCCCAAAGGTGCCCGCCGACGCCGCCAGCTAGGATAATCAGTCCTTCCTTGCGCGCGAAAATATCCTCTTCAGAGATAACGCCGCGCTGCTCAGCGGAGGTGTAACCGGCGGAGATCAGCGCAATTAGGTTGGTATATCCGGCCATATTTCTGGCTAAGGCAACTATGCGTCCGCTCACACCGGTCTGAGCACAACTGACCACGATCTCCGCACCCAGAATTGGTTTAACCCCTTGGCTTAAACAGGTTTCATAAAATTTAACCAGCGCAAAGAGATTATTACAGTCGGTCAGCGCCAGCGCAGGCATGCCTCTTGCCGCTGTGGTATTCACCACATCTTTAACTTTCAGCATGCCTTCGGACAGTGAAAATTCGCTGTGGACGTGCAGGTGAACAAAATTTGCCGCTTGGGTCATGAGCAAGCCACCTGCTCTAGGGCCCTGCGCACCGGCGCAAAGCTTCTTCTGTGTTCAGGACAGGGCCCTAGTTCATTCAATGCGCTCATATGTTTCTTCGTTGGATAGCCTTTATGTTGTTCAAACCCATAGCCTGGATAGGTGAGCGCAAGCTGCACAAGCTCCTCGTCCCTTTCCACTTTGGCTAAAATTGAAGCTGCACTGATTTGCCCGACAATACGATCACCTTTGATAATAGCCTCAGCGGCCATTGGTAGGTCAGGTACTTTATTGCCGTCTACCAAAACCTTGTCTGGCACTATGCTTAAACCCGATATCGCACGGCACATGGCCAAATGGCTGGCTTGCAGAACATTGAGTTCATCAACCTCAGCAACACTCGCACGCCCAATGCACCAGCTTAAGGCATGCTGCCGAATTAGAATGGCCAACTCCTGCCTAGATTTTTCCGTTGTTGCCTTGGAGTCGCGCAGTCCTTGTATTGGCGACTCAGGGTCTAAAATGACGGCACAAGCCACCACAGGGCCAGCTAAAGGCCCCAGTCCTACCTCATCGACGCCAGCAATAATGCCGTCTCGATGATCATAAATTTTGCTCATCTGCCCTTTGACCACAGAAAATCTATCCCTCAATAATCGAACTGCTTTTACACCAAAGCATTGGTTTAGAGTTTACCCTTCTCCTGCAGCAGATCTACTATTCCTTGGGCCGCTGTATTACTCGCACCTAATCCCAGCTCCCCTTCCTCAAGGGTTTTGCGCATATTCGCAAAGGGCTGAAAATATTCACCGTTGCTACGGGAATTTTCCAACTCTCCCAACAACGCCTGAGCCAAACTTTCGGGCTGCGCTTGGTCTTGCAACAACTCGGGCACCAGTTCTTTATTCGATAGGATATTTGGCATGGCCACATAGGGTGTTTTAACCAGCAGGCGTGCGATCCAATGCGACCAGTAGCCTAAGCGATAACTGACAACCATAGGTCGCTTCAGCAACATGGCTTCCAAAGTGCTTGTACCGGACTTAACTAACGCGGCATCACAGGCAAGTAGCGCTAGCCTAGCCTGACCTTGGTGGATGTGAATATCTAATTGCGGCGCGCATTCAATACCCTTACGAACTTGTGCTTCGCGGGCTGGGTTAATACACGGGATAACCACTTTCACTGACTTATTCTGCTCGGCAAAACGGGCCTGAATAATTTCCGCCGCTTGCAGAAAAGGCTCAAGCATTAATTCTATTTCGCTGCCTCTACTGCCCGGCAGCATGGCTAGAACGACATCAGACTGGGCAACACCAAGCTGCTTCCGCGCCCACTGCTGTTTGTCCGCCTTGGTGTCCGCTTCAGTAATTTCATGGGCGAGGGGATGACCGACAAAAATCGCCCGCACGGGCAAATCGGCATAAAAAACTGGCTCAAACGGGAACAGGCAAAAAATCACGTCAGCAGAACGCGCGACTCGCTTGGTGCGGCCACGACGCCAAGCGTAGACCGAAGGGCTGACATAATGCGCGGTGGGTATGCCGCTGTCTTTGAGTCGGCCTTCGAGTAGGAAGTTGAACACATTAAAATCGATGCCAATAAAAGCATCTATGTTTTCTTGCTGAAAGGTGCTCGCAAGCCGGCGGTAGAGTTTCCACAATTGCGGCAAGCGTAAAATGGGTTCTTTGAAGCCGTTCACCGAAAGTTCATCAATGGACGCCAGGGGCTCTAAGCCTTGGGCAATCATCGCCGGACCGCCTACGCCAAGAAAGCGTATGCCGCCTGACATTGCTGGATGGGACTTGAGCGCCGCCATCAATCCTGCCGCGAGGTTATCTCCTGATGCTTCGCCGGCGACCAAACCGATAGTTAAGGTCATAAAGTGGCCCTTATTAAACCTTTGTATAGCGCCAACGCGTGCGCTTTTTTCCTCACACTGTCTCTTTACATTGTCTTTTTGAAAGAAGGCGCAAGAAACAAAAATGACCTAGCATTAAACTTATAAATCAGTAGTTTATAGCGCAAACCTAATAAATTAAATTACATTTAAAATTTAACTTGTAGCCTCTTCCTTTACCAACAGTAGGCAATTAAAAGGCAAATAAAAGACCAACAAAAAGCGCAGATCACCCCACCGGCAATGAGCGCTTTGCCAGTGTTTTGCTAGCCCCTACCGCGGATAATACCTTTGTCAGAAGCCTCTAGAGATTTCACAAAAACATCAACCTCTGGATGTAATTTGCGTGCATCGGCTAGCTCTGCAATGGCTTCCTGAAGCTTTTTGCCGCTCCGATAAACTACCCTATGGGCGGCTTTTACTGCCTGAATCGCCTCATCGGAAAAGCCCCGACGTTTAATGCCTTCGAGATTTAGCCCTATCGCATTAGCTGGATTACCTGCAACAGTCATGAAGGCAGGCACGTCTTTAGTGACCAGACTCATGCCCGCTATGTGTGTGTATGCACCGATTTGACGAAACTGCGGAATGCCCGCATAACCACCAAAATTGGCGTAGTCGCCTACCACGACATGCCCGGCAAGCGAGGCGTTATTCGCCATAATAACGTTGTCGCCTACAATACAGTCGTGGCCAATGTGAACGTAGGCCATCAACAAGCAATTCGCACCAACGACGGTTTTACTGATTCCACCAGCGGCCATACCTCGGTGGATGGTGACGCCTTCCCTGATTACAGTGTTGGCACCAATAGTCAGCTCAGAGGGCTCTCCTGCGTAGGCCAGAGCCGGGGTGTCTTCGCCTACTGTGGCGAACTGGTAAATTTTCACGCCTGCACCAATGTGACACGGCCCTTTAACCACCACACTAGAGGCAATCTGGACGTTATCACCCAAAACCACATCGGGGCCGATGATGGTCCAAGGACCAATGCTGACGTTTTCTCCGACAACTACAGAGCTGTCTACTATGGCGCGTTCGTCTATCACAGCTTTTGCTCAACAATGGAAAGAATGGCGGAACAGGCCAACTGGCCATCGACAAAGGCTGAGCAGTCAAATTTCATCATCATTTTGCGTTCAGCAACAATTGAACTGTGTATTTCTAAACGATCACCGGGAATCACCTGACGGCGAAATCTGGCTTTCTCTACGCCACCAAATAAATAATTGGTGCCATCCGCGGGTCTGCTGCCGCGGCTTTCAAAGGCTAAGACGCCAGAAATCTGCGCCATAGATTCCAAAATGAGTACACCGGGCATAATCGGCTGACCAGGAAAGTGTCCGTTGAACATCTCTTCGTTCACGGTAACATTTTTAAAGCCCTTGATTGACTCGCCCTTCGTCAGCTCCGTGACCCTATCCAAGAGCAAAAACGGATACCTATGAGGTAGGTAGTCGAACAACTCGGTAATCGTTTTAACTTCACTCATCAGCTTTCTCATTTTCTAATTTTTTCACTCGAGCAAAGAGTTGCGCGAGGTTATTAAACCGTAATGCATTACGCAGCCATTGCTTGTGTTCACTAGCAACTATGGCCCCGGAATAAATTCCAGGCTTGTCTATGGACTGGCTTATGGTCGTTTTGACGCTGACCACTACACCATCACATAGCGTTATTGGGCTACTGCCCGCGATACCACAACCACCTGCAAGTACACAATGTTTGCCAATCGTTGTGCTGCCAGCCATGCCAGCCCCGCCACAAATGATCGTATGATCACCGATACGACAGTTATGGCCTATCTGCACCTGATTATCAATTTTCACACCGTTGCCGATAACCGTGTCTTCTATCGCCCCGCAATCAATGGCAGTTGTGGCGCCAATAGACACGTCATGACCAATCTGTACACCGCCAATTTGGGCAATGGTTTCGTACTGACCTTTAGCATTGGGCGTAAAACCAAACCCATCAGCCCCCAAAACGACACCACTGTGAACAATGCAGCGCTCCCCTATGACCACTTTTCGATAAATGCTCACATTACTCATGATTCGGCCATCATCGCCTATACTGCTATTGCTGCCGATGGTGCTGTTAGCGTGGATTTGAACATTGGCGCCGATTTTACAATGCGCGCCAATCACAACGTTGGGACCAATACTGACATTGTCTGCAAGCTCAGCTGAAGGGTCTATTACTGCGCTGGGGTGAATCCCTGAGGCAATAGCTGCGTCGATTTCAAACAGTTGAGATGCCCTGGCAAAGGCCAGATAGGGCTGGTCTACCACTAGGCAGATGGCGGGACATTCGGCAACATATTCAGCGCTGAGGATAACCGCTGATGCATCAGTAGATGCCAGTTGGGCGCGGTAACTCGGGCTAGAAAGGTGGCTTAAATCCCCTGCTTGCGCCGTTCCTAGACTGCCCAAACTGGAGATGACGCGCTCATCATAGCTTTCAGTGCTCATACCAAAAGGGCCGACAATGTCGGCCCCTATGCGCTTCGCGATTTCAACAAGAGTAATCTTCATTTGAGCAAGCCTCTCTAACAGGTATAGAGAAAGCCCTTAGTTAATCACCGAGTTACTTGCTTTGCTCGTTGAGCTTTTCAGTCACTCTTTTGGTGATGTCATGCTTGGGGTTCGCGTATTGCAAAGCGTTAGGCTGAACAATTAGGTCGATCTGATCAACCTGGATCAAATCTTTAAGCACCTTGTCATACTGTGGCGCTAAGGTTTGCAAAATTTCCTGACGCTTATCTTGAGCTACCTTCTGAAGCTTTTGCGAACCAAACTGAAGGTCAGCTTGCATGCTCTCGAGCTCTTTCACAGCTTTGCGCTTATCAGAGTCGCTCATTACTTCGCCATCTTTTTGCAATTTCGTTTGCAGCGCTTGCAATGCTTCAGCGTCTGTACGCAACTGGTCAGAATCTGGCTGCATTTCTTTGTTTGCTGCCTCAATTAAAACTTTGCCTTCATCACTTTCAAGAATTGCTCTGACCGGATCTAAAACCACGATTTTCATTTCCGCATAAACGGATGGTGCCGCCATCATTGCTGTCGCCAGTACGGCCATTGCTAATTTGTTAAACATGGTTCCCTCCTAAGGAATAAATTTGTTAATTGTCTGAATATTGTTGATTGTCGACCATTCGCGTGCGCATTCTAACCTAGAAAGTACGTCCAAGTTCAAACTGAAAACTCTCTTCTTGGTCAAAATCTTGAGTTTGGAAAGGCTTGGCGATACTGAAGGTCAGAGGGCCGAAACCGCTCAACCAGCTCATGCCAAAGCCAACCGAGTAACGCAAATCATCGGGATCAAAGCCAAAGCACTGGCCACTAACACCACTGACTTGTGCTGGATCGAATGATGGGCAGTTAGTATTAAAGACATTACCGGCATCGACGAAGAACGCAGGCCTAAACTGACGATTATCTTCAACAAAGGGCAATGGGAAGATCAGCTCAGCAGAAAACTCCACCAACAAGTTGCCACCAAAGGGTTGGCCGAACTCACCACTGTCACCGTTGTTACGGAAAAATACCGGATTGCCATTGGCATCAAGTGGGTTAGTACTGCGAGGTCCCAATGTAGAATTTTCAAACCCGCGAATTGAACCAAAACCACCGGCATAAAAGTGTTCATAAAACGGTAACCCTGAAGTATCCCCGTATGCCCCACCAAAGCCCAATTCGGTGCGCAGCTTAAGTGTCCAAGTACGTGTCACAGGGAAATAGCGTTCGCCGGAATAGGTGAACTTATAAAATTCAAGGTCACTGCCTGGCGCGGTGGCTTCTAGGGCTAAGGACTGGGAAGAGCCTCTGTCCGCAAACACGCCTCTGTTCAGTGTTGAGCGCGTCCAAGATAGATTTCCTTTAAGCAACAATGCGTTTTCACCGTTGTCATCAATAAATCTGGAGATTTCCTGAGCAGCGGCAAACCCTGCAGTAATTTTTGTGTGTTCAGCTGAAAGGCCAAAATTGATGCGCTGAGTTTCACCGATAGGGAAACCAAAGTTCACCCCGAAGCCTGCGGAGTCTGTGCTGTAACGCGCAATATTACGCTCGTCGTAATCTAAGCGGCGAAAAAATACGTTAAACCCACGACTAATACCGTCGAGTGTGAAATACGGGTCAAAGTAGCCTACGTTCACTGACTTTTGAAATTGAGACAGGCTGACACCGAGATTGAAGCTGTTACCACTGCCCTGCAGGTTAGATTGCTGGTAGTTGCCGCCAACAATTAGACCAAAGCCTTGAGAGTAAGCCAGCGTGCCAGAGATTGATCCAGATGGCTGTTCTTCAACTGAGAAGTTCACATCAATCTGATCATCACTGCCTGCCACCTGGGGTGTTTCTACTTCAACGCCCTTGAAGAACCCCAGACGCTCTAAACGTACTTTGGTAAGGTCGATTTGCGCGCTTGAAGCCCAACCACTTTCCATCTGTCTAGATTCCCGGCGCAGCACCTCGTCTTGCGTAACCTGATTACCATTAAAGGTAATGCGCCTAACGTAAGCGCGCTTCCCGGCGTCAACAAAGAACTCAACATCAGCAGTGCCGTCATCATTCAACTTGGGCACACCACTGGCTGTAGCAAAAGTAAAACCGCCATTACCCAGCGCTGTTGTGAGACGCTCTTCAGTGGCAGTAATCAGCGCCTGGGAAAATTTTTGGCCCTTTTGAACAATAATCAGGTTCTCTAGATCTTCTGGTTTGACATCCCCAAGTTCGCCCACCAAATTTACCTCATTAACGGTGTAGGTCTCACCTTCGCTAATGGCGATAGATATGTAGACCTGCTGACGATCTGGCGTAATGCTCACCTGAGTAGACTCAATATCAAAATCTGCGTAACCCTGGTCCTTATAAAAGGCCTCTAAAGTCTCGAGGTCTCCTGACAATTTTTCCCGGGAATATTTGTCATCATTTTTGTAAAACGAGGTAAGGCTAGGATGCTTAAGTTCAATGATGTCTAGCAATTGGCTTTGCTGGAAAACCTCAGCACCAACAATGTTTAAGTGCCGTATGCCAGAACTCTTGCCCTCTTCGATATCAATTTTGATGTTGACTCGATTACGCGGCAGTTCTTCAATTTCAGTTTCAATCGCAGCGCCGTAGCGACCTTGGGAAACATATTGGCGCTCTAGCTCTAACCCCATGCGCTCAAGAGTCACTTGTTTAAATATTTCACCCTCTTCCAACCCTTGGTCAGCCAGACCTTCGAGCAATGCCTCACTTTCAATGGCTTTATTACCCTCTAGCTCAATAGATTCGATTGCTGGACGCTCGACAACGGTCACAATCAAAACTCTGCCATCTTTTGCGAGTTGAATATCTTTAAAGAAACCAGAGCTAAATAGCGTGCGCATTAAATTTCGCACGGCCAATGAATCAACGGAGTCACCTACACTCAGAGGAATCAGGTTAAATACGGTACCCGAAGAAACACGCTGTAATCCTTGCAGACGAATATCGCTGACAATAAATGAACCATCAGCGTTCTGAGTTTGCAGCGGGCCTTGCGCAGCCCCCACTAAAGAGGGTGCCATTACAAACGCAAAACTCAGGGTCACCAGTGACAGCAACCGGCTCTGAAATTTATTGATTTTCATCATATCCTCTTCAATGGAAGTCATCTCCGATGACCTTAAAAAATTCTTTCGATTGCGTGCATCTTACATGGCTTGACGCAGTTTAGATCAACCTAGACAGATCATTAAATGTTACAAAGATAAACATCAGCGCCACAAGAAAAAGGCCCCCTTGCAACGCTGCAGATTGAAAGCCGTCGGAAACAGGCTTACCCCTAACAATTTCAGCCAAAATAAAGACCACGTGGCCCCCATCTAACATGGGTACAGGCAATAAATTCAGCACCGCCAGCGAAATACTCATCAGTGCCATAATGCCAAAAAACGTACGCCAGCCTGATTTGGCAGATTGCCCGGCTATCTTTGCTATCCCTACAGGGCCAACCAAAGTATTTGCAGATACAGCACCAGTAAACATTTTTGTGATCATCGAAAATGTCATAGATGTCTTACCAACGGTCTCATCGACCCCCATCTGTAAAGCTTCGACAAGTGGGTATTCTATCTCGATCAACACCGGACCCACACCTAAAAACCCTTGCTCGGTCTCGCTCGCGGCAGAATTTTCTGCACCTTCTTGCGGGTTGGCGATCACTTCAACAGTTCTACCATCTGGTGTAGCGCGTAACTCGTACGGGGTACCTGAACGGATAAGGGAAAGGACAAGTGGTGTATTGGGCGCGCGCTCTATTGCCTGCACCCAATCTGACCAATAAGTCACTGACTCACCATCCACAGCCACAATCCAGTCACCCGACTCTAACCCTGCACGCTCAGCGCGCGAGCCCTCTACGACGCGCCCTATCACAGGCAAAATACTTGGCATAAGTCCTAAAGAGCCAAAAATATCAGGGTCGTCCTCGCCTTTTAACCAATCAGAAAGGGGGACTACAACCTCACGTTCAATACCGCTTTCTAGCTCAACCACTGACAGCTTGAGATCACCAGAATCGCCTAGTCTCTCTGTCAGCGCCAAAGCAATATCTTGCCAACCCGTTACCGCTACTTCATCTACGCTCAACACCTGTACCGGACTTTGCATACCATTGCGTTGCAGCAAAGAGCCTTCGTCAGGGGCAGTAGACATTGGCGCGTACTGCACGCTGCCGGCAAAAAATAGCAGCCAATAGATTAGGATGGCGAGCAAGAAGTTTGCAAAAGGCCCAGCCAAGGCGATAGCGATGCGCCAATAAGGCGTCAACTGGGTGTAACCCATTGCGCCCTCTAGCTCTGGGCTAGACTTGGGATCAGTTAATGGGTCGCGCTCGTCATACATGCTGACGAAACCGCCCAATGGAATCATCGCTAAAGTAAACTCTGTGCCCTTTGAGTCAACCCAGCTGAAAAGCGGTTTACCAAAACCAATTGAAAAACGCAGCACGTGCACACCGGACATTCGTGCAACAACAAAATGTCCGTACTCATGGAACGCAACTAACACGCCCAGGAGCAATGCAAACGCTAGCGGATAAAGCAAAAATTCCATCAAATAATGACCCAAGTAAGTATAGGTAAAACGGCTATTACCGAATCTATACGATCCAATACGCCGCCATGTCCAGGAAGAATGGTGCCAGAATCTTTTACGCCGGAAGTTCTTTTCAACAAACTCTCAAACAAATCACCAAAAACAGAAATGCAGACCAGTGCTATGGTTAGCAATAATGCACTGAGGAGCGAATAAGACTGCCAGAACATCAGGGCAGAAGCGCAAATCAGTGTCGCGATAACACACCCGCCAATGGCCCCTTCCCAAGTTTTGCCGGGACTAAGCTGAGCGGCCAAGCGGTTTTTACCGAATGCCTTGCCAACAAAATAAGCGCCCACATCGGTAGCTGTAGTTAGGACAAACAACCAGACAAGCCATAAGGCACCTTGGTCATGGGCACGCAACATGCTCAAGCTGACCCACGCGCCAAGCATAATAACCAACCCTAGAGCGCCCACAAACCATTGATTTTTGAATAAAAATTCACCTGTGGGGTACAGCAAAATACTGGCAATGGCGCACATCCAGAGCATTGAGACCAGACCAATAAAGTCGGCAAAGTACGCTTTTAATAAGTACAGACCAGCTGCCATAAGTAGGAATAGCCCGGTATAAAGAAGCTTCGCCCTCAACGTTTCTAACCCGGCGAACCCAGCCCACTCGAACACGCCGAAGCCGGCGGCAGCCAAAAAGAATAGAGAAAATGCCCAAAGCGGCAGCAAAAAGATCGCCGCCAAAGCGACAAATGCTATCGCCAAAGCGGTAATGATTCGGTTCTTTAGCATGGCTCTTCGCGTCCGCCAAACCTGCGTTGACGAACCGCGAACTCATCGATGGCTATTTTTAATTGCTTGGCGTCAAACTCAGGCCAGAACAAATCTGTGAAATACATTTCGGTATAGGCCAAATCCCAGAGTAGGAAATTACTTACTCTATGATCGCCACCGGTGCGAATCAATAAATCTGGCTCTGAGACCTCACTCAAAGACAAATGCGCACCCAGCATCTCCTCGCTAATCGCGTCAGCGGTTAACTCGCCGCGCTCAACTTTTTCGGCTATTGCCTTCGCCGCCATGGTGATGTCCCAGCGACCACCGAAATTCACTGCCACTGACATATTCAGCTCAGTGTTGTCTTTAGTTAGGTCCTCGCATTGGGCCATCATCGCGCAAATATCAGGCGCGAAGCGGCTGCGGTCGCCGATTATACGCAGCCGAACACCCTTAGCATGGAGATCGTTGATATCGTTTTTCATGACGTAACGCATAAGGTCCATCAAGACGCTGACTTCGCCGCTTGGGCGGTGCCAATTCTCAGTGCTGAATGCGAATACGGTTAAATTGGTAACGCCGTGCTCGACGCATGCTTCGGCGATGGGGCGCAGGAGTTTTGCACCGGCTCGATGCCCTGCTGCGCCTGGAAGGAATCGCTTTTTTGCCCAGCGATTGTTGCCATCCATGATGATGGCAATATGATCAGGCGTACTACTGTGCCCAACCTCTGGGATGGCACCGCCCGCACCCAGTTTCTCGTCTGGGTCTGGAGTAGAAGATTTAGTATTAGAACTCATGGGCCAGTACCTATTACTGTTGCTCTAAATTTCCATCAACTCAGATTCTTTTTCAGACAGCGCCTTATCTATTTCGGCTACACGAGCATCGGTATAAGTCTGCACGCGCTCTTCACCCTTGCGCCCTTCGTCTTCGGCAGCCTCTTTCTCTTTGACCAATTCGCGAATATCAGCAATGGCGTCGCGACGAATATTTCTCACTGAAATACGACCATTTTCAGCTTCTGCTTTGGCTTGTTTAGCTAAATCTCGGCGATTCTCTTCGGTTAACGGTGGCAGCGGAACTCGAATGACTTCACCGTTATTCACCGGTGTAATACCTACATCACTGCGTAATATTGCCTTTTCAATCTCAACCACTAAAGGGCGCTCCCAAGGCGCCAACAACAATGTGCGAGCATCCTCTACGGATACGGACGCCACTTGGTTTAGCGGCGTTTTAACGCCGTAATAATCAACGAAGATACCGTCTAGTAAAGCTGGGTTAGCTCGCCCTGTGCGAATGCGGCCAAAAGTGTTGCGCAGCGCATCTATGGATTTGCCCATGCGCTCGTTGGCGTCTTCAAGAATTTCATCGATCACAATTAACCCTCAACTATTATTTATTCTGAGCGCCTATATCAGTCGCTATCTTAGGCAATATTTTGGCGGATGTTTCGACAAAACCCAATCTGCCCGATTCTGAGTGCTGCTATTAAAGGCGTTCGCAGAACTACTTTTTTGAACTAGTTTATTGAACTACTTTATTGAACTACTTTGGTGCCAATACTTTGACCGGCAGTTAGCGCGAGTAGCGCGCCTTTCACCGAAGCATCAAATACCACCAAAGGCATATTATTTTCTTTGCATAAAACAATCGCCGTTAAATCCATAACCCCTAATTGTTTTTCCAGTACTTGGTCAAAACTAATGGTGTCGAACTTTGTCGCGGTGGCATCTTTCTTTGGATCGCCACTATAAATACCGTCAACATTTGTCGCTTTTAGCACTGTATCCACCTGTAACTCTACCCCGCGCAGACAAGCGGCAGTATCAGTGGTGAAATAAGGGTTACCGGTGCCACCGGTGACTATCACAACATGCCCTTCACGCATTTTGGCCAACGCCAGATCGCGATCATAGCCTTGCACCACACCAGCAATTGCTGAGGCACAAAAAACACTACAGGGAACATTGTTTCGGCGTAAGAAATCGCCAAGCGCCAGGCCATTCATAATGGTTGCAAGCATACCCATACGGTCGCCTACCACCCTATCCATGCCTGCCTCGGAGAGCTTTGCACCGCGGAAGAGATTGCCTCCACCAAGGACCACTGCAACACCAATACCTTGATCTACTATTGATCGAATCTCATTGGCATAGTGCTCAAGCACAGTGGGGTCGATACCCGACCCTGAGGCCCCACCAAGGGCTTCACCACTGAGCTTAAGCAGCAGATTTTGCAAAACTACTTACTGTCGGCGAGCTGCGCTGCCACTTCTGCGGCGAAATCTAGCTCTTCAACTTCAATACCTTCACCTACTTCAAAGCGCAGAAAACCCTGCACTTCAACGCCCGCTTGCTTAACAAGGGCGCTCACTTTCACATTGCCATCTTTAACGAAAGGCTGGTCAAGCAGACTCACTTCTGCGAGATACTTCTTAACTCGACCTTCTACCATTTTGACAATGATTTCTTCTGGCTTGCCGCTGTCTTGTGCTTGAGAAAGATAGATTTCTCTTTCTTTATCGAGGATATCGGCAGAGACGTCTGCGCTATTAATAACCATCGGGTTGATAGCGACCACGTGCATGGCCAAATCACGGCCAAGGTCTGCGGCACTTGCAGAGAGTTCAATCAGCGCACCGCGACGTTGATCGCCGTGGATATAGTGGCTAAGGCCACCTGTCGCTGAATGCATTACTTGTCCACGACGGATAGTGATGTTTTCACCAATTTCCTGAACAAGTGTTTCTCTTTCATCGTTTAGCGCGGCGGCTAAGTTCTCAAGACTGCCGTCAGCTGAAGCATATAACTCTTCGGCTACCTTGTTTACAAAGGCAATGAACTTTTCGTTTTTTGCGGCAAAGTCCGTTTCGATATTGATTTCAACCAACGCGGCTTTAGTGCCGTCGTCCGCAACTTTAACGCCCAAAAGGCCGTTAGCTGTTGTTCTGCCTGATTTCTTGGCAGCCTTTAAGGAACTTTTCTTACGCAGTTCCTCAATTGCTTTTTCCATGTCGCCATCGACTTCGGCCAAGGCTTTTTTGCAATCCATCATGCCGAGCCCAGTACGCTCTCTGAGTTCTTTCACCATTGCTGCTGAAACGGCCATCACTTACTCCTTGCTTGCATCAACTTCGCTGCTAGCCGCAGCTTCTTTAGCTGCCTCAGCAGCTTTTAACTCGTCTTCGGCAGCGAAAGCTTCATTCACGCTTGCCGCTACTGCTTCAGAAATTTCAGCGACAGGTGCTGAAGCTTCATCCACTTCAACAAATTCGTTCAAATCTACAGCAGCTGAAGAATTAGACTGGCCTTCTGCTACAGCGTCAGCCATTGCGCTAACGTATAAACGAATGGCTCTGATCGCATCGTCATTGCCGGGAATAACATAATCAACGCCAGCTGGATCACTGTTTGTGTCCACTACGCCCACTACTGGAATGCCAAGCTTATTGGCTTCAGTAATGGCAATTTTTTCGTGCTGAACGTCTATGACGAAAATCACATCTGGCAGACCGCCCATGTTCTTGATGCCGCCAAGGCTGCTTTGCAGCTTGTTCATCATGCGCGTACGTTGCAGTGCTTCTTTCTTGGACAGCAAATCAAACGTGCCGTCAGCAGCCTGAACTTCTAAATCTTGCAGTCGCTTAATGGACTGACGAATAGTTTTATAGTTGGTCAACATGCCACCCAACCAACGTTGGTCGACATAGGGCATGCCTACACGGCTAGCTTGCTCCGCAATTACCTTTGCAGCGGCGCGCTTGGTACCCACAAATAGAATTTTTTTGCCTTTTGATGCGAGGTTACGCACTTCGATGAGTGCTTCGTTAAAGGCAGGAACTGTTTTTTCAAGGTTGACGATGTGAATCTTGTTACGAGCGCCAAAAATATAGGGCGCCATTTTAGGATTCCAGAATCTGGTTTGGTGGCCAAAATGCACACCAGCAGCCAGCATGTCACGCATACTTACAGTCATTTTTTTATCTCCGGGTTGGTTTGTTTGTCCAAATTCCCATGTTCCAACCTCTGAGCAAGCTCAAAAGCACCCGGGAACATGTGTCGAATCAGACAAATTTTTTAATCGGCTACAGTTCAGCTATACTGCATCCTGCGCCGTAAATCATCGCGACATCACCTATATGGCTCGCCGCGGCGCGATTTATACCACAAACATCTTCCTTAAAGAAACGAGTTTTCGCATGGTTGCAAAAGTAGAGACCGAAATAGACATATTGGGCATGCGCGAGGCAGGAAAATGCGCCGCATCTGTATTAGAAATGATTGGAGAGCATGTTCAACCCGGGGTCACTACCGACCACCTAAATCAGATTTGTCATGACTTTATTGTCAACGAATTAGACTGCATACCCGCACCGCTCAATTATGGCGGCGGCGGCGGCCAAATGCCCTTCCCCAAATCCATTTGCACCTCAGTAAATCACGTGGTTTGTCACGGCATTCCCTCGCCGGCTAAGAAGCTGAAGAACGGTGATGCACTGAATATAGATATCACAGTGATTAAAAATGGCTATCACGGAGACACCAGCAAGATGTTTTTTGCAGGTGAAGCCAGCATTCTGGCCAAACGCTTGTCCAAAATCACTCAAGAATGTATGTACAAAGGCATTGAACTGGTTAAGCCCGGCGCACGCTTGGGAGATATTGGCTACGCAATACAAAGTCACGCAGAAGCGAATAGATTCAGTGTTGTGAGGGAGTTTTGTGGCCACGGTATTGCCAAGGTATTTCACGATGAACCCCAAGTACTGCATTACGGCCGTCCGGGCACAGGTGTTGTCCTTGAAGAAGGCATGAGTTTCACCATTGAACCCATGATTAATGCGGGCAAACGCAATATCAAAATACTGCCGGACCAATGGACCGCTGTGACCAAAGACCACAAGTTATCCGCTCAATGGGAGCACACTTTGATGGTCACTAAAGATGGCTTTGAAATTTTCACATTAAGACAAGAAGAGCAGTAACCAATCTATGTCACTACCGTCTCAAGTTACTCAGCGGCGCGAAAAATTAGAATCTGAAAAGGCCAAACTAGCTGAGCGCTATTGGAACAACGACGCCGTTGAGACCTTAGTCAGTGACCTTGCTGACGTCATGGACCAGCTAATTCTTGACGCTTGGCACGAGCAAATTACACAAAGCAAAGACATTGCCCTGTTTGCGGTGGGCGGCTATGGGCGTAGGGAACTTCACCCCGGTTCGGATATTGACCTATTGGTAGTCGCTAAAGATCCAAAGAGCCATGGCCGGGCAATAGAACTATTTCTACAAAATGTATTTGATCTCAACATAGAGGTCGGACACAGCGTCCGCGACATCACCGCTTGTGTAAATGAGTGTAAGGCGGATATCACCGTCGCTACAGCCATGTTCGAACGCAGACTGCTAGGCGGCGATGCAAACCTAGAGGCATCTATCGCCCAAGCACTCACCAAGAAAAAAGTCTGGCCAGCAGAGAAATTCTTTGCAGCCAAATACCAAGAGCAAATTGAACGGCACAAACAATTTGACGACGTCGACTACAACCTAGAACCCAACATAAAAGCCTCGCCCGGCGGCATGCGCGACATCCACACTGCGCTTTGGATTTGTAACCGCAACTTCGGCACCACTGACATTAGTCGGTTGGTAGAAATGAACGTGCTCACCGCAGAAGAGGGTAAATGGCTTATTGAAGGGCGAAGATTCCTTTGGTGGGTGCGCTTTGGCCTGCATCTAATTGCGGGCCGCAAGGAAGATCAACTACATTTCTCCAGACAAAGAGAACTCGCCCAACGGCTTGGATTTGTCGACACCGACAGCCAAATGGGCGTGGAAGTATTTATGTACCACTTCTACCGCCACATACTCGCCCTCACCGAAGTCAATGGCATTCTCCTCAAGCATTTTCAAGAAACCGTTGAAAGCGCAAAGCGCGAAAAAATCACCCAAATTAACGAACGCTTTAGGTTGGTTAATCACCGTATCGAAGCCGTGCACGACAATGTTTTTAAAGATTCTCCCTCTGCGCTTCTGGAAATGTTTGTATTAATGGCTCAGCGCGAGGAAGACATTCAAGTTAGAGTTTCGACAATACGCTTGATGCGCGAATCTCTGGCCCTTATTGATGACGACTTCAGAAAGAATCCAGATAACACCCGCCTGTTTTTGAATTTACTCAAAGCACCCTATACCGTAGTAACGCAATTGATTCGTATGCGTAAGTACGGGGTTTTGGGACGTTACCTTCCTGAGTTCAAGCAGATCATTGGACAAATGCAACACGACCTATTCCACATTTATACGGTGGATGCTCACACAATGATGGTCGTTCGCAATATGCGCAAATTTCGCTATGAGTGGGCTAAGGAAACCTTTCCTATTGCGCACTACTGCTCCAACACAATCCCTAAGCTAGAACTGCTTTACATAGCCGGCTTGTTTCATGATATTGGCAAAGGCCGTGGCGGCGACCACTCAACCCTTGGCTCTATTGATGCAAGGAAATTTTGCCAGCTTCATGGCTTAAACCAAGCAGATACAGATTTAGTTTGTTGGTTGGTAGAGCGGCACTTATACATGTCCTCTGTCTCGCAAAACCAAGATATTTACGACCCGGAAGTAATTCAGGCTTTTGCTCAAGATGTGAAATCTGAAATGCGCCTGAACTACCTCTACGCTCTCACTGTGGCAGATATTAACGCGACAAATCCGAACCTTTGGAACAGTTGGCGCGCAAGCCTTATGCGCCACTTGTATAGCGAAACCAGAAAGACCCTAAGACATGGCAGCGGCGATGCAATGGATCGCGATGAGACCATTGCCGCCTATCAAGAAAGCGCATTGGACCGGCTACAAAATACTTTCAGCGAAGAGCGTGTCAGAACTTTATGGCAGAACCTCGGCGATGATTTTTTCTTACGCCACGGCACTGATGAAATCAGCGACATTTCGCGAGCGCTACTGGAGCACGATCACCAGCAAGGCCCATTCGTAAGTATGTCCCCAGCGGACCTAACCTATCTGGGTGAAGGCGCTACGCAAATCTATATTTGGGCCGAAGACAAACCTAAAACATTCGCTGCAACAGTAGTTTGCCTGACCCAGTGGGATTTATCTGTTGTGGACGCGCACATCAACAAAGCGGTAAATGGTCGTATATTCAATACCTTTACCATTCTCACTGCAGATGGTGCCCCGGTAGAGCAGGACAAGAAACTGCGAAGTGAGATTGTTGAAAAAGTGAAAGCGACCCTTGTCGCGCCTTCTCCAAGAACCGACGGTGCAACCCGACGAGTGCCTCGCCAACTCCGGGAACTGCCTTGGCCGACGGAAGTTGCGATGGAAACAGATGACGAAGGCCTAACCACTACGGTGAATATTTTGGCCGCTGACCGGCCTGGGTTATTGGCGAATATCTCACTACTGCTTATCGACCTAGAGTTGGAGTTGTCCTCGGCTCGAATTACTACGCTGGGTGAGCGTGTAGAGGACGTTTTCGTTGTCACCGACGCTGACGGCCAGGCAATAACTGATAAAGCCCAATTGTATAATCTTGAAAACGCGTTGCGGCAGAAATTAGATGCCTCTATGGGTTTAGGAGGTTCAGGGAGTTTGGGCGAGAACACACTTTCCAGTGTCAACGGGGCGAGGGTCTAATTACTTACGACTCACAACCATCTAATAGCGGCTAACTATTGCTGGCTAACTATTGCTGGCTAACTATCAGCCGCTAACTGAAAACAGCTGACTAAAAACATCAGACTAAAGACCTCGTTGATCGTGTATTCGTTGGGCATTCCAGCTATCGTATGGCT
>Ga0209251_1000199_pt1 | contig 54947 bp, 55 predicted proteins | sample SaaInlV_100m_DNA_6_FD_184665 | JGI IMG/M metagenome (GOLD analysis project Ga0209251, IMG submission 184665) | Marine microbial communities from expanding oxygen minimum zones in the Saanich Inlet - Saanich Inlet SI073_LV_10m_DNA (SPAdes) (version 2) | ecosystem: Environmental > Aquatic > Marine...
ATCTTGGCAACGAGAAGGAAGTGGATACTACATGGTACCTATTCATTCTGATTATCGTTGGCAAGCTAAACAAGTTATAAAGGACCAAAAATTAAAACCACAATCTTGGGACTTTAGAAAATACACTGATGTGTATGAAGACACTTATTGTTTTGAACACGAAAATGATGCAAAATTATTTGAAAATTTTTTCATAGAAAGTGAAACTAACGGTTGACATTACTACATTAATAGTATATATTGATTCTATAAGCAACAAAGGGAGATACCAATGGCTTACGTAACTTATACTAATCGCAACTCAAACGACTATCGTTTTACTTGCAAAACACTTGACGACCCAGCTATTTCTGACTTAAAGGAAATGCTTAAAACTCGCAACAAATGGATCACCACGTCTCGTAAACGTTATCCTAACGGATACGCTTCTGACCTAAAAACTATGGGCTTGAGAATTCGCCCACGTGGTCCACGTCCATCCCAATGGGCAAAAGATACGCCTTGGGAAAACGCTACTCACTATGACGTTTATATCCGGGAATACCCGACTACTAAAGAACGTAATACTTGGGCAGGAGTTTAATCATGGACTATATTAATACACAACTCGATATGATGGATGTTATCATGGACGTAAATGCTGGCGTCATCAATCCAGATCCACTTGGACAACGTCCTCCTGTTTCTTCAGGGTGGGCTAAAGCAATGGGTATTATTGACTCAATTATCAATGGTTTCAGCGTTGGTACAATCACCGTACGCAATATTACAGATGATGTGCCTAACCAACTCGTATATCCTGGTGTAAAATGGCTCGTTATTGACGGTGGTAACCGTATTCGTGCAATAAGAGATTTCCAACGTGGTGAGTTCACTACATTTGATGGTCGTAACTATCGCCAACTTACAGATAGAGAAAAAACAAACTTCGATAAAGCTTTGAATTTTTGTGTATATATCTGTACAGACCGTGAAGCTACTGAAATTTTTCGGAGGCTAAATACTGTTACTCCTGTAAATCGTATTGAAATGATTATGGCTAATGATGTTTCAAGTGTAACACGCATAATCCGCTCTGCTGTAAAGTCTTATAAAGAATATCAATACAACGACATTCATCCAATCTTTGAGACTGTTACTCGCAACGGTGGAAAAGTAAAAGCAAAATATTGGAATACTGATGTAAACCCACGCCGTCGTTGGGATGAGTACGTAGGTGTAGCTATACTCAAAACACTAGGTGGTGGCAATGTAAATGCTAGCCTAGATGCTTTGGATGATGTAGTAGAAAACGATATTGATGTGTCTGAAAAAACTATCAAAACCGTAAATCGTTTCTTTGATGATGCACTTGAAATCACACGTACTATGGGTTCAACAAAGAAAATGAATGGTGATACTTTCTCAGCATTCCAGGCAGTTTGGTTCTCACTTTATGAGCAAAACAAATCTTTTGTAATTAAAGATCACAATAGTTTTGCAAATGAGTTTTATGCTGCTCATGCTGTTCTTACTGGCCTAACACCTCATGCTTTTGATAAAGAAGTACGTGAATTTGCGTCTGGCCCTCGAGGCAGCATAAAAACTAAAACTGAAACTGTTCGTGGCTTTACTCGTACTGCTATTAAAAATTACGCAAACCCTTCTGAACAAAATGAAGTTGCACAACTTTATCTCGATAAAATGAATATCAAACAGTGTGTATTATTCCGCGATGATCGCCGCACAATCTCAAAAGATAAAAAGTTTGATATGCTTTCAATACAAGATTTTAAGTGTGCTATTGATGGTCAATCTTTGAGCATTGATGATGCAATCTTTGGTCATGACACGGCTTGGGCTGATGGTGGTCAAATTGAAGAAGGTGCAATCATTCGCAAAGTCCATAACGTAAACATGGGCACGACCACTCTTGACGAATATCGTCTTATTCTTAGCATGCGCAAAGAAAAAGAGTTGACATAATGCATAATTGTGTTACTATAAACTATGATTTAACTGTAGGTGATATATGAAATACGATAGTGGTAAACCAAAAATCCATTTAATTCCGCCTGAAGCTATTATTGAGGCTGCTAAAGTCTTTGGCTTTGGTGCTGAAAAGTATGGTGAAAACAACTGGCGACAAGACATAAATAAATTTCCAGTATCTCGGCATTATTCTTCAATCCAACGCCATCTAATGGCATACCATTCAGGTGAAGATCTTGATCCCGAGTCTGGTTTACCACATCTATCTCATGCGCTTACTCAAATGATGATACTTGTAATGACTACACTTGAAAGCGATCCAAAATTAACTGATGATCGTTATAATACAGGAGATAATGAATGATAACGAATAGCGTAAACGACATTCGCAATTTCTTTATCGGTGAGCTTAACGATGAAGCTTATACCATCGATAAAACTGGCGCTAAAACAATTGAGCTAATTGGTGCATCTTTTATTGCAACTGAGCCATCTATTTTTGGTAAACCAAGCCAAGTCTATATTGATGCTGAGCTCGAGTGGTATGAAAGCCAATCAACAAACATTAACGATATTCATCCTAATAAAGAACCACCTGCAGCTTGGCAATACGCTGCTAATAAACATGGTGAGATCAATTCTAACTATGGTAAGCTTATCTTTAGCGACGTGTATAATAACCAATATGATAAAGTACTAACTGAATTACTTGAGCATCCTGATGGCAGGCGTTCTACTATGGTCTATAATCGCCCTAATATCTGGTTAGACTATAAAGACAATGGTAAGAATGATTTTATTTGTACTAATGCTGTAACATATTATGTTCGTGATGGGCTACTACATTCTGTCGTACAAATGCGATCTAATGATGTAGTCTTTGGTTATAAGAATGATAATGCATGGCAAATGTATGTTGTAAGAAAATTATGTGACGCTTATAATGCCCGACGCTTTGAACGTACATCAAATGGAAATGGTACAGCTATTGAGCCTGGTATGATGGTATGGCAGGTCCAGAATTTACACGTATATGAACGCCATTTTAACTTGGTAAAATAATATGAATGAGCCTACACAAGGTAAACTTATTCTTATTTCTGACATTATTGAAACTCGTCTACGTAAAGAAAAAGAAATAGAATATTATCAAAAGCAATTAGAAAAAATCCAGCAAAAAATGCTTTTCTTACAAAAAGATCTTGATATAACTAATTTGATTATTGATATGATCGAAAAAGAAAAAGTCATAGACATTAAAGAAAACATGGAAACAAAACTATTAGGAGACAAAAATGGATAAACCTCAAGTACTGCGAGCTTTGCATGCAGGAATAGTAGAAATTACGTTCACTAAAAAAGATGGAACAAAACGTGTTATGGAATGTACTCTTAAAGATGATATGATTCCTCAACTCGAACTTCCGCTTGAAGAAAATAAAAAAGAACGTAAAGTAAATCCTGATGTTTTACCCGTTTGGGATACTCAAAAAGGCGCCTGGCGATCATTCCGTTGGGATAGTATAACTATGTGGGTTGCTGGTGCATGACACAAGAACGTTATCATGATTACATGGGTCGAATGATGCGAGAAAATGATGAGCGCCAAGTAAAATGGGATGACCGTTTTATGACCATGGCTAAACTTATTTCATCTTGGAGTAAAGATCCATCAAGTCAAATTGGTGCAGTTGCAGTTAACGATGAACGTCGTATTTTGGCTACAGGTTACAACGGGTTTCCAAAAGGTATTACAGATACAGAAGAACGTTTAAACAATAGAGAAAAAAAGTATCCTTTAATTGTACATGCTGAAACAAACGCTCTAATGAATGCGCTTTACTCTGGCGTTTCATTGAAAGGTGCAACGTTATACGTACATGGATTACCTATTTGTCCTGATTGCACTAAACTTATTATACAGGCAGGAATTACTAGAGTTGTAATAGGAAAAGCAACATCTGATACTCCGGTAACATGGATTGATCTATGGAATGAGCAATCATGGCCAATGTTTAAAGAGTCAGGTGTTATGGTAACTCACTTTGGCTAATAACTTATCTGACATTTATTCTGGGGTTAAGAAGAACGATCCTAATAGGCGAGAGAACGATTTTTATCCTACTCCGCCTTTAGCTACTTATGTTTTATGTAAGTATAATAATCCGCCGCAACACATAATAGAACCTTGCGCTGGCCGTGGTAATATCTCGGTTGAACTTGCACGTAATGGCCATACTGTTTCAAGTTATGATCTCAATGAATATTCTGATTCTTTGTGTAGTATAAAAACACCATACGATGCTACTAAACTTCCAGTTAATCCTAACTGTCGAGGTGTAGTAACAAACCCTCCATATCATAAAGACCTTCCTCGTAAATTAGCTGAAAAGTGGTTACAAGAATATGAATACGTAGCCATGTTTGTAAGGCTAACGTTTTTAGAAGGAATTAAACGAAAAAAGTTGTTTACAAACCATCCTCCTAGTGATATAATAGTTTTATCAGATAGAATCAGATTTAGCAAAGAACACGTTGAGCCCGTTGAAAAAGAAGACCAAATTGGTGGAATGATTTCTTACATGTGGATTGTTTGGGACAAACGTAAAACTGGCATAAATACAAATATGCAATGGGTAAAATTAGACGATGAATATGAAGAATGGCGATATATTTACGACAAGACACCATATACAATTGCATAAATAAAACGTGAATTGAATTAAGGAATACATTATGAACAATGTCTCTGTGATTATGGCTCGCGGTGTAGAAGGTTGTGGCGTAACTAAATATACCGTTGAACAAGTAAAGTGGTTGCGTAAAAATGGTTACAACGTAAAAGTATACGCCGCCAAAGATAAAAACTACTCCCGTAAAAATGCACACGACCTAGGCGAATTTGAATGGTTTAAATTTGCCCACGACGAGCCTATTAATAAAATGATTGATGAATGTAATAATTCAGATGTTGTTATGATTAACTCTTTACCTTCACGAGATACTGGTCGAGGTAAAGGCTCAGGTGCTCAAGCCGTTGACAATTGGAAACGAGCTTTATCAAGTATTAAAACACCAAAAGTTCTCATTCAACATGACCACACTGTTTACTCTATTAAACGGAATGGTGCTCTTGAAGAATCAATTGATGCTGCTGACATTATTTTTGCACATGCAACTACAAACGATTTCTCTCAATATGTAAAAGATCATACAGGTTCAGGTGGATTAGCTACATTTTTAGGTGAAGAAACAAAAAAGATTTTTCCATTCCAACCTGGTATTGATTTTGATGGAATACGAGCGCAGTATTGGAAACCAATCAAAGAACAAGATCCTAAGCATCATAAGTGGATTGGTCGTACAACTTCTTGGAAAGGTTACAGACTTATGTTTGCTTGGCATAATATGTACGCTTCACAAGAAGGCTGGCTCACTACAATGGAAGGTATTGAGAAATCACCAGCCTGGCTAGGATTTAAAGTACTTTCTGAGTTTTATGACGAGCTTGCAAATCAACCAGATGATGTAGATCTTGCATCTCGTTATGGTGATAAAGCATCTGTATTTAGTACGTTTATTAATGATGAGCTTATGCATCGCATGTCTAAAGTTGGTTTTGGTTATCAATTAAGTATTCTCAAACCCAAGTACATCGAGCGTTCAATTGAATATACTCATCAAGAAGTTGTAGCTGCTGGTACTGTTCCTGTATTCCGTAAAGAATATGGTGATGTTTGCGTCCATCGAGTATCTGGTGACACCTTAACACAGACTCCTAATAATGGAACAGTTTGGCTTGAAGAAGGCCAAGATAATAAAGAAGCTCTTGAGCTCGTACAAAAATTAAGTGCAGACAATGTTATGCGAGATGAGTATCGTGAGATGGCGTATGAATTTTACAAAACTCACCAAGATGCCGACGCAACATTTAACGATTTAATGAATACAATAAAGGAAAACCTATGATTAGTCATGCTTCTATCGTGCCACTTATTGGTGGTGAAACATTAGGCGCTATGGCCGCTTATGGAAACAAACCAGATTACTTTTTATCTTATTCAGCATTTGCTGCTAACGATAGTCACATCCGTAATTACTTGCCTGATGTACCTTTCTACCTCCTAGATGAAGGCCAGAAAGCCCCGCATCAGGTTGATGTAGTTCATACAGTGTGTCCGTGTGCCGGCCTTTCGCAGTTATCTCACGGCTTTGGAGATGATAATCCTAATAACCAATGGATGGGAGAAACGGCCCGTTATGTGTTAGGTGAAATGAAACCGAAAGTATTTTGGGGTGAGAATGCACCAGGTTTTGCTGGTAAAATTGGTGATACTGTACGCAACGAGTTAAAACAAATTGGTAAAGAAAACGGGTATACAATGTCCGTTTATCGTACTAAAACATTGTTGCATGGTGGCCCACAAATTAGAGAGCGCTCGTTCTATTTCTTTTGGCAAGATACGCGTGTGCCATTAATGAACTATTATAATAGACAACACACACCAATTGAAGATGTATTAACCGGCATAAAGTCTAACTTTCAAATGGAACCAATTAATAAGAAAACACCTTCTAAAGACGATATTTACTATACCTTTATTCTTGAAGAAATTCATGGTGGCATTACTCATACTGAGTTTGCTAAAATTGTCGAGCCTCAAAAAGTACGTAATGCTGATGTCTTTTCTTATATCGAACGAATGGGTTATGATTATAAACAAGTTGGTGCTTGGATGGAAAAACGCGGTTTACAAAAAGAAGTCGACAAGTGTAACTATCGTTATGATAAGCTTAAAGCAGGTGGAAATATTATGAGGCGTGGTACTATTGTTCCTAAGGATCACATCGGTGCATTCGTTGGTCACTACCCTACCATGCTTACACATCCAGTAGAAGATCGTTACATTACTTATCGTGAAGCTATGACAATCATGGGTTTACCTTCTGACTTTGAATTGCTTAATCCTAAAAAGAATGCTAATCATATATGCCAAAACGTACCAGTGCAGACTGCTACTGACATGGCTACTGAAACAAAAAAATATTTAGATAATCAGCTTCCAATGGTTGACACAGACTACATTATACAGTATAATCATACTCAGAAACATAATTATACAGAAACACAATCAACACTTGAGGCGTTTATATAATGAAAAAAGATTTTATTTTAGATTTTGAAACAATCGGGCAAATACCTTATTTTGCACCGGCCATTTGTTGTTCTTATTACATTTTTGATTGGGATCGTTTTTTAAATCAACCATACACGTTTACTGAACTTTTGACTGTTATTCGTAAATCAAAATTATCTATTAAAAACCAAATAGAAAATTATGATTTTTCCTATACTCAGGATGATCTTCAATGGTGGTTAGACCAACCAAAAGATATTAAGATACAACTTAAACCAAGAGACAACGACCTTACTGCAGGTCAATTTGTCGATGAACTTTGCTCGTATATTAAAAGCCACGATGGAATAAACCATTGGTGGAGTAGATCAAATGGATTTGATCCTGTTATTTTAGATAGGCTTGCTCGAGAAACAAAAAGAGTTCCAATGCTAAACTCCTGTTTACCACACTGGAATGTCCGCGATACTCGAACATATATCGATGCTAAGTTTAATTTTACTACAAAAAACGGATTTATTCCTGTTAATGATGAACAATGGTGGAATGATAATTTTAAATTACATGATAGTACCCACGATGTTGCCGCCGACATCCTAAGGTTACAAGCTATATATCGTGCTGAAAATGATTTGGAGCAAACACAATGATGAAACGTCAAGTTCACGTAGATGAACTAAAACAATATTCTATTTTTATTGGCACTCCCATGTACGGAGGCCAATGCAGCGGTAGTTTTACAAAAGCTTGTACTGACCTATCTACCATGTGTGCTGTTAATGGTATTAAGGTTCAATTTTACTTCTTGTTTAATGAAAGCTTAATTCAACGAGCCCGTAACTATGTCACAGACGAGTTTATGAGATCTGAATGTACTCATATGATGTTTATTGATTCGGATATTGGCTTTAACGCTAAAGATATTTTAGCTATGTTAGCTCTACAGATTACTGATCCTGAAGAATATAACATTGTTTGTGCACCATATCCTAAGAAAATTTTAGCTTGGGAAAAAATCAAACTCGCTGCTGAACAAGGTTATGGCGATGATGATCCGTTCCAATTAGAAAATTATGCTGGTGACTATGTGTTTAATCCAGTAGGACAGTCAGCATCATTTAGACTCGATGCTCCTGTTGAAATTGGAGAAGGTGGTACTGGGTTTATGCTTATTCCTCGTGCAACACTTGAGAAATTTAAAGAAGCTTATCCTGAAAAAAGCTATTTACCAGATCATGCTCGTACCGAAGCGTTTGATGGATCGCGAGAAATAATGGCATACTTTGATTGTGTCATTGATCCCGAATCAAAACGATATTTGTCAGAAGATTATTTCTTTTGTAGATGGGCTCGTAAAGCTGGGATGAAAGTTTGGATGTGTCCGTGGATACCTTTACACCATATTGGTATGCATGTGTTTAAAGGCTCATTAGGCCATCTGTCACAGATTGGAGCTAATGCTACTGCAGACAAGACAAGTAAAGCAAAAAACTATAAAAACCGAGCTGAGAAAAGAAGGGATGAAAAAACGAAGAAAAAAGTTGACAGAAACAAAAAACCGTGATACTATTAAATAATGCAAATACAATTAGGAGTTCTATATAATGCAATTTTCTGAACAAACTCTTTCCATCTTAAAGAGTTTCTCCACTATTAACAAATCTATTCTAATGACACCGGGCAACGTTCTCAAAACGATTACACCCGAAAAAACATTAATCGCTCAAGCTAATATTCCCGATACAATCCCTCAAGATGCTTGTATCTACGATTTATCGCGGTTTTTGTCAATTTTATCACTATACACCGCACCAGACGTTGAGTTTGGAGATAAATACTTTGTGATCACTGAAGGTAAAAAGCGCACTAAATATACGTACGCTGACGTATCTATGATACACACTCCTCCAAATAAGGAAATTAGTATTCCATCGGCGGATGTACAAGTGAATATTTCTTGGGATGAAATGCAAACAGTGCTCAAAGCAGCTGGTGTACTTCAATTTTCTGAGATTGCTTTCGTTGGTCAAGAAGGCAAAGTCTATCTTAAAGCTGTAGACACATCATCTCCAAATGCAGATGATTACGGTGTTGAGATTGGCGAAACTGCGGATGAGTTTAATATCATTATCAAAACAGATAATCTTAAACTTCTTCCGCAAGACTATCAGATTACTCTTTGCGCAAAGGGTATCTCTGAATTTAAAGGAGAAAACGCTACATATATCGTAGCAATTGATACAAAGTCGACTTATAAGAAAGGACAATCATAATGGATGATGATCAAGTAGAAGACGCACAAGTCATTGGCGAACAACCGCAAGGCGCACCTGATGCTAATTTAACTATGCAGGATATCGCCACGTTCGTGCAAATTATTGACGTGGCATCTCGTCGTGGTGCTTTTGAAGGCCGCGAGCTTGCAGGAGTTGGGATCCTTCGGAACAAAACCGAAGAGTTTTTGCGTCAGCAAGGAGCAAGCGGGCAACGCGGTAGTATGCCTCCAAGTATGCCTCCAGAAGCGGCACCAGCCGACGTACCAGAAGGACCTATGTCTGATAAGGTTGTGCAATAATAATGGTTGGGGCTTTAATTAGCCCCTTCCTTACTTTATATTATGAAATGGTGATTATATGTCTATTAATGCAAAACAGAATGAAGTGCTCTGGGTTGAGCGCTACCGTCCACAAGTAATTGCGGATACTATCCTCCCTGAAAAAACTAAAGCAATGTTTGAAAAGTTCGTATCTGATGATAACGTTCCAAACTTGCTATTGACTGGCGGTCCTGGTGTAGGTAAAACAACTGTAGCAAAAGCTATGCTTGAAGAACTAGGCTGTGACTATAAAATTATGAATGGCTCACTCAATGTTAATATTGATGCTATTCGTTATGACGTTTCAACGTATGCGTCTGCGGTATCATTACAAGGTGGCCGTAAATATGTAATCTTTGACGAAGCTGATTATCTTAATGCAGCTAATGTACAACCAGCTCTTCGTAACTTTATCGAAGAATACTCAGCTAATTGTGGCTTTATCTTTACTTGTAACTTTAAAAATCGCATTATTCAACCTTTGCGTTCTCGTTTATCTGAAGTAGATTTCTCTATTGAACAAACAGATCGCCCTAAGTTGGCTATGCAATTCATGAAACGAGTAGAGTCAATTCTTGAAACTGAAAACGTTGATTATGATAAAGGTGTTGTTGCCAAAGTAATCCAAAAACATTTTCCTGATTTCCGTCGTGTACTTACTGAGCTACAATCTTATTCTGCGTCTGGTAAAATTGATGAAGGTATTTTTGTTAACCTTAAACAAGAATCGCTTGACGAATTATTTCGCCTATTAAAAGCAAAAGACTTTACTAACATGCGTAAATGGGTTGCAAAAAACTCAGACCAAGATATGAATGAAATGTTCCGTCGCATCTATGACATGTCTGGTGATAAAGTTCAAATGAGATCCTTACCTGGTTTTGTTGTTACTCTTGCAGACTATATGTATAAGGCAAACTTTGTAGCTGATCTTGAGATAAATATGATTGCGTTCCTAACGGAAGTAATGATTGAAGCGGAGTACAATTAATGTCAAATGAAATTAACCAATCTATTCAAGCAAGTCAATACGGGCATCCTAATGTCTATCCAAACTCTGAAAACATTAAACCACCACAAGAAAAAGAGCGTATCCGAGTAGTTGAGCAAGCTACACGAGCTGAAGTTAAAGCAAATAGGACTAAAGAAATCGAAGAGCGTATTGAAGAAATACAAACACTACGAGATCAAGCTGCTTTACGCTACACACAAGACGGAAAATCTACAATTAGTCCTGGTGAAACCCAAGGCCAGTTTGTTGATATTGAAGTATGAGCGAGTGGATAAAACGCCTCATTGGTAAAAATACAATTACATGCTGGTACTGCAAACAAAAGGTTGACAAAACCAAAGCTTATAGTGTAGAATTAGATACACTGGATGGTAAACTTAAAGTGCAAGTATGCAATCCATGCGGTGACGATTTAAATGATGTTTTAAGAGAAATTGAAAAGGTAAAAGATGCCTAAAGAATATAGCCCGTTTGATTTTATGAATGCAGTCTCTTTTAGTAAGGAAGATCTTATTCGCAATAGTGAAAATCCTGAAATGACTGAAAAAGAATACACACCCTATATGGTTAACCGTGGGTTTGCTAACTTTGAAGATACTATATTACATGCAAATGAAATGAACATGCGCCACAACTTGTTTCATGGTGCTCAATTTGATTATTATGCAGGTTCGTTGCGTAAACGTAAACGTTTTTCTAAATGGCCAAAAGCAGATAAAAGCACAGACCTTGATGCTATTCAGCAAGTATATCAGTGTAATAGAACTATAGCTAAAATGTATCTTAAAGCCCTAACTAAAGATCAGCTAAAGTCAGTGCACGATAAGCTTGTAATAGGGGGAGTAGGTAAATGATAAATAGTACAGATGATCAAGGTGATCCTCAGCATATAAGAATAATAAAAAAAGGTGCTGTTTATGATGCAAGAAGAAAATTTATTTAAAGGTGTCGGCGTTGAAATTTCTCTCCCTTCACCAGATAGCTTTTTAAAAGTTAAAGAAACCCTAACACGTATTGGCATTTCTTCACGTAAAGAAAAGAAATTGTATCAATCGTGTCACATACTTCACAAACAAGGTCGCTACTCAATTCTACACTTTAAAGAATTGTTTATCTTAGATGGCAAAAGCGATACGTTTAGTGACGAGGATAAAGCTAGAAGAAACACTATCGTTAATCTTTTAGAAGAGTGGTCTCTTATTAAAGTAGTTGATACTAATAAGTCACAAGATCCTATTGCACCACTTAATCAAATTAAAATTATTTCTCATAAAGAAAAAGACAATTGGATTTTAGAAGCAAAGTATAATATTGGAAAGAAGTGAATTATGAATATGATTGATGTGAAAGCCTCTCTTAAAAATGGTCAACGACTAAGAGCATTTAATGCTTGGAATAAAGAAATGCCGGTACTTGTAAAGGGCGTCGGGCAGTCCAAAGACTCCTTTCAATTACCACCAATGGTTCGTGTTGTTGTACCTACTAGTACATCATTAGATGGACCAGCGAAAGTTTATATTGACCCTGATGTGGGTTTAAAGAAAGCTTTGGGGCTAGTTCTTGGAACTCAAATTGTTACAGGCCCAACTGAAAGTTTAGAACTTTATATTCAAAACAATTCAGATTCTTTAGTAACAATTACAAACGGTGAAACACTTGCCCAGGCGGAACTTGCAACAACAGAATAGGAAAAAATAATGTTAAAATATTTAGCACTAATTATTACACTATTCGCAGCGCCTCTTTTTGCCCGAGAAAATATTCCACCATTTGAAGCCGTGCAGCCGTGTGACACTTTAAATAACATGGCAGCCGTTGCTCAAAAGCATGGTGAACAAGTTTTATTCAACGGGCAAATTTTAAATATACACGCATCCGGGCCAACAGCGGTTACTGAGTTTGTGTTTTCTGTAAATCAAGACAGTGGAACTTGGAGTTTAGTTTCGCTATGGCCAAACGGATGGGCCTGCTTGGTTGCTAATGGAAAAAACTTTACACCGTACTCTGCAAAATAAATTAAAAAAAAATTAAAAAAACTATTGACATTTTTCAAAAATGTATTATATATAGTATATAGGAACGCCACAATGGGTTCCTTACATTAATCTTGCTTATTTAAGGAGAAACAAAATGAATACACGCAGATTAGACACGTCTATGTTAAACGATCCATTCTTTATCGGCTTTGACCGAATGATTGATAGAATGAGACAAGAAACACCAAGTCAAGCAAACTATCCCCCTTATAACATTGTTAAAACGTCAGAAGAAAATTATGAGCTGCAGCTTGCAATTGCTGGGTTTACCTATGACGATTTAGATATTGAAGTAAAAGATGGAGTTCTTACAATCGCTGGTGATAAGAACAATGATGATGTTGGTAATTATTTGCACCGTGGCATTTCCGCAAGGAGCTTCCGTCGTACCTTTACTTTATCAGATACTATTGTTGTAAATGGCGCAAATCTTGATAACGGTATTTTAACAGTCGTACTAGAAAACGTAATTCCAGAAGAAAAGAAGCCTAGAAAGATTACTATTGATAATGGAAATCGCAAAGCCGAAGTTCTTAACGGATAAATTTTAAATTAACTATTGACATTACAGGTAAACTGTATTATATTGATTCCATAACAAATGGTCAAACCCTATCTTGGGTTTGGCTTTTAACACACCACACGGAGAATAATATGAAGAATGTAAAACCCATTGGATGGGCAACTACACTGACTGAAATTATAAACATTCCACGCGAAATGTGGGACAGCGTTATGACAGTTGAAAAATCCCCACTGCGAAATTTAGACCCTATGGTAGGACACATGATCTTTCAGTGTCTATTCTTTATTTGGTCTGGCATCTTTGCCCTAATGGTAGGAAGTTACGTAGCTTTCGGTCTTAGCGCAGCATTTCACCTCTTACTTATTAGTGGTATTACAATTACAGTTGTGACATTTCGTCAAGCAGAAAACAATCCAGAGTCACTTAACAACATTATGAAATCAGGCCGTAAGTATACAGGCCGTGCAAACGGTGGCGAACACGAATAATGTTTTATGTAGTAAATTTAAAGTCTGGAGGCATCATAGATGTCTATGATAGTTTAGGTGAAGCAAGTGAACTTGTTGATAAACATCCAGAATGGACGATCATGATAAAATACAATGATCGATCAAGACTTAGAAACAAATATGGAAACTGAACATGAGTGATAAAACATACTACTGCACTACAAAAGGATTAGGTTGGGCATTCTTAATTGTCGTGCTTATGATAACTGCCTTGCCCGTGTTAATGACATTAGCGATGGTTGGCGTTGAAGACTATGCACGTTATTGTAATATGGCAATTCATTTGCCTTGTTTTGGTCTGAATTAATGCATATCGTTAGGAAAAAAGACGGTGAAATTATTGCTATAGCATCTCGGTTAGAAGATGCTATAGGTATAGCGGATGCCGCTAAAGTTGACAAAGAAGACTATGTCGTTCAAGAGTCAACTGACCAACAAGAGCTTGCTGAAGTTTATCGCTCTTACTATGGGACAAGATCACTATGAGTAAATGGCATTATCAGTTAATGAAACGAAACTTTGATGGAGTAGATAACTATGCCATCCACGAATACTACCAACTAGACCACGGCGACGGGTGGTCAAACGATCCAGTCTCAATAGATGGTGAAAGTATTGAAGATGTTAAAAAGATGTTGCAAATGATAATTTATGACATTGACAAGCATGGAGTAAAAGATTTTGGCTAAAGTATTGATGTGTGATCCGCCCAGCGGTTGGAAGTATGGATTTCCCAAACCAATGCCAAGCACCTTGGTAGAAGACGAAAGTATCTTTCCATGGTTGTTGAGCGAAGGCTATCCGCAGGCAGAGATTGATGCTTGCGGTGACCATTTCTATTGTAGGTATTGGGAGACAGGCGATGAGTGATCATGGTAAAACCTAATACAAGTTTTAACTTAGATGTTGACGATATAAATATGATTGATGAAGCGTTGATTGTATTACAACATCAGCGTACCGGCGTTGTAGGATTTGAAATAGAAGCTATTACAAATCTTAGAGCTAAGATCTTTCATCAAAAGAATTGGTATAAACCAAAGGACCGCTTCGCAGGAGGCGGATAACACAACACACAGGAGAACTAAAATGTTTAATGACTTTACAACTAACTACTTTATTGACCATGTACAATCCACAAAGAAAACAATGGTTGATACATTAGTCAAAGACGAAAAATTGTCTGCACCACTACACGCCTTTATTGAAGCCCAAACAGCTTTTTCAAAAGTTGCTATGAAATCAGTTACTGATTTTATGAATGCATCTGGTGAAACTGCAGCAAAGGTAATGAAATAAGTGAACTATTTGGATTTTATTAATCTGGAGTCTGTTGAAAAACAGATTTCAGAATACGGTAAAAATCCTCCATTTGATTATGTTATATTGGATGATTTTTTTAAGGATGATGTAGCGAAAAACTTGTCAGACGAATTCCCAGATTTTAATAGTGAAATTTGGCATGGTTATAATAATCCAATAGAAATTAAAAAAGCTTGTAATAGTTGGGATAAGTTCCCGGCTATTACTTACAAAGTATTTACTATGTTAAATTCTAAAGCCTTTGTAGAATTTTTAAGTTCTAAATTATTAGATAACAAAACACTGTACGCAGATCCTGGCTTAAATGGTGGAGGATGGCATACACATAAAAAGGGTGGAAAGCTGAATACGCACCTTGATTATTCAGTACATCCAAAACTTAACCTTCAACGTAAACTCAATATTATTATTTACATCAATCCTAATTGGAAACAAGAGTGGGGTGGATCCCTTGGTTTTTGGGATAACGAATCTTCAGAAAAACCTGGTGATTTAGTTACTTCGGTTTGGAATAAATTTAATCGTGCAGTTATTTTTGACACTACTCAAAATAGCTGGCATGGATTACCAGATCCTCTTGAGTGTCCTGAAGAAGAATCTAGACAAAGTCTCGCAGCTTACTTTTTATGTGATCCCCCAGAAGATGTAGATACACGGGGTAAAGCTTTATTTGCTCCTACTAAAGAGCAACAGGACGATCCAGAAATTTTAGAATTAATTAAAAAAAGATCTAACTCAGCAACAGCTGCTAGTGTTTATAAGTAAGGAAATAATATGTCAAATAAGAACCCATTTGAAATCCGTGCAGAAATGCTTCAACTTGCTAAAGAGTATATGGATCAGCTACAGGATACTCAGTTTTCCATTGCAGCCAAGATGTTTGAAATAGGACAAATTCAACTTGAAGAATATCAAAAAATGACTGAGATGTATAGCGTAGAAGAATTAAAAGAAAAAGCAAAAGAAATGTATAGCTTTGTATCTACTAAAGATTAGTCACCACTAGAACTTGGAAACTCGCCCGATGCACCGCCCGCCCCGCCAGCAGTAAAGTTATTATTAACATCTGTTTTAACATTTGGCGCGTTTGTTTCGTTATTTAATACAGTTCCGCCATTGGTGATATTTATGTAGGATGGAGCCATCGAGTTATAAGCATCTATTAAACCTAAATCTTTAAATGTTTGCTTGAAAGCTTTAGCCATATCTTTATAAGCTTGTGCCTCGTCTTTTCCAGGTCCTCTAGTACCTCTAAAGAAAATGCCACTAACTTCTTGATTTAGCATAGCAGACGCCGTAGGATCATTTGCATTATAGCGCAAAAATCTGATAAGATTGTCTTTTTCGTTTTGTAGATTTTGCCGGGTTGCTCCTACAATTTGTAGGCGCTGCTTTTCCATATATTCGTTATAAGAGTTTACATCGAATATTTCATTGCCTCTGCCAGGCCCGGCAGGCCCAAACTTAGCATCATAATAGTCTTGAAGAGTACCACTGTTAGGTGCATTCATTCCGGTTCTATTGAGTACTCCAGGACCAAGTATAAGATCGTCATATATTTTCTGTGCCGCAGCGACCTTCCTTTTCCTATCCCGTTTTTGCTGTGGATTTGTTGCTAAATCTAAAGCAATTTGAGCAGATTGTAACTCAGCCCTAGCTAACATCGCAGGCTCTTTATCATAGAATATCTCCAAAGCCTTTGACTGAATTTTCGTTAGCCTTGATGTAATAGCTTCTTGCTGTTTGCCTGATAACTCTGTTAATAACCGAGCAAGTTTTTGTGGTTCGTCACCAAGCTCTGCTACGACCTTTTCAGCTGTTGCTATTTCTGCTGCACGTTTAGCTTCTGCTTCTTCTTTCTTACCTGCCCACCATCTGTAGGCTTCTACACCTAATGTTATTGTTGCGCCTAAAACGGCTCCAACCGCAGCACCTGTTGGGCCAAAGAACATACCTATAGACGCACCCTTGAGAGCACCTTCCGCAACTGATATCCCCATTTTAGCGAGGTCACCTTGTTTGATGCCTCCTATTGTTTCCTTTGACCAATCTGATTCATCTATTACTTCTCTTAATGAATCAGTAGCATATCCGACACCGGTTAACATTAAACCAAGCGCGCCAAAGCGAACTAAACCTCCAAGTTTTGTTTTTCTTTTATTGGATTTGTCGTCATTGCCACCTGTTATCATTGAAGCTAATCCTGCGGCTGTTAGTACCCCTGCAGCTGCAGCGTTAGAGGAGCTAATGCCACCTATTACAAACCCCACTGGATCACTTAAAAAGTCTGTAAATGATACTACTTTTTCTTTAAGTGTGAGAGCAAGCAACTTCATATTTGCTCCCATTTCCGTCCAGTTTACATCATCAAAGAATTTAGTAAACGCGCCATCGGTTCTTTCATCTATAAATCCTCGCATAAACTCAAAGCCGAGAACACCAGCACCAACAACAAGTGCTCCTTTTACGAGAATATTTCTCAATGTTCCAAGAATACCACCTAAGATACCACCGAGGGATTTTTTTTCTTCAGTGCTGGTGCTTGATTTGCCTTTGCCTTTGCCTTCTGGTGTTTCAGATGCAGCAGGAGGATCAACTGCCACTTCACTCAATTGCTTATCTCTTTGAATGTTTTGTTCTATTTCTAAAGATTGGCGAAGCATATCAGTTTGAAACATTAACTCATTATTAATAGATTTAAACAAGCCTTGAAACTTATCAAGTTTAATGTTCATTGATTTAATAGAGTTAGTTCCAGTATTGCGGATAAGTTGCCCTTCCGCTTTAAGTCTATCGACGATAGCTTGTGTTTGTTCTGAATAAGCTTCGGCCATTACTTACATTCCGTTCTTTTGCTGTTGTTCTTTTTGTTCTTCTAAATGTTGTACTAACATACTAAAATAAATATCACGTTCATAAGGTATTAAATTTTCTATTTCTGTTATACTATACTTGTGATGCTGTACCATGGAAAAAACAACTTGGTACCAATGACCTAAGCTGTTATGGGACAGCATTAGATAAAAAAACTTCGCATACCCTCAATAACAAAAGTCTTTTCTTCATCATTCTTATTAGTATATTTCAATTCCTGTCTTAACCTTGGCATTGTTTCAAAAAACGTTTGAATTTGTTTAATAACATCGGCAGACATGTCGTCCATAAATTTATCAATTTCTTCCTGCGTATAATCAGTAAACTTATATACTTCATCGTCCGAAGCAACAGAGTCTAAGCACGAAATCATAATAAAATAATCTGCCAAAGGATCATTAGGACCATAATCAAACATTTTAATAAATTCGTTTATCGTTGGATACTTTAAAAATAAAACATAATCATCATTTATTTTAATTTTGTTAGTATGTTCATCATTTTTTGTAACTTGTATTGAATCAATATCCAGTTCTAATTGTACTTCTTCATCAGTGTCTGGATCTTTAATAGTAAAAGCTGCAGAGTTCTCTACAGATCTTCCTCTCAAGTTTATCAAAATATATTCTGCGTCAAACATCGCTAAATCTTCAATGTTTCCATCAACTAAGCAATTATTAATAATTTGTTTAGCTGCTAACATTTCTTGCTGGGGACTCCCATCTTCTTGCGCAACTAAAAGTATTTTTTCTTCTTTGACCGTAAATGGTCTGTATTTAATTTTTTCACCTGTTGATGGTAGTTCCAATTCAAAAATAGGTAAATCAATTTTCGGTAGTGCCATAATTTAAATCCTCATAAGTTAAAAAAGTTTCCAATCGTATTAAATGCGTTTCCTATGCCGTTTAATCTGTTTAAAGCGTCTTGTGTGCTAACCGGCGTATTACTTATATCCAATGCTTGGTTGATAGTACCAATTGAATTAAGCATCGATAGCAAACCGTTGCCTCTTCCTAGATCACCAACGGGGCTTCCTCGTTTTTCGCCAGAGTATTGAATTCTGTCGTATTCAAAACCAACAGTCATACCTGCAACACCTTCGGCGTCCCAAGCTAGATCCACGTCACCTACCGCAATAGGAAACGCGTTATCCAACACAACTTCATAGAATGAATTAGGTCTATTCGTAGAGTAATGCCTCATAGTCATACGGCAAGCGTATTCGTCTTTATAGCCTATTTCATACGGCATCTGATCTCCTATTGCTGAGAAATCACCACCGGATGTGCTATAGTTAACTACTCTTTGCATCCATAGATGGAAGAATTGTTTGATTTCATGATCTGAGTCGAGCATGAAATTACATGATACTTGATCATGGTTTAAACCTCGCACAAATGTTTTAGGTTTTTGTGCAACACCTTGATACACCGCAACGTCAGCCTGCATTCCTGGCATCGCTGCTGCATTACAGAAGAAAGTTAAATCTCGACTTGTGACTCTATTGCCACCTTCGACATTCGTAAAAATAACTTCAAATAAGTTTTTGTGGGACGGTCCACCATACTTATCAAAAGTTGATTTGAATTCGCTAATTTTAAACGCCATTTATCTTCCCTGCAGTATCTTTCTCGAGTCATTATAGACTTGTTTACGTGATGCACCAACGAATTTTTGTGTTGGTAAGAATAAAGCAATATCCCATTCGTTTGGATTAATATAAATTAACTTAGATCGGATTTGGTTATTTAAATAATGCTTTACTGTAGGCTTAAATAATCTAAATCTGCTCGCTCCATTAAGTATATCATAGGATATTTTCAGTTTTGTTGACTCATTATAATTTTTATTTGTTGCTGTCTGATATAATTGATCCATCAAACGAGCTCTCAGAGTTGGCGGTAAATAATGCATGTTTAATCCAAGGAACCCGCCCTTTGCAGTATTTATTGGAAAAATCAAAGGAAACCTATCATAATACGGTAAAGTCTTTTTATGCTTAGGATCGTACGAAAACATGTACATATGTCCTAATCTGAATGTAGTCTCAAGGTTTTCATTTTTTGTTTGTGTTAACATTTTTCTTTCAGTTACTTTTGTATTCCTAACATTAGATGCAGCGTTCCTATACCAGTCTCGAGCTGCTTGAGTCTTCGCCGGAACCTGCCCCGCTCTAATACCACTTAACAAAATGTCGTCGAATACTTTTGCCATTTACTTTATCCCTAAATCGTGTTCTGTCATTACCATAAATTGCCAGCCGCGATCAGCACAATAGTTTCGTGCGGCTTTCCATTTTGCTTCATTAATACCCCAAGTTTTAACCTCGTTCAAATATCTTCGAGAAACTCTTCCTTTGGCAGTATTTTTATTCTTAATATCCGGCGGCCTTGCTTGTGACGCAGGTTTTATTTCAATCATCATAATTTTGTTTTTTCCATCAGGTTCGTTTCTACAAACTATAACATCTGGAAAATATCTATGCCTTCTTCCATCAATAGGCGAAGTGTATGGTACTATTACCTCTTCACTTTGCCACCATAATACATGAGGATGCTTATCTAAGGTACTAAAAAATTTTAGTTCCCACGAAGATCTATAAATAATCTTACTCGCATCACCTTTGTACTTTGCGGGATTTTTTGGTTTAAACCTTCCCTTATAAGCCACTATTCACCTCTTATTTTCAATATAAATAGACATACCAGTATTTATTAAAAAAAGGCAAGTCGATGGCGCAAACAACAGAAGGACAGATGGAAGGTATTAGAAGAGCTTCTATTACAAACAAAAGCGGCCCAATACTAAAATCATTTCCATCCAGACCTCTTACCCATAGTATGGTACTTGGTTTTAAGAAATATGATTACACAGCCCTAGGCGAATATGGAATACTTGACCCGAAGTCTAGTGTGTTTGCAGACGAAAACCGCGTCAACGTAAAAAGTGAAGATTATATTCAGTTACCATTTCCAACGCAGCTTACTGATAGTAATAATTTAGACATAGGTCCTTTTGAAAGAGATCTGTTTGCAGCTACTATAGCTGATAAACTAAAGCCATTTGCTCAAAATGGAACCGGCGCAACACTTCAGTCATCAATGAACTCGTTAGGCGGTGCTGCATCTCGAGGTCTCGATAGTGTAATGAACTTTGTGAGTAGCGGTGGTAAAGGAGGAGGTGATGCAGTTAGAAGCGCCGTAAATGGTATGCTAAATTTAGATTCTACAAACGTAATGTCTGGTGCTCAATATCTTTTAAGATCAAAACTTGGGCAAGTCTTTGGTGGTGAGGTAGGTAGAACGTTAGACAATGTTACAGGCCAAACTATTAACCCAAGAACCACGCTTGCATTTAATGGCGCGCAACTTAAAAACCATTCTTTTACTTGGGAACTATATCCTTCAAACAGACAAGACACTAAGAATATTAAAGCGATCGTAGACACCATAAAGAAAAACGCATTACCAGGTGTAAGAGACTTACCTGGAATTAAAAGAGCTTTCCTGCAATATCCAGCAATAGTTAACATTTTACTATTTGGTGTTAACAGTGATTACTGGGTTCAATTTAAACCTGCTATGATTACAGATTTTACTATAGATTATGGCGGAGGTGGATTAGTGAGTATTATGAGAGGCGGAGTTCCAGCTGCTGTTAGTATCGGCATAAATTTAACAGAATTAGAAATTCATACAGCTGAAGAATATGGAGCAGGTGATTTAGATGCGGTACCAGCACAAATTAATGAGTTAGCAAGAGATCCAAATGGACCTGGAAGAGGCAGATAAATGGCAAAATATTTTCAAAGCTTTCCAAAAGTAGATTACGATGGTGTAGAAATTCGTGATATTACAAGGCGCAATCAATTTATTAAAAATGTTTCTACAAATCCTCTTGTTTATCTTCCTTACACCGTAAAAGAAGGTGAAAGAGCAGAAGATATTGCTGATTGGTATTATGGTTCTACAGATTATACATGGCTTGTATACTTAGCCAATAACATTATAGATCCTTATAATCAATGGCCAATGTCTATAGAAGAATTTAATAATTACATGATTGAAAAATACAGAGAACAAAGCGGCAAAACTGGCAATGATGTTTTAGTATGGGCTCAAGAAGACCGTGAAGATAACGTAGTATATTATTACAGAGAGGTTTAATAAATGGCTGATATAATCCAGTTAGCACCAGAGTCTTTTAGAACTATCTACCTACGGCGCGAGGATAGAGTTATTTTGCTAACTGAGGCTGGCAGAAAAATTATTATTAAACGTATTATTCCTGAGGAATGGAAACCGTGGAGAGTGTTTGATGAAGAAGAAGCAAATAATGATAATAGAAAAGAAATCTTTTTAATTGATCGTAAGTATTTGCCTCAAGTAGTAAAAGAGTTTTCAGAAAAAATTAAAAATAACACATGACACAAGATACTTCAACAAATCCAAGTTATTCTATAACTAAAGCCCAGCTTAGATTGTATGGTGCTAAAAGCGCATCTGTGTTAGGCGGAGGCACTGCTCAAGATTTTGTAGATATATCTGAGATGATTATTAAATGTGTTATTACTCAATCTATAGAAAGTCCAAGCATAAGTATTATATTTACTGTAACTGATGCTATTGGATTACTTGAAAACGCTCCGTTACGTGGCGAAGAAACAATAGACTTTAGTATAAAAACACATGACACTGCCACAGAAGTAGATTTAAAATTAGTCGTCTATAAGATTGATGGCTTTACTGTAAATGATGGACAAGATAAAGCCAGTTATGAATTGCATTGTGTTACAAGCACAACCTTTGCAGCAAGCCAAAAAGAAATTGTCGCTGCTTTCAAAGGCACGAGTAATCAAATAGCAAGCGATATTTACTCAAACTATAACGCCGGTGTATCACCATCTTCACCAAACTATCTCGACGAAAATAATAAAGTGTTTCCGTTTGCTTCGGCAAAATTTAATAATCAAGAAGATAATAGATTTTTCTATGTTCAACCGGGTACTCATATTCATAAATTAACTATACCGCGTTATAGACCAGCAAAAGCTCTCAAATTTTTAGCATCAAAAACGTACTCTTCCGAAGCTAAAGGTACATCCTTTAGATTTTTTGAAAATCTATTAGGGCATTACTTTGTTACAGATGAATTTCTTTTAGCAAGAGGTGAAACTAGAAATTCAGAAGAGTCGTCTGCAATTAGTTTGTTTTATTCGCCTATAGCAAGTTCAGATCCAAAGTACGTTGAAGATCAACTTAGTAGAATTGATAATCTTGTACAATCCTCAAAAGCTGATACGCCAAGCGCAATGTATGGTGGCGGTTACAAAAGCGAAGTTTTAGAAATAGATTTAATTAATAGAAAAACAAATTTAAAAAGGTTTGATATTAATAAAGACGGCATAAACTTTATTGACTCTAGTGGAACAACGCGCAAATTAAGTAACGATCCTCACACCGAAGATTTTGCTAATGATGTATTTAATTATGATATTTCTAAAAGATTTCACGTTATAAAAACGTATCAAGAACCAGGTGATTTAATGTTTGCAGGAGGTCTTCAAAACGATCTTTACAGAACTGAAATTATACAAAGACGTGCTGCATATAATTATCACTTGCATTCTCATCCAGTAGTAATAAATTTAAAAGGTAGATTAGATATTACTGCAGGAAGAATAATAGATTTAGATGTTCAAGGCTTTATGTCAGACAACCGCGCAGACCGAGATAATAACCAGCTTTCTGGAAGATATTTAGTTCATTCTATAAGTCACGAATGTAAAGATGATATTGTAACCACATCTGCTAGATTATCTAAATTTGATTGGAGTAAATAATGGAAACAGGAATAGGATTAAAAAATCCACTATTTTTTATAGGTGTTATTGAAGATAACGACGACCCGAGAAAAGAAGGTAGGGTAAGAGTACGCGTGTTTGGTGCACATGGAACACTTAAAGATATTGCGACAGAAGATCTTCCTTGGGCTACAATGATTAAAGGGGACTATGATCCAAACGGATTTGTTCCACTTAATAGCTTTGTGTTTGGCTTTTTTGTTGATGGCAGAGAAGCTCAGTATCCAATGATATTAGGACTAATTCCATCTGCAATGGCAGAACCTATAACATATGCACAAATTGCAAAGCAAGGATGGGGAGTTATTCCAGAAGGTGAAGGATCAGATAGACGAGCCGCTGGGAGTACGCCAACAGATGTTAATCAGCCTCAAATGAGTAGAGAAGCGCGCGGCGAATATGTAGAAGAAACTTATGTAGTACCTCAAGCTATTAACGCAGTTGAAGAAATTAAAATAGCTGGTTCTGAAGAAACTTGGGCAGAACCAGCACCAGCCTATAATGCAAAGTATGGTTATAACCGAGTGATTAAAACTACTCAACATACAATCGAATTAGATGATACACCTGGCGCTGAAAGAATTAACATTACACACGGAACCTCTGGCGCTTATGTTCAAATAGACTCAAGAGGAACGGTTGCTCATAAAACAACAGGCACTAAATATGATGTGAATGATCAGAACCAGCATGTATACATTGGTGGTAAAAATATCGTAACTATAATGGGTGACAGTTATGTGTACGTAGATGGCAATAAGATTGAAGAAATAAAAGGTGATTATCAACAAATTATTCACGGAAATGCACGAGTAGGAGTTGGTGGTCAATACACTTTAAATGTAAGTGATCAAATACAAGCTAGAGCGGCTGATGTTAAGATAGAAGCAGACACTGGTACTTTATCAATTTACGCAGAAAAAGAAATGCAAATTGAAGCTGGAATTGGCATGTATCGTAAAGCTCCTTTTTTATGGGATCAAGCCACATCTAATATGAATATACGTGCTAACAATTTAAATATGTCAGCTGTTACTGATTTAAATATAAGAGCAAACAACGGCAATTTAAATCTTTTCGGCGGGGCAGACGTAAGCATGTTATCAGATGCAAATCTTCAAGTTGAGTCAAATGGTAACATAAGTGTTACCGCATCTAGCACCGTGTATATTAATGATTACGTGAGTATGGCTGAAGGTGGAAACGATAGTGCTACAGAAGCTGTATATTCAGAAGAATCAATATCTGCTGCCAGAGTTGAAGCACCAGAACCACCAGCAAAAAGCACAGCAACTACATCAGAAAAAGCCAATAGGGAATCACTTTCTACTACTGGTATCACTAGTCAAGATGAAGGGACCTTAGTCTAATGGCACGATCTTGCGAACCAATAGATTTTAATTCTAATACAAAATCGTCTAATCAGCTTACTATTGATGATGCTATTCCTAATAGTAATTACACTAATGATAGAGGCATGCTTACTTTACAACAAATAGATGTTATTGAGCTTAATTTTAGAAATAACATTGTTGCTGATACAAAAGGTAATAACTTATCAAAAGCCGTCGAAAATTTTCCTAGTTTTTATGAAGACTTAAACTCAGTTAACGCAAATGTATTTAATGCAACAGCAAGAGAAATAGCAGTCGACTTAGATGCAACAATATTAGTTAACCGAATAGATAGCGGAAGAAAAATTACTCCTTTTGAATTTGCTGAGTTTATTACTGATAATTATTTTACTCCTACCGCTGTTGCAACTGGATTAGCAGGTGGACGAGGTCAGAGTAAAAATTGGCTTAATTCTATTAACTGCTGGTTTTCTGGCCCTGCAGGTTTTTATAATAAAGTACTTGGAGGCGCATGCGATACAATTGGTAAAATATATGCTGGTGTTGCTTTGTTTGATGCTTTACAAGACGGAGTTAAAGACGCATTAGAAGCTTTAACTAAAATTAAAAACATAGAAAATATACTACAAGCAATCATTGATAAAATAACGGTGCAAAATCTTATTAACGCGATAAAAGGCGCAGTTGCAGGTATTATACAAAAAGCTATTGACTGCGTAAAGATGGCAGTTATGAGTTTTGATCCATTTTTAATTCTAGGCAGAGGCGGTCCAGTTCCAAGTTATGCTTTGGGTAGAACCATAGAGAATGCTTTGTTACAAAAAGAAAGAGTTCTAGACACTTTAACAGATGACTTTTCAAAAACTATTACAACAAAAATAGAAAAACTTATTGATTATAGTGTTAATTTGTTTGCTAATCCTTCGGTAGAAGAAATAGAATATTTAATGTCTCGTTTTTGTGGATTTACATCGCAAATTGGTTTGGAAATAGAATCACTTAAAGAACCTCTTACTAGATTTGATAGAAGAGCAACCGCTGTTAGAGATACTGTTCAGGCTTCTTCTAGAATTGTAACTGCGCAGGCTATTGAAAGTGGAAGAGCAGTTCTATCTGATCCTGATCGTGCAGAAGTTATAAATAATACAAGAGAAGACTGGGCTGACACTGGGCATATGAGAGAATGGTATGATAAAGATCCAAGCAGTCCAAATAATGTTAAGATGCTTACATTTGAAAGTATAATGGACGACAGTAATGGAAAAATATGGTCATCAAAAAGCCAAGGATGGTATACGTTTTATAAGAATCCATCAGATGCTTGGTATCAAGTGAGACCGGGAACTAGAGAAGCGTTAATAAGAACACAGCAAAAATTTGGTATAAAACTACAAATAAAAAGCATGTTTAGAAGTGAAGCTTATAATGATCATGTTCGAGCGATAGAAAAGAAAAGCGGTGCAGCCGCAGGTCCTAAAGGCGATTATGGTGTAGCGTTTACTTCTAAACATATAGATGGCCATGCTTTTGATATAACTTGGGTTGGTTTCAATAAAGACTCAGTTAACAAATTTTTGGATATTGCCAAACAAGAAGGTTTTTTATCTAGAGTTCCATATTTTCGCAGTGGGTTTGTTCACATAGATACGCATTCAGAAAGATATTGGGTAGGTAATTAAAAATGGTAGTTAATTTAGTCACAGGAAGATCGAAAAAAATATCGATTTATTCTGATTTTAAAAAGGATCTTCAGATTAGTCCGCTATCAGATGACTTAACACTTTTAAAAGACGAAGACGCAGTAAAAGAAGCTATTAAAAATCTTATTCTTACTGATAAAGGTGAAAGATTAATGAGGCCGTCCGTCGGTGGTAATGTTAGGGCAATGCTATTTGAAAACATTACTCCGGTAACTTTAAAAATAATAGAAGATCAAATAAGAACTGTAATTGAGTTATATGAACCAAGATGTAAATTAATAGACGTGTCAGTTACAACAACATCAAACGAAAATAACTTGGCAGTAAAAGTACAGTTTTACATCGTTAATCAAGAAATGCCAATAGAGCTAGATATGTTTTTAGAGAGGACTCGATAATGGCTAAACTAAATGTTGCAGAGTTAGATTTTGCTGCTATAAAACAACAATTCAAAACGTATCTAAAAGATCAAACGCAGTTTAAAGACTACGATTTCGAAGGCTCAAACATGAGTGTTTTATTAGATGTCTTATCATATAACACTTACCAAAATAACTTTTACACTAATATGGCTATTAACGAAATGTTTATTGATAGCGCAGTATTACGTAACTCTGTTATTTCACATGCTAAAGAATTAAACTATCTTCCAAGATCTAAAAAGTCTGCAAAAGCTGTAGTGACTGTAAGAATTATTGATGATACTATTACTGGTACAACAGTTAATATTCCACAATATACTCCTTTTACTACATCTTACTTAGGAGAAACATTTGAGTTTATTACAGAAAAAGCTTATGTTGCTCGGGCGATTACGCCAGGTGTATTTGAAAGCGGAGAGATAGAAATATTCGAAGGAACTATGCTAACAAGTTTTGAGCGCGAAGGTTTCTTTCTTGACGACGAAGGTATTTTGAGAGTTAATCTTACGAACGAAAATGCAGACGTAGACTCAATCGAAGTATTCGTTGATGCTGAGGCTACAGATGATCAAAACGTATTTGTAAGAGCAAATGACATTTTTGGTGTAGGACCAAAAGATAAAGTATTTTATGTAGAACCTTATTATGATGGAAGATACTCAGTATATTTTGGGCGTAATGTATTTGGATTACAACCATCCGAACTAGAAGATATCCGTGTAAAATATCGTGTTACTAACGGTGCCAGAGCAAACGGTTCTCGATCATTTACTATTAACTTAACAACTGATGGATCTTCTGTTGTAACAACAATAGCTCAAGCTACGGGCGGATCTGAAGAAGAAAGTATTGAGAGCATTAGATTTGCTGCGCCAAAATCAATACAAATACAAGAAAGAGCCGTTACTGCTTCTGATTATAAAAATCTTTTAAAGAATAGATTTTCAGAAATTGTTGCGGTTGCTGCGTATGGCGGAGAAAAGCTAGAACCACCTCAGTTTGGAAAGGTTGCGATTTCTGTTTACCTTGGTCAAACAAACGATCTTTTATCTAAAACCCAAGCGGCAACTTATATTGATTACTTATCAGATAGAACGCCGTTATCTGTTGAGCCAGTTTTTCAAGACGCAGAATTTTACCATGCTGACTTAAATGTTAACGTAACATATTCTATTTCTGCGACTACTAAATCACAAGGACAATTAGAAACTTTAATACGTAATACTATTCAAAGTTATTCTGCCGCAAACCTTAATGATTTTAACAAGACTTTAAGATTGTCAAAATTAGCAGCTGCTCTTGATGCTGCAGATATATCTATTCAAAGTAACAGTATTACTGCAAAACCAGTAATTGACTTTACTCCAACTTTACGCATAGAGTTAAACCCTACATTTAATTTTGGAACAGCTCTAGTAAAACCATACGCTTATAATGCTGCTAATATGTTTAGAGATTATAAGCCGGCTATTAAATCTGGCCAATATGATTTAGAAGGTGTATGTGTTTTCTTCCAAGACGATGGACAAGGAAACATTCAAATCATTACTGCCGATGTGACAAACCCGCAAATAGTAAATCCAAACATTGGTACTGTAAATTACGAGACCGGTGTTGTTGCTTTAAAAGGATTTCAAACAGAGGGTTTCCAGGGATCAAAAATTAAGATTGTAGCAAATACTCAAGAAGACGACATAGTTGCACCAAACGGTAGAGTATTTTTTGTTAGAGACTCAGATGTTACAGTTAATATCATAGAAACAAAGACACGGTAAAATGGAAATAGAAAAAAGCATACTATTTAAAATTGAGCAACAATTTCCAGCCATTTTCCGTGAAAATGGTCCAGAATTAGTTCAGCTTATTAAAGACTATTACGAGTTTATGGAAACAGAGACAAACATGTCTTTGTATCGCTCAAGAAGACTTTTTGAATATCGTGATATTGCTAATACTACTACTGAATTTATAATTCAATATCATAAAACGTTTATGGCAGACTTAGATCTTTTAGATCCTGCAGTAACACGTTTAGCTATAAAAAATATTTTAGGTTTATATAGAAGAAAAGGTACGCCGGGTAGTATTAAATTATTCTTTAGACTGTTTTATCAGGCAGACGCTGAGATTTCGTATCCAGGAAAATATATTACTAAACCTTCTAGCTCATCTTGGCGAAAAGGTATATACCTTGAAATGTATACCAATGACAATAGCTTTTTTGACAAAGATGGTAATGAGTTTACATATGCCGATCTGTATGGAAGAAATATTAGAGGTGCAATTTCAGAAGCACGTGCAGCTGTTGATACAATTAGTTTCCTTTATATTAATAATACACTTCGTCCAATAATATATTTAAGTGATGTACTTGGAACATTCCAAAAATACGATGATGTTGTCGCAATCATAAATGGTAACTCGGTTTCATTTGGGCGAGTGCTAGGTTCTTTAAGTGAAATAGAGATTGATGATAACTATGGCGGAACACCAAACCATAAAGTCGGAGAGATTTTCAATGTTGAAAGTATTGGCGGTAATGGTCGTGGCGGTAAAGCAATTGTAAGCGGTATTAAAACAAACGCGCTGGGTACAATAGAATATAGTGTTACAGATCCTGGGTTTGGATACACTGTTGCTAATACAGAACTTTTAGTTTCAGATCAGGTAATTATTATTTCTAATCCTAATTTATCTTTTGTTGTAGAAGAAAGATTAAGAGATAGTAATGGTAATGAAGGCATCGTTATTGGGCAAAACTCTGTTGCAGTTGGCGTAAAAATGAATCCTGGAGATGAGTTTGATTCTTTTAACATTAATGCCATAGATAGAATTCCATCGACAACTACTTTAGAAATGGTTACTGGAGCAGACTCAGTAGATCTACTTACTGTTAAAAACGACTCTTCACCTGGTCCTCTATTTCCAAAAACAGGAAACTCAGATCATGTTAAAGTCTCAATCAATAACGTTGAAACAGTAAGCTTAATCACAGATGTTATTAATGATTTCACGGCTGTTCCAATTAACTCAGCTGATTATAACACAGTGCCTCCTGCACTTAGACCAATGTCAGGAACTGCAAGCCCAGTAACTTTAGCTACACCTTTAAATCAGGCTTTCAACTTGACTCCTTTTGATATTGGTTCTATAGATCAATTAATAAATGTTAATCCGGGTGAAAATTATACAAACGATGCTTGGGCAATTGCTCGAGATCAAGTTATGAGAAATTATGATAGATTTGAACAAGTAATTGTTATGAACGTGTTCCCGGCCAGTTTTACGATTGGTGAAGAGGTTACTGGTAGTTCTTCGGGTGTTGTTGGTAGAATTACTGCCTTAGACTCATCAAACTTTTTCATTAAAGTAAGACCATACAGTTACTATGGATTTACAAAAGACGACGATTTAATTTACCAAGGTGCAACATACGATGTTAACTATATTTCTCGAGATTATGCTGGAGAAAAAATAGGTGAAAGCGCAGACATTTTTGCAAATGTTCTTTTTGAAAGCGGACAGATAGATACAGCAGACGTTTATAATTCTGGTGTTGGTTATCCAGATGGCGATTTAGTATACTTAACAGACGATGATGGCACTATACATTCAAAAGCTACAATTAGAGCTTTATCACAAGGTATTACAGAAGGTTACTGGTCTACATTTAATTCGCATTTAAGTGGATGGATACCAAACGTTGCAAACTCTTCTATCTTGACGTATAGAGATTATGAAATGAGAGTTCAGGATAGTGACTACTATCAAGAATATTCTTATGAAATACGATCTGTGTTGGGAGAAGAATTATACAAAGAGTCTCTTGAAAACCATGTACACTTAGCTGGCAGTAAAATGTTTAGTAAGTTTCTTTGGCAAAGAGATATGGAATCGCAGACAGGTGCAAAGAATACTATAGGTGTTAAAGAAGATGATGAAGTAGGTGGTGATCCTATCGTAGGACCAGATCAAACCGTAGCTGTCGAGGGTGGAGGATTACGTGCCTCTGCTAGAGATTATACAGTAGATTCTACACTTATTCGAACAAATACATTTACAGAACCAGCGTAATAGAATTAATAAGATAAATAACTAAAAAGTTACGAGGAAAATATGGCACAACAATTAATCAACGTGGGTCTTGTTGCTGATGACGGTACAGGTGATAGGCTCAGAGACGCCTTTATAAAAAGTAATGACAACTTCACAGAACTTTATGGTGGTGGAAGCAGCCTTGCATTAACTGATTTAAGTGTTACAACTGGTGCAGCTTCCGGTGGAGGGACGCTTACTTATGATAACACTTCGGGTGTATTTACTTTCGCACCAGCAGATTTATCAGCAGCAGCATCAAACCCAACGTTTACCGTAACGAATAGCGGATCAAGCGCTTATACATTTAATGGTGGTGGAACAAATAACGATAATAACCCAACGTTATACTTGCAAAAAGGTTTGACATATGAGTTTGCAGTAAATGCTTCAGGCCATCCATTCGAAATAAGATCAGCAGCTGGTGGGGCTGCGTATAACGATGGAGTTACTAATAACGCGGCAGCGGTAGGAACCATAACATTTACTGTTCCTATGGACGCGCCAGATACGTTGTATTATCAATGCCAAATTCATGCCGGCATGCTTGGGACAATAAACACTGCAAGCGGTGGTGGCGGTGGAAGTTTACCATCTAGAACTGACGTGTCAGGAAGCAGTGCTTCATTATCAAATGATGCTCAGGGAAACATTGATATAACAGGTTTTAAATCCTATGCTCTTATGTCTATTACTACAGATTACGCAGCATGGGTAAGACTTTATACTACATCTGCAGCGAGAACGGCAGACGCAGCTAGGCTTGAAACTACTGATCCTTTACCCGATGCCGGTGTAATTGCTGAAGTAATTACCTCAGGTGCAGAGACCATTGTATTTTCACCAGGTGTTTTTGGTTTTAATAACGATGGAACACCTGCAGATACTATCTATGCTCGAGTTAAAAACAAATCAGGTTCTACATACGCAATTGGGGTTACGTTAAAACTCTTGCAGCTGGAGTCTTAGAATGTCTGATAAACAGGAATGGATTATCACTTTATATAATCATGAAGATCTAGAGTCTTTTTATGAAGATATGGAGACTGAAGGCGGAGACTTGCACATTCCTAACAGAAGAGTTTTATGTACAAACAAGCGCGCAATAAGTAGAAATACCCATTACTATTTGACTGAACAAGAAGCGCTTGAAGTAAAAGAAGATTCAAGAGTATGGGATGTTGTTAATCACGATCTATTTGTGAATTCTATTAAACCTTACGGTTACACGATTGATAATGGTGATTTTGATAAGAGATACCAAACTGATGCTAATAATATTAATTGGGGTTTGTTAAGACATAGTGAAAATGTTAACAGAACAGGCTGGGGTCTTTCTACCATTTTTAACCAAAGCTCGGACGGTAGTGTTGTTGATGACTTGACAGTTACAGCTTCTGGCAAAAATGTTGATGTAGTAATTGTAGACGGACATTTTGATCCAGCCCATCCGGAGTTTGCAGTAAATCCTGATGGTTCTGGGGGAACTCGTGTAGTACGATATAATTGGTTAGCGCCATCGGGTGGAACTTATGATTATGGTGTTCACGTAGACACCGCATATGTAGATCCTAATGGTGTTGACAACGATAGAAGAACAAAAGATAATGACCATGGCTGCCACTGTGCAGGAACGGTTGCTGGAAACACTCAGGGCTGGGCTCGTGATGCAAACATTTATAATATGAGTCCTTATTCTACAAATGAAAATTCAGGTTTTTCAGCTATACTGTGGGATTCTTTACGTGCCTGGCATAATGCAAAATCTATTAATACAGAAACTGGTAGACGCAATCCTACCGTTTCAAATCACAGTTATGGCGCCAGTTATTCATTTGACGCTGGGTCTTGGAAAATGACATACCGAGGAGTAACCTTTGATCCTGGTAGACAACTTACTGTAACTGAACTTCAAGATAGAGGAATTCCAACAACTGACGCAGATGAATTTTCTGTTCCAGCTTGGTTTACATCAGTACAGGCAGATATGCAAGATGCAATAGATGATGGAATTATAATAGTAGTCGCTGCAGGCAACGATAGTTGGAAAATTGTAGACGCTTCTGATCAAGATTATGATAATAGAATTTGGACTGACAACACTGGAGGCTCCGGTTATCTTTCTCATAGAGGCGATGGAAGAACAGGTTATGACGCTGCTATAACTGTTGGAGCACTGAGCAATAACGATGATGAGAGAAAAGCTAATTTTAGTCAATGCGGATCAAGAGTTGACATATACGCGGCCGGACAATCAGTTATAAGTTCTGTTAAAGGTGGACTCAGCAATGGTGGATATACTCTTGTTTCAGATTCTAGGAATGGCACATATTCCCTTCAGCATTATCAAGGTACTTCCATGGCCGCGCCACAAGTAACCGGAGTGTTAGCGATACTAGCAGAACACATGCCAGGCCTTACACAAGCAGAAGCCCATCAGTGGCTATATAATACTGGTTTAAATACTCAAATGCTTGACTCTGGCACAGACGATGCTATGGATGATACGAGCTTACAAGGTTCTGACAATAGATTACTGTATTGGCAAAACGTTAGGGCTGAAAGTGGAGCAGCCTTTCCAAGAATAACACATAAATTAAGACCTACTTCTGGTGCAACCTATCCAAGACAACGCATTAGAAGAAGAGGCTAAAAAACCATATAAATATTAAAAATATTTAGGAATAAACGACTATGGCAGAAATTTTGACATCAACTTATAGAGCCGATCTTATGAGACGGTTCTACGATGATACGCAAGAAAATGAATATTACATGTTTATTGGCAACGACGTAAACGAAGTTGGTGCTAAGATCACTTCTGTTAACTCGCATTTTAGTCAACAACAATTTATGAATAACATTTTGTTTGGAAAGAAAGTACAAAAAGACGAAATACAATTCATGGTAAAATATTACCCTTGGCAACAGGGTATTGTGTTTGACGAATACGACGATAGAACTAATTTAGTAGATAAAAGATTTTATTGTGTTGTTGGCCCTAACATTAATAACACAGGTGATTATAGAGTATTTAAATGTTTGTCTAATAACAGCGGTGCTGCGGTAAAAACACACCCTGAATGGTCTAATGACAATTTAGATGGAGTGTATCCTATTCCTACCGATGGTTACATTTGGCGATATATGTATAGAATGACAGCGGCTGAATTTGAAGCATATAACGCTAGTGGTTTTATTCCCGTTATTGGTGATTATAATAAAGATCCATACAATATAGCAAACACAGGTTATGCTACTGTTCCAACGACAATAGGATCAGAAGTTACTACTATAAAAGTAGAAAATACTGAAGAAAACTTTGGCTATACTTCTGCATCAGGTGAAATTGATTCTGTAGATTATTCTGGCGTAATTACAGCTGATCCATATACAAACAGTCCTTTAAATGAGATTACAAATTACTACACTGGATTTACGTTTTCTATTGAGCTTGGAGGCTCGAGTTCAAATACAATAATTTATGAAGTAGCATCTTATACTTATGACGAAGCTACTAACACTGGACAATTTGATTTAGAGGTAGATTTAAATCAGCTTACTCAGGATGGCATTGCACCAAACCAAAGATGGAAAGTAACTCCTAAAGTTAAAATTGAAGGCGACGGAACAGGAGCAGAAGCTTTATCGGTCGTTAACAACGGATCAGTAACAGATATTCAGGTTATAAATAAAGGCTCAGGCTATAACTCAGTAACAGCATCTGTCGTAGATCCTAATTTTGACTTTGATCCAGAAGACGCAAACACAGTTGACGTAAGAGCGAGCATCAGACCTATCTTATCGCCAAAAGGTGGGCATAATGCAGATCCACTCTTAGAGCTTGAAGCACGGCGATTATTAATGTATGCTTATATTACTGAAACAGATAGCCTTTCAATTGGACCAACTGGAACATTTAGTTTCGTTGGCCTTATTAAAAACCCACAGTGGGCAAACACCGCATTGTACACCGCCAACACCGGCGGACCTGATGTGTTTGATAACAGAATTGCAGTTGTAACAGACGATTACCAAAACACATTTCAAAATGACACCATAAGTCAGGTAGACGCAGCTAATGAAGTAATATTTAGAGGTAAAGTTCATGAAGTTGACACCACCGCAAATACCGTATACATTTCAGAATACTTAGGTCCATACACAAACACTGCTAATAATAGTTCATCTTTTGATCCAAACTTTAATCTATTAGCATCATCCGGATCTCCAATTACAATAAATACTCCAGTAGAAGATAATATAACAAGATCACCACTAGTTCAACGTTCAGGTTTAATTTATTTTATGGAAGATATTACTCCATTAGATAGAACAGACAAATCACGAGAAGAATTTAAACTGGTTTTGGAATTTTAAGGGAAAGATAAGATAAATGCCTATTAATACAGATCTAAATATTGCCCCATATTTTGATGATTATGATACAGAGGATCAGTTTTATAAGATTCTTTTCAAGCCCGGATATGCTCTTCAGGCAAGAGAGCTTACACAGATACAAACAATTCTTCAAAATCAAATTGAAACGTTTGGTGATAATATTTTCCAAGAAGGCTCGATTGTAAAAGGTTGTAACTTTACAAAAATTGCTGGTTTGCAGTATGTAAAACTTAAAGATACGGACTCTAGTGGTTTAGCATTTAATCCTTCTGCATTTATTAGTAAATTTGTCGATGAAGAAATCAGCGGAGTAGTGAAAGAGGTTCAATATGTTTATACATTTGAAGGTGGAGATAGTGGACTAACTGGCCAAATTATTCAGGCAGCTCAAGGTTATGCGACCCGCCCACCAAACCTTCAAACTTTCTTTTTCCAATATACAAACAACGATGTTAATTCAAACTTTGGTAAATTAATTGATGGTGAATTGTTAACAATTACTTTAAATAAGTTTGATGGCGATAATAACTATTCCACTACCACAGTGTTACAGGTTGCAGTTTCAGAACAAGCCAACCACACTGGAGACTCATATGGTGTACAAGCTACGCCTGGAATTATCTTCCAAAAAGGACACTTCTTATTTACAGCAGAACAAAATGTTATTGTAGAAAAATATTCAGGTACGCCAGACCTTAAATCTCTAGGTTATGAAGTTACTGAAAGCTTAGTTACTCCACTTCAGGATAGCCAGTTATACGATAATGCACAAGGTAATAACAATTTTAACGCGCCAGGTGCGGACAGATTAAAATTAATTCCTACATTGTCTACTAAAGAAACAACAGTGGCTGACGCTGACACTAATTTCTTTACACTCGTACGTTATAAAAATGGAAATGTTGTTACTCTTAGAGATGTATCTCAATACAATGTTCTTGGAAAAGAATTAGCACGCAGAACACACGAAGAGTCTGGTGACTATATCATTGATAAGTTTAAAGTAAAAACTGAAAGAAATGCTAATAACCAGCTCCAAGCTATAGTAGGACCAGGTCTTGCTTATGTTAAAGGATATCGAATTCAAAATCACGGTGAATTAGATTTCAATATTCCTAATGTAACTACAACAGAAGAATTTGAAAACGAATCTGTCGGAATGAATTATGGTCATTATTTAGATTTTGACAGTGCTGTCGGAGATGTTCCTTTAGATCATACTCCCGTGGCTCTTAAAGACGTCGGAGGTGTACAAATTGGTACAGCTTTTGTAAAAAACTTAACTAAGAATGAACTGTATGTGTTTGGTATTAATATTACTGATGCAACTAAACGCTTTAGTGATGCTCGGCAAATTACTGCAGACTCCGGCACGGCTTGGGGTGCAATTGGATTTTTTAACGATCAAAGAATAAAAGAAACAAACAACGGTGCTCTTATTTTTAACACCGGCGTGTTTAGCGTAAGCAATACTAATGACACAAGTATTACAGTAAGAACTCGATTAACTGGCATAACTTATTCAGCAAATGCTTTTACTATTACGCAGCCTGGTGGATCAGGAAGAGATTTTAATTGCAAAAATACTCTTAATGATGCAATTTTTGTAAGAGATGATTTTCAAGAGATTAGGATTGGTACTATAGAAACAGCCAGTAATAACTCTGAGTTAAACGTAACTTTGACCCCCGGTGTGCCGCAAGGTAACTCCGGTACAGGAACGTTATATCACAACGAAAGAATATTACTTACTCAGCCTTATAGTAAAACAGTATCTCGGCCATTTATTAAAGTTTCATATTCACCTACGACTTCAAAATATAGTTTAGGTTTCCCAGATGTTTTCGAAATTATGAGCATCGTAGACAGTGCTGGAACGAGCTACTTAAATAGCTTTAGACTAAGACCAAACCAAAAAGATACTCATTACGACATATCTTATATGGAGTACATTCCTGGAAGACCACAACCAACTGGTACACTTACGATTAGACTTAAAGTATTTAGAATTAATTCAAGTGTTGGAAGTTATTTCTTTACAATTAATAGTTATCCAATTGATGATGCTTCTGAAGTGCTGCCGACTGGTCAAATTCGTTCAAATCAATTATCTGTTTATGAAGCTAACAACGGTAAAAAGTTTAATCTTAGAGAATGTTTTGACTTTAGACCTTACGCAGATAAAGATCCGCTTGCCGATTACAATTCTTCTAATGGCGCAACTGCACCAACTATTAGTACAGCCGCAGATGGTTACACGCTAGGTTTTAATGCAGATGGCCACGGAACTGTTTTAACTCCAGCCGTTGGTGATAGTATCACAACAGATATTACTTCTTATAACGGAAGAATTGACTTGATTATCGTAGACTCTTATGGACAATTTTCATATGTACAAGGTAGCGAAGATCAAAATCCTAAGCCACCTATGATAGGCCCAGATCAATTTATTGTTGCCGAGGTTCAAGTTCCAGGTTTCCCAGCCTTATCTTCTCGAGAAGCCGGGTTGCAGAAAAAATATAACTATGCTGTTAGAACAAAAACAAGTGGCATTAAACGTTACACCATGGCAGATATTGCTGCCGTAGATGATAAAGTTAAGCGCCTAGAATATTATGTTAGTTTAAACCAATTAGAACAGTCTGTAGAAAGTTTACAGATTTTAGACGCTAGTGGTTTATCAAGATTTAAAAATGGTTATATAGTTGATCCACTCGTAGACTTAAGATTAGCTGATTTGGAAAATCCAGAATTTAATGCGGCTGTTCCTGGTGATAAGCAGGTTATGACTCCATCACTTACTACTTTTCCTTTAGACTTGACTCTTTCTTCTTCTACTGGGGCTACTATTTTCCCAACTACGGATAATCCAGAAATAGCAACACTAAGTAGAAATGCACACGTTTCATTAATTAACCAGCCTTATGCTACTAGTTATAGAACACTAACGTCTAACTTTTATTCATATAAAGGTGTAGGTGAATTGTTTCCTGATCATGATTTTGTGCATGATATTTCAGTTGATCCAGTTCCTGTTGTTGCAGATTTAACTGCACCAATTGATGCATTCATTGATGATATACAAGCTTTCTTGCCTCAAACACAGGTCCAAACTAATAATATTGGAGCAGTACAGGTTGGAAATGCAAATCAATTTTTGCCAGGCTTTGTTGAGCAAAGTATTGTAACAGAATTTTCAACAAGTTCTACTACACAGCAAGAAAACGCCGGTGATTTTGTTTCTAACGTAGCGTTTAACCCGTTCATAAGATCAAGAGATGTAAACATTTATGTTTCAGGGCTAAGACCAAACACTCGCCATTATTTTTACTTTGACGGCGTGTCAATTGATGCAAATGTAAGAGAAGCTTCTACGGCAAATGTAACGGATGGTGCCACTGCCTGTTTCCCATACGGAAACTTTGGATCGGCTATTAATAGTAATGCTGAAGGTGTTGTCAAGGCTATCTTTAGAATTCCACAAAATACATTCTTTGTAGGCGAAAGACAAGTCATTATAACAGACGTAGACGATCTTACAAATGTAGCATCGGCATCAACATCTTTTGCAGAAATGGCGTATCAAGCATATAACATTGATATTGGCTCTCGGTCATTACATACATCAACGCGTATTCCTCAGTTAGATGTAACGTCAACAACTACTACGAGAAACGTGCGTGGTGCAGCTAGGCCTCAAGATAATAGTAATGATAACGATGCTGATTGGCGAGCACAATTTACAAATACCGACCCATTAGCACAAACTTTCTTTATTAAAGAAGGTGAAGGTAAAGGATCAACTACCGTTTTTGCTTCAAAAGTAGATGTTTATTTTAAACGCAAAAGTACTGTAAACGGGGTTACACTCCAATTAAGAGAAGTTATTAACGGTTATCCTTCTGCGGAAATTTTACCATTTAGTAGTACACATAAACACTATTCAGAAGTAAGTGTTTCTGATGACTCTTCTGTAGTAACTACTTTTAATTTTAAAAGTCCTGTTAAACTTAACACTGATACAGAATATGCTATTGTATTAAAGCCTGATGCAAACGATCCAAACTATTTAGCCTTTACATCTAAGGTAGGTGGAAATGATTTAACGCCGGGATCAACTCAAGGCAAAGCGGTTGTTCAAGACTGGGGCGATGGAGTGTTGTTTACTTCGACAAACAATAAAGCCTGGAAATCGTATCAAGATGAAGACTTAAAATTTAATATCTATCGTCACGATTATAATTCAGCAGTTGGGTCAGTAACATTTAAATCAGAAGGTCATGAATTCCTAACGATTGAAAACTTTGGTAGCAATACATTTACCCCTAATGAATATGTGTACCAAACTTTAACAAGAGATCCAAGTACTGGTGCAGCAGTTTCATTACCTCTCGGCTCAACTACGCTTACAGGAACGGGACTTAATGCCACATACTCTGAAGGTGATTATATTCACGTAGTAGCACCTTCAAGTAGTGAAGATATTTTCCAAATCGTACAAGTTGTTAATGATACTAGCATTATTTTAGATCACGCTTCTTATTTTTCTACATCAGGTGGAACGGGCAATCCTGTAGCAGTTGGTAAAGTTTCTTTCCAAAACGCTAAGAAACCTGAAACATTACATTTAAAAGACAGTTCTGCAACAGGCTCAAAAGTATTTACTGCTGGTAGCACAATTACAGGACTAGATAGTAATTACACAGCTGATATTGTAACAGTAGATAACATTAACTTAAGTTATGTTCATCCTCTTATTACAGCAATTAATGACGCTGTGACTACTACTTCTTTGTCCGGTAACTTTACAAATCCATCTAATGTTAACTCAAATTATAATTTAAATATGAAACTTGCACAAGAAAATTACTTCTTAAACGAAGGAGTAGTTATGTATAGTAGATCTAATGATACTGACGACTTAAGACCATTCACACTTAAAGTTGATATGGGTAATGGAGGCAATTCTACATCATCACCTATGGTTGATATTAATACTGCAAGCCTTATTGCATACCAATATAACGTAACAAATGATTCAGAAACTACTTCTAAATTTATTACTAAAAGAATTGATTTAGCAGAAGACTTAGATGCAGAAGATATGCGAGTTATATTGACTGCTTATAAGCCTAAAGATACTGACATTAAAGTTTATATACGTCCTTTACACGCAGCAGACTCTACTTCTTTCGAAACAATAGATTGGATAGAACTAGAATTAACTAAGGGTTCTGGTCAATTTTGCTCAACATCTAATATTCAAGATTATAGAGAATTTGAATACGGCATAGCAGCTGCAAATCTTGAAAACGATATGCTTGTATATACAAGTGCAGCTGGTACATTTACTGGATATAGAACGTTTGCTCTTAAAATAGAACTATTAGCCGATAGCATTAATAATGCTCCTACAGTAAAAGATTATAGAGGCATTGCTATAACATGATTAATCGTCGCCGGGATACAAAAACAGCTGCTGTTTTAAATACAGATGTCGCTGCACTTAATAAATATAAACAAGAAAGAGCTTTATATCAAAAAGTACAGTCTTTGTCAACAGAAGTTGATACGATGAAAGACCTTTTATCAACAGTGACCCAGCGTCTAGAAAAGTTAGAGAACAAATAAAATGGCAAAACCAAGTTTACAAAATATTACTGTAACGCAAACCTTTCAAAACTGGTTTGATAAAACTAACGAAGTCGTAGACATTTTCAGAGATGAAGCTTTAACTGCTTCACCTGGCGGAGATACAACTAACGGTAACGCAACATTAGTTGGTAATTTTACTGCTACGGATATCATAGCTACTTCTACTGGAAGATTTGACTCAATAGAATCTAGAAACGGTTCAGATACAATAGCTATTGGATCTCCTTTCGAAGCTACGGCAACAGACCAAACTGTCGGTACACTTACACATGTTGCAGAAGGTCCTCAACTTCGTTTCACGGATAACACAAATACGTGGGATGTAGGTTTTAAAGATAGTACCGCGGCATTTGTTATCAACACAGGTGTTGGAGACAAATTTAATTTAAGTACAGCAGGCACATTAACAGTTCCTAACTTAGACGTTACCGAAGGTATAGATGGCGTTGATTTTGCATTTAGTGGTGATGGACAAATTACTGGAACAGTGCTAGACATTAGTGCTAATACAAATATTACTGGTGATCTTTCAGTTACCGGCGATTTTACAGTTGTAGATTTAATAGCTAATAACGTTACAGCTAGCTCTGACATGTATTGTAGAAATTTAAGAGCCACTGGTGAAGTTGTTACAAATTATTCTGTATCAGATATTAAATTAAAAGAAAATTTAGAGGTCATTCCTGACGCGCTAGCAAAAGTTTCAAATATTAATGGTTATACTTTCAACTACATTGGCGAAGAAGAACGCGTAACCGGAGTAGTAGCTCAAGAAATAGAAAAAGTTTTACCTGGCGTTGTTTTCGAGTTTGAAGATCAAGTAAATGGTAATTACAAAGCTGTTAGATATGGAAATATTGTAGCCCTTCTCATCGAAGCCGTTAAGGAATTGAGTGCAGAAGTTGAAAGGCTGAAAGATGGCTCTACAGACTAGCGGCTTAATAACTTTACAAGACTTACAAGACGAATTTGGTGGTTCTGATCCAATTAAGATGTCGCAGTTTTATCGCGGCGGCACTCTAGTACCCGACTTTTCCCTTAACAATAGTGTGCCTACCTCTGGAACCATTAAACTAAGTGATTTTTATGGTGCTTCAAAAGGCATACAAGTAGATTATATTTTGATTGGCGGTGGTGGTGCTGGCGGATTTGGTCTTGCTAATGGCACTGGAACTGGTTCTGGTGGGAACGGTGCAGGTACAACATTTGTCAAAGACGGTAGTGCCTTAGTCACTGCAAATGGTGGTGCTGGCGGTGTCAACGCGCGGGATAATGGTACCGGAACCGGCGGCCCAGGGGAAGATTCTAGTTTAAATACTTTTACTGGTGGTAACGGCGGTTCTCCTAACGCAGCTGGCAGTCCAGGAACTGGTGGTGGTGGCGGCGGCGGAGGTGGTGGCGATGCGCCTTCACGTTATGACGCTTCGGGCGCAGCTGGTGGAGGTGGTAATGCTGGGGTGACCCAGTCTGGTGTATTATTTACTGGACCAGGCGCGTATACCCTGAACACAGGCAATGGCGGTACATCAGCTGGTGGTAATTATAACGGCGGTAGGGGTGGTAGTGGTTATGCCAGCATAACCCAACCTGCAACACGCAGAGACCAAGGAACAAGTACCAACGCTCCTCTTACGACTATATATTGGAACCAAGACTTTGGCGGCGGCGGCGCAAGCAACGCAGGCAGAATTTACGATCAACCAATTATTGGAGCTCCGCTTACTAATACTTGGAGTAGGTTTTGGGATAATATGTACGTTAATAGAACAGATGAAAACGATACAAATAATCCTTATAGCGTTACTGAAATGGGTAATTATGACAAGATAGGTAGTGGCCGTCTATACATTGCACATAAAAACGATTATACTGGTAGTACTTTTTACAACGATACTCCAATAGCTGCTATACAAATTTTAGATCAACCTGGCACCACGGTCCTCCACAATTGGTGGTTTAACACTAGTAACAATTGGGAAACATACACCGCAGTCGTAGCAGGAGATTCTACTTCAAAACCTGGTACACCAGGGAACATTCCAAATAACTGGGCAACGGTTGGAACTGGATATAGCACTACTAGATTTCAGTTAAGAAGTTCTACCAGTTCTTCACGGACAGGCGCAGAAGGTGGAATTAATAATCCAGGGACTACGCCTATGACACTCGGCCAGGAAACGGTTAGTCAAAGTAGCAGTACAAACTATTTGTTTAGAGAGGTTTCAGGATCTAACCCTCGATATTCTTTTAATTATTGTAGAAGCCCGTCTATTACCTGGCAGCCAGGATATAGAATTAGAATGGCATATATCATTGGTAACAGAAGCGCAAGTACATATGACGCCGATGATACTCTGTTCGCGGCAATCGTGTGATAGGATAGACAATGAAGCAAGAAATTATATATTGTAATAGACTTGGAATTGATAGCCAAGTTGACGTATATCTTTCGTATCACGACATGGCCTCAGCCATAGGTGACAGTAATATTCCACAACACATAAAAGACATAAATACAAATATGAGTTATCCAAGGCCTGTAAGATGGGGTGTTGACATTGAAAGTATAGGAACTAATGTACAACGCTTTTATGTTGGCGCAGAATATCAAAACGAAACTAAACCAGAGCTTCAAGGTTCTGGTTATAAATTTAATAGTGATAATGAACTACTAGAATACAATGAATATAAAATCATTGATGACAAATTAATTGTTGACAAATATGATGCAGATGGTAATATACTAGATGCCGGGGGTGAAGAAGTAGAGTGCGGGGACGACGAATGGACGGGAAACACATCAATCTTAAATACAGTACAAAATTCTGGTAACCATTATTTTGTTCTTAAAAAGTTATATGCAAACCAAACTTATTTAAGATACCTCATAAATGAGCCCAAATGATGTAGTGATGAACCCAAGTTCGTTATAAATAAAAGTAAAAGTTTATAAAGGTAGACTATTAGAATGGCAAAGATTTCAGAATTAGGCCCAATATTAGGCGTCAACACACGTACTGAAGACTTATTCGTTATTGTAAACCTTATCCAAGGCGATGATGGTACAAAAAATATTACAAGAAAAGAATTAGTTGAATCCATTCAATATGAGGTTTTTTCTCGAATTGAAATTACGGGTGGGAGCATTTCTAATGTTACGATGTTCAACTCAACGCTTACTAATGTTACTATCGAAGACTCGGTATATAATCGAGGAACTATTAACAACTCAACCTTAAATAATATAATAATTAATACAGCTGATGCTAATAACATTACGCAAAGGTTCTCAACTATTTCTCAGTCAGTGATGACTGACAGTACATTAGCTAACGTAGCTATTACTGATTCATCCTTTGATGATGGCACAGCAAATAACATTGCAATAACGTTTTCATCCTTTGATGATGGTACTATGGAACGTGGTACTGGCAACAACATGGTGTTTACGAACTCTGTTATTGATAACTCTACTATCACAAATTCTTCTGCTAATAATTTTGCTATCACAAATGGTACAGCAACCAATATTCAAATTACAAATTCTGATTTCTCAGATGGTACTGGCAATAACAACGTATTTACTAATACACAGTTAGATAATCCAACTATTAATAACGCCACTATTGAAGGTGCTGTTGCAAACAACCTTGTAATTACTAACTTAAATTTAGATGAAGTTGTAATGACTGATGTCACGATTGCCCGAGGCACAATCGATGATATGGATATTGCAAACTCCACTTTTGCTGGTATTCTCAGCGAAGTGTTTATGTCTAACTCGGTTATTGAGGATACTGTATTTAGAGACGGTGTTATTTCAAATACAGCAATTGATACATCTACATTTACATCCGGCGTAATTACTAATTCATCTGCTAACAATTTAACGGTGACTCAGTCTACGATTACTGGGTCTGTGTTTAATGATGGTACTGCAGATAATTTAGTAGCAACAAATTCTACTCAAACAAATTCTAGTATTAGCGACTCTACATTTAATAATGGCACAGTAGATAACGCGGTTATAACTAATTCAGAATTCAAAGATGGAACAATCAAAGCAGTAGAGCTCTCTAATGTTGAGATTGTTGATTCAAATCTTGTAGACTTTGACATTAATCTTTCCAACAAGTTTGGCGAAGCTATTGACGAAGACTCTTACTTTGTTCTTAAGAATGCCAAAACCGGCCAAACAGAGCAAATGACATATAAGCAGCTTAACGATGAGATTGGTAGAACAACAGAAAAAGCTCTGAAAGTTCACGTTGCATCTGATGGCGATGACAAAAACCCAGGTTCAATACTTAAACCAGTACGTACTCTTGCACGAGCTTCAGAGCTAGCAATCGAGAAAGCTGGTGGTAACGTTAATCGTAACGATATTAATAACGCGGTTCATATTTCTTGTGGACCAGGTACTTACTATGTAGATGAACCAGTTGTTCTTCCAGATGATTGTTCTATTACATCTACATCAGGCCAATATGCTACAGTTATTCAAAAGTTACCAGGTTGGGAAAAAACAAACGGCATCCTAGTTGGATCTGGTTGTTACGTCCAAGGTTTCTCATATATGAATTTTGAAGTAGATAACTTTGATCAGCCTGAAGGCGGGTTTGCGATCGCCTACCGCCCAGGTGCTCTAATGAGACGATCACCATATATTAGAGATAGTACCCAGCTTTCAAACTTTAACCGATTAGATGTTGAACCACCACTCAATCCGTTTAACTCTAAAGGTACAATCCTTGACCTTGGCCAAGAGTTTTATATGGTACCGGGACACAGTTCAGACGCATTTTTTGAAATTGATGACGAAGTAACATTCTCATCTGGTGCAACAGGATTTATTTCATACACTGCAGACATTAACGCGAATAGACAAATTTATGTTCGTAATCTAAAAGGTAATGTTGAAGTTGGTGATATCCTGTATGCTCAATCAGGCGGTACGGGTACCATTGAATCAATCGGTATTGACGACTTCCCAAATAGATTAGTAGGTCGTGGCGGTGGTTGTGTTCTCTGTGATAGGGCTTTACTTGATACAGACTCACTCTACACATATCTATTATGTTTTGGTTTCACACCTCGTACACAAAACGGTACAGGATACGTTGCTAAGAACGGTGCAGGTATCAACGGTATTGGTTCATTGTCAATCTTTACTCGTCAGGCCTTCTTTGCCCTTGACGGTGGACAGGTTACTTTGAACAACTCAGGTTCTCAGTTTGGTGACATCTCAATGAGAGCAAGAGGTAAAACAACTATTGTTAAACCTGAAGAAGCAGACCAAGGTTTACTATTTGCTAACAGTGCGTTTGCTGATGTTCTTGTATCAAAAGAAACTGAGATCGTCCAAGAAATGGTCGATTACTTAACAGCTAACACATCAACAGGTTATAATGGTGCACCTGGTTTAGGTTATCAAGGTTATAACGCTGATAAGTGTTACCGCGATACTGGAATTATTGTTGACAATATTGGTCTTGACCTTGCAACAAAAGGTAACTATTGGGGTAGATTGAATGGTATTACATATCAATCCCCTATTTCATACGTAGTAGTTAACGAGCAATTAACTGAAACAAGAGGCTCGATTGAGCACATTAAAGAAGAAGTAGATTTCATTTTTGAAACTGCAAACTCAGAAGTTATTGCAAGAGCAAACACATCTATCCAAGAAACTTTAAATATTCTTGAGAATGGCGAAGCAGCTGCTAACCCTATTATCTTCACAGACACAGGTGAAGGTTCTCAAACCGGCGCGCGGGAAACTTTGCAAGATAACAGAGATTTTGTAATTGAAGAATTCTTAGATTGGTTAGACAATAACCCAGACTTCTTTGCATACGATAGCGATAAGTGTAAAAGAGATGTAACTGACTATATCTTACCAGCAGTTAAATACGACACTTTACTTGACACGAACTATAACTCTGTAACAGCAGGACAAGCTTACTATTTTAACGCTGCTAAAAACGTTATTGGCGAACAAAGAGACGAAACAATTGGTGCGTATGAAAGATTACGTTTGTCAACTGACGCACTTGTTCAATCCAACTCGGCTGCATTTGCTGCAGAAGCTTATGAGAAGTTTAATGAAATTATTCAAATTCTCAAAAGAGAAGGAAACAAATATACACCGAAAGGCGCAACATATAACGCAGTAACCGGTGAATATGTGGTTGACTTTAAACAAGCTCATAACTTACAAGTTGGAAAATATGTTTGGATAATGCCTGAGTCTATTACATTTACTTGTGATACAAATAATAACTTGACTGAGATTGTGCATCCAAGAAAATCAGATCCTACATTTAACAGAGCTATTCCAATCTTAGCAGCAACATCTACAACTATTACTTTGAATGTTGGGACTACAGGTTATACCGGAGTTCATACATTTGTAGATGCACTTGATAATTCTATTGTAGAACTTGGATCAACAATAACATTCAGTGATAACGCAGCAATTGCAGACGATAAGAAAAATGCTCGTAAATTGTTACAAGCAAACAAAGAGTTTATCCAAGATTACATGATGGCATGGGCAGATGAAGAATGGTTCTTCTACGACTCAGATAAATGCCAAAGAGATATGAAACAACACATTGTACCAGCAGTATTGAGAGACTCTCTTTCAGGTACAAACTTCAACTCAATTCAATCGGGTATCGCATATCGCCAGGCAATTGCAGGCGTAACAGTTGACGATCAACTTACAGAAACAATTGGTGCTATTAATTACCTTAAAGGACAATCGGCAGCTACAGTTTCTGACTCAATCGCAGTTGATAGAGTAAATTCTGGTTTTGATGAAATCATTACGATTGCACAAAACGGAAGTAAAACATACACTCCAACTAATGCAAATTATCTTTATGACACCGGAGAAATGGAAATTACTATTGGTGCTCATGATTTCCAAGTTGGAGACTCAATTAAGATTGCTCCAAACAGCATGGTATTTTCATGTGTAACTAATGGTGGAGTAGCAGTAAATATTGCGCATCCAAGAACAACCGATCCATTCTATAACAAGCCAATAGTAATTTTTGAAACAACGAACACCACGATTAAAGTACAAGTAGGTGTAGCTAAAGTTACAAAAATACATACTTTTGTAAGTGCTACTCCAAACTGTATCGTTGATGCAGGAATTTATGACGGTAGATTTACTCCTAAGACTGTAGCTTACGATCCTGTGACAGGTGACATGACATTGGATATTGGTGCACACGATTTACCAGTTGGAAAATGGATTAACATTGCAGAAGAGTCAATTACTTTTTCATGTGTTAATACGGCAACATCAGATACAGTATCGATTTCCCATCCAAGACCAAAAGATCCACCGTTTAAACAGCCTTTAAGAATTACAGGTATATCAAGTACTGAAATAACTGTAAACACAGGTAACGCAGGTGGATATTCTGGTGCACATACTTTTGTAAGTGCAGATGCTGATTGTATAGATACAAATGCCATTTACTGGACTGATGCAGCAAAAATCCAAGATTTCCATACACCGACCGACATTGCTTATACACCAGCAACAGGTGAAATGATAATCACAATTGCAAATCATGGAATGACTACGGACGATCACATTGAATTTAAGCCTCAATCAATCGTATTTAGTTGTGTAAATACTGCAACATTGTCAACTGTTGAAATTTCTCATCCAAGAATTGGTGAGCCAAATTATGCAAGACCATTTGAAATCTCAGGTGTTAGTACAAACACTATCACAGTAAATGCAGGTCCAATTCCTAACGGATATGCTGGTGCTCACGCCTTTGTAAGTGCTGAAGAAGGAAGTGTAATTCAACTTTCTGACGGCGCCTCATTAGAGGGTTATAACGCAGCAAAAACTATTCAAACAAATAAAGCTTATCTTCAAGCTGAAGTAGATGCATGGCTAAGAGAAAACTACTTTGTTTATAACGAAGAAAAATGTCGCAGAGACACTGGTTATATCTTAGATGCGGTAGCACGTGATGTTGTTACTGGTTCAAATGTAAACTCAGTATTTGCTGGATTAGCATACAGAACTGGCAATGCAAGTGCACAACTTGTAATTGACGATCAACTTACACAAACTGTCGGTGCAATTACATGGCTTAAAGGTGAAATTGCTAACATCACAAGTGGTGTAGGTCAAACAAGATCAAACGCGGCCTTTGACGAAATTATTGACATTATGACAAACGGTGCGCTGAATGCTGATGCTAGAACATTCGGTACGGCTTATGTTTCAGCTGATCGTCTAAAAGCTCAAGTGGCAATGCAAGCTAATAAAGCTTTCTTACAAGCTGAAGTAACTGCATGGATTGCTGCAAACGCTTCGGGGTTAGTTTATAATGTTGCTGATTGTGAAAGAGATTTAGGTTACTTTATTGACTCAGTTTCTTGGGATCTTCAACATAATTCTACTGCTTCTGCTATTAGTAACGCAAGAATTTATTTTGATAACGCTGTAAGTGTATTAGCAGAAGATGAAATTCCTGTTACTGCTGAAGCATTCAAGTATATCGGTAATCTAGTAGGTCAAATTATTAGAGAAGAAAATGCTGATGCTATTACATCGGGTCAAGTTTTAAATTCCTCAACTGATGCTTTATCACCAATTGGTGGTACATATGATCACATTACAGGTTTCATGACTTTGGAAATGTCAGCTGCTCACGGATTGTCTGCTGGATCCTATGTAGTCTTGGAAGATGCGTCAATAACATTTAGTTGTGCATCTAATGGCGGTGGGAACTTAGCACATCCAAGACCAACTGATCCATATTATAATACGCCAATTGAAATCACAGAAGTTACTGCAACAGAAATTACAATGTATGTAGGACCGGCATTTGTTGATGCTGCTCATACATTTGTATCTGCTGCTACTAATTGTGTTAAAATCTCAGTAGATCCAGTAGTAGGTCTTGAAGCAGTAACTGCATTCAAAACAGTTGGAAACATTATCCGCAACAATGATTACTACGAAATCCCTGCTATAACAGAACCATCATGCTCACAAGGTTTTGGTTTTGGATATACAGAAGAAGTCATTTTGCAATACGGTAAAATAATTGGAAGCAAACCTAAGTATCAACAAGAAATTATTGAGCACATCAGAGATACATATAACGGCCTTGGTTACGAGATTGAAAAATGCCCTCGTGATGTAGGTTATATTGTAGACGCCATATCAGAAGACTTAGAGTATGGTGGCAACTCAGCAACTACACATGCTGCTCGTTATTACTTCGAAGGTGCAGTAAATGTTCTTCCTTATTATCAGAGAAAACCAACTCGCTTAGCTTGGGAACACCTTGCTGATACATTAGAAGATGTATTACAAAATACAGTTATTGAACCAACATTTGGAGCAAGATTTACTCCAGCAGCAGGCACAACTTATGATGGTGCTACTGGTATTATGGTTGCTGAAATCGGAGCTCATACGCTTACGACTAATGATTTTGTATGGTTTACTCCACAAGGTGTTACATTTAGTTGTGATACTGGATCAGGTCCAGCAAACCACGCGAGCCCGGAAGCTCATCACAAATATTTCAATAGAGCATGCCCAATTACTGCTGTAACTGCAACTACAATTACATTGCAAGTTGGTGCATATGCTACTCCACAAGCACATACTTTTGTAAGCGCATTAACTAATTCTATATCAGAAATAACTGGTAACATTGTATACCAAGACGTTTCTGGTGCAGCAACAACGCTAACAACTGCTACACAAGGTAAAACTTTAACTAATGTAATTTCTGCAGTAGTAGATGATTACTTGGTAGTACCTGATTACACAGGATCTTTAGACATCTCTGTTGGTCAGCAAACTCCAAGAGCACTACCACAAGCAAATACAGATCTTGCACCGGCGGTAGATCCAGCAAGAACATTTGCCCGTAGGTCTCTACAGAAAAACAAAAAGTTTATTCAAGACGAAGTAGTTGCATACATCAACGACGAATTCTTTACATATGATGCTGCTAAATGCGAAAGAGATGTTACATATATTCTCCAAGCAGTTAAGCGTGATCTATTAACAAATGGTAACTACTACGGCGTATATACCGGTTTAGCATATCGTACAGGTACTTTAGGAGCAAATAAAGTTATCAACGATCAGTTGGCTGAAACAATTGCTGGTATAGAATATCTTAGAGATGAAGTACTTAAGTTAGAATTTACCGTAGGTACTGGAAACACTGCAAGTAGTTATATTGCTTCACAATCATTTGACAATATCATTAACGTTATGAAATATGGTGAAAGTGCAAAACCAGCGAATTGGCCAGAGTATGGTACTTCAAAAGGACAAAGTAATATTAACGCTGGTGATGCTTTACGCTTAAACAAAACATTCTTACAAGAAGAAGCAATTGCTTGGATCGCTGTTAATCATTCATCCTTAGTATACGATACAACAAAATGTCGTAGAGATGTTGGTATTTTAGTCGATGCATTAATTTCAGATGTTCGCCATGGATCAACTACTGCGGTAACAGACTTTGCAAGACTTTATTTTGAAAATGGAATAAACGTTGGATTACCATTAGATCAAAGAGAGCCAACTGCTCAACTTTATGATCGCATTGGTGATATCTGTCAGCAACTTGCTTTAAAACAAATTGTTACTAAATCTACTGGAAACCCTGAAAACCAAGTCACAACAGGATTTAATTCTGCTGGTGTACCTGAAGCTACTACATTCCCAGGTTTAACAGACATTATCAAAGATGCTATTATTGCAGACTCAAGAATTAATCTTCCTGCAGTAGTCGAACCAACAGATGCAGGTTCAACTGCAACATACGCATGGGATGCTGATGCAACATTGATAGAAGCAGCAATTGTTCCTCTATCAGCATCAATTAATGATTACTTACAAAATAAGTTTGATTACTTAGATTACGATCCAATTAAATGTGCTCGTGATACGGGTTACATGGTTGATGCAATATCGCATGACATTCAATATGGCGGTAACTCTGCTATGTGGAACGCGGCAAATATCTATTTTGTAAATGCTACTAACTTGTTACCTTTCGATCAGAGAGCAGCAACAAGAAAAGCCTTTACTCACATGGCAGATACCGTGGAAAAAGTTATTAGAAACGAAGCTGTTCCACAAAGAGTAAGAAGAAATTATACTCCTACTAATGCAGTATATACACCAATTGATGGACAGTTAGAATTAACAATTACTGGCCACGATTTAAAAGCTGGTAATTATATTTTACTTGCAGAAGAAGCAATTACATTCTCATGTAATCCAGGAAGTGTACAAATTTCTCATCCAAGAAAAACAGATGGTGCATTTGAAAGACCGCTTAAGATTATAGCAGCTACAACAAATACTGTCACTGTAGGTGGACAAAATGCTGGCGGATATTTAGGTGTACACACATTCGTAAGTGCAAAAGCAAAATCAGTTTCCCATATTATTGGTAACACTGAAAAGCAATACAAAGACAACGTACAGGCAAGAAGAAACATTGCGGCAGAAGCAAAAGAATTAGCAACTATGATCGCAAACATTGCAGATGACAATGATCCTTCAAACTTGCCAGCAAGAGTTGAGCCATTCACTAACTGGGTACCAAAAACTCTAACCGCTGCAAAAGATAAAATTGACGATGCTATGGACAGCTTAGTAGAGTCAATGATTAACTTTATCTCTACAACATATAACGGTATTAGCTACCCTAAAGAAAAATGTCGTAGAGATGTTGCTATCCTAGTAGATGCAATTTCACATGATGTAAACTATACAACAAACTACGCAATGAGACTTGCGGCTAATATGTATTTTGACAACGCAACAAGTGTGCTACCGTTTGATCAAAGAAAACAAACTGCTGATTTCTATGAAGAAATGGGTAACTTAATTGAGCAAGTAGTACAAACGAATGAATGGTATGAAAAAGCCTTTACTGCTACTGGTGCAGACTACGATCCAATTACAGGCATGATGTCAATTACTCTTGGATCTGGTCATGGTCTTGAAATTGGAGACTACGTAAAGTTCGATGAAAATAGCTTTACGTTTACATGTCCAGATGCTGGCGGTAATCCGGTATCTATTTCTCACCCAAGACCTACCGATCCAGTATTTGGTAAGCCGGTGAAAATTGTTGTAACAGATGCAACTAAAATTGGCCTATATGTAGGAGTTGGTAATACAGATAAAGTTCATACTTTCACTACTGCTAGCACCGATGGATTGAAGAAAGTTCCAGGGTACGCAACTCCTCAAGTTGTCAGTGGGTTCACTCCTGCAGGCGCAACTGAAGGCGAAGAAGTTAATGACTTGATAAGAATTGTTAAAGAAGCAATTGAAAGAAATAGCTTAGATGCACTTCCAGAACTTGTTGAGCCTAATACTTCTTGGGTAGAAGCAGAGAAATTGGTAGCTGCTGAATTAATTGATGACAAATTAGATTATCTTGCAGATGATGTAACAAAATTCATTGCAGACACTTACGAAATTATCGATTACTCAAAAGCAAAATGTCGCAGAGACTCAGGATACATTATTGATGCAATGAGCTGGGATCTTAACTACGGCGGTAACCTTGCTTCAAGATGGAACGCAGATTTCTATTATTGGAATAACGAACTACGCATTCCAGAAGATACAAGAGTTGCAACAGCACAAGCATATCGCCAACTTGGTAAGATTGTAAGTGACATTGTTGTTGGTCAATATCCAGGACAAAAAATAAGACCTGAAATGGGTGCTGAAACTCAACAGCAACAAGCAATTGATCTTGGAAACATATACTTTGATGCATTGTTCTATAATACTCCAAAAGCACTAGGCCCAACAATTGAGCCTAACTTTGAATGGGAAGAAAATAAAACATTCAACTTCGCTAAGGAAATTCTATTTAATAATAAATCAAGAATACAAAGAGAAGTACAGAGATTTATTACTTCAGAATATAAATTTATTGATCTACCTAAGACATATAGAGATGGTGGAAACCTAATAAATATCCTTGCTAATGACTTTAGGTTTATTAATGCTGCAACAAATGTAGAAGGTTCAGATAAATCAACTAGATCTTTTGCTGCTGCATTGTTTAACATTGACTCACAACATGTGTTCCCAGTGTTTAATTGCCCATCAGCCTTTGCTGATTGGCGTAGACTAAGGTTCAAAGGTACGGTAACTAACGCAGTAAGTCTTCCAAACGGAGGTACAGACGAACCACGTAAGAAGTGGGACGCTTATATTATTACAGAAGGAAACGCGGTGTTAAACCCAGACTCTAATAACTATAAAGGTGAGATTTTCTACTTTAATGGTACTGGATGGGTTACAACGGGTCAGCAAAACAATGTTGATCTACTTGAGTCTTTCTATAAAGCTTGGAAGGCAATGCAAAGTTACATAAATAGTAACATAAGTCCAAATGCAGGTCATCAACAAATGGTGACT
>Ga0209251_1000202_pt1 | contig 54448 bp, 46 predicted proteins | sample SaaInlV_100m_DNA_6_FD_184665 | JGI IMG/M metagenome (GOLD analysis project Ga0209251, IMG submission 184665) | Marine microbial communities from expanding oxygen minimum zones in the Saanich Inlet - Saanich Inlet SI073_LV_10m_DNA (SPAdes) (version 2) | ecosystem: Environmental > Aquatic > Marine...
CCCGAAGAGTTTCGGGACAACTGTGGTTTTGGCATGATCGCTCATCAGCAGGGTGTGGCGAGTCATAAGCTATTACAGACGGCAATTGAGTCGCTGACCTGCATGACGCACCGCGGCGGTATTGCGGCTGATGGTAAAACTGGGGACGGGTGCGGTTTGCTCCTCCAAATGCCTACGTCGTTTATGCGGTCATGTGCGAGCACCCTTCTCGGGCGCGAACTGACAACTACATTTGCTGTGGGTATGGTCTTCATGTCCCGCGAACCTGCAGCTCAAGATCAGGTTCGCAAGGCGTTTGACAGCGCGGCGCAGGAATTTGACTTCACGGTTGCTACGTGGCGTGTTGTTCCAACACAGCCCGATATCTGTGGCGAGATCGCCCTAGAGCAGTTGCCCCAAATCGAGCAGGTATTTCTCGAGACGGGCGACGCGAGTCTCGAAGAAGTAGCGGCAAGATTATTTATGATCAGGCGTCGGGTCGAGATCGCGATGGCGGACGATGCGGATTTCTATATTTGCAGCCTTTCAGATCGCGTCATTTCCTACAAGGGCCTGGTCATGCCCGCGGATCTTGAGTACTTCTATCCAGACCTTGGCGACAATGCTTTAGAAACCGCAATTTGTGTTTTCCACCAACGGTTTTCGACGAACACACTCCCAAAATGGCCGTTAGCGCAGCCGTTTAGGATGCTCGCCCACAACGGCGAAATCAACACCATCGAGGGAAATCGAAACTGGTCCAAGGCTCGAACACCCAAGCTTCGATCAAGACTACTGCCTGATTTGCACAGTGTGACGCCATTGGTTAATGAGTCGGGGTCTGACTCGTCGAGCCTGGACAATATGCTTGAAATACTGGTCACCGGCGGGGTTGATTTGCCCAAAGCACTTCGGATGCTGATACCACCTGCCTGGCAAAATATTGAAGACATCGACCCAGACCTCAAAGCATTCTACCAATACCACGCCATGCACATGGAGCCCTGGGATGGGCCCGCCGGCGTGGTACTGACCGATGGCCGGTATGCGTGTTGCGTGTTGGATCGGAATGGTCTTCGCCCGGCGCGGTGGGTCACGACGACTGATGGTTTTATAACCTTGGCCTCTGAAGTCGGTACTTACCACTACGAGCCTGAGGCTGTTGTGGCGAAAGGTCGAGTGGGGCCAGGTCAAATTCTTGTCATTGACACGACAACCGGAGAGGTACTCCACACTAAAGACATCGACGCTCAGTTAAAGACCAGCAAGCCCTACAAGCAGTGGCTTCGCCATAACGCGCGGCATATTGAGGCGTCGTATGACACGTCGGTTACGGCACCGATCGAGGGCCAAGAACTCGACGTTTATCAAAAAATGTTTCAGGTCAGCCTCGAAGAACGGGATCAGGTCCTCAAACCCCTTGCCCAGTCCGGTAACGAGGCTGTCGGTTCTATGGGAGACGATACGCCCATGGCCGTTCTCTCGTCGCGCGAACGTGCGCTTTATGATTATTTCAGACAAAAATTTGCGCAAGTCACAAACCCGCCGATCGACCCGTTACGTGAAGCGATTGTCATGTCGCTTGAAGTGGACTTGGGCGGAGAGGCGAACTTGTTTGAGGAGACCGAAGCACATGCCAGGCGAACCAGTCTGACCTCGCCGGTTTTATCGCAAGGAAAGTTTGAATCGATACTTGCGCTGCATGAGTCTGACCTGAGGGTTCAGATCATTGATGCGACTTACAATCCCGATAATATTGATCTTAAGACGGCGCTGACAAACTTGTGTTTAGAGGCGGCCGCGCACGTTGTCGGAGGCTCAAACGTCTTAGTGGTCTCTGACCGTGCGTTTGGTGAGACGCGCCTGCCTATTCACAGCTTGCTGGCAACGGGTGCTATTCATCACCACCTCATTGAGCATGGTCTTCGCGCCGACTCTAACTTAATTGTCGAGTCCGGCAGCGCGCGAGACTCGCATCAAGTGGCGTGTTTATTAGGATTTGGCGCCACTGCCGTGTACCCCTATTTAGCGTACAGCGTCTTGACAGCGCAGCTGGCGAGCGGAGAAGTCTTAGGTGCGCCTGCAACCTGCTACAAAAATTACCGCAAAGGCATCAACAAAGGTCTTCTTAAGATCATGTCAAAGATGGGTATTTCTGCCGTGAACAGTTATCGCGGTGCCCAGCTTTTTGAGGCGGTTGGCCTCGATTCGGACGTGGTGGCTATGGCTTTTCGCGGCGTTTCGTCACGAATTTCGGGAGCCGGTTTTGCGCACCTAGAGTTTGATCAGAAACAGCTGGCGCGTTCCGCACGCCTTAAGCGTAAGTCTGTGGTCGCAGGTGGGTTGCTCAAGTATGTCCACGGTGGTGAGTACCATGCGTACAACCCGGATGTGGTGATGAGTCTGCAGCAAGCGGTGGTGACTAACGAGCCGCGCGATTACAAAACCTATGCGGATCACTGTAATGATCGACCCGTTGCTGCACTGCGTGACTTGCTCCAGTTAAAGCCGAGCCCCGACCCGATTGCACTCGATGACGTGGAGTCTGTCGCGTCTATCCTGAAGCGGTTTGACTCCGCGGGTATGTCCCTCGGTGCACTGTCGCCTGAGGCGCATGAGTCGCTTGCAATGGGCATGAATGCAATCGGTGCGCGATCCAACAGTGGTGAGGGTGGTGAAGATCCAGCGCGCTTCGGCACAAATCGTGTGTCGAAAATTAAGCAGATCGCCTCAGGTCGTTTTGGCGTCACACCACACTATTTAGTTAACGCTGAAGTGCTGCAAATAAAAGTTGCTCAAGGGGCTAAACCCGGTGAGGGTGGTCAGTTACCGGGGGGTAAGGTCAACGACCTCATTGCGCGCCTACGGTTCTCGGTTCCTGGCGTGACACTGATCTCCCCGCCGCCGCATCACGATATTTACTCAATCGAAGATCTGGCGCAGTTAATCTTCGATTTGAAAGAGGTCAACCCAACCGCATTAGTTTCGGTGAAGCTTGTGTCCGAACCGGGTGTCGGCACCATCGCAGCGGGCGTCGCGAAGGCTTATGCTGACTTGATTACTATTTCGGGCTATGACGGCGGTACCGCCGCGAGCCCGCTCACGTCGATTCGTCATGCAGGATCACCCTGGGAACTGGGGCTTGCTGAAGTGCATCAGACACTCCGTGGGAACCGTTTGCGTGGGAAAATTCGCGTGCAAGCTGACGGTGGTATGAAAACCGGATTGGATGTTGTGAAAGCCGCCATTTTGGGTGCTGAGAGCTTTGGTTTTGGAACAGCGCCGATGATTGCAATGGGTTGTAAGTACCTTCGCATCTGCCACTTAAATAACTGTGCTACGGGTGTTGCCACCCAGAACGACCAACTTCGCAAGGATCACTTTGTCGGAGACGTTGAGCGTGTGGTTAATTTCTTCCGCTTCGTAGCAGAGGAGACGCGCGAGTGGATGGCGATGTTGGGTGTCTCAAAGCTTGAGCAGTTAATCGGACGCGTTGATTTGCTAGAGCACTTGGATGGCGTGACAGAAAAGCAGCAGTCGCTCAACCTCCACCCGATTACCTGGACTGACGAAACGGCGATTGATCAACCACAATTCTGTGAGGTTGAGCGGAATCCGCCTTTCGATAGAGGCGAGAAAGCTGCTCTCATTCTTAATGAGGTGTTACCTGCGATTGAGGCTCATCAGGGTGGAGAGTTTGAGTTCTCACTGACTAACTGCGATCGATCTATCGGCGCGCGGATTTCGGGAGAGATTGCAAAACGCTATGGTAATAAGGGCATGGAAGCGATGCCGGTTGTGTTAAGGCTGAGTGGAACCGCTGGACAAAGCTTTGGTGTCTGGAATGCGGGTGGGCTGCACATGTACCTTGGTGGCGACTGTAATGATTACGTGGGTAAGGGCATGGCCGGTGGGAAACTCGTCATTTATCCACCCAAGGGGAGTCGATTCGAGAGTCGCGACGCCAGCATTATCGGCAATACCTGCCTTTACGGTGCTACGGGCGGCCGACTATTTGCATCGGGGTGTGCGGGCGAGCGTTTCGCGGTGCGAAACTCGGGTGCGCACGCCGTGATCGAAGGCGCTGGTGATCATTGTTGTGAGTACATGACGGGTGGTTGCGTGACGGTGCTTGGTGCTACGGGCCTCAACTTTGGTGCGGGGATGACCGGTGGCTTGGCGTTTGTGCTTGATGAGCACCGTGTATTTCCAGATCATTACAACGGTGAGTTAGTTGAGATTCATCGCATCAGCGGCGAGGCTGCTGAGGCCCATCGTCACTTTCTGCGAGATAACATTGAAGAATTTGTTGCCGAGACGGGCTCTGCTTGGGGCCAAACAATTCTCGACAATTTTGAAGACTATGTCGGTAAGTTCTGGCTGGTGAAGCCTAAGGCGGCAGATTTCGATCAGTTGCTGGCTCGTTTGCGCTACACAGACTAAGGGGAACGAAGTGACGGAGCGATTAGCAAATCCATTCCAATTTCTTGATGTTGAGCGGCGCAGCCCCGCTAAAAAGTCCATGGAAGCGCGCACGGAAGAGTTCGTCGAGATTTATGACCCTTTCACAGAACAAACGGTGGCCGAGCAGTCGCATCGATGCCTCGATTGCGGTAACCCCTATTGCGAGTGGAAGTGCCCGGTTCACAACCTGATTCCAAATTGGTTGAAACTTCTGTCTGAGGGGCGTTTATTTGAGGCGGCCGATTTGAGTCATCAGACCAATACGTTGCCGGAAGTCTGCGGGCGTGTGTGTCCTCAGGATCGCCTCTGCGAGGGAGCCTGCACGTTACACGATGGGTTTGGTGCAGTGACCATCGGCAACGCTGAGAAATACATTACTGACACAGCACTCGCCATGGGTTGGCGCCCAAATTTATCCGACGTGATTCCCACGGGGAAGCGGGTGGCCATTATTGGTGCAGGCCCTGCAGGCCTTGGCTGTGCTGATATTTTGGTGCGTAACGGTGTTCAGCCGGTGGTGTTCGATCGGTACCCTGAGATTGGTGGACTGTTAACCTTTGGTATCCCTCAGTTCAAACTTGAGAAGCAGGTGATGCAGCGTCGCCGCGAGGTGTTTGAAGAAATGGGTATCGAGTTCCGGCTCAATACTGAGATTGGTCTCGATATCGATGCAGACGATTTACTCGACGAGTTTGATGCCGTGTTTTTGGGCATGGGCACTTACACGGCGATGGAAGGCGGATTTGAAGGAGAGCAGTTACCCGGTGTTTACAAGGCGCTTGATTATTTGATCGGTAACGTCAATGAGAAGATGGGTTACTCGCAGCCTGAGGAAAATTTCATTGATTTGAAGGGTAAAACAGTGGTCGTTCTCGGCGGTGGTGACACGGCCATGGATTGTGTGCGTACCGCTGTTCGACAACAGGCCGAGCAAGTCTTTTGTGTTTATCGACGCGACGAAGAAAATATGCCGGGTTCGCGTCGAGAAGTTCAGAATGCGCGCGAAGAGGGCGTGACTTTTCTCTTTAATCGTCAGCCCGTTGGTGTTTTGGACTATTTTGGTGAGGCGATTGGGGTCAAAGTGGTTGAAACGCGTCTTGGCGAGCCGGGTACTGATGGTCGCCGTCGGCCCGAACACGTTGCCGGCTCAGAGGCGATTATTGAAGCTGATGCCATTATTATGGCCTTTGGTTTCCAGCCCAGTCCCACCGACTGGATGGCAAATATGGACATTGCCTTGAATGATTGGAAGGGTGTCATTGCGCCAGAGCAGCAAGTATTTAAGTTTCAAACATCAAATCCCAAAGTATTCGCCGGTGGTGATATGGTACGAGGTTCTGACCTTGTGGTTACGGCTATATGGGAAGGTAGGCAAGCCGCAGAAGGTATCTTAGATTACCTCGCGGTTTAATTAAAAAAAGATCAGATTGAGCTGCGCGTAGAGGCAGCCACTGGGGGATCCAGCCGCTATGGCGCAACTGCAGAACGATAGATTTTTGCGCGCACTCTTGCGCGAGCCTGTAGACCGAACACCGCTTTGGATGATGAGACAGGCAGGGCGATATTTGCCGGAGTACCGCGCCACGCGCGCGCAAGCGGGTAGTTTCATGGACCTCTGTACTCAGCCTGAACTCGCGTGTGAAGTCACTATGCAGCCGCTGCGCCGGTATGACATGGACGCCGCTATTCTATTCTCCGATATTTTAACGATTCCAGATGCTATGGGCCTTGGTCTGTACTTCACGGAAGGCGAGGGCCCGCGCTTTGAGCGGCCACTCTCTACAGAGGCCGATATTGCGGCGCTTGAGCCTAATCGGGCAAGAGACGAGTTGAGATACGTCATGGATGCCGTGTCTTTGATTCGGCGCGAACTCAACGGAAAAGTACCGTTGATCGGTTTTTCGGGCTCGCCATGGACACTCGCGACGTACATGGTAGAAGGCGGCTCCTCGAAAGATTTTGCTAAGACCAAGTCACTGGCCTTTAATAATCCTGCGGCAATGCACCAATTGCTCGAAAAGTTAGCCGATGCTGTTGCCGTATACTTAACCACTCAGGTTGAGCAAGGTGCGCAAGCGCTTCAAATTTTTGATACCTGGGGCGGAGCTTTAAGTCACAGCGCGTACCAAGAGTTTTCCCTTCGTTACATGCAATCGGTGATTGAACGACTGCCTCGAGAAGCGGATGGACGGCGAGTGCCCGTCATTGTCTTTACCAAAGGTGGTGGTCAATGGCTCGAGCGGATTGCAGAGTGTGGCGCGGATGCGGTTGGACTTGATTGGACTACCGATATTAGTGCCGCCCGCGCGCGTATTGGCGACCGTGTTGCGCTGCAGGGCAACATGGATCCGACGATGCTCAATGCGACACCTGAACGAATTCGTGAGGAGGTTGCTACGATCCTTCAGAGTTATGGATCGGGCACCGGACACGTGTTTAACCTAGGGCACGGCGTCACGCCTGGCATTGACCCTGAGTGCGTTGCGGCCATGGTCGATGCAGTGATCGAGTTATCGCCCGCTTACCACTCGTAGTCGGGTATTTCATGATTCATGTTGAGTGCAGGAAGGTCTGAGTCGGGCTTTCCGACGACCTTGGCGGGTACGCCTGCGACGGTTGTGTGTGGTGGAACGTCCCTTAGGACCACACTGCCAGCACCAATTTTTGCCCCCTCGCCCACAGCGATATTACCTAAGATCTTTGCGCCTGCGCTTATTAAAACCCCGTCACCAATTTTAGGGTGGCGGTCGCCGTGTTCTTTACCGGTCCCGCCAAGGGTCACACTTTGGAGAATCGAGACTTGATTGCCTACGACGGCAGTCTCTCCAACCACTAAACCGGTCGCGTGGTCGAGCATAATGCCGACGCCAAAGCGCGCGGCTGGATGAATATCGACGCCAAACTTCATCGACGCCCTACTCTGCATCAGCAGTGCCAGGGACCGTCGATTCTGACTCCAAAGCCAGTTGGCTACGCGGTGTAATTGAAGGGCGTGGAAGCCCTTAAAATAAAGTAATGGAAGGTGGAGCGACTCGCAGGCCGAATCACGATCAAAAACGGCGGTTAAGTCCGCGCGCATGGCTGAACGAATATCATCGCGCGTCGCGAACGCGTCCGATATGACGTGACACAAGACGCGTGCGGGGACGCTAGCGCAATCGATTTGCTGTCCGAGGTGTGAGCTGAGGGCGCTTTCCAAACTAGAGTGATTGAGTATTGTCACGGTCAAAAAGTCTGTGAGCATCGGCTCTACCGTTATCAGCTCCCGAACTTCGTCACAGATTTGCAGCCAGAGCGGATCATTGGCGTGTTCACTGTCAGTCCTTGGAAGCACCTGTAGGCTCATTCTCACCTCATTTTTTTGAACAGTCATTGATAGGACGATGACATATTAGTGATCTAGACCACGTGCTGTACAGCGCCACAGGCCTTGATGATCTAGCGCATATTTGCGCTCGAAGAGCGTTAAAGGGTCTGTGACGCTCAGTGCAGTCGTCTCCGCTTGCAGTCCTAGCAGTTTAGCCGCTTTTGCAAACTCGTCGACATAGATTTTCCAGTTGCTCCTGACCTCAATGACACCCCCTAATGTCTTGAGTAAGGGAAATGACGGGTGCCCATGAATTCGTCTCTTGAGATGTCCTTTTTTGGGCCACGGATTGGGGTAAAGCAAGTAATGCTGTTGACACCTCACTTGTGCCTCAACCAATTCGGCCCAGACGTGCTCGCAGGTTGCTTGAAAGAGGTGGTAGTTTTGGTGAGGCACCCGAAGATGTTTTGACAGTCGGTCGGACGATTTATCAATACCGATGACCAACGCATCGGGATGATCGGCCGCTATCTTTGACGTGCTCATTCCTGTCCCACAAAAGGAGTCCAGAATCAGTGGTCCCCGGTGGTGGTTGAGTAGCGAGAGGATCTTTTTAGAGGCAGTCTTAGAATGTTCGGGAGTAGGTTCACGCCAGGCAGTGACTAGGTGTTTTTGCACAAGCCCTTCGAGATCGTCGTGAATCTCTTTTTGGTTCGACCGAACACTTGTTTTTATGCCTTGTTCCATTCGCTTTCGGACCTAGGTGTTACGATTATGAGTAACTTAGTTATGGGTAATGGTTTCAATGCGACGTGACTTAAGACCGTTTTGGGTGAAGCAGGTATACCTAACGTTTCGATCCTTGTGGGTGTGGTGGTTTCTTGCACCCCGCTGCGAATTATTGGGAGAGCACGCCACAATCATGTCCCCGTGGTTCGTCATTATATCAGGCCCGAATATTCGTATAGGACACTCTTTTACTGCGATTGGCGAAATACATCACCCCGTTCAGATCGGTGTTTGGGGCAGGGACTTTGGCGAGGGGAGGATAGAGCTGGGGAGCGCCTGTTTAATGAGTCCCGGCGCGCGCATCTCAGCGAGTGACGAGGTGGTGCTCGGTAACGGTTGTATGATGGCGCACGGATCTTACATCACAGACTCTGACTGGCATGGCCTTTACGACCGGGTTAATCGAGATGCGGTCGCTAAGCCCGTGCGTCTTGGCGACAATGTGTGGCTTGGTGATCGATCCACGGTCCTAAAAGGTGTGACCATTGGCGAGAACAGTATTGTGGCTGCAAGTTCAGTCGTGACGAAAGATGTCCCGGCTAACGTCATTGTGGCTGGAAATCCGGCTGTGGTTGTCCGTCAGTTAGATGCTGACGAGCCGCGTTACACCCGTGAAGATATGTTTCGTGACCCCAGCGAGACTCAGGCTTACTTCAAGGCGCTTGATCAATCGCTGCTTGCGCAAAATTCGTTCTGGCGTTGGTGTTTGTACGCCGTATTTCCGCGCTCAAGACCCGAGCAGTAAGGTGTTAAGCCAGAAGCCGTTGCGATTGTAAGTGCATCCACTGTCGCGGCACCGGCCAGCGTCACGGCAGCCGCGGCAGCAGAGAGTGTTGTTCCCGTGGTCACAACGTCGTCAATCAATAAAATCCGTTGCTTATTTAGGTGACGAAGCACCTGAAAGTGCGCTGTGTCGATGTGTCGCGCCTGTCGACTTTTTAGGTGCTGATAGGGCAGTGCTGTTCGATGTTGAAGAAGGGGAGTGGGTGGTGCGGTCACGCCTTCTCGGGCCAGTGCATTGGTCAGTAGCCAAGTGTGGTCGAACCCTCTTGTAAGACGCCGACGCCAGTGTGTTGGAATCGGTGCTACGAAATCGTAGCTTTGTGTCGGAACTGCTGACGACGCGCTGATCCAGCGGGCGATAATGGGGGTGAGTTCGAGCATTCCTTTGTACTTCCAATGAGTGATTAAGTCTGGGACTTTTCCCTGATAGTAAAAGGCGCTCTCAAGACGTCGAACGTCAGGAATAAAAGGGGTGCTCGGGGACTGATGTTGTGTCCGTGGTAAACCATCCGCCGAGGGGTGTGCCAGTGAATCTCGCGCAACAATTGCGTCGCTGCTTGATGGTGTTTGCCGATGATGGCGCTTCAGCGAGGCAATGCAGCCGTTACAAAGTCGGTTGGGTGACGAGTGGACGGTATCGCAAAGAGCGCAGCGAGGAACGAGCAGGCTTGTTATGACCTGGTACGCAGGGTGATTAGACCCAAGCCGAGCGCATCCACTGGCAATTAAGCTTTTGATTCTGTCCATCATGTCAGTAAGCTTAAACATTGGTCGTCGTTACGAAGACATCAATTTAGGTCCTCGATCGGACGTGATCGACTAAAATTAGCCAAGAATGACGAAGTGCCAGATCAGAGAGTGACTATGAGCAGTAACAACGAGCAACCCGAAGGTAATGACGATTCCCCGGTGCTGTCGGAAGAAGATCAGGCTCGAGTCGACTATGTCGTTAGGACTGGCGTCAACTCGACGGATAAAAGGCCCTTCAGGCCGATACTGCTGCTGGTGTTACTGATCTTGGTGGTCACAGGATTTTCGCTTCTGAGCCAAGTTCTGGCGCGGTGGGCGGGCGTTTATTAACCTGTGACGGCCAAGGTGTTAGAGACGGTATAAATTTCGTTGATAGATCCGCTCTTCAATGATTAGCCACAGCATCAGCAATAGAATGGTAGATTGAATGACCGTATAGGTGGTGAGACTGAACGTTTCGCCCTCGGGCAGGGTTCTGACGAGACGCAGCGTGCCACTAAGGTGAAAATACAGCTGCACCCAAAAAATACCAATAAAAACCGGTTCAATATGGCGATCAAAGTTTATTGCGATGGTCCCTGCTGCGATCATCAGGAAGCCAATGAGGAACCGCAGTTGGTGCAATTGGTAGTCCGCCTCGAGATTCGTAAAGCTGGACGCCATCATTGGGAGAAGCGCTCCACTAAACCAACCCATGACGTAAGACAAAGTGAGCAGCATGAGCGCTACCCAGCAAAAGCGAAATCGAATCGACCGTTTATAGAGCGTGTTCCTGACGCTTTTTAGATCGAACAGAGGTATGTCTTTGAGCAGTGCGTCAATCTCTTCTTTTGATGGTCTTGGCTCTGCACTTGAATCGGTTTTTTTCATGCGTCTTCAAGCTCCCACTGTTTAAATGCCACGTAAGTTACAGCAAGCAAGAAGGCGGGCCGAGTCACTTGAACAGCAGTAGCGAGCGGATGCTGTGCGACAAAAAGAACTTTATCCAGCACCAAATAGTCCTCAAAGAACATAATCCAAGCGACTACAGTGCAGACGCCAAGGGTTAGTCTGAGGGACTGCCCGCTTGCTGCGCGCCACGAATAGACGCTTAGACCGGTCACTACAATCCATATCCTAATAGTGCTGAGGTCTTGCGTGAGAATAGCTGCACTGGCTGTTCTAGGCTCAAAGGTGTCGCTGCTCAGAACAAGTGTAAACAGCGCTATCACGAGGCTGGCGAATATGTAGCAAATGGCTTGTGCAAATTTTAGCATAGGGCGCCTTCGCTTTAGCTTGGCGGTTTAATATTGCGTCAACCCGCATTAATTTCCCTACGGTGGGACTCGTTCGGATATTAGAACACTAAAAGCGACGAAAGTGACAGTTATTTTTCAGTGGACGGCCCGCGCACATCGCGCCCACTGTTTGACTCTTTTCGCCATGGTGCGCCTCGGCAGGTATTACGATTTGGACACTGAGCGGTACAGCCCCTGCATGGGAGGAGGATCGGCGAAGGTTTTGTATGCTTCATGGTGTTTGACGCCTAGTAGTTTTTGTCACGTATTAAGAAGAAAGTAGCATGAGAAATTTGCCGGAGCAGGATACCGAACCCATGGGTGAGAAAAAACCTCGAGGTGGAGACTCAGTTAAGCCTGAGTGGCACTTTTAAAAAGTGAATCGGCGTTCGCTTTTTCAAGGCCCGCCTTAGGGCGACATGTCAGACTTCGAGACCGGCAAGTTGATCTTTTTGCCACCGATTAGATGCCTTTGGCGGCCAAGAGCTTGGCTTTGATGAAATCCGAATGAGGCACATAAAGTAGATCTGAGGCTTTTCGGATAGCGGCTTCCTCGTACTTATCAACCACGCCGTCGGCATAGGCAATTTGCCAGAACTGTTCTACGAGGGTAATGCGCGCCTCGATCGAGAGCTCATTGCAGGCGAGGCGTGTGTAGGCGTAAAGCCCGGCGGATTGTTCTCTCTCACTGCGTGCACTTTCCAGCAATTCGTCTGCGGCACAGCCCTCCTGAGAATGGTAAGTCTCTAGCAGTGTCTTAATGGTTTGGGTCTCTGGCCCACTTTCAGTAAAGTCGCTTTGCGCGATTTCAAGCATGAGGACCGCCAGCGCGCGGTTAAGCAGTTCTTGCTCGGTCCGATCGGTCCTTTCTTCTGTATTCATGCGCGTGAGTTGCTCAAGCCATTTAAACGCCACGTGGTATCCTTAAATCGTAATCAGTGTGCCCACTTTAACTGCGTGCTAACCATTACCCAATCAAGTAGCGCGCATTTTGGGATCGTCTAGCGTACTAAAGTAGTGGTCTTTGGCAAAAGCATGCAAATCAGAACAACTTACAATATTGTTTTTCTTATGCCACTGGCGGTCTTTTTTTTAGGCTTATTGGCCGTGAGTGCGTCGACGGAGCGTGCTCAGCAGGCTTTTGAAGAGCGGTATCGTGCGGGCTTTGAGGCGGACGCTGCGGTCAGAGTGTTGGTGCGTGATGCGTTGGCTGTGCGACTGCAAGGCTACCTCAGAACTTATGTTTCAGCCGTTTCGTCGGCGCCATCGCTAAGCATGGATGAAGCCCTTCAAAGGGCTTTCAATGCATTGGCGCAGAACTTCGGCGCAGATTCGAGCTCAACCGTTCTTCACTTTTATGTCGCCACTCTCAATCCTCAGGGGCGAGTTATTATCGTTCAGTCTTACCCGCGCGAGGAGCTGGTAGGCAGGGATATAACGGATCACCCAATAATGGATGAGTTCGATTTTCTCACCCCTTCAGGGGTTATACGTCAAACTATCTACCGTGCTTCACCCGATAATGATCCTTCTTTTACCACTGAAGGGCCGATTGCGATTAGGCACCATGTTTTTCGATCAGAACGATTTGAGGGCCCTCTGTTCGGCATTGTGAAGCAAAATCTCGTCGAAATAGAGCGCTATATTGATCGCGAGTTAAGGGTCTTAGGGCCGCTGCCTGCGTTGACTGTTACTCACAATGACCCTGAGACAGGGCGCTGCGTATTGGCCTACCGTCCCGACACTGGTGAGATGCCGTGCGCGGACCTAGAGCATTCCGATCCGCTTTCACTGCTGTACTCCTCCGAGCGGCAGGGGTTTCAGAGCTCTATACGTCCGACCGAGACTTACGCGAAAAACGTATTGCAACAACAGCCGTCGATTTTTGCATTGACCGAGTTGGTCTTGACGTTACTGGCAACCTTGGTTGCACTGTTAGCCGCCTGGGCAGTGCGATCACGTCTGGCCGGTGCAGATGAGCAGATTGACGCATTCCAAGGTTCTCTCAGCAGTAAAGACGCCCTGACTGGCTTAATCCACAGCACGGTGATCGATAATCTGGAGCAGGTGGTAGACCTGGCCCGTCGCGTCAAAGACGCCCCTGGCGTAGGCGTTGACGAACAGCGCTATTTAAACATTGCACTCTCCGAGATGGGTCAGCTCAGGTTGAATTTGGATTCGAGCATCATGGCGGGTCGAGACTCGCTAGCCCCGAATGCGATGTTCAGCGACCAGGAGGAGATCAGCGTCCATGATCTGGTGAAGACCTTACAGGACGAGTTGCAGCGGCTTGCCGCCGACGAGGGACTGGACTGCAGAGTACTTGTGGATGATGACTTACCGGAACTGATTCGCGGTTCAGGCTACTGGGTAGAGTCAGCGATACTCGCCTTTATTAATGCGGCACTCAATTTTACTGATGAGGGGTTTATTGAGCTCGCTCTATGGACCGAGTTGTCTTTGGAAGGAGCCCCTGAGTTATGCGCGAGAATTCGTGATACCGGTCTGGGTTGGTCGCTTGAAGATGAGGCGCTTGATCACCCCACCCTCGACGTGCTCCGAGTGATTTTAAACGGCTTAGGTGCTGAGATCGTGTCTTCTGACGTCTCAACCGGCACAGGTCAAGAGCACGTGATTCGCTTTGTTAATTCGCGAAAATAAATAAATATCGCGACAGTTGCTCGTTGGCTAATAGTCCATATTATCGGGGGCTCAGCTGCGGGCCGACGTTGCGGCACGACCCCTGTTGCTGTCCCTCTACCGATTTACGACCTTACTGATTGATCGTAATAATCGGGGCAGTAAAGCGATGCCCTTCCCCGTAGTGTGTGGTGATCGGGTCTACGGCGCTCACGCGCGCAACAATTTTTTGCCTGAGGCGCTTAATCACTGCATCAAGTGCTCTATTGGCTGAGGCATCAAAGCGCCCGTACAACGAGCGAGTCAGAGCCTCTCTGTTCGTCGGCTCTGTGGGCGACTCCGCGAGTGCAAGACACACCTTCACCTCATTTCGCGTCAACGCAATACTTTGGCCCTCGGGAGCGACTAATTCACGCTGTAGAGCCTTTACCTGCCAAGGCGCGTGCGCTGCGGGTTTCGCTGGGAATGGCACTACTGTTGTTGGCTTCGATTCAACGGCTTGTTGCTGCGTATCGAGTGCGTCGATGGCGGCAATGATTTCCGTGGTTCCCTCGGGCTCACGAAGGAGCAGTTTTACGCCTGCGCGATACAAGTTTAAGCGCACATCGGCGTCGGCTAGATTGCCAAACAGTACGACATTTTTTGCTTTATTTTCTGCAAGATACTTGGCGAGCACGTGTCCGGGTTGATCCGCAAGATGCTGATCTATAATGCAAAAAGAAAAACGCTCTGGCGACGACCAGGCTGAATAGCAGTCACGAGCAAGCGCTGCTCTAACCGTCTTGTATCCCTGAATGTGGAGCGCATCTGTCAGTTGTTTGGCAAGGAAGCCATCAGAGACAACTAATAACGCACTGGGTCTGCCAGTTAACGGATTCATGGCTCTCTCCCCTGTGTTGACTACCGACGGTATCACACCGTCGTTTCAATTGTGGAGCCGAAACATGAAAATTCAATTTTTTGTGCTTTCGGCAGCGCAGTTATCAACCGCCGAGTGATGCACTACCGACCCAGTCGATCACGTAAACTGTAAAAAAGCATGCCTGCAATGAGCGAGGGTCGTCGCAGCAGAGGGCCTCCGGGAAACTTTCGTGTTTTTAGGCCGGCCATGAGATCGAAATCTTCATGGCCGCCGTTTATGGCCAAGGCGATGAGCTTGCCGGCCATCGTTGCTGTCGGCACGCCATGACCCGAGAAACCCTGAGCATAAAAAATTGAGCCGTTGCTCACGCCGAGGTCAGGCATGCGATTTCGCGTTATCGCAAGCGTTCCACCCCAGCCGAATTCCAGTTTCGTGGCGGATAGCTCTGGATAAATCGCCAGTAGTTTGGGCCGAACAAATTCGGTGATGGAGTCTGGGAATTTGTCACTGTAGGTCTCGCCCCCGCCAAAAATAAGGCGGCGGTCGTGCGAGAGCTTCCAGTAATTAATGACAAATAGGCTGTCTGAGAGCGATGCGTTAAGGGGGTTGAGGCGCGATGCGACATCTTGATCAAGCGGCTCGGTGGCCACGATGAAGTTGTTGATCGGCATGATATTACTCGCGATGGGTGCGAACAGAGTGTCAAGGTATCCGTTACACGCGATCACGACTTTTTGGGCGTTGACGCGTCCGCCATCTGTGGTGATGTCCACACCACCCTCGGTCTGAGCGAGGCGCGTGACCTTACTGCGTTCAAAAATAGTTGCGCCGGCGTCAGCGGCAGCCTCTGCAAGGCCTAAACAATATTTCAGTGGGTGCAGGTGTCTTGCTCCACGATCAATAGCGGCGTAGTGGAAACCGACTCCCGAGGTCACTTCGTGAAGAGAGTGTTTGTCGACACCTTCAATGTCTGAATAGTTATAGTGCGTCTGAAGATGTTCAATCTCTTCTTTGAGCTCGTCCACGTGAGAGCGCTTAGCTGCAAAGTGGACATTGGTCTCACCAAACTCGCACTCGATCTGATGTTTTGTAACAAGGTGAGTGACCAGTTCAACCGCCTCCAATCCCAAGCGCCAGAGATCTTGTGCGGCGCTCCGACCAAACCAGGCTTCCAGCGACAGTTGATCGGCACGTTGGCCAGTACCCACGTGCCCACCATTTCGCCCGGATGCGCCCCATCCCACGCGCTCTGCTTCGAGCACGATGACTGAATGACCAAGCTCTGTTAAGTGCAGTGCGGCTGACAGGCCCGTATAACCTGCGCCAATGACACAGACGTCTGCTGTTGCTTCGCCGTTGAGCGATTCGCGCTCGGGGGGAATTTGAGAAGAAGCGGTGTACCAGCTATCGGGGTAGCCGTTGAATGAACGTTGCATTTGGCGATTATGCCTCTTGCGAGCATGGAGGTGCCACACCATACTGCCGTTTCATCGTTAAATAGAGTGCTTTATGAGCGGGTCAAATAAACGACGCGATAAAAACGCCACGATTGTGTATTCGCCAGAGAAGAATGCAACCGGCGATATTATATACCCCGGTATTGATGTAATTCGGGATTGGCTAGAAAGTAACGCTATTTCTGAGGTTGAATGCCTCGTTCCTGATATGACGGGCAATGCCCGCGGTAAATTCATTCCCGCGCATCAATTTTTGAGTCGCGCAGATCTCAAACTGCCCGAATCGATTATGATTCAGACGGTCACGGGCGAGTACACCGACGAGCACTGGGATTTTGTAGAGCCCACCGACACCGACATGTTATTGGTCCCGGACCCTGACTCGTTGAGGAAAGTACCTTGGGCGAGAGAGCCAACGGCGCAGATCATTGCTGACTGTTATAAAGCAACGGGTGAACCACACCCGCTCGCCTCTCGCAATGTTCTAAAGCATATTCTTCGACTTTACGAAGAGGCTGGATTGCGCGCTCAAGTCGCACCCGAGGTCGAGTTCTTCTTAGTTCACAAAAATACCGACCCAGACTACGAGCTTATGCCCCCCAAAGGGCGGTCAGGGCGCCGAGAAGTCGCGCGAATGTCCTTTAGCATCGACGCCGTTGCAGAGTTTGAAGACTTTGTCGAGGACATGTACGACTTTGCGAACGCACAGGCGCTGGACGTTGATACCCTCATCCATGAAAACGGTGCCGCGCAGCTTGAAATTAACTTTAATCATGGCGACCCCTTGGACATGGCAGACCAGGTCTTTGTCTTTAAGCGAACCGTCCGTGAGACGGCGCAGCGCCATAATATGTATGCCACCTTTATGGCCAAGCCCATGCAAAAAGAGCCGGGTTCGGCGCTTCATATCCACCAAAGTATCTTATCGCTTGAAACGGGAAAGAATATTTTCAATGGCCCGGACGATGAGCCCACCGCTGAACTCATGCACTACATCGCCGGACTGCAACGTTATACGCCGGACTTGATTAGTTTTTATGCGCCAAACGTGAACTCTTATCGTCGTCTCGCTCCGGATATCTCAGCACCCATTAACCTGAGTTGGGGCTACGACAATCGCACAACGGCGTTTCGCGTGCCCGACAGTACGCCTGATAATCGACGCGTCGAAAATCGATTTCCCGGTGCTGATGCAAACCCTTATCTTGCAATCGCTGCCTCGCTGGCAAGTGGGTTGCTCGGCTTGGAGCACAAGCTTCAGCCCACAGCGCCACATCAGGGGACCGCTAATGACGATAATATCGAAGTCGCACGGTCGCTCGAGGAGGCGGTTAGGCGCCTTAATGGAAATGATGACTTGTCACGCGTGATAGGGGATTTGTTTTTACAAGCCTACGCCGCAGTGAAGCTAGACGAGTTCGAGGAGTTTAACCGGGTGATTAGCTCCTGGGAGCGCGAACACCTTCTACTTCAAGTGTAGTCACAACGGTTCAGTGTATTGCAATGGCATTAGGTAATTTTTTAAGAAATCAGAACGTGTTTCAGCCCGTTAAATATCTGGTGTACACGGCATTATTGGTGAATGTCTTTCTGTTCATGGCAGAAGAAATGATGTCTTCTGCCGCACTGAATACATCGGTTACGTCAATCGCCAGCTTCTTTCAGATTTTTTCAGCAACCATTGATACCGGTGCTTGGTTAGTCCTGTTGATTTTCTTCGAGCTTGAGACTTACGTCCTGTCCGACCACCTGCTGCGAAGCTTCGTGGGCTGGTTTATTCGTGGTACTAAATTTCTTTGTCTTGCTGCAATTACGGTGGCTTGGTGGGGCTACATCGCAGAGCTTAGTGGACTTATGGCGAGCCAACCGATGAGTTCTGGTCTGTGTGAAACTCTCGATGCGAGTTGGTCCGTGCTTATCAATTTAGACCAATTTGAGCCTTTCTCAGCCAGTGCTTGTGGTGCCGACGAGTGGCTCGTACTGACCGATTACGAACGCGTCATTGCGAGTCCCGCGTTTTTACAAAGTGCGGTGTGGCTGGCGGCCCTCGATGTGATCAATGCGTCCGCGTGGATTCTGGTGGTGATTGTGCTTGAGATTGAAGTGCGAGTATTGCTCTCACGTCAGCACACTCTGCGATTGCTCAGCGAGTCGGTCCAACGAGTGAAGACCCCGCTCTATCTCATTTTGTTTTTGGCCGCCGTTTACTGGGGATTTGAGGGCAGCTTTCTCGACTTTTGGGATGCGATTCTGTGGTTGTTCGCATTTTTTGTGATTGAGGGCAATATGAGTACATGGCGTGATGAAACGGGCCAATCGCAGGAAGCAGGAACATAGGCTCTTTGTGGTGTTGGCTTGGGGTTGTTATTTCAGCATTGTCGTTGTTTTTTTGTTTTTAAGATAAGCTCTTGAACTGCGCGAGTGATCAGACTCAGGCGCCTGCTTAGAGATACTCTCGCCCACGCGCATCGTCCTGATGCTTTTTCGAAGTCCTTTCGAGTGGGCGAGAGTTCAATGATAGTTGCAAGCGCTGTGCCAATTTTATGTGGACGCTAAGCATTGAGGATGTCGAGGCGGTTGCCGCACTCGGACGTGTCCACAGTCCAAATCTATGTGTCCAAGGCTTGACTGACGTGTCCGGCGATGACTTCCGCCGCGTCTGAGTCCACATTGACGGTCGCATGGGCGTAACGCTCATAGAGCGGAACGCGTTCGTTGAAGACGTCTTCCAGCGTGTGATTGCCTGGCGATGCAATGCCCCTGTCCGGCGCAAGCGAAATGCGATACGCCACCGTTTCGAGTGTGGCGCGGAGATACACGACGGTCGATGACTGAGTAAGGCGCCTCATGATCGCGTCGCTGTAGACGACCGATCCACCGGTTGAAATGACTGAGGCACCTATATTCATGTCCAAAAGTACTTGCTCTTCAATGGTTCGAAGTGCCGTGTGGCCTTTTTGCGCAATGATTTCGGCAAGCGTTGCGCCAGCTTGTTCTTGTATCAGTAAGTCTGTGTCAACGAACGCAAGCCCTAAACGCTTAGCAAGCAAGACACCGACGGTGCTTTTGCCGCTCCCCGGCATGCCAATTAAACTGATGACACGCGCTGGGTGACTCCTCATATCAATGTCCTTCATACTAAGTGCCTCCGAGCGCCGCAGTATGTGTGTGTGCCGTGTGTTTGACCATCTCGTAAGTCTGCTCTTAAACAGGAGGCCGCTTTGCCACTCGAAACACCACTGACCGTGATGCACTTGAGCCTAGGTGCAAAAATGGTTCCGTTTGCAGGTTACACCATGCCGATTAGCTATCCGCCCGGCATTATTGCAGAACATCATCATACGCGTGCACAAGCCGGTTTATTTGATGTCTCGCACATGGGGCAGGTCACTGTGTCTGGCCAAGACGTTGCCGAACAGCTAGAGCGCTTGATGCCTGCTAACTTTTTGAGCTTATTGCCAGGATGCAGCACGTATGCCTTGTTAACCAACGAAAAGGGCGGAGTGCGAGACGACCTTATCGCCACTAATCTTGACGGCGATCGATTTTTTCTGGTGATCAATGCGGGCAATAAGCACGCTGACGTTGCTTACTTGAAAGCCAGTCTCCCCGATTTGACCTTTGAAATGCATGAGGCGCGGGCGCTAATGGCTTTACAAGGCCCCTTAGCGAGGCGTGTGATGCAGCGGCTCTCCGATGTTTCGTCGACACTGACTTTTATGACAGGGGCTGCGGACTGTGTTGCAGGTATCGAGGCGTGGGTCACTTGTTCGGGTTACACAGGTGAGGACGGATTTGAAATATCGGTTTCAGCGGCGGATGCTGCGGCACTCATGACGGCGCTACTTGCAGAGCCTGAGGTCGAGGCTGTCGGTTTGGGTGCGCGCGATTCACTGCGCCTCGAAGCGGGCTTATGCCTTCACGGTCACGAGCTGTCACCCACTATTACCCCAATTGAGGCCGGTTTGCGGTGGGCTGTATCACCTGTTCGCCGAGCCGGTGGGGTGCGGGCCGGTGGATACCCAGGCAGCGACGTTATTGACCATCAGCTGGCAGAGGGCGTCACGCAAAAGCGAGTGGGTCTAAAGGTAGAGGGCCGCCGACCCGTGCGCGCCGAGGAGTCACTTTTAAATAGCGAAGGTCGTTGTATCGGCCGCACATGCTCGGACGCTTTCGGCGCAAGCGCCGGTGGTCCTCTGGCAATGGGCTATGTCGAAGCTGAATACGCCAATGTCGGGACATCATTGCATGTGGAGGTGCGCGGTAAGCGCGTTGACTTGACGGTGGTCTCCTTGCCGATGGTGGCGCAGCGTTACTTTAGAGGATAGCGGGACCATTGAGGTTTTCTATCGATTTGAGTCAATGTGCCCAGTCGCGGTCAGCGCGAAATTGCGTTGAGAGGTAATCCATTTGGTCGGAAAGTACCCGATCCTTTGCCAGGTAATGCCACTCATAGGGATTGGGTTTGAAGGGTATAGCCAGCAGCGGCATGCCCGCCTGATCAGGTGTTAAGCAGTCTTTAAGCCAATTGCAGCGTTTGCAGGCGGCGACAACGTTTTCCCATTTATCCTCGCCGCCTCTCGATGTGGGTATGACGTGATCGCGTGTGAGCTCCCCGCGAGCCTTTTGGCTCCCGCAATAAAGACATCGGTGGTCGTCTCGTCTAAACAAAGTCCGATTGCAGAGCGGGGGAGTAAAGTGGTCAAAGACTCGACCGTGCAGTGCGACAATCGGTTGAAGGGTGATTTTTGAGCGCACGCCAGTCCGTCGTTGAACGCCGCCAAACACTGGTGGGAGCGGGTCCCCGACGCCGTAAATGACATCGCCTCGAGCGTAGGCAGAAATCGCTTCCTGTAGGCTAAGCCAGCCTCGTGGACGCCCTGCCACATCCAGTTTTAGGATTGCTTGCATGGCCATCGCTCCCGCGTTTGGCTAAAGCTAACCCGTTGGTTCGCGCAACACAACGAAACAAATCGGTTTGAGTCCCTCTCATCGCAAATTCGGTGGTGGCCGTCGCCGATCTCATTTTATTTATTGAAGACGCCCCCTAATAATGATGTACTGGACGTTGCGCGATAAATTATAAGAACGCGTGACTTTTTAAAGACCAACAACAATAAGGAGCGGTAATGAAGCGAATAATTCCTAATGGATTTGGCGGCACAGTCCTGCCATTTGCACTGAGCGTGTTGACGGCGAATCTTTTGCTTGCCAACACAGCCCTGGCACAGGATGACAACAATAACCTCGAAGAGGTCGTGATTACGGGTTCTTATATTAAGGGCTCTGGAACAGATGAGGCTTCTCCGGTCGAGGTTCTAGACAGCGATTACATTCAGAAGCAGGGCGCCTTGACCATTGGTGAATTGACTCAGAAGTTATCAGTCAGCACCGGTGCTGAAAACAACCCGGATAGCTTTACATCGGGTGCGACCCAGGGAACCTCCAACGTAAACCTCCGCGGCTTGGGTCTTACCTCGACCTTGGTGCTGGTCAATGGCAAACGTCAAACCATTGCGGCAGGTGTTGCAAATGATGGCTCCGTTTTTGTCGATACAGCATCGATTCCAATGGCGGCACTTGAGCGTGTTGAAATACTCAAGGAAGGTGCAACGGCGACCTACGGATCTGACGCGGTTGCGGGTGTTGTGAACTTTATTCTTCGTGACGACTTTGAAGGCATTGAAATTTCTGCCGGTCATCAGTCAACCGAGAAAAGCTCTCAAACGACCTCTGACGTGAGTGTTCTGGCCGGTTTCGCCATGGGCGAGAAAACGAATGTCATCGTCGCAGGTAGTTTTTTACAGCAAGATCCACTGAGCTCGGCGGATCGGCCTTACACCACGATTAATGCTGTGAGTTCATTGGGCCGAAGTTTTTTGAACCTAGGTGGCTTGGCTCCGGGTCTTCCGGTGTTCATTGATGGCACGGGCGCTTATGAGGGTACCTACGGCCCTGGCGAAACCATTCCTGATGCTAATTGCGAAGCTAACGGTGGAATTTTATCTGGCGGATTCGTTCCAAGTTTAGGCGGTCAAAAGTGTGGATTCCTGTACGGGCCTCGTTTTAATTTGGTGAACGAAGAAGAGCGCACCAACGTCTACACGGCGATCACACATGAAATGGACAACGGCGTTACTGTCCGCGGTGAGCTGGGCTTTGCGAAAAACGAGGTGCTGGATAATCCGCAGTCGCCCTCTTACCCCGCCCTTAACTTCCCAACCATTGCACCCGGACAAGCCGGCAGCCCATTCAATGGCTTTGTTCGCTGGTACGGTCGTCCGTTGGGAGCCGAGGCACCCTCTCCGCTGGCACCGCGTAATTCTGAAACGCTCAGAGCATCCCTCGACCTTTCGGGTTCTTTGGATGACGGCGCGTGGGACTGGAATGCATCACTGACCTACTCTGAGAACGATCGAGAAGGCTATCAGCCTGACACTATTGCATCTCGTTTGACGGCGGCGCTTGCAGGTCAAGGTGGTGAAAGTGGCACAGAGACGTTCAATATTTTTGATCCAAGCCAAAACTCTGCCAACCTCATCGATTACATCAGTACCAATACGTACACCAACATCGTGACTGATTTGACCGTTGCGGACTTGGTTGTTGCGGGACCCTGGTTTGATTGGAATGGTCGTACGGTGAACCTTGCTTACGGCGGGCAATTCCGTAACGAGGGTTACGAAGTGTCGCGAGACGATATTTCCACACAGACCCTTGATCCATTGACGGGTGAGCTGACAACTGCTGATCTGATTTTCTTGGGCGGTGGTATCGAAGGTGGTTTTCAACGGGACTCATACGCCGCATTTGCCGAGGCGTCAGTGGCGCTGACGGACTCGCTGGAAATGAATGTTGCGGCCCGTTACGAGTCGCTTGAGACCGACAGCAGTCTGGATCCGAAGATTGCGCTGCGTTGGCAGGCCACCGATAACGTGGTTGTACGTGCGTCCATGTCGACAGCATTCCGTGAAGCGTCACTCGTTCAGCAATACAACCAGTCAACGTCGTTGCAGGGTCTCGTTGATGTGGGCGCAACGAGCGCGCTGTTTGTTCGTGTGCTTGCTGAAGGTAGTAAAGACCTAAAGCCTGAGACGTCAACGAACACCAACTTGGGTGTGGTCTGGAGTCCGAGCGATAACTTTGACTTCCGTGTCGATTACTGGAAGTTTGACTACGAGGACGTCATTACCGTACAAAACGCGCAAGGCCTGCTGAGCGCCGATCCTAACGGTCCGAATGTTTCACGGGTCAATGGTGTTTTGAACGGTATGAAGGTCGCTTACTTCAATGCGGCATCGGTTGAGACAGACGGCTTCGACGTGGCAGCTGATTGGAATCTGCCCGCGGGCGACATGGGTGACTTTGGACTTCAGCTCTCGCTGAGTCGCTTCTTGAGTTACGAGATCCCAGACGGTTCAGGCGGTTTGCAGGATGTTGTGGGTTCGTTTAACCACAATAACTTTGTGCGGTCCCTGCCTGAAACGAAGTGGAACCTGACAGCGGATTGGGAGCGTGGTAATCACAGTGCCTCAATGGTCGTTTACACCGTTGATTCGTATGAGACCAGCCGTGCAGTTCCAGCATCAGCGGCGGCACAAGGGTTTGACTCGGGTATTGATCAGTGGAGCACCATCGATCTCGCTTATAACTTCAATTTCAACCTCGGCGATAGCCAAGCTGTTTTCACTCTCGGCGGCAAAAACGTCACTGATGAAAAAGCGCCAAGAGCGTATGATGCCGCGAACTTCAGCTACGATCCTAAGCAGCACGATCCGCGTGGTCGTATGTTCTTCGCTCGTGTGAAACTTGCTCTATAACGTTATCTTGTATGATAAAAGCCGCCTTCGGGCGGCTTTTTTTTGGGTTAGGGAAATGATATGGCAGGCGATTTTGGTTCAGACAATACATCCGGGATTCACCCGAATATTATTCAAGCGCTATCGCAGGTGGCCTCAGGGCACTCGCCGGCGTACGGTACTGATGCACTGACTCGTCGTGTCGAGGACAGACTCCGAGCCGTTTTTGAATGCGAGCTCACCGTACTGCTTGTCAGCACCGGAACGGCCGCCAATTGCATTGGGTTGGCGACATTGTGCTCACAGTTTGGAGGTATTTATTCGCACAGCGAGGCCCATATCATTAACGATGAGTCTACGGCGCCCGAACTATTCACAGGCGGTGCGCGCCAGTTCAGCGTGGGTGGTGATTTCGCCAAACCGTGTCTTGAGGCGCTCGAGGCTAAAATAGCAGTATCGGGCGCGCGCGGGGTGCACTCTGTTAAGCCATCGGTCATTGCGCTGTCCAACCTTTCCGAGCTGGGTGCCTGTCTCTCGAGTGATGAAGTTTCGGCTTACTCGGCGCTTGCGCGCGCAAACGGTATGAAGCTCTTTATGGACGGCGCTCGATTTGCCAATGCGGTGGCCTCAGGGGCGGAGAGTCCGGCAGCCTTGACCTGGCGAGCAGGCGTCGACGCACTGAGTTTTGGCGCCACGAAAAACGGCGCGATGGCCGCCGAGGCACTTATTTTCTTTCATCCTGACGATGCAGCATTAGCGGAGTTCCACCGAAAACGCAGTGGTCACTTATGGTCTAAACATCGCTATTTGGCGGCGCAGTTCGATGCTTACTTGCAGGACGATCTCTGGCTTAGGCTCGCATCGAAGTCCAACGACAAAATGGCCCAAGTTAAGGATGTTATTGACGCGACCGATTTCATTTCAGTTGTGGCGGGCGGCGACGCTAACGAGCTGTTTGTGACCATGAAGCCCGACGTTGCGGCGTTCCTCTATGAAAAAGGCCACACGTTTTTTTCTTGGCCGTCGCTACCCAACGCCTATCGACTCGTGACGTCGTTTACGACCGAGCAGCAAGAGATCGATGCATTGCGCAATGACCTTAGCGGCTTTAAGGGGTGATCTGCGATTCAGTGCGCAATCCATTGTGCACTGACGACTTCTCTTTCGCCGTCCAAGATTCGTCCTCTGAAGGTCGCACCCTTTTCAATGGGGCCAACGCCTGCGGGGGTCCCGGTCATAATGATGTCTCCATCTTCGAGTGGCAAAAATGTCTGCACCTCTTTGAGGATGACCGAGGGCGGGTACAGCATGTGTTGAGTACCACCGTGTTGACGCAACGCTCCGTCAATCGAGAGTTCCAGCACGATATTCTCAAGCGACACAGGCGCGACAACAAACGGGCTGAATAATGCGGCACCCTCAAAGGCTTTTGAGCGCTCCCAGGGAAGGCCTGCCGCTTTAAGGGCAGCTTGTGTGGCGCGCTTCGTTAGATCAAGCCCAAAGCCGATGCCGGCCACGCGATTGTGCTCAATCAGCAAACAGATCTCTCCTTCGAAGTGCACGGGTTCGCCACGGTAGGACACGAGCTCATCAGTAATCGACGCGTTCGGCTTCATAAACAGAGTCATCAGATCAGAGGGGACGCTGTTCATTTCCTCGATGTGGGCTACATAATTTTTACCAACACACAGTATTTTGCTGGGGCGTACTGACCTGCCGTTGAAAACGATCGTGCGCATGGAAAAGTCCTCTTTCTTTCGACGCGAATCAAGTGGTGAGCTCAATCTCGATGTCTCGCCTGCGATATCTCGAAAAGATGCAGCGACAAACACCCGGGCAGTGTATAAATTTTTTCGTTCGGAGTCGCCAAGGCGATGGCTTCGAAGTACTCTACTGCCACATTAACAATACCTGGTTCTTTACTATGCGCGTTTTTCTCCTTGTCGTATCACTTGTGTTATCAGGTAACGCCCTTTCTCAGGAAAAACCGAACATGCTTGTTATCTGGGGCGACGATATTGGTTTTTGGAACCTTTCCACAAACAACATGGGAATGATGGGGTATGAGACGCCTAATATTGACCGCATCGCGGCAGAGGGCGCGAAGTTTACGGACTACTACGGGCAGCAAAGCTGCACCGCTGGACGCTCAGCCTTTATTCTTGGTCAATCACCTATTCGAACCGGTTTAACCAAAGTAGGCTCCCCGGGTGCAGACTTAGGCATTCGGCCCGAGGATGTCACGCTCGCGTCGCTTCTCAAGGACGAGGGTTATGTCACCGGACAGTTTGGTAAAAACCATTTGGGTGATAAGGATGAGTTTCTTCCCACCGCACATGGCTTTGACGAATTCCTGGGAAATCTCTATCACCTCAACGCTGAGGAGGAGCCTGAAGATCCCGACTATCCCTCTGATAATGCGTTGCTGGTAAAGTTGTTCTCGCCACGAGGCGTTATTCATAGCTTTGCCGACGGCGATATTGTCGATACCGGCGCCCTCACAAAGGAGCGGATGAAGACGGTCGATCGCGAGTTTAAGCTCGCTGCCCTCGATTTTATGACGCGGGCGGTGGATCAAGGCAAGCCCTTCTTCGTCTGGTACAACACCACGCGTATGCACTTTTTCACCCACACCGCAGACGATGAACGCGGTCTATCGGGGCAAGGCTTTTACAACGACGCCATGGTTGGACACGACATGATGGTCGGAGAACTTCTTGATCATCTCGAGGAGTTGGGCGTTGCGGACAACACCATTGTTATTTACTCGACCGACAATGGGCCACACTACAACACGTGGCCTGATGCGGCGATTACACCGTTTCGCAGTGAAAAAAACACCAACTGGGAGGGCGGTTTCCGTGTTCCTGCCATGGTGAAGTGGCCGGGCAGAATTCCCGAGGGAACCATTATTAACGAAATTATGTCGCATGAGGATTGGATACCAACGCTGATGGCGGCGGCCGGTCGTCCCAACGTGGTCGCCGAGCTAAAGGCGGGCGTGACGGTTGATGGCAAGGCCTACAAAAACCACCTTGATGGCTACAATTTCCTGCCCCTGCTTGCGGGTGAGACAGATCTAGGGCCTCGTAATTCATTCTTTTACTGGAGCGATGACGGTGTGCTCACCGGAATTCGCACTGGCGATTGGAAAGTCGTTTTTGCCGAGCAGCGTGCAAAAGGGTTTGCGGTCTGGCGGGAGGAGTTTGATCAACTCCGCATTCCAAAATTGTTTAATCTGAGGCGTGACCCCTTTGAACGCGCCGACGAGAACGCGGACAATTATGACGATTGGTGGGTTAGAAAAGTCCCACCCCGCATTGCAGTGGCACGCATAGAGCTTCAAAAGTTCTTAACATCGTTGGCTCAGTTCCCGCCGCGTCAGCGTCCTGCGACCTTTGGTGTCGATCAAATGATCGAGCCGCTTTACAACCTGCAAAAGGAGCAGGCTCAGTAAAAATTGTTGCAAGCAAGGACTCTAGAAGTGTTTTCTACTGCCTGAAAACTAAAAAGCCCCCCAAATTTGGAGGGCTTTTTAAGGGTCGATGACGGGCAATCACGCGTCCATGGACTCTCCCGCCGCCCCGTACACAACACCGCCGTCGACGGCGATAGTCTCGCCGACAACGTAGTCGCCACTGCGTGCGGCGAGGTAAATCGCCACAGCGGCCATATCCTCATCGTGACCAATTCGTCCTGAGGGAACCCCGTGACCGACTTGGTCTCCAAAATCTCGCGCCGCTTTATTCATCTCAGAGGCAAAAGCGCCGGGTGCAATTGCAGTGACGTTAATGTGGTCTTTGATCAGGCGCGTTGCCATGCGGCGGGTGAGTTGAATTACTGCGGCTTTTGATGCCTGGTAGCTGTAGGTTTCCCAAGGATTAATGCGAATACCATCGATTGATGCAATGTTAATGACTTTTCCGGGTTGTGATTTTGAGGCCGCCGACTTCAATGGCCCGTGAAGCGCTTGTGTCAGGAAGAACAGTGATTTTACGTTGAGGTCCATGACCTTGTCCCAGCCACTTTCTGGAAAGGTCTCAAACGCCTCGCCCCAAGCCGCGCCGGCATTGTTCACTAAAATATCCAACGACTTTTCGTGCTTGAAGTACTCATCGGCCAGCATTTGGCACCCCGCAACGGTACTAACATCTTGGGGGAGCGAGAAACAGTTGGGCCCCATCTCTGCAGCCGCTGCATCACACACGTCTGCTTTGCGCGAAGAAATATAAACCTTTGCGCCTTGCGCAATAAACCCCGCAGCGATCATCTTACCGATACCGCGTGAACCTCCAGTTACCAGTGCTGTTCGGCCTTTGAGCGAGAAGAGTGTGGATGTGTCCATTGATTGAGACTCCCTGAATTAAAAGTATGAAGTGGGCGCCCATCTAATCATGGATCACGGCCTCAGACATCCTTTCGCGTCACGTTTGGGGGGAAGCGCCGTGTTTTTAAGTCGAGAAAAAGCATCAGCAAAAAAGTTGCAGCACTGACCGCGCTGAGCAGCACCAGTACAGCGATCTCGCCTGCAAGCGGCAGTATCCAACCGAGGATCCATGGGCCTGTGGTTGCACCAACGATGGCGCTTAACAGTATGCGCGCGCCCATGGCAGTTCCACCACCACTCTTGGTCAGCATCCACGCATAGGCATTGGGGAAGATAAGACCCATAAACGCCCCGGTGAAGCTGGTGTTCGCGAGTGCCACAAAACCGGTCACGACCCCCACAAGAGAGAGGCAGAGACCCAGTAGCCCAAGGAGCGCAAATCCAAGCGTCGATACCCAGACTGCCAGTGCGGCGGCGGAAAGACGGACAATGACGAACCAAAAGAAAAATTGCGCCATGTAGCCGGCGGCGTTGCCATCGTTACCGGACTGCTTGCTGAGTAGTGAGGGCATCCAGTAGGTGAAGGCCGCCTCGATGAATAAAATGAGGAATGCGACAAGTAATATCGGATAGACACTTGTGGTCGTTGAGCTTGTGGTGTCCGTATGTGTGTGGCTCGGAATGCGATCATCGATCGTCCAAGCGCCCACCAGAACAATAAAGGACAGTAAGGCAATGACGTTAAACAGTTCACTTCCAGCCAGAAGGTCTCGGCTTAAGAGCCACGGCGCTGCGACGGCACCGATTCCATAGGTTGCGTTCAGAACGTTAAGTAAACTTGCGTTTTTCTGAGAGAAATAGGTCACAAAAAGCGTATTGAAAGACATAGAGAGCCCGCCAAAGCCAATGCCTAAAAGCGGAGCGGCGATCAGTTTAAGATGCCATGAGTCTCCCACCACAATCAGCCCGGATCCCAAGCCCAGTGCAAGACTCGACAGCGCAATCCGCTTGCTGTTTCTTCGTTCTACCCAGGACACTAATGCCACGGCGGTAACGAGACCGGAGCCGATGCCGTGGAGTGCGAAAAACAAACCGAGATCCTTTGGCGAGCGATTGAAGTGCTGACCCAGCTCGGCAACAAACAGTCCCAATACACCTTGCTCAAGGCCAATGAGGATGAAGGCTAAAAAGCCAAATATCAGAATACGATTTGTCGGAACGCTTAACATCCGGGCATGATTACGCTGAGTTGTCATACGGGTGCGCTACCCTAAAAGAATTCGGATATGAAAGGTATAGCTTTGATGTCAAATCCCTATCAAATTCTCTTTGTTTGCACGCATAACCGTTGCCGAAGTGTCTTGGCCGAAGTGATTGCTAATACGAACTACGACGGTTTTTTTAGAGCTCACAGTGCAGGCAGTCAGCCCGCCGGCGCGGTTCATCCAAGTACACTCAAGTACTTGGATGCGCGAGGCTTTCCAACCCAAGGGCTGTCAAGTCAATCTTGGAATGATTACTCGGACGTGCAATTTGATCTTGTCGTGACAGTTTGTGATGGTGCTGCTGGCGAAGCCTGTCCTTTGTGGATGAAAGGCGCAGAGAGAGCACATTGGGGCATGTCAGACCCCTCTCGAATTGAAGGCGATGAGGCGGTTATTCGGGCCGCTTTTGATGACGTGGTCGACGCCCTTGATGAAAAATTATCGTCGCTTCGACATTCGCTTACTTGAACAGGTCGGGATCCAACGGTGCACTTTCGATGTTTCCGACAATCGGGCTGTTCGCGGCATTATCAAAACAGTGATCGATCATCGAATAACGCTGTTTGCTGACCCCGCTGTACGAGGGGTGTGTGAAGATATAGATGTCACCCGCCTGCAATGACTCAATAACACGCAATGCGAGGACGTCCGGATCGATGCCATTTTTGACCGCGTTGGCGATCCCCGTAGATGCAGTCTCGGGGTCAAGATCTTCCTCAGAAAGTAAAAGGGTGCGCTGGGCGTCACCATAGTCTTCGGGACGGACTCGATCTGAAAGATGAATTCGTGTTTTAACAAACGCGGGGCACAGCGCGGCGACTTGAATACCAAAGGGAGCCAGCTCCATGGCCCAGCCCTCTGACAGACCCGCCACAGCAAGTTTGGTGGCGTTGTACGCACCGCCAAATGGGAAACCGCTCATGCCTGCCATGGAAGCCACGTTGACGATCCAACCGCCGCCGGCCGCTTTGATATGAGGAACCACGGTTTTCATGCCAAAAACAACGCCCATCAAATTGACGTCGATGGTCCAGCGCCAATCTTCAGCAGAGTGCTCTTCAATGGGACCGCTTGAGCCGCCCCCGCCAACGCCGGCATTATTCATGAGGCCATGTATCGCACCAAATCGAGCAATAGTAGCCTCCACGACGCTTTGCCAGTCTGCCTCTTTTCGGACATCAGCGGTGAGTGCTAAGACGGTGATGCCCTGGTCGCTCAGCTTTGCTTGAGCGTGTGCTAGTGTCTCTGTGGAGATGTCGGTAATGACAATATTCATGCCTTCGCGACCTACTGCTTGCGCGACTGCGAAGCCAATGCCCTCAGCACCACCCGATATCACGACCGTTTTTCCAGAAAAAAGCTCCACGTCGACCTCCAAGGTCCCATTCAGTTGATTGTTAGATGCATCTTATCTGCATTAGCCTCACGGACAGCGTGAGAATGCAGGGCGTGATAGTTAAACGCAGTTACTCGAGATTGAACAGTGCCGTGTTGCCCACAAGGGCCCTTATGTTGTCCGTCACAGTGTGCTCGTTGACCAGACGCTTTCAGTAGTTTGGACCACCCGCTTTTGGGCCCGTACCGGACATGCGGTCCCCGCCAAAAGAGTGACTTGCGCCGACGGCACCCACCGTAGCCCTATTGATGTAAAGATTCCCGACGAGGGCTTCGTCGCGGATGTGTCCTGCCATTTGGTATCCCTCCTAGCAACATACGTTTATGATCCTGTATAAACGTATGCGCGATTAAAAAGTAACTAATAATACTAAGTCGGTAAGGGTTCTGAATGCAGTTCCAGATTGAGCACGGGAGTGCTTTTTCTTTTCGTTTGAATAAGGCACTTGGTCACCTGACGCTGTTGTGGACCGCCTGTATTTAGTTCATTAATATATGGCATATAATATGCCAAAATATATGAGTGTAATAAGGAGTGGCTTATGGCGCTACATCTCGAATTTCAAGACAACGTCGCTGTCTTGCGTCATGACGATGGCAAGCGGAATGTTTTTTCGCCGGATAGTATTCGCGACTTCAATGAGGCTCTGGATGAAGTAGAAGCCAAGAAAGCGGCTCTGATGTGGATGGGACGCGAAGATTGTTTCTCCGCGGGCTTTGATCTCAAGGTCGTCAAGAGCGGTGACGCGGATGCCGCAGCCGCAATGGTGCAGGCGGGCGGCGAATTAGCGTTTCGCATTTTCACCTTTCCTCATCCGGTTGTATGTGCGGTGACGGGCCATTGTCTTGCATTGGGCTCGGTGATGTTGGTTTGCGCGGATAAGCGCATTGGCATGGCTGGAGACTTTAAGTACGGACTTAATGAAACCGCGATTGATATGGATTTACCGGCGTTTGGCTATGAGCCAGCCGTTTACCGACTGTCAGAGGCTCATCGGTTTGAGTCCATCGTCGCAGCCCAAATCCATTCGCCCGAGTCGGCATTGGCAGCCGGCTTCCTGGACGAGGTGGTGGCTCCAGAGGCGCTTATTGATCGGGCCATGGCGCACGCGTCGCGTTTAGGCGCGCTTCCACAGCGCGCGTTTGCGGCGAATAAGTTACTGAGTCGCTCGATACCCATTGAACGGGTTCGAGCCTCTCTGTCTTAATGGAATAGAAAATGACTCACATGTTTGCAAAATTGTTGGAGTGGCTTTTAACGGTGTTACCTTTCTTTTTTGGTCTCGCTTTCTTAGCACCGCTCTCGGTTCAAGTCATGGAAAGCTTTGGCGTTGAGGCGCTGGGTGGCGTCGATATGTGGACGGTGTCGTTGATTATATTTGGGGTTTGGGGAGGTATCGCGTCATGGACGGGACGATGGATTTAACGGGAAAAACCGAGCTAGAACTTCGTGCTATGGAGCGCGAAATTGCAAAACAGCACTTGGATAAATTTCCCTACCTCTCACTCGCATGGGGTTTGGGTAATCTGGTGTGCTGGCTGTCGGTGTGGGTGCTCTGCCTGAATGGCATTCTCCCACTGTGGGCCGGGTTCATCATTGCTACTATTAACATCGCAGCGTCGTATCTGCCGTCTCACGAAGCCCAGCATTCAATTTTTGCGATGCCGGGAAAGTCCAAACGCTGGCTTAATGAATTGGTCGGTCACCTGAGCCCGATCCCACTGGTGATGCCCTTCTCGGTACTGCGCGCAACGCATATGGAGCATCACAAGCACGCAAATGACCCTGAGCTTGACCCTGATTATGACCACCATTACGACACAGCGCTTGGATTTTTCTGGGGAAGTTTGCAGTGGCGGCAGCCGCAGCCTTTTGGCCGAGAGCACCCTTACGCGCGATGCTTGAAACGCATTGGTCGTGAAGATCTCCTGTTGCAGTCCTTGGCTTACCGTCTGGTTTATCTCGGTATTTTATGCGCCATGGCATTAAACGGATTGGCAATCGAGGCCGCTCTACTGTGGTGGCTGCCATGGCAGATTGGCATAACCTATATTCAGTTCTACCTCTCGTGGGCCCCGCACAACCCGGGTTGTGGGACCGAGCGTTACAGCGATACACAAAGCTTTAAGTCGCGCTTGGGTAATATTTGGTCGTCCGGCATGCAATACCACGTCATTCATCACCTGTACCCGCGTATTCCCTTGGTCCGTACACCGGAGGCTTACCGACAAATGAAGCCGATTTTGAAAGCCCAAGGTGCGCGCGTGGACGCCATTTGAAATAATCTAATGCGGGACTGGTGAGGTGGTATTATCGCGATAAGCGCGACGCGATCTAAAACCGAGTGATAGCCCTACGATGTCTTCCCAAGATTTAAGTTTTACAGCTAACGTTGACCGGCAATTTCTGAGGGCGGTTAATCTGCTTGACCTGCCCCCCGGTCTGGCTCAGCAAATTCGGACCTGTAATGCGACTTACACGGTCCGATTTCCGGTGCGCCTACGGGAGCGGATTCATGTCTTTACCGGGTATCGCTCTGTTCATTCCGATCACATTACCCCGGTAAAAGGGGGGATTCGTTACTCACTGGCCGTTAATCAGGACGAGGTAGAGGCGCTTGCCGCGTTGATGACCTACAAGAGCGCCGTGGTCGATGTCCCATTTGGTGGCTCAAAAGGGGGTCTGTGCATCAATCCAAATGACTACGATGATCGCGAAATAGAGCAGATAACCCGTCGATTTGCCTATGAGCTGATTAAGCGCGACTTGATTCACCCGAGTCAGAATGTCCCGGCACCGGATATGGGTACGTCAGCTCGTGAGATGGCCTGGATCGCGGATGAGTATCAGCGATTACACCCAACGGAGATGGACGCATTGGCCTGTGTGACGGGTAAGCCCGTTTATAAATCGGGTATTGCCGGCAGAGTCGAGGCAACGGGACGGGGTATTCAGTTCGCGCTACGGGAGTTCTTTCGAGAGCCCTTGGATGTTAAGCGAGCGTCCTTATCCGGCAGCCTTGAAGGCAAACGGGTGATTGTTCAGGGACTTGGCAATGTGGGTTTTCACGCAGCGCAGTTTTTATCACTGGAAGATGGTGCAGTCATAACGGGGATAATCGAGCGAGACGGTGCCATTGTCAGCGAAGCGGGATTGGACGTGCTGGCGGTAAAGGCGTGGATCGAGGCCTCGGGGAGTATCAAAGGATATCCAGATGCGACATTTTTGTCAGACGGTGCATCGGTCTTAGAGTCCGACTGTGACTTGCTGATTCCAGCGGCCTTAGAGGGTGTTATTCATCATAAGAATGCGGCGAGCATTAAAGCAAAGTTAATCATTGAGGCGGCAAATGGCCCGATTACCGCGGCGGCTGATGACATATTACGACAGCGCGGTGTCGTGGTTATCCCTGACCTATATGCCAATGCAGGTGGTGTAACCGTCTCTTATTTCGAGTGGGTGAAAAACCTATCTCACATCCGTTTTGGGCGGATGGAGCGTCGAGCGCAGGAGACAACGCAGACCCTCATGCTATCGGAACTTGAACGCTTGAGCGGGCTGATCGGCGTAGATAAGTGGTCTCCCACTGACAGCTTTAAGGCCAATTATGTCAAAGGAGCGGACGAGCTTGAGTTAGTGCGGTCGGGTTTGGACGACACCATGCGCGAAGCGCTACAGGCGATGAGGGAAAAGTGGCATGAGGATGAGCGCGTTGAAGACCTTCGACTGGCCGCGTACATGATCGCCATTCAAAAAATCGCACTGACGTATCAGTCAAAGTCGCTGGGTTAAGCGATTTTAAAGACGTCGCGCCTCTGGCAGAGGTGCCGGGTTGATCACCCAAATCGCGCCACAGAGTGGCACGACTCAGTTAATAAGGTATTACCGCCTCTTCTCGAGTTTCAGGCCACATTCGTTGATAACACCGAGGCCGTCCTCCTCAGTCGGCCCCAGACGCCTCTTGAGACCCTTCGATGTCCTTTGTCGTTGGCTCACTAAAGGTCTCAACAAAGACTTCACCGGCCGCAATGGTAACGATGGGCAACACCCAGATCAGCCCAATAAACAGCGGGATGATTCCAGCGATGATGAGTAGGCTGCTTACGAGCATTAAACCGAAGTAGCGCCACCAATACTGTGTGATCGCCTTGCGCGATGTCTCTAGTGACTCCCAAACGCCCATGCCTTTTTCAATAATGAGGTAGGGTGCAAATGAGTAGGCGATTGCCAAGTAGATTCCAGGCAGTATCAGCAGTACCAAGCCCCCGACAATCAGCGCCCCCATTAAGATGAACATGATTAGTAACGGGATAGCCATTGTGTAGGGCTCCCAAAGCGTGCTGACCGGCGTCTCACGGCCGGAAGCACGTCGTATGCCGAGGAGGCCGAGACCCACGCCAAGCGGCATCATAAGCAGTCCTATGACAGCTTCTGCTACAACGGCTGTCACAGCACCATCAGCCGAAGCGCCAAACAGCGCGTCACGGGCAAGTTCCACCACGATCGATATTGCCATGTAAGCAACGAACGCCATGAAATAACTGGCCTTAAAACCGATCTGTTTATCCTTTGCGGTTTTTAGGACATCACTAATACGCCAAGTAACAGGTGTGGACATTGGCTTACCCAGATTCTACGAAAGTAGAAGAAGCATGGTACGGGCCATGCTCAATTTCAAGTTTTTCGCGGGCGTGAAGGTGCTCGGTAGTCGATTTGGAGTGTTAGAGTGAATACGCCGATCACTGACACTCGCCAATCATGAAATACGACTACGACCCCATTCCTCTGTCTCCCCCTGACCCATTAGATCCTGAGGAAATGCTGCGTTGTGCAACACAACACTATGAGCATGTCTCGCGTCGTCGGACGGTTCGACACTTTTCGAGCGAGTCCATTTCACGAGATGTTATCGAAGCCTGTATTCTCACGGCAGGCTCCGCACCCTCTGGCGCTAATCACCAGCCTTGGCACTTTGCCTGCGTGAGTGACCCGAAAATTAAACATCAAATTCGTCTGGCAGCAGAAGCTGAGGAGCGGGCGTTCTACCATGGGAAAGCCGGTGAGCAATGGCTAGAGGACTTACAAGGACTTGGCACCGACGCGCAAAAGCCATTTTTAGAGACAGCGCCTTGGCTCATTGCAGTCTTTGCTGAGCGTTACAGTCTTGACCCGTCGGGTGCCAAGCAGAAAAACTACTACGTGCCTGAGTCGGTCGGCATTGCGACGGGCCTTTTAATCACAGCCTTGCACAATGTGGGCTTAGCAACATTGACGCACACTCCGAATCCCATGAAGTTTCTGAGCAAAATATTAGGTCGTCCTGCGAACGAGAGAGCCACGATGTTACTGGTTGTGGGGCACCCTGCGCAGGGAGCGCAGGTCCCGAGAGCAGCGACTATTAAAAAGTCGTTGGAACAAATTTCAACGTTTTTAGAGTAGTCGCGGCTAATCAGTTGTGCGTGGACCCGCTTCAAGGAGTCTACGCATTAGGGGCAGGTGTGCACGGCCCATAAAGAGTTGTCCGTCAATGACGCAGGTGGGCGCGTCAAATAAACCCGCTTCTTCCGCCTCAGTCTGCAAGACATCAAGGTCCGGTGAGGACTCGCGCAGGCTCAAACCACAGTCAGCGACTGTTTTATCGAGCCATTCGGCGTTATTGATGTCCTGCTGTGCTCGCCAGTGGGCATCAAAGCAGCGCACGACAAATTCGGTTTGATCCCCTTTAATACGGCTTAGCCTTGCCAGCGCTTGATCTGTATCGACGTGGCAACGTTGGGGCGTGACATCGAGCCCGCGCAGACCGGTGTAATGAGCCTGAAGTTTAAGCTCGGACTCCGCTCGCGTTCGGTGGTGGGTGTGCGTCACATCCTCATCGTCCACTTGTGTCGGAAGTGCGCGTTCTCGGCTCACAAAGGGCCGCCAGTCGATGGTCACATTGCAGTCTTGAGCAAGCGCAACCAGGGGGTCTAGTGCTAAGTAACAGTCCAGTGATTTGAAGTCGATGTAGGCAATAATCACTCAAACACCTCATTGGCAATATCGGGGGCTTGCCCTTGCTTCCCCGACAACACCCATCGTATATACGGCAAATGCTCGCGTCCGAAAAAGACGTCGTTACCCAAAACGTAGGTGGGGACACCATATATTCCAGCTTCGAAACGATGGTCGAGAATATGATCGTGCATTTGTTTGCCCGCGCGGCTCACAAACGTTTGAAAGTCTGAGCTATCAACTCCGGCTGTCCTCAAGCAGTCTTTGATGACGTTAATGTCCTCTATGTCGAGTTCTCTGCGCCAAAACGGCGGGAAAACAGCCTCGAGGTAAGCAGGTATCCGATCTCGGAAGTGGAGGTTCACAAACAGAATCCCCATATTGGCCAAACTGGAGTTCCAGATTTTCTCAGTGCCTTTGAGCGTATAGCCTTGCAGTTCGGCATATCGGCGTGCATCCATGTAGGCGTAGCGAATGGCGTTCCAAATTTTGGGGCTACGGCCACTCGATTCAACGACTTCGCCCTTTTCTTTGCGAGCCGAACCCAGGTAACTCGGAATATCGAGCGTATAGGGCCGCCAATCAAATTGAAGGCCTAATTCTCGCTCTAAGGTCAATGTGGGTTTTACGGACACAAATGCATAGGGACTTTTCACATCGAGATAGACAATGAGCGGACGATTACTTTTGAGTACATCCATTAATGGGTCTCTTACGCTTTTGTCTTAGTTTGCACGCCGCTCGCGACTATGCAAGTGCTCAGATCCTGATACTCTGGAGCGCTTAAATTGAGGAGATGTTGCTGTGAGTACTGCCGAGCTAATTGATACAACCACTGACTATCCTAGACTATTTGAGCCCTTGGACCTGGGTTTTACCACCCTTAAAAATCGCTCAATTATGGGTTCAATGCATACGGGTCTTGAAGAGATGCCGGACGGCTTCGAGCGCATGGCTGCCTTTTACGCAGAGCGCGCCGTGGGTGGCATAGGAATGATTATTACCGGTGGAATTTCTCCTAACGAGGAAGGTGGTGTTGCTGTTTACGACGAGAATGGAAATCCTATTTTCGCGGCATCAAAACTGAACACCCAACGCGAGGCTGACGGACACAAGTTAGTGACTCAGGCGGTTCATGGGGCGGACCCTGACGTAAAGATCATTATGCAGATTCTGCATATGGGGCCGCTTGCACATAACCCTAACTTAGTCGCACCGTCGAAAGTTCGCTCTCGTATCAGTAAGCTCACGCCTAACGAACTCGATGCGCAGAGTCTCGAAAAGCAAATCGCAGATCACGCGCATTGCGCGGTGCTCGCCAAGCAAGCGGGTTACGACGGTGTTGAGATTATTGGCTCAGCGGGGTACTTGCTGTCGACGTTTCTTGTTGAGAAGACCAATCAGCGCACCGACGAGTGGGGGGGTAGCTATGAAAATCGTATGCGTTTCCCGCTGGAAGTGGTGCGTCGAATCCGCGCGGCCGTCGGTGATGACTTCATCGTGGTGTTTCGCATTGCGGCCATGGATATGCTGCAAGGCGGCATGAGTTGGGATGAGATTGCACAATTAGCGCGTGAGTTAGAAAAGGCGGGCGTCAGCATAATTTCTACTCATTTCGTATGGCACGAGGCTAACGTACCCACAATTGCCACCATGGTTCCACGTGCGGCGTTTACCCGCGTAACGGGTAGGGTACGAAAAGAAGTTGGCATCCCTGTTATTACCTCGAACCGAATAAATATGCCTGAGGTCGCCGAAGAGGTTCTAGCGCGTGGCGATGCGGACCTGGTGTCTATGGCGCGGCCCATGCTTGCTGACAGCGAGTTCATGAACAAAGCAGCCACCGGCCGTCGCGATGAAATTAATACGTGCATCGCCTGTAACCAGGCGTGTCTTGATCATACCTTCAGTATGAAAACGACGTCGTGTTTGGTTAATCCAAGGGCATGCCACGAGACCATGCTGAGCTACGATCCGACGACGGCGCCAAAGTCGGTCGCTGTGATTGGTGCTGGTCCTGCGGGCATGGCGTACGCCACTGTAGCGGCGGAGCGCGGACACAAGGTCACGTTGTTTGATGCTGCCGAGGAAATTGGCGGACAGTTTAATCTCGCTAAACGCGTGCCAGGTAAGGAGGAGTTTCACGAGACGATTCGCTACTACAATACGATGCTCACCAAGCTGGACGTCGACTTACGGCTTGGGGCACGTGTGAGTGCGCAGGATCTTGAGAGCCAGGGTTTTGACCACATTGTGGTCGCCACTGGAATTACGCCGCGCACCCCCCAAATTAAGGGCATCGATCATCCTATGGTCGTTGGTTATATCGACGCGATTATGGGCCGCAAGCCCATTGGTAAAAAGGTGGCGGTACTCGGCGCTGGCGGTATCGGCTTTGACGTTACGGACTTGATCACCCATGACGGCCCATCGGGTGCTGTGGATGTCGATGTGTTTGCAAAGGAGTGGGGTATTGATTTCGAGAATCATCCGCGAGGCGGTGTCACTGGGGTCGAGCCCGTGGTCGCAAGCGCGGATCGAGAGGTCTATCTTATCCAGCGTAAGTCTACTCCGGTCGGTCGCGGTCTGGGTAAGACGACCGGTTGGACTCACCGAACCACCTTGGGTCGGCGAGGCGTCAATATGGTCAACGGTGTTGATTATCGACTGATTGATGACGATGGATTGCATCTCATGATTGAAGATAAGCCTGTGAGCCTGGATGTCGATACCGTGATTGTATGTGCCGGCCAAGAACCGCTTCGCACCCTCTTTGATGAGCTTGAACACAATGGCGTGAGTGTTGAGGTGATTGGTGGCGCTTTCGAGGCTGCAGAGTTAGATGCCAAAGCCGCCATTAATCAGGCGAGTTGGTCGGCCGCAAAATTGTAAGGCTCTGGATAGATCGCCGGCGCATTGTCGTAACGACGCGAGAGGGCGATCGCAATAACGCCTATGGCTGTCTGCGTGTTTCGGCCCCGTGTGGCTTGGTCGGGAAGGGAATGTCGGCGTCACCGTCGAGCCACTGTGGGTATTTATTCATGGCACCGAGAAACAGTGGGCTGTTGATGAACTCGTGCAGCCAGTCGCTGACGCTTGGATAGGGACGATCCGACCACCATGGCGAATCGACTGAGGCAAATTGGCGAACGAATGGTGCGATGGCGACATCGATCACGCTGAGCGATGCACCAGTCAGGTAGTGCCACTGTGAAAGCCGTATTTCGAGTTGAGCGAGGAACTGCTCGCCTTGTTGGCGGTACCAGCCCTCGTCGTGCTCTGGAAAACGAACCGCGTATTTGTATCGGTCCAGCCAATGCTTGAACTCGTTATCGCAGCGGTCCACCAATAAGTCGTCTCCGTCTGCGCATTCAAGCCAGCCTGCAGGGTCATTCTGGTTGAGCGCCCACCGCATAATGTCTCGACTCTCGTCAATCACGGTCCCATCGCTCTGAATCAAGACGGGCACCGTGCCCTTTGAGGACGCCGCAAGCATCGCCGCAGGTTTATCCTTCAAAATCACTTCGCGTAAGCGCACTTCGACGCCTGCGTATGAGAGGGTCATACGCGCGCGCATCGCATAGGGACAGCGACGAAACGAATACAAAATAGGTCGGGCACTCATATGGGCAGTGTACGATCGACGGGTGTTTTGACCAACTTGAATGACCTTTATTCAGCTAACTGATGCGTATTGGTCGTATCATTATCAGTCACTTATGATCCCTGACCCAATGCGCTCGGAGTTCGCTATGTCGTCTACTTTTCATCCACCCGTGAGAACGCTGATGGGCCCTGGACCCTCTGATGTTGCTCCCCGCGTACTGGCGGCCTCTGCGCGTCCCACAATTGGTCACTTGGACCCGTTATTTGTCGGCTTAATGGATGATGTTAAGCGGCTACTTCAATATGCGTTCCAAACTAAAAACGAACTGACCATTCCCTTGTCGGCGCCCGGCTCCGCAGGGATGGAAGCCGCTTTTGTGAACCTTCTCGAATGTGGTGACAAAGTCATTGTGTGTCAAAACGGCGTGTTTGGTGGGCGTATGAGAGAAAACGTCGAACGTTGCGGTGCAACGGCCATCATGGTGACAGACCGGTGGGGCGACCCAGTCGATCCAGAAAAGCTTGAAGCGGCAATCAAGGCCCATCCGGATGCTAAAGTGGTCGCGTTTGTTCATGCTGAAACGTCGACGGGCGTTCGAAGTGATGCGGAAACACTGTGTCGCTTGGCCAAATCGGCGGACATGTTGGTTATTATGGATGCGGTGACCTCGCTGGCTGGCATTGATCTGAAGGCCGACGCGTGGGGCGCAGACGTGGTGTATTCAGGGACTCAAAAGTGCCTTTCAGGTTTGCCAGGAATCTCGCCAATTACCTTCAGCGACGACGCCGTCAGCGCCATTCAGGCAAGAACACAAAAAGTACAGAGTTGGTTCCTCGACATGAACCTGATCATGGGCTACTGGGGAGAGGGCGCGAAACGTGCATACCATCACACAGCACCGGTGAACGCGATTTATGGGCTGCACGAAGCTTTGCTTATGTTGGAGGAGGAGAGCCTCGAGGCCAGCATTGCACGGCACCAAGACAATCACGTAACGCTCGCGGCGGGATTATCCAAGCTCGGTCTTGACCTCGCTGTGTCTGAGCCATGGCGCTTACCTCAGCTCAATTCAGTTTTAATCCCACAAGGCATCGACGACGCGACCATTCGGGCGCGTCTTTTGAATGAATTTGACCTTGAAGTTGGCGCTGGGCTCGGAGAGCTCGCGGGCAAGCAGTGGCGTATCGGCCTGATGGGGACGAGCAGCAATGCGGTCAATATTAATCGCTGTTTGACCGCGTTTGAAGCAGTACTGTCTTGACGCCCTTTTGGGGCAGTATTTCACGAGATACTCATCGGCCAGTCGTTTAGCGCAGAGGCCGGTATCTCATTATGGATAAAGATTTATTGGCTACGGTATCGGCGTGTGCGGTTGTTGTATCGACGGCAGCACTCCCCATGATCTGAACGGCGTAATCGTGATTTTTAGCGCCACGCAAAGCGCGGTTGATCGTAGTGAAGTACCCGCGTTGGCCGTCCGAAAATGACCACTTCTCTGAACTGGAACAGCATCGCCGCGGTGGGTGCAAAGACCTGATCTACCTCAAGCTGCATTGAGATGATCTCCCGATCACTCTCCGGGATGCGGTCAAACTGTGGCGCGTCAGGACGCGCTAGATCGTCAAAACTGATGGTATGGACTGACGCAACTTCACTCGGATTGGGTGACAACATTGCGCTATCGGTGTCTGCCCACGCAACCACAGGGGTGATTCGGTAACCCGATCGGGTGATGTAGTCATCGAGCACCCCAACAACAGCGTCCTTTGGGAGGTCCAGGTTGATCTCTTCTTGCACCTCACGAAGCGCCGCCGTTTCCGCGTTCTCTCCTGGGTCAATGCGTCCGCCCGGAAGGGCCCATTGACCGCTGTGGGCGCGCAATGTTCCGGCTCTGCGTGTTAAAAGCACTGCGAGCTGCCCTCGACTCTCGACCACCACCAGGGCAACCGCGGCCGAACGCAGTGCACCCAAAGGCTGCGCCTGCGGCTCGAGGGCTCGAACATTAGCCGCAATCTGTCCACGCACGCTCGCAGCGAAACTCAGATCTTCAAGCGGACGCATCATGACGTAGACCCGGTCGACGTATTCACAGCGTTTTAGTGAGAGTTCGCGGTTATCAGTTCAGTGCGGGCCCGGCCTCCTCGTTGCCGTAGCTGTCCACTGCGGTCAACATGCAACTCACCAGCTCTTGCTCTGCAGTTGTGAGCTCGGGTTTCCAAACCTCAAAAATCAGTACTATTCGATCTTCGTCTGACCGATTCCAGGCTTCGTGCTCCAGGGTGTCGTCGAATAAAAACGCCTCACCCTCTACCCATGAGCGGGTTTCACTGCCTACTCTAAAGCCGCAGTCACTGGGAATAACCAGCGGTAGGTGACCGATTAAACGCGTATTGATCATGCCGTGGTGCGGCGGAATCGTGGCACCTGCCTTGAGTCGGGAAAACAGAATGTTTGGACAGCGTTGACCCGAGAAGACGAGCGGTAGACCGTTCATGACGTCAGTGGTCACGGGGCACAGCGCCTGGTTCTCCGTCACTGATGCGCCGTTGCGCCACAGATAGAGCGCTCCCCAGTCGTCATTATTGGTCATGCCGTGAGCGTCAAAAATGGGGCGTTCTGTTTGTTCGGTCAAGTAAGGATCAAAGGATCGTCCTTCTGCCATAAGTGCTGTAAGTTCTGCTTGGATCTCAGGGGTCCTGGCTTCAAGGTCGGCAAGCCATGGAAACAAGTCACGCGGGTAGAAGTCGTGCAGAGGCAGTCCAGGGAACATGATATGACGAGGCTCTGGGTAGTAAAGTTTCCGCTTTCCCAACAACAAATCGACGGCACCTTGCATGCGCGGAGTGCAGTCTTCCCTGTCTAATAGGGACTGGACTTCCCCTGTCATGTGCGCGCCAAAGGCGTCTTGCAACTCTTGCACGCGTGTTTGTGCTCGCAGTAACTCCACGCGGAGTTCCTGAACCATGTCCGGGTGTGGAGGGCTCAACGCCAGTGCGTGTCGGTAGTAGGCCGCGGCTGCACGAGAATTGTTTTGCGAGTAAAAGCTGTCGCCTTTCACAATGAAGGCGCGTGAGTTATTCGGCTGGTGTGCTATTGCACGATCAGCGGCTTGCTGCGCGGCATCGTAGTCAGCCATGTTGCGACTCGCTAATGCGATGACGCCCCAGACTGTCGCGTCATCAAGTCCCAGATCCACGGCGCGGTGAGCCAAGTCGCGGGCAGTTGCCGGTTGATCGTTGCGAAGTTGTGTAATCGCATCACCGAGTAGCTGTTGTGTGTTCGTGCTTGAGGTTGGATCCATAGTCATAAACTGTGTCCGTGGGAGTGTTTTAATCATAATGCACTGCATAAAAAAAGGGGGGCTTACGCCCCCCTTTATGTACTTACTTAGCGTTCAAACTTAGAACTTAACAGTCACACCAGCAAACAGATAGGTGCTCACGTCAAACAGACCTGGGTACGTGTTGTTGTTACCTGTACCGGTACCTGCAGCCGTGGTGACTGGAGCATCGTCGCCCAGAATGTTGTTTGCACCAACTCGGATCTGAACGTTCTCGCTGTAGTCATAAGTTGCAGCTACGTCGAGGTAGTTACGCTCTTCCATGGAATCTTCCAAGTAACCCTGTGGATCATCCAGACCGTAGAGGTCTGTTTCACCAATATGACGCCATGTCGCTGAGACGTTGACGTCATAAGGAGTCATCCACGTAGCAAGGAAGCGGTGGTTGTACTCAGGTGCTGGCAGACCACATGGACCTGCGTAAGCGCCTGCACACTCAACCTTGTCATCCCCTGGAATCGCAACCGAGTAGTTGGTATCGAGGAAAGTGGCAGCGTAGTCGAAGTTAATTGATCCCATGTCGCTCAGATCGAGCATGTAGGTCACATTAACGTCGACGCCTTCTGTTGCAAACGTCGAAACGTTCACGTTCTGCTGGCTCAGACCCGAAAGACCACCGTCAGGTGCTTCGTTTAAGAGGTGAAGCGTACCGGCAGTGTCACGTGTAACGTTCGCACAGAACGCGGGATCACCCGTTGTCAGGCAGCGATCGTACGATGTCTGTGCTGGGACGCTACCAATCGCATCGGTTACTTCAATGTCGAAGTAATCGATAGAGACCGACAGGTTCTCAATCATGCTTGGCGTGATAACAACACCAAAGGTCGTTGTTTCGCCCTCTTCAGCAACCAAGTTCGGGTTACCACCCGTGATCAAGTTGAACTGACCGGCAGCACTGGGGTCAACACTTCCGTACTGTGCCGCTGACAGACCTGTGTTTGCACACTGAGCCTGAGTCGCCACTGGAGTGGGGCCAGAACATTGGTCACCGTCACCATTGACGGGTGACAACTCAACGAGGCCTGTGTTGATGCCCACGTAGAGGTCGAACACGTTTGGCGCACGAATCGCGACGGCTTGGTTAAAGCGGAAGCGAACTTCGTCGTTGGGTGCCCAGCTGATACCTGCAAAGTAGGTGTCCGCGTCAAACGAGTTAGAGACGCCGTTGCCGTTAGTCGTGTAGTCAGAGTAACGATAACCGGCTGTCAGACCCAGCTCCTGAATCATGGGCTTGCCCGTGATCAGTGGCATTGACATTTCCATGAAGATTTCTTCGACTTCAATTGTACCCGCGATAGGCAGTGTTGCACCACCCGTACCAGTCAGACCGCGACCACCAGAGATCTTGGAGATATCATCTGCCAAGCGACCGAGCTTGTCTTCACGCATTTCAAAGCCGATAAGACCTGAGAGGCCTGCGTCAGCCATGGGGCTTTGGATACCCATGTTGGTGAAGTCACCTTCGATAGTACCGCCGAAAACTGTTTGCTCAGTTTCACCCGTTACGATGCCTACACCTGCGATAAACGCAGCTGCTTCGTCAGTAACAGCGGTTGTGCCGTCAGCATTTCGCTCAAAGATGTTCCAAGGCACACAGCCGCCACTTGAGTCACGGCAAACCGGGTTGCCGTTTCCATCGTCAACGATGAAGAGTGCTTGTTGAACTCGGTTGTAGTTCAAGTCGTTTTGCGAAATACGAGTGCCTTCGGTGGCAGAGAACTGTCCGAAGATATCAAACGAGAAATCATCGTTGATGTCGCCACGGAAGCCAAAGATGGCGCGCCATGAGCTGTTCTCGTAGGTGCTGACACGAGGGCCACCTTCGATGTTACGGTGCGAGTTGATGAACTGTACGTCGATGGGGTCGTTACCGGCCGCCATGTAATCAAGACAGCTGACAAAGTCACCGTTGGCATCAAACGTACCTGTGATTGAGCCCAACATGATGCCGTCACCGTTGGGTCCGGCGCCGCCAGTCAACAGCGGGTTGTCGCAGTTGGTTTCGAATGGACGGTTAAACGAAGCCGATTCTGCAATCTGCGCTTCAGTTTTGTTGTTCATGTAGGTCGTATCGAAGTAAGCCTCGACATTGTCAGTGATCTCGTAGTGACCACTTGCGCCCAAGTTCCAACGCTCAACAGGGCGCTGATAGTGGTTTACCGCACCGTAGTTGTAGAACACGTCGCTTCGAGAGAAGTCGATTGGCACGATCGTACCGTCTAATTCTTGGAAGACTGTTCCGGCAACGCCGTTACCGATAGTGCCGTTATAACGACGGAAGTTAGACGAGCCGCCACAGAAAGGATCAGCAGAGCCAAACAGAGTACAAGCACCCGTGTCGCGGTCTTTACCAATCATTGACTGCATGTCTTCGTAACTTCCGAAGAGTGTAATGTTGCCACGGCCGTCATCGCTGTTGACGCCCATCATGACCGACATGAGGCTTGCGGCACCCGTTGTGGTTGAACCGGGGTCAAAGAAGTCCGCATCAGCCAACTTTTCTTGCATGTAGCCGTTGTCGTTGGCGTTGTAGTTCGTACCGTACTGGTAGTCGAACTCGAAGCCTTCAAAGTCTTTCTTAGTGATGAAGTTAACAACACCAGCAACCGCGTCTGAGCCGTATACCGCAGAGGCGCCGGCTGTAACAACGTCAACCCGCTCGACCATGCGCGCAGGAACCATATCGACGTTGGCTGATGATGAGAACGGGCTACCAAACGGCAGACGCTTTCCATCAATCAATACCAGAGTACGCGAAGATCCAAGACCACGTAGGTTCAAAGTAGATGTACCTGTGGCGCCGTTCGCAACTTCCGCAGTTTGGGAAACAAATACGTTGGGAAGGATGTTAACCATATCTTCGATACGGGCAACACCACGGCTGTTGATCTCTTCTGCACCAATCTGAACGAGTGGTACTGATGAAGTCACGTTAGATTTTGTCAGGCGTGAACCCGTTACCAAAACTTCTTCAAGATTGGCTTCTTCGTCTTGCGCAACAACAAGTGTCGGAAGTGTTGCAGCTACTGCTGCAGCTACCGCATGACTGAGGTAGCGTTTTTTAAAAGATTTCATCAGAAACCTCCCTATTTTAAGTAAAGTTCAAGGACTCCTTGTGGCACGCTCTTAACGAACCGCCCCATGCAGTGCAGAAATACACTAACCCGTCGACAATAGCCGATAAGTCAGTGCGTCGCGATACCTACACAGTGAAAAGTAGGAAGAAACCCCTTGTGTTTGCGGATTATTTACGTTTTTTCAGGGAACTTTTGGGACGCGCGCGCTAAAGGTTTCATAAAAGCGGCGCATTACCTGGTGTTGGTTACCTTCATCGCCGCGGTGTCTCGTTAATGAGACACCGCAATCGGTCCCTGTTGGCGGCGGAATTTTTTACTGTCGAAAGGGGTTTTGGCCGGCCGCGTTGTGGCGTTGGCGCTCTGCTCACTGCGCCTGTTATTCTTGTGTTCCCCGGCGTCACTGCGCGCCAAATATAATCTATAACTGAGACTGATCAGTGCATTATGAAACGCGACCTTAGCCAAGATCTTCAGCAAATTCAGACCCATTTAGGGAACGGCCGTTTCACGGCGGGGATCACCCTATGCCGTGAGGTCCTGACTTACGCACCTAGCGATCCCAATGCACTTTATTTGCTTGGGCTGGGCGCGGCTCAATTGGGCGATGCGACAACGACCCGCGAGGCGTTTTACGCCGCGTGGCAAATCACGCCTGAGCGCGTCGACCTGCTGGTTAATTTTGGCAATTTCCTTCGTGAGACCGGGGAGCCCCTGAAAGCCTTACCTTTGCTTGAGAAGGCGTCAGTGTTATCGCCACAGATGCCTGGGGTTTGGAAGGCGCTTGCCCTCACGCAGTTCAAACTGAGTCGCTTTGAAGCGGCGTTAGTCAGTGCCGAAAAATTAGTCGGGCTTGCGCCTCAGGATGCAACAGGGTGGGAGCTTGCCGCTGGCGCGGCGCAACAGCTTCGAGACTTTGACAATGCGGCTGCGCTTGTTGCTCGAGGTCTCACGCACTTGCCTCAATCGGCCTCACTTAATTATGCAATGGGGCAGTTGCATCGAGAGCAAGGCAGTTTCGAGGAGGCGTCGGCGGCGTACTTGCGAGCGCAGGCGCTAGGCTTTTCTTCTGCAGACCTTTATCGAAATAATGCGGAAGCGCTGCTTGAGACAGGCAAGGCACTCGATGCAGTGGCTTTTGCGCGGCGCGGTTTGGAGCACTACTCGACCGATATTGCCTTGCAGCAGGTGGTGACACGACTGCACGTAGAGACCAATTCGCCGGGTGATCCCGTTGGCGACTTGATGGCTGCGGCGCGGGAGCATCGAACCAACGCGGCATTGTGGGAGGCCGCTGTGGGGTTTCTCAAGCACCTCGATCGACATGAGGAGGCTAATCGACTGGTGGGAGAAGCGCTTCTTTCTGGCTGCCCAAAAACGTCAGGACTGATGAGCCTTGAGGCCATTGCATTGGCAGACCAAGGATTTTTGGAGCAGATGACACGCTCTTATGAACGGCTATTGAGGGATTATCCAACCGACGCCGGCATTAAGTTTGATTTTGCGGTTCAGCTCCTGAAAACGGCAGATCCGAGTCGTGCTGGGCGACTGTTGGCCGATGTGCTTAAGGTCAATCCATTGGACCAGTTGGCGCTTGCCTTTCGGTGCGCAGCACTGCGGGCGGCGGGCGATGAGCGTTTGTCATCACTGATTGATTACGAGCAGATGATCTTTGAGGTCGAGGTCTCCGCGCCTAATGGCTACGGGAGTTCTGCAGCGTATTTTCAAGAGGTAGCAACAACGTTAGAAGCGCTGCATCACACCCATTCGCACCCTATTGATCAAAGCGTTCGTGGTGGGACTCAGACTAACGGGTTTTTATTTCGTATCGCGGACCCACTTGTGAAAAGTCTGGAGCAGCAAATTAGGGTGGCTGTCGGTGAGGTGCTCTCGACGTTCCCGCGCGATCCGGGTCATCCGTTTTGGGGGCGTCATGTGGCGGGTGCTGGGGCCAGTGACGTGCTGTTCTCGGGTGCTTGGTCAGTGCGTCTTCGCACACAGGGCCACCACACGAATCACGTGCACCCCAAAGGCTGGATCAGTTCGGCGCTTTATATTTCTGTGCCCGACGAGGTGGCGAAAGGCACCGATGAGGCAGGCTTCATTCAGTTCGGTGCGCCGGAGGAAAAACTGGGTTTGAACCTTGCACCTGTTCGCACCATACGACCTGTGGTCGGCTCGCTGGTGTTGTTTCCCTCGTACCTATGGCACGGCACGATCCCGTTTACGTCCGATCAGTCTCGGATTTCAGTGGCTTTTGACATCATTCCCCATCGTTAGCGACGTCGAGCGCGACTCAGCCTCTTCAGTAACTGACGGTAGTGACTGACCGCAGTGATTGGTATGAGTGACATGGGCACAACGTGGGGTGCGGTGGTTTTGAGTAGTGCCGTCGGCAGTGGCGGCCTGCGGCCTAGCGCATTTTTTTGACCAGGACAGACTTGCCGGTCGACAATACTTCCATCTGCCAACCGCCCATCCAGTTCTGCTCAAACCTTACGCGCATGTCACTTCCTTTGTGACGGTAGGTAGACGCGGAGCGCTGACGCCAAACTTGACCGTTATCAAGTCGGAACACCGTTTTACCCGTCCAGCCTTTGAAGTCCCCAACGAGCCGCGCTTCAAGCGGCATATCGTCCTTTGGATTGTCTTTACCCGTCTGTGTTGCTGCTAATTTTGCTGCGACACGCCGCTCGACTTCAGTTTCTATAGCCTGGGCGTCGGCTTCTGTGGTTACGGATGTCGCTGGTGTGCGCACGATCGCAGTATCAGGCTCGCTCGCTTCAACCTGTGCTGGTTCGCCATAGCGTGCTTTGAGCCAACTATTGAGAAACTCACGTTGCTCCGCATTGAGCGAATCGATACCCGATTTTACCCGCTCATCGGCCGTCATCGCCTGGTCGAGGGACTCAAAGGTGGGTGCGGCGATAGAGGACGTCGCAGTGCAGAGCGAGAGGAGAACAAAAGCCTGAGTGAAGACCACCCGCACTGATCGCAGGTTGGCCCTAGGTACTTGTAATTTGAGACCGACGAACATCCTTGGAAAACTCCTCTTGCGCAACACGTTGATTCTCTGACTGAAGTTATACTGACATAAAACGCCATGGTTCGGCATGGATTACAACGTCAGTTGTTGGTTGATGAGGAACTGAGTATGCCTGCTTAGCCTGGGCGTAGTGTGATGGCTGAGAAGCGAGAGGGTCGTCTTATTTTATCGATGGGAGTCTATACAGTGCTGAACATTTTAAAGTGCAGCGCCGACAAGCGCTGGCCTGGCAGTGTTGGTTGCATCGTTGCGACGGTCTTGTGCGTCAGCGCCGCCGTTGCAGGCGCGCAGGAGGGCTGTCCCGAGTCAGACCTGTTGCTCATTGATGCCAATATTTACACGGGTGGCGACGACAACACGTCGCATGAGGCTCTGGCCATAAAGAACGGGGTATTTTCCTTCGTTGGGTCCAATGATGCTGCGTCACAATGGATCTGCGGAGCAAGGCAGGTTGTGAGTCTTGACGGTAGTACTGTGTTTCCTGGTTTTACCGACAGCCATCAGCATTTAGAGGGTATTGGGCGTCGTGCGAAAACGCTGAGTCTGTTTGGCACCAACAACCTTGAGCAGACCGTGACCGAGATAGAGCGGTGGGCCGCTCAGATCCCTGCCGGTCAATGGGTGTTGGGTCGCGGCTGGATTGAACGGGAGTGGGTGGGCGAGCGGCGATTTCTCACACGCTGGGATGTCGATCCTTTCACTGAGAGCAAGCCACTATTTATGCCAAGAGCCGACGGTGTGTCTGCATTAGTCAATTCTAAAGCGCTGATGCTGGCCGGCATCACTCGGGAAACACCGGATCCGGCGGGTGGTCGCTTTGATCGTAACAACGAGGGCGAGCTCACAGGGTATGTGTTGGGTAATGCGATGGAGCCCTTTCGCAATCTAATACCTGCGGACACTGATGCGTACGTGAAAGACAATTTATACCGTGGTATGGCGGTTAACGCGTCACGGGGCTGGACGTCCACGCACGACGCAGGCATGTCCTGGCGTGAGTTGCGACTATTACAGGAGCTTCGTTATGAAGGCGCTATGGCACACAGAGTCTATGTGGCCGTGCCGATCGCTCAAGCAGGCCCGCTGCTTGCGCAGGGCGCTGAGCACAGCGATGACGGACTGATTGATCTTGGTGGAATAAAGGTCTTTATTGACGGCACTTTAGGTTCACGGGGCGCGGCCTTACTCGAGCCGTATGCGGACGCAAATCACAACGGCTTTATGAACCGAACGACGAAGGCGGAACTGATGCCCGTCTTGGAGGGTGCTCTTCGTAACGGCCTGCAAATTTTGACGCATGTGATTGGCGATCGCGCTGTGAGCGCCACATTGGACTGGTACCAAGAAGCTTGGGACGCTTTACCGCGCAGTGAGTGGCAGCGAGAGGATCTGCGTTGGCGCTTAGAACATGCTCAAATCATCCCCATTAAAGATCAGCAGCGGCTTCAAGACATGAAAGTGATTGCTTCTATGCAGCCCAGTCATGCCATTGGTGATCTGAACTTTGCTCCCGCACGCTTGGGTCTTGAGCGGTTGCAGTATGCGTATCCGTGGCGGCCACTGCTTAAGCGCGGCGTAAAAATTGTCGCCGGGTCTGATGCACCAGTGGAGGCGGGCGATCCAAGAATCGAGTTCTACGCAGCGATTACACGCCAACGCTTGGACGGGACCTCGGGAGCAGGCTGGCACCCCGAGTACGCAGTGTCGCGGGAAGATGCCTTGCGAATGTTCACACTTTGGCCTGCGTACAGTACTTTTCAAGAGGAGAGACGAGGATCGATCAGCGTGGGGAAGCAGGCGGATCTATCGATATTTGATACAGATTTTCTTCGTGCCAAGCCGGCGGCAATCTTGACGGCAAAGACAGTGATGACCGTGGTAAATGGTCGCATCGCCTACATCGCCGATCGTTCAACGGATACGTCCTATTAAACGACTGGCATTTTTGAGCAGCAACTCAGTTACGGCTCAGAGTCGCCCGCCGCTAATGTCAGCAGGATCTCTTCTCCTCGAAAGCCGATGATATCGCCACTGAGCATCTTTCGACGCCGCCGGGTTTCCACGTCGCCATTGACTGTCACCTGACCGTCCCCAATCAGGAGCTTTGCCTCTCCGCCTGTGGTCGTCAGTCCTTCGAACTTGAGGATTTTATAGAGTTCTACGGGCTCTTTATTGATCTCAACTTTGTGCATTCTATTATCCGGTCAGCGCGTTCAGGATCAGCCTGAGCGCAGCCACGCTAACAGGTGTCGCCCTCTCTGGCGACGTTAAATTCGATTGCCTCGCAATTCAGTTATCGGCTGGTTTTAATCTCTTCTTGAACGTCCATACGGCCAAGCGTGACGTGGATGTCTCGGGCGATCCAGATACACCAGCACACCAGGCCTAACCCGACCCAAAGTGGCGGTAAAAAGATAAATGCAGCCACCCAAAGTGCGACAAAGACAGGCCAGCGTCTAAAGGCCTTTTTGAAGCGTGCCGGTGTTGAATCAAGACCGGGGGAGTAGACAAAAGACTTTGCTTGGATAAACCAACCGTTGGCGATCAGGGCTGCGAGAAATACGAGTCGTGGCGGCGGCGCCATATCGATCTCAGGGTTGTCATCGTGAGCGACATCGGCCGCCTTATCACCGGCGGCGAGACGTGACTCTAACGAATGCCACACATGCTCAGGAGTAGGTCTTGCGGCAGTTCCGTTTAAATTTGCGCTGGAGGGCACAGAGCGCCAGCGATAGAGAACGCGACTTGATTGGGTCAACGCCAGTACACCGGGCTGGAAAAAGCCTTTTGGATGCTCAACTTGCCACTGCGCACCCCGCTGCAAAAAGGTGGTATCGCCGCGGCTCGCGTAAAGTGTCAGCCAGCCACGCTCGTTGCAGATCCCAGGGATCTCCTGGTGCGGGTCGCCCACATTGTCAAAAGAAAGGTCCCAATGTGCATGAGCCTGATCGGCTAGATACTGCGGCTCGCTGGTAATCGCATACACCTCACCACCGGCAGCCCGAATTTTGTCGACTACGCCGGTCTCAACATAGCTCCGTAACTCGGAGCGACAGGGGGGTCACCAAAATCCGCGATAAAAGAGCAGAAGAACAAATACGTGTTGCGACATGACGGTGTCGAGCCAAGACAGTCGAGCACCCGGGGGCGGATCGAGGTCCGCTTGAGGTCGTCCTTGCTGTGAGAATGTCTTATCCAGCGGCTCCACAGACCAGTGGTCATGGGACCCACTGACGCGAAAAGATCGTTGCTCGCAGCGATCGCCACCGCATAAAACCAGTTTGAGTTCATCAGAGCCGCTCAGTGCATGATCGGCATCCAGCAAGCCTGTCGCTGTGAACGTATTACCGGCAGCGTCAGGGGAATTGTTGAACCACGCAACGGCCGCCTCCACACGAGGTGCTAACAAGTCTGGAATTGTATCGCTCACCTTGTGGATCACTTATTTACCGTTCGACTTAAGCGTAAATTGAGGTTAAGCAGATGATGCTCAAAGCGCAAGACGTCCCTCGCGACTGTAGAGTTGTGTTGAGCGCGCTGTCGCCACCGGCGGTATTTTGGCTTCCCGCTGTGTTGCTGAACAGCGTGTAAGGTAACTGAGCGCCACAAGGCAACTTCAGTGGTGTAGCGAATGGGAAATCCATAATTAATACTTTTTTTGAACCGATTGTTTTTTGTAAACAGCGCCCACTGTCCGTGAACCGATTTTTATTGAACTATATAGCTTCGTAAAATCGCAATATTGATTCAGACCAAAGCTCTGGGGCCTGAGTTTCACAAAAATGTCCAACATCAGGCATGACAGTCAAGAGTGCTTTAGAACATACATCCCGCTTTAGATATTGAGCCACTGCCAGCGGAGCCACCCGATCTGCCTCCCCCCAACAAATATGCACCGGACCAGTAAATTTACTTAATGCATTTAACCAGCGTGGATGTTGAAATTTATCCCTTTCATCCAAGTATCGGATCGTTTTCCACGCCAACTTGTGGCCCTCATTTAGTGAATATAGCTGCCACAGGTGATGCACATCGTTAGTGTTTATGAGAGTTCCATGGGAGGTCCGGGTTTGCTTTTTAAAAAGCGTTTCATTGGTGAATTGGTTAATGAAAGGTCCTAACTTATGATGACGAAGAAGCTTTTGTATAGGCACAAGCCTCGCTTTTTCCATGACCATATTGCCGTTGGTGAAGGCCAGCGATAGCAACCCTTCTTCAAACCAACCGGGCAAGAGTCCCTGCACTGAACGTGCGACAATTTCGGTCAGCACGCTGTCTCCCATATCATGGGCAAT
>Ga0209251_1000209_pt1 | contig 53530 bp, 43 predicted proteins | sample SaaInlV_100m_DNA_6_FD_184665 | JGI IMG/M metagenome (GOLD analysis project Ga0209251, IMG submission 184665) | Marine microbial communities from expanding oxygen minimum zones in the Saanich Inlet - Saanich Inlet SI073_LV_10m_DNA (SPAdes) (version 2) | ecosystem: Environmental > Aquatic > Marine...
TCAAGAAATTTACGCAAAAGACGACAAGGCAAGAATATGATTGATTTAGAGAAAAATGGCGATGTGTTTACGATGACATTGAATGCCGGTGAAAATCGCTGGAATACCACCTTTGTTCGTGCCATTGCCAAGGTCTTGGATGAAGTTGAGGCATCTACCGGTGCAGCCGCGCTAGTCACAGCTTCAGCCAGCGAGAAATTTTTCTCCAATGGCCTAGATTTGGATTGGGTACAAGACCCGGAGGCATTTTCTGCCGCCGGGGATAGAAAAGCCTTTGGCCCAGAATTTATGACCCTGATGGCGCGTTTCATGACGATGCCCATACCTACTGTTTGTGCGGTGAATGGCCATGCCTTCGGTGCCGGCTTTATGACTGCTATGTGCCACGACATTCGGGTAATGCGAGAGGATCGCGGCTTTATGTGTGCCAATGAAATACAAATTGGCATGTCTATTCCTAGCCCTGAACTGGCGTTATTTCGGCATAAAATGCCACGGCATGTATTTCATAAGACTGTACAGCTGGCCCATCGGTGGGCTGGCCCTCAAGCTTTAGAGGCAGGCCTAGTTGAGAGCACGGCACCTGTAGAAGGCTTGCTTGCGCTTGCGCAACAAAGAGCCGCAGAATTGGCGCCCTTAGGCGCTAACCGGGAAAACTTTGGCGGCCAAAAAGAGCGTTTATATGGCGAAAACTCCGCAATTAACGAGGTCCACGGCCCAGCCTATATGTTGAGAAATGCGCACTTGTACAGTCATTAGGCGTTATAGCAGTTAGCTAATTTGGCGTTCATTTTTGGGATTATGAGGAGAAATACAATGGCTGAACAGATAACACCGATTACCGATATCAGTGACGAAGAGTGGCAGGTCAGGACGGATTTAGCCGCCTGTTACCGATTGTTTGTGAAGTACGGTTGGACGGATTTGATTTTCACTCACCTGTCAGCGCGGGTGCCCGGTGTTGACGATCAGTACCTAATTAACCCTTATGGACTGATGTTTGATGAAATTACGGCTTCCTCACTGCTGAAGGTGGATTTTCAGGGCAATGTCATAAGCGGTGATTACAAATATAACGACGCTGGCCACGCTATTCACACGGCTGTGCTAACGGCGCGCCCTGATGTAAATGTGGTGCTACACAGCCACACACGAGCCGGTATGACGGTTTCCTGTATGCAGTGTGGGCTACTGCCACTGACTCAGCAGGCCAGCGAGGTGATGGACAACCTTTGCTATCACGACTACGACATTGCCGTAGGTGCGGAAGACGAATGCGAGAGATTAGGTCGCGACATCGGCGATAAGCACGCCATGATTATGCATAACCATGGTCTACTCACTTGCGCCTCTACGGTGGCTGAAGCATTTTATCAAATGTATATATTGGAAAACGCCTGCAAGGTGCAAGTAGATGCCATGGCCAGTGGCGCTGACTTACATCACACTAAAGAAAGTGCGGCTAAGATGCTTCGAGATTATGGGCGGGTAAAGCCGAATAAGCCCAGCCGTTCATCTCGGTTGGCTTGGCCTGCGTTGCTTAGAATGTTGGATAAACAGGACGACTCTTATCGCAGTTGACGGGATTTGCGAAGTGCCGAGAGGTGCTTGCTAATTAATAGGAGCGGCAGTGTAAAAGCTCTAGTCAAAAAAATGCCCTGTATACAGGGCATTTTTGTTTGTCACTTCAATCAGCTTGAGTAGGCAACCTAGGTCAGATTTCTAAACTAGGCCGCTTACATCAGCCAGAGTGCTTAGTCTAAGTTGTAAGTGAAGCGTGCGTAATAGAATGCACCGTTAAAGCCAAAAGGTGAGAACTGACTATAAGGCAGTCCTAATGCAGAAGGCGGTGTAGTACCACAGCTAGAGGTAGAACACCCTTGCTCGTCCGCTACATTGCGTGCACCTACGGTGAAGGTCATTTCATCGTTTAGCGTGTAAGCGGCTTCTAAATCTACGAGTATTGCATCGTCGAAATAACCGCCGGCTTCGTTGTCATAAAAATCACCGTAGTAATTTATGCGAGCAAGTAGTCGCCACTGATCAAAACTGTGATTTGCCGTGAAGTTCCAACGTGTTCCAGGGGTGCCATCCTGAATCAACAGTACACGGTTGTTGTCAAACAACGTTGGGTCACGGTCGACCACCTCGGTTGTGGTGATATTGAACGCAAGCTGCCAGTTGGTTACACCATTCAACCACTCAGTATCTGTAGAAACCACGACATCAATGCCTGACGTATCTGTTTCAAATTGATTGGTGAAGAAACGAAATTCCGAGATATCCGAGGCGTCTATGCCTTGGTTAGTAAGTGTTGTGAGGTCTGCTGGGGTCAAGGTGAAGTCGCTGGAAAGATTCAGGCGATCTTCAACATTGATGAAAAAGTAATCTGCAGTTACGTCGAACGCGCCAATGCTGAGATAGGCGCCTAGCGTGTAGTTAGTAGACTCCTCTGGCTGCAGTTCGCTGCCACCACGCAATCGAGCAGCTGGGCTAGTTGAAGGAATAACGCCTTGGTTGGTCAAAACGCCATTGACGATCTGGGTGGAAATGTTTGAAGCATTCGACTGACCAGGTGTTGGCGCTTTGAAACCACTGCTGATTGTCGCGCGAAACCCTGCGCCCTCAGCTAGGGAGTAATTTGCACCAAATTTATAGTTGGTTGTTGTACCAAAGTCGTCGAAGTCCTCATATCTAATTGCGCCGCCCAGTAACAGATCTTCTGTGGGTAGGTACTCAACATCTACGTAAAGCGCGTAGTTGGCGCGATCAAAAGTGCCTGAAATTTGTGGCGAAAAGCCGGGGAAGCCATTACTCGATGTGCTGAAACCTTGACTGCCTAAGCCGCCATCAATATAAGATTCTCTCTGCCCCGCGCCAATAGTGAATTCTTCTTTTCTATATTCAGCGCCAAAGCTCACCAGTAATTCTGTAGAAAATTCGTAGGAGAAATCTGCATTGAAGTTGAGGTCTTCTTGCTCGTAAGATCCCGGATCAAAATCACGAGGTGTATCTGCACCGAGACTGGCATTAATTGTGTTGTTGATAACAAAATCTGCAAGACTGTTGCCCCAGTACCCGCTCACGCTCCAGTTGAGTCCGCTCGCTAACTCGCCGCGCAGACCAATCAAAAAGGATGCGTCGGTAATTTCGCCGCCGAAGTTTGGTGTGAATCCACCAGTAATCGTTTCTTGAAAACTAAAGCAGTTCGCATCTGCAGTGACCTGTGCAAATGTCACAGGGTCAGGTGTGAGACCGTTGAAAGCGACAGTAGGGCAAGCCATGCCGTCGCCTGCCGCTAATGCTGGAAAAGCTGAATTATCTTGTCCTACAGGACCTGGCGTAAGGTCGCCGACCAGTAATGTGTTGCCGCCATCCGAGCTATACACTCCGCCGCGATTTGTGGGGTTGCGGTAGTAAAATCCGCCTAGAACATCTTTTTTGTTGTAGTTGGCCGTACCAAATACTTCAATGTTTGCTGAAATGTCTTCGCCAAAGATATTCTCAGTTAGATCCTTGCCAAAATTAACCCAAATTTTGTAGTCGTCTGTTACTTCCGGCGTGCCCCAAACTTGGGCAGGATCGCCTACACCTTGGTAACCAGCCGCTATCAGCGCAGCCGCATCCGCGCGTTGTACTGCACGATCTGTAGCCTCGGTGTCAGCCCACTCAGCGGTAATATTTACAAAACCATTTTCGCCCCAAGGTAGACCCTTATTCACGGCAAAACTGTATTGGTCGCCGTCACCCTCTTGATAACCACCGTACTTGGCTTCAAAAGAACCGCCTTCGCTGTCGTTCTTGAGATTAAAGTTAAGTACGCCAGCGATAGCGTCTGAACCGTACTGAGCGGCGGCACCATCGCGTAGTACTTCAACAGTACGTAGCGCAAGCGAAGGGATGGCAGAAATGTCAGGGCCTTGAGAGCCGGTAGATACCCCATTACCTAGCCAGGAAATAACACCAGCTCTATGGCGGCGCTGTCCGTTGACCAGTACAAGTGTGTGGTCCGGTGCTAAGCCTCTTAGATTGGCGGATCGCACGAGTGTGGCTGCGTCACTGATAGGCTGATCATTCACATTGAAAGAAGGCACGATATTACGCAGCAAGTCGCTGGTATCGATGCCGCCTTGGTTAGTAAAGTCGTCGCCGGAAATAACGTCAACCGGCGCTAGTGATTGGGCGACTGACCTAGGCTTACCTCTTGTGCCGATTGTGACTACTTCCTCGATGATTTCAGGGTTTGCTTGTTCTAAAGCAAATGCTGGTTGTGCTGATAACCCAAGTAAAGACACAGCTGTGAGGGAAATGCCCACAAGCCCTGTTCTCCATAGGTTTACGGTGAATAATTTTGACATTTAAGTCGCTCTCCATGCGCTGATTAGCGCCAAGTTAAGTTGTTATCGATTGCGGTTAAAAAGAGCATGAAACTTCGGAAAAGTTTTATGCTTTAGTCCGCGAGCGAAAACTAAACTTTTTTGTGCAAATGCTCAGATCCGGCAGACTAACGGCCTACAAAATGGAGTAAATGGTGAGATTTAAGGTGGCTGTGTCGCCTTAGGTCTGCGTGACGCGCTTGCTGTGGCAGTGGTAAGGGCAAAAGATACGTTCGGATAGGGCGGTGTACTTGGCGTAATAGTAGCTCTTGAGAAAAGACTAAAGGGTCTCGTTGAGGGCAGTGGGCGGCGGTGTTTGGGCGTGTATCGAGAAAATAATCGGCAGGTAGTAGGAGGCAATAGAGAAGGAGAAGGAGAGAAGAGGTCGAGGTGAAGAATTATCGAGCCCTGAAACCAGGGCCCGACAAAACGTTAGCTCAGTTTACTTAAAGTTGTAAGTAAAACGTCCATAGTAGAACGCACCGTTAAAGCCAAACGGTGAGAACTGGCTGTAAGGTAAGCCCAACGCGCCCGGAGGTGTGCCACCACACTTAGCAGTTGAACAACCTTGTTCATCGGAAACATTGCGACCACCGACTGTGATGGTCATGTCTTCGTTGACGCTGTAGGCAGCTTCTAGGTCGAGGAGCACTGCGTCATCAAAGAATCCGCCTGCTTCATTGTCGTAGTACTCGCCGTAGTAATTAATGCGAGCAAGGAAACGCCACTGATCAACATTGTGATTTGCGGTTACGTTCCATCGTGTACCTGGCGTGCCGTCCTGTACTAGGCGTACTCGATCAGCGCCGAACAACGCTGGGTCTCTGTCGCTCACTTCAGTAGTGGTCATGTTGAGCGCGAAGTTCCATGTGGTAACGCCATTCAGCCATTCGGTTTCTGTAGTCGCAACTAGGTCGAGTCCCGATGTATCGGTTTCGAACTGGTTGGTGAAGAAACGGAATTGTGAAATATCAGAAGCGTCAATGCCTTGGCCAGCCAACGTCACAAGATCTGCCGCTGACAGGGTGAAGTCATTTGACAGGCTTAGACGATCTTCAACGTTTACGTCGAAGTAGTCCATGGTGATGTCGAACGCACCGATAGTCATGTAAGTACCAATGCTGAAGTGGAAAGACTCTTCTGCATCAAGTGGCGTGCTGCCACGTAATACTGCTGCAGGGCTGCTTGCAGGTATAACACCTTGGTTAGTCAGAACACCGCCAATGATTTGTGTAGAGATGTTAGATGCATTGGACTGACCAGGTGTTGGCGCTTTGAAGCCAGTGCTGATCGTCGCCCGGTAGCCAACTTCTTCACTCATGGCCCAGTTTACGCCTAACTTGTAGTTCGTTGTGGTACCAAAGTCGTCAAAATCTTCGAAGCGTAATGCTGCGCCAATAAGCAATTGCTCGGTGGCATAGAATTCCGCATCGATGTAAGCCGCGTAGTTTTCACGTTCCCAGCTGCCAGCAATCTTTGGAGAAAATCCAGGGAAGCCATTGGTTGAAGTACTGAAGCCTTGTGTGCCTAGTCCACCATCAATGTAGGATTCGCGTTGGCCTGCGCCAATTGTGAATTCTTCTGTACGTAGTTCAGCACCAAAGCTTACTTGAAGTGCGTCTGATACAGGGTAAGAGAAATCTGCATTTAGGCTGTGGTCACCCTGCTCGTAATAGCCAGGCTTGAAGTCGCGAGGTGTAATTGGACCTAAACTAGCGTTGACCGTATTGTTAATTACGAAATCTGCTCTGTTGATGCCCCAGTAAGAGCTGATGCTCCACTCTAGACCATTGTCTGCTTCGCCGCGCAAGCCAACTAACAAAGAAGAATCAGAAACTTCGCCACCAAAGTTAGGTGTGAAACCGCCGGTGATTAATTCTTGGAAACTGAAGCAGTTCGCATCTGCCGCAACAAGCGCCATTGACGCTGCGTCGGGCACTAGGTCGGTTAATGCAACGGTTGGGCAGCTAACGCCATCACCAGCAGACAATGCTGGAAAACCAGCATTAGTATCGCCTACTGCGCCAGGAGTTAAGTCACCAATAAGTAGGGTCGCTCCGCCGTCGCCACTATACACGCTGCCACGATTGGTAGGGTTGCGATAGTAGAAACCACCAAGTACGTCTTTGCTGTTGTAGTTGGCTTGGCCGAAAAATTCGATCTTGTCGTTCAAGTTAGCGCCAAAGTTAGCCCACAACTTGTAGTCGTCTGCTACTTCGGGAGAACCCCATACCTGTGCAGGATTGCCGACATTTTGGTATCCAGCAGCGATAAGGGCTGCCGCGTCAGTACGCTGTACCGCGCGATCGGTTGCTTCGGTATCAGCCCATTCAGCTGTTACGTTAAGGAAACCGTTGTCGCCAATAGCGAAACCTTTATTGACAGCTAGGATGTATTGGTCGCCGTCGCCTTCTTGGTAGCTACCGTATTTGGCTTCAAAGGAGCCGCCAGAGTTGTCGTTCTTTAAGTTGAAGTTAACTACGCCTGCGATAGCATCAGAGCCATATTGCGCTGCTGCACCATCACGAAGTACTTCAATACTTCTCAATGCGAGTGCTGGTATGGCTGAAATGTCAGGACCCTGAGATCCGTCAGAGAGGCCATTACCTAACCATGTAATAACCGCTGCACGGTGACGTCTTTGGCCATTAACCAAAACTAAGGTGTGGTCTGGCGCCAAACCACGAAGGTTTGCTGGGCGAACAAGTGTTGCCGCGTCGCTGATAGGCTGGTCGTTGACGTTGAAAGAAGGAACGACATTACGCAATAAGTTGCTGGTGTCGATGCCGCCTTGATTAACGAAGTCATCACCTGAAATGACATCTACAGGTGCGATTGATTGTGTTACTGAGCGCGGCTTACTGCGAGTGCCGATAGTAACTACTTCTTCGATTACGTCAGAATCAGCTTGTTCCATGGCATACGCCGAAGTGCTGATTGACGAAAATAGACTGATTAAAGCGAAATTAAGAATGACAGCTAAGGTCAGTCCTTTCCCCTTATAGTTTTCCACAATAGACAATTGTTTTCTCCATATGCGACGGAGTCGTCGCGCTTATTTTTGGCAGATCATTTACGCAAGCACACCAAAAGCGAGCGTACAGAGCGTAATTTGCCGGATTATGCCCAAATTTGTATCAATTTGGTACACAAAAAGTGGTAGAAAATGACAAAAAAGCGAAAAAACACGAAAAATAATGAAGAAAAAGCGCAAAACTTTGGGTGGCGAGCAGATTTTACTTAATTGGCCGAAGAGTTGTTGCGTCTGGGACTCTTCCGTTGCTGAACGCTTTTGGCTAACTATTTAAAAATGCTCGTGGTGCACCGTTGGTCAGGCATTTTTATCCGAATGGCTGAAAAGCATACTAATAAAACTGGGTAGAGCGAAAATCTCGCCTTAATTCCCGTTGAAAAGTTTTAGTAGTAGTTGTCACGGTATTTTGTTCATCAAGCTTAGGCTGATTGAAAACCTAGGGGTAAGGCTAAGTTAGAAGTAAGTTAGAAGTAAGTTAGAAGTAAGTTAGAAGTGCCCCCCATCTGCGCAACGTTAATAACCATTTTTGGTCCAGATTTTAATTGAGAGAGATTGTAATGAGTAAATTAGATACTGCCGCCGCGTCCGTAGCCAGTCGTTTTAAAGAAACAAAGAGTGCTGCCAAAGGCATTTTTTGCAGCCTTGTACTTTTGATGGCATGCATAAGCCAACCAGCATTTGGTGCCGCAGCACCTTGAGCTGAAGGTGCTGGAGGTGCAGGAGCGGGAGGCGCAGCCGCTGGTGCAGGGGCTGCCGCTGCTGGAGGAATTGCCATTGGCACCGCAGTTGCTATTGGTGTTGTAGGCGCGGTTTTGGTTGGCGTAGCTGTTGATAACGCGAATGACTCCTCTACTCCCGCAGAGACTCCAGCGACTAGAGCTACCACCGCAACAACGAGTACTACTTCTACTACAAGCACTACTGCGACTTCAGGTACATAGTAGTGCTAAAGGAAAGTTCGAGTTAGATACTTTCCTAAAATACCTTTATAAATGCCTGCTGTAGCAGGCATTTTTTTTGCCCATTTCTTTGATTCTCAAATTTGAAGGTTCTTTTTTCTCTGGATAATTAGTGCCCGTTCTTAGCTCGGTCGCTCCCAGCTACTTGCAGTGGCAGATGGATAGTTCGCTCGCCATCGCTAGTAAGATGATTGGCGATTACATAAAGTTGCTGTGTAAACGCGCACTTTTTGGTAATACCGGTAAAGGTAAAATGAAGTCTTCAACAAAGTGAGGGTTAACATGATTAGCGAAGAACAAATTCAACACTATAGAGACCATGGCTTTGTGGTTTTAGAAAACTTTTTGTCACCCACGGAGTTGTCGGGCGCGCGTCAAGAGATCGAAGCTTTTATTCCAGGTTGGCTTGACTATGCGGCGGATCCGAGTGGCCCCAAACCTGCTAAATGGGACGAGGCTGCGCGATCGAGAAGAAACGTGAGGTTTCCGTTCAAAGGCTCGCAACTCAATGCCATCACTCTGCACCCTGAACTGCGGCGTTTTGCCTCACTAATGGCTGGAGGTGGAGAGATTTTCTGCGAACAGTCGGATTTGACGTATAAATGTAAGGGTCATTACGGTGACGTAGATCAAGATATGCATTTGGATTATGTCAACCATACGCTCACTTATCCGCCCGAAGATCCCACTTATTGGCAGACCGCTTTCCTCATTTACTATACTGATGTGGCCGCTCATGAAGCGCCCACCGCGGTTTGCTCATGGCAACATTATAAAGATGAAGTGCTTTGGCCAGCGGTTTACAAGAAAGAGGATCGTCCAAGTTTATATGACAATGAAGTCAAAACGACAATGCCTGCCGGGTCAGTGTTGGCGTACAGCATGCGCACATTTCACCGCGGCACCGCATTTTTAGATGAAGGGGCTCGCGTTGGTCATTTTATTTCTTACGCGCCAGCTAAGCCGCGTTGGATGGGGATTATTGGATGGCCAGAGCAGGGCATCTATTCTAGCTTTTCCGCTTGGATAGAACAGGCGGCGCCCGAAGAGCGCGAGCTTATTGGCTTTCCATCACCAAGCGACCCTTATTGGACGCAAGAAACGGTTGCAGGTGTAGCTGCCCGCTACCCAAATATGGATATGACTCCTTACAAGAAGTAGGCTAGTGCGAGCGTTGGGTGTCCCTGTTTCTAACTCAGGGTGTTGTTGTTGCTCGGACGCAAGAGCCAAGAAAATTTGCTGAGGAGAGAAGCGAAGGTGGAAGATTTAACTCAGGCGCAGAGTCGTCCCAACGTGGTGGTACTTTTTCCGGACCAGCTGCGAGCCCAATCGTTGCCACTTTACAGTCAAAAATATGGTGCGCAACAAATCAGCACGCCAAATATTGATCGCCTTGCTAGCCAAGGTGCGACCTTAGATAACGCAATATCCAATTGTCCAGTATGCACGCCGGCGAGGGCAATGCTGGTCACCGGCCGTTACCCACAAACCACTGGCCACCTGATTAACACCACCCGCACTCGGCACTCAGAGATATCCATCGCTGACGCTTTTGCGAATGCAGGCTATAAAACGGCGTGGATTGGTAAGTGGCATTTACATACCGGTTTGTGGCCAGCCTTGGATCGTATGCCGCAGCACCCTGACTGGGTACCCGAGGGCCGTGATCGTCTTGGCTTTGAGTATTGGCGCGCCTATAACCAACATATGGTCTATTTCAGTGGATTTGTGCACAAAGACGATTGGAATTACGAACGCTGGGAAGGTTATGAAACGGATGGCCTATTCAATTACGCGCAAGAATTTATGGGCAATAGCGGCGATGATCCGTTTTTGATGTTTCTTTCGCCTCATCAGCCGCATTACACGCCTTTCGAATTTGCGCCGCAAAAATTCTACGATGCGCTACCAAAAAATTTAGTTCTGCCCTCCAATGTACCCGCTGAACAAACTGACAATGCGCTGGAAATGATGCGCCATTATTTGGCAATGATTTTGGCAATCGATGAAATGCTTGGCAATTTACTAGATGACTTGGAGCGGCGTGGTTTGGCGGACAATACAATTGTAGTGTTGGCTTCGGATCACGGTACACAAGGTGGTTCTCAAGGTGTCAATCCGTGGTCTAAGAAGAACCCTTACGATGCATCGATACATGTGCCGGGAATAATCCGCTTTCCCGGAAAAATTTCTCCCGGTAGTCGTATAGATACCGTTACTAGTATGGTTGATTGGTTTCCAAGTATTTGTGGCTTAGCGGGTGTTTCGGTGCCGCGCTCAATTGAGGGTCAAGACTTGTCCGCGCATTGGCGGGGCGATGCGTCTAAGATTGCAGCGCAGACCGAACCAGAAAGCGCCTTTATTATGAATTTTTCCAAATACTTTGACTGGTTTAAAAATGGCGCGGAATGGCGGGGCGTGCGCACTAAGACTCATACTTATGCGTTATGGCTAGATGGTCGGGAAGAGTTATATGATCTTCAGGCTGATCCTTTGCAGATGAACAATTTGAGTGCTGATGCCTCCTCGCAAGATTTACTTGGGCAAATGCGAATACAATTAGTAGATCACCAGCATCGTCGTCAAGATCAATTGCAGCCTTGTGAAGAGGCAAAGAGTTGGCTGGATGATCAGCGCAGAGTGGTTAAAAATGCTTTTGGTGAGTTAAGTCACCCTGAATCTGTACCGGATTGGTCTCTGCTTAATGGTTAGCTTATATCCGAATGTCTGCAAGCGACAGACCGATATTTTGATAGGAAGAGTTGCATGAATAAAACAACCAGCGAATACCCTTACCCTGTGGATCTCTCGGTGGTGGAAGAATTTCAGCACAAAGGATTTGTGGTCACGGACAATGTTTTTACACCGGCAACGCTGGCGCATTATGCGAGCGCGGTCGATGCTGAGGTTGCCCTGCGAACGGCTGATGATGCGCGTGAGGTTGGAGAGAAAACTACTTATGAACAATCTTTCGTGCAATGTATGCGCCTTTGGGAAACCAATGAAATTGTTAGAAATTTGTCGTGTGATCCGGGTTTGGCCGGTATCGGCGCCCAATTGCTCGGCGTTGATGGTTTGCATTTATGGCAGGATCAAGCGCTCTATAAAGAATCAGGTGGGCGCGAAACTGACGCCCATCAAGATCAAACTTTCTGGCCCATAGGTGATGCTGATTTGATCAGCGCTTGGATTCCATTTGATGCAGTGACATTTGAGAATGGTGCCATGGCCTACGTTCCCGGATCGCACAAAGCCGGGGGATTAAAGCCCGTAGATATAACGCACAGTACCGAGCCTTACGATATTCTTGCAGACCCTGCGCTGAAGGGTGCGGCACCCGAATGGGTTTCTGTAAATCCGGGTAATGTAGTCTGGCATCATGGATTTACTGTCCATCAAGCTGCTGCCAACACTAGTCTCAACCTTCGGCGTGTTTTTACTGTGGTATTCGTTGCGGCGGGCAGTCGGCGTACTAAGCCATGGCCTGCATTTCCATTAGACCGAGCCAGAGTGCCTGTTGGTGGTTTGATCGAAGGCGATGGGCTGCCAATGGTTTGGCCTGCTCCTCAACAGCAACCTTCCGCGCCGGAGTTAATTGGGGTGCCGGTAGGGCCGCAATTTGAGTTAGATGCTTAGATAAAATTTGCCCTGCGCAACTAACTAGAATTTTTTGCCGCTTATATTGCCAACTCGGCACTCACAGATAAGTAGTATTTGCTGCTCTGCGAGAGTGCTGGGCTATAAACGCTACTTTCTCACTTCCTTACTTCCTTGTTTTTCTCTTTGTAAGAAAACCCTTTAAATGTATTTGCCCCTAACTGATTGAAGAAGCGGCTTTGGTCAAAGCTGACATTGATATCTACTTGGGTGTCAGCTGTTACCGGAAGATTTTCTGTTAGGTTTAAGGTTGGGTACGCACCGCAAGCCTCTCCTGCATCACAAATGAATCCGTCATTGTCCATATCCGAACCGATAAACAATTGATATTCCCCGGTGGGCACAGAATTGAAAGTAAGGGAATAGGTCCCATCGGAAGGCGTCACTAAGTTCTCTTGAAAAATGGTGTCGCCGGTGTCGGGATCTCCAAGTAGGGCAAAAAGAGTGCCGGAACTCGCGGAAAAAATGGTCGAACTTATGCGTATGTTGACCGCGACTAAATTCTGTCCAAGACTTGATTGAATGGTGATGTTGGTAGTGTGATCGCCGGGCGCGAGCAGGCTTCTATCGGCAGTGGCAGTATAGGAACCCAAGTTGTTTGTATTGCTTGAGTTATTGGTAACAGACAGCCAGTTGACGCTTTCGGTGACGCTTGTCACGTTTAAGGTGCCACCGCCGGAGTTGGCAAGGTTAAAATTCTGTTGTGATTGTGTCAGGCCAAAGTCGATAGTAGCGGGTGATATTTGCAGTTGGGTAGGCAGTGGTGCCAAGGTGCCAGACGCCAGTTCTTGCGCGGTGTTTACGGCTTTCATCGCGTTGATCAAGCCATAGCCAAAGTCACTGTCTCGTCCTTCCACGCCTAGGTCGTCACTAATTCTACCCTCAATGAGTACTCTATCGAATTCCGCTGGGGTCATGTTCGGTGCCACAGATTTCATGAGCGCAGCAACCCCTGCCACGTGGGGCGAAGACATTGAGGTGCCCTGATAGTAGCGATACCCGTAGGTGGTAGAGCTTTCTCTATCGTTGCCGATGGTGCTTAGCACGCCGTCTGGTGTGCCGTTTCCATCCGCATCTTCATCTAGATCTCCGCCGGGTGCGGTAACATCTATACTCTGGCCAAAATTAGAATAACTGGTGCGTACATTTGATTGATTCACCGCTGCAACTGATACAACGCCGTCGTATGAAGCTGGGTACTCTTGGTTAGCGCTGCCGCTGTTGCCAGCCGCTGCGACAATAATAACGCCAGCATCACGGGCCGCTGTAATAGCGCTTGCCTCACTGGATGAAAATCCGCCGCCGCCCAAACTCATGTTAATGACGTCAGCACGTTGCGTTGGCACTTGACCACTAGCGTTTTCAAGTCCAGCTGCGTAAAGAATGGCCTGTATTAAGTCGAAACTAGTGCCGCCCTCTAGGCCTAAAACTCTCATTGGCATAATTCTGCTTTGCCAAGCAACGCCAGCGACGCCAGCGTTGTTGTTAGTAGCGGCTGCTACCGTGCCGGCTACGTGAGTGCCATGGAATGAGCTACTCCCATCACCTAGCCCTCGGTCGCCGGGGTCCTCTGGGTTGCTGTCAACGCCGTCGCCATCTCCAGCGTTGCTGGCATTGCTTATCATGTCATACCCCTGAACTAACTTGCCTTGGAAATCAGGGTGGTCTGCTAGGATGCCGCTATCAATTACTGCAACAATTACATTGGGGTTGCCGGTAGTGATATCCCATGCTTCAGGTAAACGGATATGTGGGTAGTGCCATTGTTCGTTATAAAGCGTGTCATTGGGTACAGCGCGGCGATGGCGCATAAAGTTGGGTTGAGCGTCGCTAATATCCGCTCTTTGCCTTAACGCTTTTATCGCCCAAATGGTTTCTTGCTTATCTTTTTGACTGTCGACGTTGCTTGTTAGGGTTCGTTGTGAACTTAGTTGTTGATTGATTGAGCTTATCATTGCATTGCGTTGCCCAGCACTGCCAAAGCTCATCAGCTGTGGTTTGTCTGCGGCTACATTGGCCATGATCAAGCCCTGAGATTTTAGACTGTTCAAATTGGCCTGCATCTGGGCTATAGGTTTGTTGCCGTCCAACTGAAATACTGCCTGGTTCGGAATAAAGTCATCGAAGCTCGATAGCCTGCCGTTTTGATCGCTAGAAGAAACGCTTAGTCCCGCTCTTTGGCCAACGTTTAAAACATAGTTAGAAGCGCCAGAAAATGCAAAAACGCGTATGAAATAGTTGCCCGAGGTCGTAACGTCAATGACCTCTGTATTACCCACACCCAAAGAGTCGTCAACCAATACGCGCGTGCTGTCATACAACTCAATGTCCAAGTCAGCGCTGTCTTCACCGATAGTCAGAATAATCTGATCATTGTTCGCAAGCTCAAGGAAAAAGAAATCCTCATCTCCGGAAATATCTAAGTGTCCGCTTTCGCCAGAGTTGGGTAGATTTACATAGCCGCCTAACATGCCGGGTGAAAATATTTGTTGGGCCTCCGTGAAGGAGTCGTTGTTTACTATTGTGGTTGTTGTGTCGTTCACGTCAGAGTCGATTTGGGTTCCGGGGGAAATGCGTACTGAGCCATTTACGTTAAAGGGCCCTAAGCTGCCTGTTTTTGTGAGCGCCAAAAAAAATGCGGGAGAACTATTGCCTGCAGCGTCGGTGAGCACCAATGACGCGCTGACTCGCCCGTTAGCAAAGGTCGAAAGATCTAATTGGATTGATGTGGATGAAGCGTTGACGATTCTTCCAGTTCTTACTATTTCGTTGGGGCTTGGTGCGGAATCCTCCACGACTATTCTATAGGTAGTACCTAATTCCGCATTTTCGATGCTCAGTGAAAAGCTTGCTTCATTGCTGGCACTTATAACCGCGGTGGCAGTCGCGAGGGCGTGGTTCATCGGTGCCACGGTATCTATGATATAAGTTTGCCTAATTACTTGGCTTCTTAGGCCTGTGCTGCCAATAGCGATAAAGCTTAATACAGTATCAGTTGAAATATTGATTGGCGCGGTATACCTGTTAGAGGTGTTGTCTGGCGTGCTTGAATCTGTGGTGAAAAATATGTTTGCGCCAGCAGTTGCTGTGAGTGTGACGGATTGGGTTGTGTTAAAGGCCCCTCCTGAAACGCTTGCGGCTACTGTAGGAGCCACAGCGGGAGTGGCTGCTGGAGGTGGCGTGCTGGGCGTATTTGAACCGCCACCGCCACAGCCGGAGAAGAGGAGAATAACAACAGCAAACTCTGCTAGTTTTAGGAATCTCATAGCCGGTACCTCTGTCACATTGCCCTCAAGGCGAATCTCGCTGTTAAACCCATCAAGATAGATTTTTCTCTAGCAGTGTTACGATTTTAGATGGTTCTAGAAAGCAGCATTATGACCAGAAATGTCAAGGGAATCCCGGCAGGCGGATTTAGTTTTAGATTAGACGTGTGCTTGGGTGGGGGAATCGTTCTACCAATGGGATGACTTTGGGCACGTAAACCTCCACAAACTGTTTTGCAGTTTTGTGTCGATCAAGGTCTTCTTGAGTAGCCCACCATTCGACAAGAATGAAAGTTTGGGCGTCTGTCTCAGATTGGTAGACTTCGAACCGTTCGCACCCTTCCTCGGTGAGAGACACTTTGGCTTGGATGGTGAGCAAGCTGCTGATTTCTTCTATGTCTTCCGAGCGTTTCGCCCGCAAGATAACGTTGTTATGAATCATTCGGTGTCCTTGTCTGCATGTCTTTTGCTGGTGTTGGTTGAGCGCTACCTTTTATGCGTATTTTTATCTCCTGAGAGGCGTCCGCCAGCATTGCAGGTCAGTTTGCCACAGAAAACGCGCCCTAGTCTTAATGATTTAAGCTGCGGAAAACCCATAGAATGGCAGTCACAAGCTGCGCGTGTTTGCGTCGAAATTTGCAGAAAACAGTGAGCGGTAAGGTGAGGAATAAGGTGAAAGGCACGATGAAAGGCACAAAAACACTTTTAGCGACATTGGGTCCTGCCCCAGTGGTTGATGACAACTTGTCCACAACCAATATTCGTTTATGGGCTGGTGCTGCGCCCGAGAGTTTGGGTGGCGAGATCATAGACCAGCCCATGCTAAGTGTGCATTTAGCCGAATCAGGCAATGGTTGCGGCGTTATCGTTTGTCCTGGCGGCGGTTATCGTAGCTTGGCCTCAGATCATGAAGGCTTGCAGGTAGCGTGTTGGTTGAACGCGCAAGGCATTCATGCATTTGTGCTGCGTTATCGATTGGGACCAAAATATCACTCTAGTGTTTCTCTCTTGGATGGCTTGCGCGCAATGCGCCTCGTTCGTTTCCATGCTCACAAGTTGCAATTAGACCCCACTAGGTTAGGGATGCTTGGATTTTCTGCGGGTGGCCATTTAGCGTTAGCAGTCGCTACCCACGATTCATCAGTTGCTAAGAGGGGTGCTGCTGCGGATCCAATCGATGAGGTAAGTAGCCGACCAGATTTTGTTGTACCAGTTTATGCGGTGACCAACGGCGCGGTGAGAGGGCGTAAGGCGGACGAATATGCGCCGACAGATACGGCGGTGACCGCCACCACACCCCCGGCCTTTATTATGCATACCCATCAGGACAGCGTTGTACCTGCTAGTCAATCAACGTTGATCTACAACGCATTGCTTAAGGCAGGCGTGCCGGCGGAACTGCATATATTTAATCAGGGCGATCATGGTCTTGGTCTAGCTACTGACGATCCGGATGTGGGGCATTGGCCCAAGTTATTGCAAGCATGGTTGCGTAGGCATAGCTTTTTGACGGATAAAAAAAGACTGGCGGTGAATGGGCAGTTGCTGGTTGAAGGCGCGCCACTAGGCATAGCAGCGGTGACTTTTACGCCCAAAAGCGAAAATTACCCTCATGCCCATACTCGGCTCAACAATGTAGGGGGAGGTACTTTTGTAATACCTGAAAGCCATGGCCCCGTTGCCGGGCAGTATGTGGTTAAAGTGCATCTGCTGTCTAACCAATATCCTCCAGCGACTACGGGCCAATACACCTTGGCTCAACCTCAGGTTTATCAGGGTACTGTTGACCTGGAGGGTGGCGCGGAGAAGAAAATGATTTTGAGCATCGAGTCTAATCAGTTGTCAGTAAGGTGGGAGAGCGCAGCGGGGGACATTCCGCATCGAAGCTAAACCCTAACCTAGGTGCGTGGCGCTGCTTTACAATACAGACCCTGCATTATACGGGTCTGTTCTTGCAAGTAGCCACGTTGGTCAGAGTAGGCCATTAGCTTAAATTCACAGCTACTCTGAGTTGTTGGTTTTAGCTCAGTTCTAACCCCTGCATATCGCCTTGCGCTCGCCATGCTTCAAGAATTTTGAAAAACTTCACTGGCCCTGCGCCGTGCATGTTCGAGAAAAAGCCAGCGGTATTGCCTCGCTGGCCTTCGCTGTTGTAATACCCGGGCGTGCATTCAGCATAGAATCGAGACCCAGTGCTGGCGGTTTTGCGGATCTCCGCAACGTATTCATCTTCCGCTATGGCTGAGGCCTCAATCGTTCTCGTGCCTTGTTTTTGCGCCTTACCTATTATGTGTGCCACGTGCTTTGCTTGTTCATTCAATGCATGGGGTACATTCACTGTGATGGCTGTTTGGGTAAATCCCAAAAAGAAGCAATTTGGAAAGCCGTGGCTAGTTAAGCCTTGGAAGGTGCGTAGCCCCTCTGACCAATGTTCGCTTAAACTTTGCCCGCCGCGACCCACAATGTCATAACCCGCTCTGCGGGTATAAGAGGTGCCCACCTCAAAACCGGTGGCGAAAATTAGGCAATCAAGCTCAAATTCTTCGCCATTGGCTATGACACCTTTGCTGGTGATTTCGTCTACACCTTTGCCTTGAGTGTCTACTAATGTGACATTGTCACGGTTATAGGTGTCTAAATACTCGTCATGAAAACATGGACGCTTGCAGAACTGTCGGTACCAAGGTTTGAGTTTTTCAGCGATGCTGGAATCATCGACAATTTCTTCTGCACGCTGGCGAATGAAGTTCATCTTTTTGTAGTCAGACAATTCCATTAATTCTGCGCGTTCGCCCTTGGTCAACTTGCGCCCCAGTTTGCGACTGGCGATTTTCGCAGCGATGCCGGTAAGGTTGCGCATGATGTCGGTCCAACCGTCTGCAACCAAATCTACGTCCTGGTCACCACCGCTGACTAACGTATTAAAGTTATCCATGCGTTCTTTTTGCCAGCCCGCTTGTAGCGTGGCGGCCCAATTGGGGTCTGTTTCGCCATTGTTGCGTACATCAATAGAAGAGGGTGTGCGTTGGAAAACATAAAGCTCTTTAGCCCACTCGCCCAGGTGGGGTATGCACTGCACGCCGGTGGCGCCGGTGCCAATAATGCCTACCCGCTTATCTTTCAGGTTGGTTAAGTTGCCGTAAGAGTCGCCGCCAGTGTAGTTGTAGTCCCAGCGGCTAGTATGAAACGTGTGGCCCTTGTAGTCGTTTATGCCCTTTATACCCGGAAGTTTAGGTCGGCTCAGCGGACCGTTGGCCATAGCCACATAGCGTGCGCGCATTTTGTCGCCACGGTCAGTTTCAATAATCCACTTTTGGCTGGACTGCTCCCAGGTCATGTTCGTGATGCTGGTTTGTAGGCAGGCATTTTCGTAAAGGCCATAATGCCGGGCAATGTTTTTGCTGTGCTCTAGAATTTCTGGCGCAAAGGAATATTTGTTCTTTGGCATATAGTTAAGTTCCTCTAACAGAGGAAGGTAGCAGTAGGATTCAACGTCGCACATTGCGCCGGGATACCTGTTCCAATACCAAGTGCCGCCGAAGTCGCCTGCTTTTTCAATCATGCGCACATCATCAAAACCGGCTTCTTTCATTCTCGCCGCCATCAGCAAACCGCCGAAACCTCCGCCGATAATAGCCACTTCCACTTCATCAAATAGTGGGTCGCGAGTAAAGCCAGGATCAACATAGGGATCATCAACATAACGAGAAAATTCAGCGGTGACCTCAACGTATTGTTGATTGCCGTCATCGCGAACGCGTTTGTCTCGCTCGCTCAGGTATTTTTCTTTCAGTGCTGCTGGATCGAAATCTAAGTCGCCGAGCAACTCGGCCATATTTGCTGCTTGCATATTGGAACCCTCTAATTTTCCCCATTCCGTGTACTTGTTATACAAAGGTTTGATAAGAATTAAAAGCGAGCACTTTGTGCATTTTTAGCTGAAGTTTTCATATGGCTGGTTTTGCCGAGTACTTTTGCATAGGCTAAATCTGCGCGCTTGAGTTTCGCAGGGAATAAACGGCGCGGATAAATCTAAGGAATTAAAATGACAAATGAACTTAATGCCCAGTGGCGTTTAGCGGCTACGCCTAAGGGCGGTTTGCCAGTAGCAGAAGACTTTTTATGGGTAACGCAAGATCTTCCCGAGCCTGCGCAAAACCAAATGCTCACTCAGACCGTTTATTTGTCATTGGATCCGTATCAATGGGGTCGTAGACGTTCAGGGGTGGAGTTGCCGGGGGAGGTTTGTCATGGCAGAACGGTGTCTCGAGTGGTGAGCAGTCGTATTGCCGGATTTGCAGAGGGCGACTATGTATTTAACACCAATGGCTGGCAGCAATATGGTCTGAGTGGCGAGGGCGTTGGTATTTTTGGCTATATGCACCCACGCAAGCTCGACCCTACAGCTGCGCCTATATCCACCGCGATCGGTGTGTTGGGCATGCTGGGCCTTACTGCCTATTCCGGTCTAATGGTGCAATGTCAGCCTCAGGCTGGCGAGACTGTAGTGGTCTCCGCAGCCTCGGGCGGCGTGGGCCAAGTGGCTGTGCAATTGGCACGCCTGGCCGGTTGTCACGTGGTCGGCATTGCCGGTGCCCAGCACAAGGTAGCGTATTTAGAAGCCTTGGGCGTTGACAGCGTGGTATCTCACTTGGATCCCCAGTTCCCCGCAAAGCTAAAAGCAGCGTGTCCCGATGGCTGTGATGTGTACTTTGAGAACGTTGGCGGTAAGGTCTTTGAGGCGGTGTTGCCGCTATTGAACAAAAAAGCCCGAATTACGCTCTGTGGCGTGGTATCGCAATACGGTAATACAGATGGTCAAGACCCTCGTACGGTCTGGCAGGCAATAGGCCAGCCTTTTTTTGAGCGCCAGCAAGTCACAGTTCATGACTTGTTTGTTGGTAATTTTGTTGATCAATACCAAGAGGTGTTTTTGCAGGAAATGGCCGGCTATGTGCGCAGCGGCGAGGTTCAATATAAAGAGGATCTGCGCCAAGGACTGGAAAGCGCGCCGCAAGCTTTTTATGACATGTTAACTGGCGATAATTTCGGTAAAACCCTGCTTGCGGTGGGTGACGACCCAACCCGGTAAACAATGCGTTTTTTAATACGATGGGATAACTTAGTGATAATTAGGCGGCGAAGTAGCAGTTAGAAGTAGCAGTTAGAAGGTGCTGTTAGAAGGCGCCGTTTGAAGGCGCTGGTATAAGGTGCAGTTAAACATCGTTAAGCGGTGTCCTAATTGATGCGGTGAGAGAGAGGAAGAGTAACTACATAAACTAATCTGAAATGGATTAGAGCAGAGCGCGCACTTAGGCTGCTTTGCTGGTCGGTTTGTACCCTGGGGAGGGATCTGTGTCAGAAGTTGCGCCGAATAAAGAAGGCTTTTGGAAAAGCCGCTATGCCGTTATCACCCTGTGTTTTTTCGCGACCTTTGTTTGTTACATAGATCGCGTCAATATCTCCTCAGCAATTATCCCTATGGCGGAAGAGTTCGGATGGGATTTGCAAACCCAAGGTTACGTACTGTCCTCTTTCTATATTGGCGACCCACTTATGCAAATCAGTGGTGGCCACAGCGTGAATCATAGGGACATTGGTCTGCGGCATGCGGGTACGCTCATGGGTATAACTAATACCGCTGGTACCATTCTAGGCATTCTAGGCATTCTAGGCATTCTAGGCATTGTCGGTGTATCGGTTACGGGTTTAATTTTGCAGTATACCGGCTCTTGGGCTTTGGTGTGTCAGGTCACCGCGGGTGTGAGCTTGTTTGGCATGGCTTTCTATTTACTCTTTGCCAGTGGTGAGAAACAGTTCGACTAACTGTCTTTGAGCGAGCAATTTTTTAATTGGGCTGCGCTGAAGACAAGCGACGTAATTAGGTTATCAAAATGAGGGGAACCAATGAGCGAAAATAGTAATAAGCCGAAGTTAGGTGGTGCCTACGCACACTACGTCCTCTTTGTATTGTTGATTGTTTACGTATTCAATTTCATTGACCGCAACATACTTTCCATTTTGTCCCAAGAGATTCAGGCAGATCTCGGTGTTTCAGACGCAGACATGGGGTTTCTTTACGGCACTGTATTCGCCGTGTTTTATGCAGTATTCGGTATTCCACTAGCGCGCTTTGCCGATGTCTGGGTCCGGCGTAGCCTGATTTCAATTGGCCTACTGTTTTGGAGTGCCATGACCGCATTGTCTGGTTTTGCTCGATCGTTTCCAGTGCTCGCAGCCTTTCGCGTTGGCGTGGGTATTGGTGAAGCCAGTGCTAGCCCAGCCGCGTATTCCATGCTTTCTGATTACTATTCACCCAAATTACGCGCCACAGTATTAGCCATCTACTCTTCTGGTGTTTACATCGGTGGCGGTATCGGCCTCTTCTTGGGAGGCTTCATTATGGAAACTTGGAATACCAGTTATCCTGATCCCCTTGCCGCACCCTTGGGTTTGAAAGGCTGGCATGCAGCATTCCTGGCGGTCGGTATTCCCGGCATTCTTATGGCTATTTGGGTGCGCACGTTGCGTGAACCCACGCGCGGCGTATCAGAAGGGTTGGTGACCGAAAAGCACCCAGCGCCCTATAGCGTGTTAATGACAGAGCTGATGGCCATGGTGCCTATCTTTAACCTCATTGCGTTAAAGCGCGAGGGTGCATCACTAAAAGCTAATTTATTCGCAGCAATCAGCATTACCGTTGTCGCGCTGTTGTTGATGAAGTTAACAAACAATATTCCTCAATGGCTGGCCCTAGGTATTGGTATTTATGTGGTGTTTTCCTGGGTGCAATCACTCAAAGCCAGAGACCCAGTGACCTACCATATGATCTTTGAATCGAAAGCCATGATTTACACCATGCTGGCGTTCCCAACTATTTCGTTTGTTACCTATGGTATTGGCTATTGGACCGCGCCGTTGCTGATTCGTATGCACGATGTCTCGGCTACAGAAGTGGGTATGTACATCGGTTTAGGTAATGCCCTGGGTGGACTCATTGGTGTGACCATGGGGGGTGTTCTAGGGGATAAGTTTCGTCAGTGGCATCCGGCGGGTCGTCTGATTATTGGTTATATTGCGGTCTTCGGTACCGCGCCCTTAGTGCTCTGGATGGTGTATACCGAAAGCCTTTATATGGCCTTCTTCCTTAATTTTGCACATCACTTGTTCAGCGCCTGCTGGCCCGGTATTCCGCCCACTACAGCGGCAGATCTTGTATTACCGCGCATGCGTGCGGTAGCGGGCGCCTACTACATATTGATTAATACAATGTTGGGTCTGGCTATGGGGCCGTACATGATGGGTCAGCTGTCAGATACTTTTGCTGCCACCGGCATGGATGGCGCCGAATCTCTGCGCACAGCAATTGCCTGTACAATGTTGATATTCATTCTTACCTTTATTTTCTTAACCTTGGCGTGGAAACACCTGCCCAAAGATGAAGCCAGTCGTTTAGACCGTGCCAGAGCCTTAGGCGAAGAAGTAAAAGAAGTGGCCTAATCGCGGTTTTCGACCAGACGGATAAAATATGCTCAGCTTGCTAAAAGGTCTACGTGTAGTAGACCTGTCGACTATTGTTTTGGGTCCTTATGCGACCCAATTTTTGGGTGACTTCGGTGCCGATGTGATCAAAGTAGAAGCCCAAGGCGGTGACGTTTTTCGCGCCGTGAGGCCCGGGCGTACGGACGACCTTGGCGTGGGGTTCCTAAATTTTAATCGCAACAAACGCTCTATTGCAGTGGACCTTAAGCAACCAGAAGGCAAAGAGATTTTGCATAAGTTGGTCGCGCAAGCGGATGTCCTTGTGCACAACATGCGCGGCAAATCGGCCCAAGACCTAGGCGCAGATTACGCCACACTCAAGGCTATAAATCCCAAACTTGTTTATTGCGCCGCGCCCGGTTTTGCGAGCACCGGCCCAGATGCTCAATCGCCTGCTTATGATGACATTATTCAAGCCCGTTCAGGGTTGGCAGCACTCAACGCTGATGCTGACGGTGCACCTCAATTTGTCCGCACCATAGCCTGCGACAAAGTAGTCGGCCTACATTTAGCGTTAGCTGTTGTGTCGGGTGTGGTGCAGCAGCTCCGCACCGGGGAGGGCTGCAATATAGAAGTGCCTATGTTGGAGAGCATGACCGCTTTTGTTATGGCCGAGCATTTGGCAGGACATACTTTGCAACCGTCCGAAGGCGAATTGGGCTACGACCGACTGATGTCGAAGAACAGAAAGCCTTATAAGACTCAGAACGGCTATGTCGCGATAATGCCTTACAACACAAAACACTGGCAGCGCTTCTTTGGTTTAATTGGTCGCGAAGATTTGGTTGAGGCGGAGTGGGTAACAGACTCTGTCAAACGCTCCCAGCACATAGACGAGCTTTACAACTTGGTGGCAGATATAGCGCCGAGTCGCTCCTCTGAAGCGTGGTTGGCGGACTTAGCTGCGCTGGATATTCCTTGTTCGGCCATCAATGCTATGGCGGATTTGGCCGAAGATCCGCAACTAAAAGCGTCCAATTGGTTGCAAAGTCATAAGGATGATGTGCGCGGCGAATATCAATCGTTAAAGACGCCGTTTCTTGTGCATAGTGATTCGGCAATCCGTGAGGACCTGCCAGCGCCGCAACTCAGCGAGCAGGGTGCAGCCATCCTGGCCCAGTTGGGCTATACCCCAGAGCAAATCGATACGTTGGTTAAGGCCAAGGTCGTCACTGTAGCCTGATTTTAGGTTTCCATTTATTTGTCAGGAATTAGCCAGCTAAGGCGTCAATATGCCCGCATGTCCGCGGGCACTGCGTCTTCATTGCACAAGGTCTCAGCGCTTAAAGGTAACAGTATCCTCTAGCGCTGCACGTTCAGTGTGCGCTGAGTTAACCTTCATTGAAGTGTCTTCATAACCAAAGCTCAGACCAAACAATACCTTTACCTCTGGGCCAAGGCCAAAGGCCTCGCGCACCAGTTCTGGGTGATGTCCCATGGTGCCTTGGGCGCAGGAGGCCAAGCCGTTGGCGGTCATGGCTAACATCAGCGTTTGCGCATACATGCCTACATCCCAGGCGCTGCCCAGGCCGAAGGCTTCGTCCATGCATAAAAATGCAACATGAGGCGCATCGAACAATTCAAAGTTTCTAAAGGATGCGGCGCCACGCGCCTCTTTATCATCCCAAGATATATCCATGGCGCGGTAAAGTACCGCTGCACATTCGCGGCGACGATCTTTCCATACTTGGCCAATGGGTTTTTTGGGTTCTTTGTGATCTTGGTTAGGTTTTGTGCCTGCTTTAACCGCAGTCATCATTTGGTCGCGCAAGGTGTCGCGAAGCGCACCAGAGGCCACATAGGTTTGCCAAGGTTGAATGTTGGTCCCGGAAGGTGACCAGCGGGCTATATCGAATACTTTGTTGAGTACATCTTGGGGCACTTCTTTGTCCTGGAATCCGCGCACTGAACGGCGCGACATAACAGCTGTTTCAAAGGACATTTCTGACATTTTTTACCTACATATAACAAGTGAGTTGAAGAAAATTTATAAACTATTAATTGGTCTTTGCGTGGGCGGTGAGTGCTCAATCAATCTTTTAAGTAAAAACGTGTGCCGCAAATGTCCACACGCTCATCGCTGACATAACAATTACGTTTGTGTGCTTGCTGCAAAATCGCTTCGCGGTTGCTAACTTTAATGTCTAGGCCACCAAGCCCAGGGCCGCGCCCGTCAGTGACCGGCACAAAGCGCAACGTAACGTTATTAAAACCAATGCATGGGTGGCCACCTTGTTCGGCAATAGGACAATCGGTCACTGAGGCCCAATGCGCCGCCAATTCCAGTGGGTTGTCTCCTTGTAACTCAACGCCTAGGAAGTCTTCGGTGACATCTTGTTTGACCTTATCCTCCCAGCCATCGCCACCTACTGGATTCCAGTGGCCGTTGAAGTCCTCTTTAGAGTCGTACTCTAGTTCTAGGAACGCGGCACGCATGTCCGCCGGATGCAGTTGGCAGAGGTTCCAGCCTTCGCGTTGGGACTCGTGCGCAATACGCACACCGTTGTCTAAGGCGCGCTGACGTAACATTTGTTGGTTTTCAAATGTGTCTATTTGGGTGATGACCATATAACCCCCATCGCCACCACGACGTTCTAGGTAACGCCCGCCAGCAGTATTAGGCTGGGTAGGGGCTACCACTTCGAGAAAGTTTCGACCCACAGCCATTAGATTATTTTCTAGGCCAAATACCCCAACACCTGGGTCAACGTAACAACTGTTAATGCCAAGAATGGCCGTTAAGTCGTCTATCACAGGGGTTAAGTGCTCTGCCACTAAGCAGATTTGTCTTAGTTGAATGGTCATCTTTGCTCTCCCAGCTTGATGGATCTTTATTACTGCTCTTTTGCCACGACGCTTTATTGCTGCTTCATTTTAGTGCAGCCACGACTGAGGTTTTCCCCAGCCATGGCCGCGAAGTAGCCGCTAAATGCTTTTCCCCAAGCCTAACGGAAGCTGAAGTTTGGCGCGCGCTTAGGTAATTCTACGAAGTCGCCAGGGCGTTTTTCCATATTAGATTGCATGGCTTCCTGCATTTCTTGCGCTTGCAGCATTGAAGCGTTCCAAATGGCAATGTAGTCCAGCGTATCTGCGGTGGTGTGATCTTTGGAATAGTTGATCATGCGCTTGCAGCCATAAACTGCCAACGGTGCCTTTGTTGCAATCTCGTGTGCAATGGCGAAAACGCCTTCGAGCATTTCTTCCTGCGTATCGAATACTTGATTCACAAGGCCTGCTGATTTGGCCTCAGCCGCGCCCATGCGTCGCCCGGTGTAGGCCAGTTCTCTAACCAGGCCCTCTGGGATTTGCTGTACTAGGCGCGGGAATGTGCCCACATCTGCGGTCATACCGATGACTGTTTCAAATATAGTGAAGAACGCATCAGCGGTTGCATAGCGCATGTCGCACGCAGTTGCCATGTCAACGCCGCCGCCAACACACCCGCCTTGAATAGCCACCAGTATGGGCAGTCTGCAGGCTTCTAACGCGTTGAATGCGGCTTGGGTTTTACGCGCCGTGTCGTAGAAGGCTGCGCCATGGCGAATTTTGTTGCGGCGCGCTTCTTCAGGGTCTGAGCTGCCTTTGGATGCAAAGGCGTTTAAGTCCATGCCCGCGGAAAATACCGGTCCAGTGGATGAAATGACTATGACGCGTGCTTTAGCTTCAGCATCTATTTCTTCGATGACTTGTGGCAACTGGGCCCAAAATGAAGGGATCATACTGTTGCGCTTTTCAGGTCTGTTCAGCTGAATGTGTGCGACATTATTTTCAATTGTCAGGTCAAAGCATTCGTAAGTCATAGGGCTCTCCAATAGATATTCTTAGATTTTGTCTTTATTTGAGTATAGCGATACCGGGCTGAAAATGGACGGTTATCAGCACCTAATCCTAAATCACAACGGCGCTGCCTGTTAAATCATAGGCAGCTAGGTCATCGCCAGTAGTTGCAGCTCAGCTAAAGCACAAACCAGGTATGCATTAGCCGGCCAGGGGAAAAAGTAAACGCGCCAGCGATCAGTACGGCGCCCAGGTACACGCCCAGCATATTGAATTTATGGCGCTTTATATTGTGTGCTCTGGCAGCGAAATAGGCCGCAGGCACGCTGTAGATGACCAATAAGCTGAACAGGTGGATAAATCCAAAATGATTGAGAAGGGTGGGGCCGACTTCAGCGGTGATGAATAGTGTGATCATTGCCGTGATCATCATCAGTATCATATAAATTTTGCCGAGCAATCGATGGCCAGGCGTGCCTTTTTGGCGTAACAACAGATAAGCGCCGATGAAGGCAGCAGGCACGATGGTGGCGAGGTGGGCATAGATCAGCGTGAGATTGGACATTGTGTTTTTCTGTTGCTTAATTCGTTGTGCTGCGAGGCTCTAACTCAAGGATCCGTTTTACCACACGCTCCGGGCATCTGGCTATTTCGCGCTAGGTCTGTCATAGCACTGGCAATGCACTGTTCAATGGGCTGTTCAGTAGACTGTTCAATGGACTGTTCAACGGTCTGCGGCTCCCTTAGCTAAAGAACAAGTCATAGAGTACTGGACAAAATGAAAGGCCTAATGAAAGACTAGAGGCGTTGAGTGCAATGCCTTTATGAGCATTTGCCAGTGCCATTGCTGTATAAGCGCAAATAAAATGGTGCAGAAAATAACCAAATTTATCCAAAGCGAAAAAATCCTAGGAGAGGGAAATGTCGAATAAAGTGGAAACAGGTACAGATGATCTTTTAGCAGACCTAACGGACGGTGTGCTGACACTGACTATGAATCGGCCAGAAGCACGCAACGCTATGTCCGATGCCATGACGGGCGCATTGGCGCAGCAGTTAGCAGACGCTGAACTCAATAGCGCTGTGAAGGTCATTGTTTTGACCGGAGCTGGGAAAGGTTTTTGCGCAGGCGGCGACGTTAAAGGTATGGCTGCCAGTGGTGACGGTACCGTGGGAGACAACACCATTGACGGGGCCATTCATAGGCAGCGCCTCAACCAGCGCGGCACTGCTGGTGCCTTATATTCAATCCCTAAGCCAACTATTGCTGCATTGCCAGGCGCGGCGGCGGGTGCGGGTCTATCCCTGGCATTGGCATGCGACATGCGCATTATGGCGAGCAGCGCCATGATGACTACAGCGTTTGCCAAGGTGGGTTTCTCTGGTGATTACGGCGGTACCTTCTTCATGTCGCAACTTATCGGCACAGCCAAGGCCCGGGAACTTTACTTTCTTTCAGACCGTGTGAATGCAGAACAAGCGCTGGACTTGGGCTTAACTAATTGGGTGTGCGAAGCCGATGAGTTAGCTGCCAAAGCCAATGAAATAGCACTGCGCTTAGCCAGTGGTCCTACCGTTGCTTATCGTTATATGAAAGAAAACTTTGCTCGTGCATTGTCATCTGGTGACGTAAACGACTGCCTAGATTTGGAAGCCACCCATCACGTACATTGTGGTCAAACCGAAGATCATAAAAACGCGACCAAGGCGTTTGTTGAGAAACGCGATCCAGTATTTGTGGGTCGTTAGAATACAACTGCGCGCATAGGGTTTAGGGCAGAACGAGTTTTACTCTTTCTGTCCTAAGTTGGGTTTTATTGCCGCCTCAGATCAGGTCTTGAGAACCCTGCCTTACGAATAATTTCTTGCGCCCTTGAGCTTGCCAAATAATGCATAAAGCGTGCGGCTGCTTTGTTGTTGGCGCCAAATTTTAGTAGCACGCCATCTTGCAGAATAGGCGAGTGCAATTTACTGGGAATGATGAGGTAGGTAGCAACGGGCTGGTTTTGTTCAAGCATTTGCGCTGCCGCCACAAAACCCATGCGAGCGTTACCTGTGGCCACTAGGGAAAAAGTTTGCCCAACATTCTCCCCCATCACTTGCCGTTGTGACATTGATTGTGTGCTTTGCAGGTTTTGCAAAACTTGCTGAGCTGCAAAGCCATAAGGGGCGAGGCGAGGGTTGGCTAGTGCAATGCTTGAAGCGCTTGCCAGCCACTGTCTAATTTGCGCACTTTGTTCGGTTTGCGCGGTTGGGTTTTCGTCTTCGTTAGTTGCTCTGGGCTTAGTGTTGGAAATAACCCTGGGCTCAGCGTTGGAAATAACCTTGTTTGGTCGCCAAAGCACCAGTGCGCCATTTGCGTAGGTGAAGCGACTGTCGGTTACAGTTAATCCGTGTTGCTCCAAGAGTTGTGGTCGCTGTTGATCTGCCGCTAGAAAAATGTCGTAAGGCGCGCCTTGGCGAATTTGTGCGTAGAGCTTGCCGGTAGACCCGGCGCTGATGAGTATTTTGCCGTTGTCCAGCGACGCAAAATCTTCTCTCAGGGCTTTCAACGTTGTGACAAAATTTGTCGCCACTGCAACCCTAACGGAGTTTTTTGCGGTCTCTGCGTAAGCTAGACTCTGCCCACCGAGTAAACTCAGCGCAGCGAGAACATACGCAATCCATAGACGGGCAGTTACTTTGCGCTCGCTCATATTGAGTGCGCCTTATTGCTGTTAGCTTGGCGAGTTTTATAAGCTATGATGGTCAACTCAGATGCAATGGACATTGAAACTCAGAGGGCTACTCAGACGGTTTTAAGAGGAGGCCATGATGTTAATTTTCCTCTGCATAAACAAGGTATAAACAAGTTTTATGGCATGGGCAGAATCAATACAACGGGTTATTAAACCTTGGTTAAGTGCAGTTGGCTTAACGATCTGCTTGTCCAAATTACCTAAATTTCAAATCACAGCAAGTACGAGGGGTACTCATGGCAGCTTCTGAAAAATCTATGCGCCGAGTCGCACTAACTTCACTGGGTGGCACCAGTATTGAGTGGTACGACTTCTTTATTTACGGCACAGCTGCTGCCCTGATCTTCCCAACCTTGTTCTTTCCACCTGACATTCCCCCGTACGTGGGTCTTATAGCCTCTTTTGGTACGTTTGCCGTTGGCTTTATCGCTCGACCAGTGGGCGGCATGCTGTTTGGTCACTTTGGCGACCGCCTCGGTCGCAAGGCAGCCTTGGTCACCGCGATGGTGATGATGGGGGTTGCTACAACGCTTATTGGTCTTTTGCCAGGCTACGAAACAATTGGGCCGTTCGCGCCAATTTTGCTGATTTTACTACGTTTTGTTCAAGGCCTTGCTGTTGGCGGGCAGTGGGGGGGCGCAATGCTTTTGGTCACGGAGAGCGCGCCTGCAGAGAAACGCGGGTTCTACGGCGCCTTCGCGCAAGCTGGTGCGCCGGTAGGCGTTATTTTGGCGAACATAGCTTTTTTAATCGTTACCGCGTCGGTTTCCACTGAGGCGCTTTTAGATTGGGGTTGGAGAATTCCGTTTTTAGCCAGTATCGTTTTGATTGGCTTGAGCATGTATGTGCAGTTGACCCTAGAAGATACCCCGGCGTTTAAAGAGTTAATTGAAAGTACTGAGCCGAAAGAGGCCAAGCCGCGTTCTCCGGTTGTCCAAGCGCTCAAAACCTACCCGAAAGAAATTACGCTGGCAGCAGGTGCATTCTTAGGCGTTCAGGTGACTTTTTATATCCTTATAGTCTTTTCGATATCTTATGGTACTGACCCAGCTGGACTGGCTTTAAGCAAGTCCGACATGTTGTTCGCGGTGTTAATCAGCACCATGTTCCAAGTCCCAGCGTTGTTTTTCTTCGCCGCTTGGTCAGATCGTCACGGGCGACGTGGCGTTTACAAGTGGGGGGCAATTGTCACTGGACTGTGGGCATTCGCGATGTTCCCGCTGATTAATACCGGATCACTGCCCTTAATCATCCTCGCGTTAGCGGGAGGGCAGGTTGCAATCGCTATGATGTATGGGCCACAGGCTGCACTGCTTACTGAGTTGTTCAGTACTGAAGTGCGCTACTCAGGCGCGTCCCTTGGTTATCAGTTGGGCGCAATCGTCGGCGGCGGCTTTGCACCGATTATTGCAACTTCATTGGTCGCCTTTGGCAGTTCTGTTTGGGTGTCTGGATATATTGCGCTGGCTTGTGCTCTAACTTATTTGTCGCTGGTTTTACTCAAAGAAACGCCAGTGACGGATTTAGACAAGGTCGCTTAGGCTAACTCAATTGGGTAGTTGTTTGCCCGGGCAGAAGACGCCCGGGCGGATAAAACTGTCGATTGCAGCCTTTTCTATCAAATCTACTTAAGCGTGCTTTTTGCTCAAAACGTCAGCGGTGTGAATAAACCTGCAGCTTCTATTTGTCCGGCAAGCTGTAACAACTTTCCCTCCTCGCCAGTCTTTGCGACCAACTGACTGCCTACGGGGAGACCGTTTTTTGAAATGGCCATTGGTACGCTGATGGCTGGGTGGCCGGTGTCGTTGAACAGTGCTGTAAAACCCAGTGTTTGAAAGAGCAACGACGAGTAGCTATTGGGGTCTTCAGCCATCATGTCGATTTGTCCGTGTGCAAGGGGTAGGCACGCCATGGTGGGTGTGAGTAAGTAGTCAAATTCTTCTAACAACTGATCTATAACTCGTCCGTGTTGGTGGATCATTGTTACGGCTTTGGCATAGTCGGAGGCGGTTATTTCTTTGGCATATTGGTAGTTTTGCCAGCTGCCTAATTCTATGTCCTCTTGCCTAATGGCTCTGCCGATTTCGGTTTGTTTGGCATTGAACATGGCGCCCAAATGACTTATTGCAATTATGCCGTGCGCCTCGCGAACAGTGTCTGTATTTAAATCAACTTTGATCAGTTCGACTTTGTGACCTAGATTTTCTAGCTGCAGTGCGCTTGCTTTGGTGATCTCTAACACTTCTGGGTCTAGCTCTGAGCCATTAAAAGTGGTGAGACATAAGCCGATTTTTTGCTGTGCAATTGGGCAGTTCACTTGGCTGAGAAATGATTGGCTGGGTGCAGGCACATGATAGGGGCTGCCTAACTCTGGTCCGGCGCTGATGTCTAATAGCGCGGCGCTGTCGCGCACAGATTTGGTGATGGCGTGAGTGGTAGATAATCCCCCCCAGCCTTCTAGTTGGGCTGGCCCTAGGGGTATTCTGCCTCGTGTGGGTTTTAGGCCGACAAGTCCGCAACAACTCGCGGGTATACGAATGGAACCGCCGCCATCGGAGGCGTGGGCCATGGGCAGAATGCCGGCGGCGACCAGTGCCGATGCACCACCACTGGAACCACCGCTGGAATAACCATGCTTCCAAGGGTTATGTGTGGGTCCAAAAAGTACTGGCTCGGTTGTGGTGGCAAGACCAAATTCGGGCGTATTGGATTTGCCACAAATGACCAAGCCTGCAGCCTTGTAACGTTGCACCAGCGTAGAGTCGTGGGTGGCCACGCAGTCGCTAAACAGTCGCGAGCCATTGCTGGTAACCACGCCTTTGTATTGCATGCCTAAATCTTTCAGCGCAAAGGGCACGCCTGTGAAAGCGCCACTGGGTAGACCGGCTTCAATGGTCTTTGCTGCCTGAGCATCCATGGATAGCACCATGGCGTTGAGGGAAGAATTCTTTTCTTTTAAGAGGCTTTGCGCGGCTGCTAGTGCCTCAGTTGGCGTGACTTCACCTTGCTTAATCAGTTGCGCTAAACCTAGCCCATCCAATGCGCTGTACTCGTCTTTGTGCATAATTTTCTCTAGGTTCTGTGCGTAAATGGGCCTCTTTTAGGAGGCCTGCTCAACTTGCTTTTAACAGGCTTTAAGCCAAATCTCTGCAGATAAAACAGTCAGTCAAAACAGATAAAGCCCTTGCTGATGGCTGTTTCACCCTGCTCGTTAAGCACTTGAAAGCTCAGATGGTTATCGCCACTGGCACTGAGTTGTAGTTGGATGGTTGAGGGCATCAGCACCATGGCTGCAAATCGACCACCAATACGTTTTACGCGCGTTGGATCGCCGCCAAGTCGCTCGTCGATAATACGCGTTACGGCTAACGCCAAGGTGGCGGTGCCGTGCAAAATTATGTCCGGTAGCCCCGCAGCTAAGGCGACTTTCCGATCTGTGTGAATTGGGTTCCAGATGCGTGCGCACTCTGTATAGGTGTGGGCCAAACTGCCTGGAATGTGAATATCAAAATTTTGCGCCTGCTCAATGGGTAATGAGACAGGCGCTTCTGGAGGCCGTTCAGCGTCGCCTTCGTTACCTGTTCTGCCGTCAATAACTGCCACCCCGCGGTAGATACTTAATTGATAAGTGGTGCATACCAATTGCTGCTGCGCATCAAAAGTATCTAAACGCATGGTATATGCGCCGCCTGGTTTGATCGCCTCAATGCCAATCATGGTGGCCTTGGTTGTCAGCGTTTCTCCAGCGCTTATGGGTCTGAAGATATGCAGGTCGTGGGCGGCGTGAACCCCTCGTCCAGACTCTTCATCGGTGAGCGTATCTGCCGCTGCCAGTTTGCGGGTATTCAAAATGGGTGGCCATTCTAGGCAAACCGGAAAAATAGGGTGGGCGATGACATTGCCTGCGGACGTATCCATGTAAACCGGATTGAGGTCAGCTAGACTGGCGGCGTAAGCCATGAGCCAACGCTCGTCTACCCAATGTTCCACCCCGTCGGTTTGGCAACCAATCATCTTCTTATCCAGAGGCATATGCCCTCCTATCGTAATTTTTGCTCCGTCAGGTGTCTAAGCGTTTCAGTCGAGCTTTAGACAATGCGAAGTTAGCGCCCTGTGTGGTTAGCCCCAAGCTTACGCGAAAAATCTACTTTGTTAACTCAGATCCAGACATTTGAGTGGGCTCTAAATTGGCTTAAAAGAGACACGGCAGCGCACAGGAAATCGAACAAGAAATCGTGCAAAAAATTAAACACATGGGTGGCGCAAATGGCTGCGGCAAACGTCTAGAACTAAAAGCTCTTTGACTAAAGGTAAGTGAGTTTATGAATCTTCAAGTACTGAATAAATTTATTCTGGTTGGCGAGGTTACGGTGGTCGATCACCTAGGTGCGGCGCATATTTTTGGTAGTGGTTTGCCAAAAAGCAGCATTCGCTTTAACAGCTCGAATACATTGTCTTACATTATGCGTAACCCGGCATTGAATATTGGTGAGGCCTATATCAAGGGCATGTGGGATGTTGCAGAAGGCCACACCCTGCACGCGCTTATGACCCTGCTAAGGATGAATTTTGATGCGCGCTTGAAGCCGCGCAAGTCGCTGCGCTGGCTGCAAATAATCCCGATTATGGTGAGTACTTGGAATTCCTTGAACGCCAGTCGACGCAATATTGCCCACCACTATGACCTAGACGAAGACTTGTTTCGTGTCTGTTTAGACCAAGAAATGCATTACTCCTGCGCCTACTTTGCACAGCCGGATATGTCGTTAGAAGATGCGCAGCAAGCGAAGTCCGCGCACATTGCGGCCAAGCTCAACTTGCAGCCCGGCCAGAGAGTGTTAGATATTGGTTGTGGCTGGGGCAGCTTGGCCCTGTATTTAGCCAGCCATTACGATGTTGAAGTGACAGGTCTTACCTTGTCGGTTGAGCAGTTGCGCGTGGCCGAGCAAACCGCCAAAGCGCTCGGTTTGGAAAACAAGGCCCGCTTTGTTTTACAGGACTATCGCAAGCATCAAGAAACCTATGATCGAGTGGTCTCTGTGGGGATGTTGGAGCACGTAGGGCGCAGGAATTTACCCAAGTTTTTTGCTTGCGTGCGAGATTTTTTAGCACCCACAGGGGTGGCTTTGGTTCACACCATTGGCAATGGCTATAAGCCAGGCATGGTTAACCCCTGGATCCGTCGTCATGTATTCCCCGGTGGCTATATTCCGGGGCTAGCTGATGTTGCAAAGGCCATTGAGTCCGCAGATTTACCTGCCACAGATGTGGAAGTGCTGCGAAAGCACTATGCGCTGACCCTAGCCCACTGGTTGAAGCGGTTTACCCTCCAGCGCGATGGCTTTGTCCAAACCAAAGGCGAAGCGTTTTGTCGCATGTGGGAGTTTTACTTAATCCTGTGCCAAACAGGTTTTGAGATGGGTGGGCTGGTGGTGCATCAGTGGCAGTTGGCCAAGAATAATCAGGCATTACCCCTGACAAGAGATTACTTATACGAGCAGGCCGATTCGGAACAAGCTGATGCTAATGTCATCAGTTGTTAACCGGCCAAACCGCCCCGGTGACGCTTTGAAACTTTGCCTAATTGTGAGCTTCACAATGCGTCCGAGCGCTAGTGACTAAAATCTCCCAGCCACGCTACCAGTGGCATACAAACTAAGATCCAGATTAAGATGGGGTTGAGAAGGGAGAAAAATATGCAAGTAGTACCCATGTCTGCGCCGCTAGGCGCCACTGTTCAAGACCTTGATGTGCGCAGTGTCGATGCCAAGTTGTGGCCAACACTGAACGACCTATTTAATAAACATCATGTGCTGGTGTTTCCAAATCAGGATTTAACCCCAGCGGACCATATGGCTTTTGCCCAGCACTGGGGCGAGTTGGTGCCATTTCCTTATGGCGGTATTGAGGGTTATCCAAATATTATTGAGCTGCGCAATAACGGCAAAAAGCGCGACGTGAATCAGCATTGGCACTCGGATATGACTTACGATCCGACGCCGCCCAAACTCACCATGCTCTACGCGCTTGAAGCGCCAGCGCTAGGGGGCGAAACGGCATTTTCTAATCAAATCTTAGCCTACCAAGAGTTATCAGACGGCCTGCGCGATGTGGTCGATGGTCTTGTGGCGCTGCACTCCGCAGAAGAGTTAGCGCGGCTTTATGGGGCAGATCCTGCTGAGGCTTCTCGGGCCGAGCACCCGGTTGTGCGCACACATGACGAGAATGGTCAGCGCGGTCTGTATGTTTGCCGAGCCTTCACCCAGAAGTTTCGTAACTGGTCTCGAGAAGAGAGTAAGGCGCTGCTGGAGTACTTGTATCAACACAGTATTCGGGCTGAGTTTCAAGCGCGACATCAGTGGCGTCCTGGTGATTTGGTGATGTGGGATAACCGTTGCCTGCTTCATTACGCTGTTCACGATCATGCTGATGAGCCACGGATTATTCATCGTCTACAAATACAGGGAAACACACCTACATGAGTCTAGTAGTTAGTAGTTGGCACGATGTGGTGGGTCTTGCAGAAAAATTGTCCATTCCAATGCCGGCAAATAGGTGTGCCACTGAGGTTGAGTATCTTGCCTTGTGGAAAAAATGTTTGAGTGCAGACAAGCCAGCAGCAAGCCCCACAGATTTATTAGCGATGGCGGTGACAGGTGGTTTACTGGCTGACCGCATGGCTTGGGTATTTGTGGGCGGATATCAAAGCGCCATTCGGCACACTTTCATGCACGAGGCTTTTTCTGGTTGGGGCGCGTTTGCGGTATCTGAAGATCGCAAGGGGCAGCCGCCATTGCCCGGTGTCACAGTGCATAACTCTGCCCAAGGTGATGTCGTATCAGGCTATAAAACTTGGGTAGCGTGTAGCGACAGTGTTGAACATGTAGTGATTAAGGCAGGGTCTGGCGCGGACGCCCGCTATTTTAATATTCATCGCACTGCACCCGGATTAACTGTGTCCAGCAAACAGGCTGTTGCAAAACTAGGCAGCTTTTTGGCAGAGATGAGTCAAGGCATTGCGCATTTGCAGAACGTTGCAGTGGCTCAAGCGTTAGATAATTCGGAAGTTGTGCGCTTTGGTATTCGTGAAACCCTTTATATTTATTGTGCTTTTTGTGCCCATGCGGGCCAGTTTTATTCAAACCAAGTAGACGTGGAAGTTTGCGCCGAGCTTATTCGGCGACTGGGTGCCTTATTGGAAAATTTACCCACAGATCAGATCGGTTTGAATGAGCTGAAAGCTGTGGATACGGCTGTACAAAAATTGCTTGGGCAGATTAGCCCGGACGCTGCTGGCGCGAACTGGGCAAAGGACAGTGGATTGATCGCCATGTATTCGCCCGGCATTCAAAAGCGGGAAATGACCTAACGATTGAGCGTTAGAGTCAGCTTTATTTAGTAGTTGTAAGTATCAGTCGTATGTTGTTTTCGCAAGTATTAGCTGTAAGAACTGCTTGCGTTGCAAGAAGAGCAACTCCGGCGGGTTTGCCAGAGTTGCCACTTTCGACAACTGTGTAAAAATTCTTTTTAGGAATTCTTTTTAGGAATTCTTTTTAGGAATTCTTTTTAGCAAATTTGGTTAGCAAATCTTTTTTGGTAAATCTAACTAGAAAGCCTTTTTAGGAAACCCTCCTAGGAAACCACTGACCCACCATCACAGGTAATGACATCTCCAACGGTAAAGCCACAGGCCCTTGAACTTAAGAATATAGCTAAGCCTGCTATGTCTTCGGCTGTACCTACCCTGCCTCGTGGGTTGCTTTCACTTACGCTGGTCCAGTCAGTGTTTTCCGCATCGCCGCCACCGCCAACACCGGCGCTGAGCATAGAGGTTGGGAAGGGTCCCGGGGCAATGCCGTTCACTATGATGTTGCGCTTAATCAAATGCGCAGCCAGTACCCGAGTGAGGTGATGTACGGCAGCTTTAGATGGACCGTAAGAGAAATTGTCAAAAATGGGTGTCTTGATGCCGTCTACGGAACCGATGTTCACCACATGGGAAGGGGTCTCGGTGTGGGCATTTTTCTCCAGTAACGGCAGCAGTTTTTGGGTAAGGAAAAACACGCCTTTAACGTTTGTGTCCATAACCTTGTCCCAGCCAATTTCTGGAAACTCTTCTAGTGGCGCACCCCATGCGACCCCTGCATTGTTAACCAGAATGTCTAGGTGGTCTTCTCGTTCTTTGAATGCCGCTGTGAAGGCCTCTATACCCGCCAAATTAGACATGTCTGCAGGCAATGAAATACATTCTCCACCGTAAGTTTCGCTCAACCGTGCGGCGGTTGCGTCGCACACCGCCGCTTTCCGCGAGCTGATATAAACCTTTGCGCCGTTGGCTAAATAGCCAGCAGCGATCATCTCGCCAATGCCTCGCGAACCGCCTGTAACGATGACAACTTTGCCTTCAACAGAAAATAAATTTTTCAATGTGATCTCTCCATAAGTGAAATAACCGCCTGTGCTGTAATCAGGCACAAGATTGGTTCAAGGATAAACTAAATGGTGGCCGCTTTCGGCAGATTAGTTGATTGAATCTGAGCAGCCAATTTTGCTGCATGTTTATTCCGCTTGTCTCGCAATGACTGGCTGAAAATAATTGGTTCAGACTAGAGGCCAGCCCACAGCGCAAAAATTCTCGGCGAATAATGGCACGCCGCAGACGCTGCAATGATTTTCGGTTTAAGATGTAGCCAAATTTTGCTTTAGGAGCGTTAGGTGAGCGATATACAACAAGGCGACGGGCCGCAAATGTTAGTGGGCGAATTCAGACACCCGCGACAAATGCTCGGGCATCAGGAATATGACGGTCATTTGTCTATTCATGACGACAAAATGGCCGCGGACTTAGGCTTTGCTGGCGCGCCTATTGAGGGGCCAACCCATTTCAGCCAATTTGTACCGTTGCTGCACGCAGTGTTTGGCGACGCATGGTTTGAGCGTGGTTGTATCAGTGCGCACTACCAAACCATGGTGGTGGAAGGCGAAGAGGTTAGGGTCATGGTTGAACAGGTAGCTGACGTTAATCAGGTGGCTAGAATTTCTGCTGAGAAGCGTGACGGTACGCCAGTGTTAACCGGTACCGCCTCACTGGGGCCAGATTATGGCGAAACGGAATTAGATGTCCGTCGAGGTCGCCTGCGTCCTTCCGAGCAACTGGTTATTCTGAGTGACGTTGAAGTAGGTCAGCTTGGCGCGGGTAACCCTGAGCAGGCCAGCATGGCTATGGATCAGCACATGGGTGATATGTACCCCTTCAGCCTTGAGCAAAAGCTGCAAAAGATTACTGAAAATCATGCCTATTACGGTGCGGATAATCCCTGGGGCAAGGCCGTTATGCCGTTGGAGATGATCAGTGTGTTAACCCAATACACCAGTGGTGAGTCTGGTTTTCGCACCAAAGGTCCTGCGGTAGGTTTGTTTGCGGGCCAGGAAATAAAAATGATTAATGGGCCGTTGTTTGTCGACCATGAGTATTTGCTAGAACGGGAAATCATTGCCTTGAGCGAGAGTCGTCGAACTGAATCTAATTGGATTATGACTCGGGTATATGACGCCCAGACCAAGGTGCTGGTCGCTGAGGTGATTTTGAATTCAGCCACGTTAAAGGATTCCTACGCCAAGTACGCGGAAGAAGCCCAGGCGTTGGGTAAGGATCTAAGCGCTTAAATTTTAGAATCAGCACGCAAACTGACAATCTGCTTGGTCAATTCGGCGATAGCGACAATGCGCTGTTGCTATCGCTGCTATTAAGCACTTCTATCTAAACGAGCATTTAAGCCTGCTGGGTGAGCGGTTGTTCCCCAAGCATGTTGTCGCTGCCGCTTGCCGCCAAAGGCTGCTTGGGTTTCTGGCGTGAAAGGGCAGAGACCATGCCGAGCATTTCTTGGCGATCTAAACCGGCTTGAATGCGCGCTTGTGCGTTGCGTTTTCTACCGCGCAGCATGTAGCGAAAAACTGTGTTGCGAATCTTTGGGTCTTTAAGAAAATCACCGGGTTTTTCGACCAAATTAACGGTTCGCATAATGCCCCTATGCACGTGTAGCTGATAACGCGCCGCCGCAACAAGGGCGTCGCCAAAGGCTAAGGTAAACCATTTTTTAATGGACGTTGCTTTGTCTAACGCCACGCCTTTTCTAGTTGCGTTGGCGCGTCGAATACCTCTTTTGTCTTCCGTTAGGCTGGCGTCAAAGATAGGTCTAATCTCCGCCACAGTGCGCTGTTTAAATGCCAATGCGCGTTGCCATGGGTCGTCATTTTCAGCCAAAACGTCAGCCAGAATGTGCGCGTGTAGTGTGCCAGTGCTGCAACCTCGCCCATACAATGGGTTGGTTCGAGAGGCTGCATCGCCAACGGCGAAAAAGTTCAGCAGTTGTGGTCCATCTTCATGTACGTAGTCGCGCCAAACCGCGTGGATTTGTCCTATGCCAAAGGGTGCCGTTGTGGCGTCAGCGTTTTCTTTTGCAATCCAAGGTTGTACGCCCGGAATGCTGTCACAAATAGCGTCGAACAAAATTGGATCTTTTACCGCTTCGCGCAGTTCGTGCTCTTCGTTATGAATGCAAATAATCAGCGCAAAGTTGCCATTATCGCCGGGGAAAACGCCATATTTAAGATAGCCCAGGTCGCCAGCGGAAGGGTTATCGCTGTCACGTTTGGGTTCCTCTACACCCGGTTTTAAGGCGTAGTGACGGGTGTAGTAAACAATTTCTGCGTCGTCGCGTTCCTCGGTAACCTTTGCACCTTTAGCGCCCAACCATTTGTTGAACTTACCGGCGCGGCCAGTTGCATCAATGATCAGATCGGCAAAATGCTGGGACTTTTTGTTGGCATCTTGTCTATCGGTGAGCTCTAAACCTTTGGTGACTAAAACTTTGCCTGCATGTTCGCCTTGCTCTTCTAACAGCACGTCAGTGACATAAGTAGTATTGGCAATTGTTAATGTCTTCTCTCGTTCAACGTAGCGACGCAGTACGGTTTCTATGGTGGCGCGCCGGCACATCAGCACCCAAAGCTGCTCGTCGCCTGGCTCCGGCGTGTACTGGCTTTGCAGGTGGCCGGGCACCATGTCCTCGAAGCCTACTTTGCGGGCTCCGGCGTCCAAGAGCTCGTGCAGTAGATCTGGGTAATTTTGTTCTAAAAGGTTACACATCAAGCCAAGAAAGGCGTGAGGGTGTCTAAACTGAGCGGCACCTCGGCGTTGCCAGCTAAAGAAAGCTTGTTCGGCGTCACCCTTGGGTGGCGGTACATCGCGCTCGAATAAAGTGACAGAAAAGCCTCGGCGTGAAAGGGCTAGCCCAGTGAACATGCCGCATATTCCAGCGCCAACGACAGCGATTGATTGACTCATAATTAAACTTAACAGTTGAACTTAAAAATTGATCAGGTTGTTTGGATCATAAATTAGCACTAAATCTGCAAAATTTGTCAGCATTTGTTGAAAAATTCAACGCGTCTAGGTCAGTTAATATTTTCGCAACATCCCCTATTTCTTTTTCTGGTGTAATATATTTGGCTAATTAGAAGAATGATTCAGAGGGGATCTTAATGTTGAAATCGGTGCAATTGGGCAATAGTGGCCTACGCGTGTCCCAGCTTTGTTTGGGTACTATGAACTTCGGTATTCCAGGAAGAGGGCACCAAGGAGATTGGACATTAACCACAGATGAAGCACGACCCATTTTTCAGGCGGCTATAGAGCATGGCCTAAACTATTTCGACTGTGCAGACATCTACGGTCTAGGTGCTTCTGAGGAAGTTGTTGGCGCGCTGCTGCGAGAGCTGCTACCCAGAGATGAATATGTGTTAGCAACCAAGGTATCTATGCCAATGGGTCGCGGTGCTAACCAAGGTGGACTCTCGCGTAAACATATTATTGAAGGGGTGGAAGCCAGTTTGAAACGTCTGGGGGTAGATTATGTTGACCACCTCGTTATTCACCGTCATCCGCATGGTATACCGGGCCAAGCTCAAGCGCCGATTGAAGAAACCCTTGAAGCACTGCACGATTTGGTCAAGGCCGGCAAGGTCATGTATTTGGGCGGCTCTTCAATGTTCGCTTGGCAGTTTGCGGAGTTACAGTTAACCGCGCAGATGAATAGCTGGACCAAATTTGTCTCCATGCAAAACCACTACAATTTGGTTTATCGGGAAGAAGAGCGCGAAATGAACCCTTACTGCGCCAAGACCGGTGTTGCCCTCACACCTTGGTCGCCACTGGCACGGGGCATTCTTGCAGGCACTTATCAGGGCGGTTTTGGCGGCGGCAGTACCAGTCGTTCACAGGGTCAGGATGTTAAAAGAACAGAAAGCCTTTACCACGGCGAGCACGTATTTCCGGTGGCCGAGCGTGTCATAGAAATTGCGGCTAAGTATGAAAAAACACCGGCTCAGATAGCTGTGGCTTGGCTTATGAACAAACCAGAAGTGACCTCGCCCATTGTTGGGGTGTCTAAAGTGGCTCAGCTAACAGATTTGGTTGCTGCGGCGCAGGTAGTGATAGAGCCAGAAGATATGGCCTATTTGGAAGCGCTATATCAACCGGTAGATAACTTGCTGTCCATCGGTAGCTCATAGTTAAAGCACAGTTAAAGCACAGCCAAACTGCAAATAGTCAGACAGAAACCTAGCTGCCAGCAGGCAGCTAGAGGTCTTGGTGGTAGCTTCAGCGGATGCGGGTATCTTTTAGCCGCAGGGCTTTCAGGGTCGAAAAGCCAGAAGCCTAAGAGGGTAAAAAGCTAAGAAAGGGGAAGATAATGGGTATTCAGATACAATCCTGCGACTCAAGCCTAGGCGCAGTAGTCACGGGTATAGATCTCAATGCATTAGATGATCAAGGGTGGTTGTCAGTGGAGGCAGCTTGGCATGAACATGCAGTCCTCATTTTTCCGCAGCAACACATCAGTGAAGAACAACACGTGGCGCTAGGGCAGCGTATTGGTCCTATCGAGATTTTGGCTGAAAATCGTAAAGCCGTTGCCATCAGTAATCAAAAGCCTAGCGGGGAGTTGTTAGGCCCTGACAGCGGTTACTATCAAATTTTGCGTGGCAATGAAGGCTGGCATACAGACAGTTCCTATATGCCTGTGTCGGCTCGAGCATCAATTTTGGCAGCGCAAGTTTTGCCAGATGCAGGGGGAGAGACTCAGTGGGCGGATATGCGCGCCGCTTATCAATCGTTATCTGCCGAGATGCGTGACCGCATTGAAGGTCTGGCTGCCCATCACTCATTGTTTCATTCACAAGCAAAAATTGGTCACAGTGCTGGCTCAGGCTCTAGTTATGGCTTGGGTGATCAAACACCGCCACTGCGCCCTTTGGTGAAAATACACCCCGCCACGAACGTGCCCAGTTTATATATCGGTCGCCATGCCTATGGAATTCCCGGTTTAAGTGACGCTGATTCAGAAGCGTTGTTGGCCGAGTTGGTGGAGTTCGCCTGCCAGCCGCCCAGGGTACTGACTCACAGTTGGACGCCCGGAGACGTAGTGATGTGGGACAACCGCTGTGTACTCCACCGTGCACGACCCTATGATTACAGCCAGCCTCGAATTATGCGCCATGTCCGGGTCACTGGTGATGCAGCCACAGAGTCGGGTTTAGAGGCTTAGTCGAAGGGCGAGGCTACGAGTTATCTGGTCTGCAAAACTGATTGCAGTAGTTGGAGTAAGATCGCGAGCAGGGGTGCTAGTGAATTTTGGGCTCATCTTCTGGGTTCGCAGTGCCTGTCATGGCATTCATGGCGCTGACACTGGCATAGAGCGCAACGCAATATGGTACCGCGTAGGTAAGCAATATTTTCAGTATTGCGCCGCCACTTAACGTACCAGCCAGAATACTATCCCCATGATTGATCAACGCCAATAGTGAACCCACCACAAGGCTTGTGCGTATGGCCCTAGCTTGCACGCCTGGTGCAAAAATCAGTGCTCTAAGGGACATATGATTCAACCTTTTCTGTTAGCCATGCTCTTTAATTAAATTAGGGCAGGTAGGTGCATTGATTAGCTCAGCGCAGCCAACGCGAAAAGCCCCCCTAAGGTGCCCGCCGCTGTGGCTTGCTGGAATGTCTTTGCTGACAGTTGATCTAGAGTTTCTTTGGGGTCAGCGCCGTCTAAGGTTTGACGCAAAATGCCCGTTTCAATAACCGTGGCGTAAACGATAAAACCGAATACAGAGCTGACCAAGGCGATACGTCCCAGGCTGTCAAAGGGAATGGCGATAACCAAAAGTACTAACAGCGTCCAATGTAATGCCCAGCCGCCAAAGCTCATCCAGTGAAATTGGCGCTGATCATTAATAGACATATCAAAGTTAAAGCGGAATAACGAAAAGCTTCTGGGCATGACCCGGGGGGCGACCGCGCCAGATAACTTAGCACCCGCATAGTGGCCCCATTCGTGAAAGAGTGCGCCGAGTATGTAGCCGACAAAAATGGCATCGCCAATGCTCAGTAATTGCGCAAACCAAAGGCCAGAAAACAGGTACCAAGTATCTGCGGCTGCCCAGACAGAGAGAGCGATAAGGGCTATGCCAATATCACGAGACAACATGGAGAACAGGCTGGGTTCTGGTCTGGTTTTAGGTTTGCTCTCTTCAGTCACAATGTTTTCCCCTGCTTTATTGATGCGTTGTTGGCTAGTGTAGCCAGCCTTCTTTGATGGTTTTGATAGCTGGCTTTTATAGTTGATTTTTTTGGTCAGCTTTTCAAGTTGGCAATTTATGCTCTTGTTTGGTTGGGTCATGCTACCGCTAGGTTCTAGGGTAGCATTAGTTTCGCTAGGCGGTTATCTGCACGCTGACGCCGCCAATACCTATGCTGAAATCTCCGCGAAAGTCTCCGGCTGCAAAAGGCGTTTTGCCGTAAGCGCCGGTAATAATGTATTGGTTTGGTGCCAATGTGTGACCAAAGCGGTGGAGTCGATTGGCCAAAATACTCAGTGATTCAAAGTGATCGTCAATGTGACCTTGGCTAGGTACGCGCTCGATCAATTGCTCGTCTTCGCCCTCGCTTTGGCTGTACAGGGCGACTTCAAGTCCGGTTAACTCTGCCGTGGTATTTACCAGTGGCACCGTGTCGCCGACGATGATGCCCCAGTTAGATAGGTTATCGGAAACTCTTAAACCTGCTGAACAGCCCGGGGGCAGGCGCTTTTGATTGATCTCAAAGGCCGGTGCCAAACCAGCGATGGCTGATTTCGCGCGCTCAGGTGTTGCGGCCTCGCCTAGATAGTCTGCCATAACAAAGCAAAGTTCATTTTCGACCCCACCTTTATATAAATCTTTGCGCGGAATGCTGGCACCACTCATGAGTGTGCGGCTGCGCAATACAAAGCCAAATGGGCGAATGCCATCGCCCAGTGCATTGCGGGACTCTCCAGAAGTCATTCCTATTTTCCATCCGGCAAGCTCTTCGCCTTGTTCCAACCACCGCTCCAGTAATTGCAATTGCAGCTGCTGCCCTTCGTCAGCGCTGAGTTCAGGTGCTTCCAGCAGGGGTGCAGGATCAAGGTCTGGGTTTTGGTGTAAGGCCCATAAGGTGTCGAGAATATTCTGCATGGTGGCTCTAAGTTGTCTAAATCGTGTGACGCAAGGTTAGCGCATTTTTAGGTTTGATGAGAAATCGGCCATTGGTTGGGTTGTTAATGCCGTTAGGTGGCAGAAAGCATTGGCACGCAGCCGCTTTGGGCGTTTCAATGAACACGGTTGTTTTATGTTCTTTAATTTGTATGCGTTCGTAATTGAACAACGGCCGAAACCGAAACCGAAACCGAAACCGAAATAGAGATAGAGATTTTGGGTCTATATCATCCTTTCTTTGGTGGAAATTTAGCTAGCAAGCTCATTGCTATTTTTGGCTATATCTTTGGTTAACATTCATAGGTTGCCACCTATGGTCTATTGCCGGTAAGTTTAGGGCTCTAGTCTGTCGCATCGGTGTTGGGACACCGCGACAAAATTGTTAACTGGGAGATTAATCATGGCCTATGCACCTCAACAGCGACCTTATTATGATGCGGACAGTCACATTATGGAGCTGCCGGACTTTCTAAAAGCTTACGCAGATCCGGAAATTCGCGATGAAATTCCATCAGTAAGTTACAGCGCGTCTGTAGTCACCGAAGATGAAGTTGCTGTGATTATGCAACAAGGCGGCAAGCATTCTGCCGAACACGTGGCCGCGCAAATTGCCATGGGCGATGCGCTGATAGAGAACTCCAAAGAAATCCAGGCTTTGGGCGCATTTAACGGTCCAGACCGTTCTGCAGCGCTAGACTTGCTCGGGTTTAAGAAGCAGTTAGTGTTTGCAACACACTCAGTGGCGTTTCCATTTCACCCCAGCTCCAAGAAAGATCCCAAGCTGCGCTACGGTGCTACCCGGGCGCATAACCGACATATGTTGGACTTTTGTTCAGCGGACGATCGCTTAATGGGCGTAGGCATTGTGCCTTTAGACAACCCTGAGTTGGCGATTCAAGAGGTAGAGTGGGCCATTAAAGAAGGCCTGCAATCTATTTGGATACCTCACCGTGCACCAATAGGTCACTCGCCAGGTCACGTAGATTTGGAAGGTTTTTGGGCGAGATTGGCCGAAGCGAATGTGCCTTTTGTATTGCACGTAGGCGGCGCGCCTTTGCAGGTGTCCAAAGATTGGGGCAACAATGGCCGCGCACCCGTTAAAGATTGGTTGGGTGGCGGCGAAAACGTACGCACTAAAGATGCTGCTGTATTGCATCAAACCCCTGAAATGTTCCTTAGTGTGATGTTGTTAGACGGAGTGTTTGATCGTCATCCTGGACTTCGCGGCGCTGCCGTAGAACTGGGTGCAGGCTGGGTGCCAGAGATGTGCCGTCGCCTAGATTGGGTAACACGCATTTATGGTCGTTCTGACAAGTCCGTGCGTTTTGATCGCGCGCCTTCACAGCAACTCATAGAGCAAATGGCGTTTACCCCGTTTTCTCACGAAGACGTAGCCTACCTAATGGAAGACTCACATCCCGATCTATATCTGTTCTCCAGTGACTACCCGCACTTGGAAGGCACCAAAGACCCAATAGGTCGTTTTGAACGGTTCCTAGAACACTCAGAACCCGCAATACGCGATGCCTTCTACGCGGAAAACTTTTTACGGCTTTGGCCAAGTGCGCGCGTAAGTTAGGGTTGAAAGAAGAAGCTAGGGTCTAGGTCAGCTAGGCCAGAGTATGTGGCCCTCTTCTCATTAAAGTGTGCGCGCGTAGACGAGTACCAATGGATTTGCCTTAAATCATAAAAAAGTGATCATTAATTTGGTCACTTTTTCGTTTAGGTTAAGAAAAATTTCGCCGAAGGGTTTATCGTCAGATCTCTCGAACGAATCTGGAGTTGATGGCCATGAATGGACTTTGGAAAAAAGCAGCCTATTTGTCTGCATCTCTCTCAGCAGCGGGTTTGCTTGCCGGTGCCCTGATCTTTTGGTTCAGCTGTCCCTGTGACCGTCTGCCTGGTGGTCCGCTGAAAGGCGAGTTGGTCAGTGCGCCTATTTCGGACTGGTCTTTTGCTAACGATGCGCCTCTTTGCCAAATTCAGGTGGCCGCAATTATTCCTTGGTCGGTCAATCTCAATTGCATGTCTGAAGGTGGTGAGCTTTATTTAAGTTGCGCGCGCTGCGAAGGCAAGTTCTGGTCAAGTGCAGCGTTGGATAATGCCAGTGGATATATCGGTATTAGCGGTAAGGTCTACCCGGTCTCAATGGTTCGAGTATTAGATGCTGAGATATTAGATATTGCCTGGCGTAGCCGAGCGCAAAAAGTAGGTCCAGGGCAGGGTGTGCCCAGAGCAGACCACTGGTGGTCATTTAGTCTAACCAGTCGGCCTCTCACTCAATAAAGCTTCGAGTCAGCGCAGGGAAAGTGGTGACTTGAAAGCTTAAGCTAATCCGGCACTTTTGATTGAAGAGCTGTTTAAGAGCGGGTTTAAGAGGAGATTTAGAGGGTCTTAAAAGACCTTTACGAGAAGAAGTCTTCTGCGAGAGAAGGCCTTCTTCGCGAGAAGGCCATCCTAATTTTAGGTGCCGGCAAGGCAGCGTCAGATGACTAGCTAGGCTCAAAGAACATTGAAGTACGCCCACCATCTACCACTAGGTCGTGACAGGTGACAAAGCGTCCTGCGTCGCTGGCCAAGTAAAGGGCAGCCTCCGCAATATCTAGTGCATAACCCGTTTTCTCCAATGGCACAGATGCCGCCAAACTCTTTTCGAGTTTCGCCATTTTGCGCTCATTTTCTTCATCTGAAAGCGTGTTGGCTCTACCTGAACCGCCCCAAAAAATCGGTGTAGCAATGGCGCCCGGTGAAATTGAATTCACTCTAATGTTATGCCCGCCCAGTTCTATGCCGGACATTTTGCTGAAATGGGTTACGCCAGCTTTCAGTGAAGAATAAAGAGGGTCGCCTTGGCGGTGGCGCAGTGCGGCAATGCTTGAGTTATTGATGATGCAACCGCCACCATTGGCCTTCATGGGTTCAATGGCATAGCGGGTGCCGAGAATGACGCTAGAGAGCAACAGTCGAACACCGTAGTCAATGTGCTCCTGGCTAATTTCATCAATAGGCGCGCCCACTGGCCCACCGGCGTTGTTAAACAAAATGTCCAGCTTGCCAAATTCAGCTACCGTGAATTCCACGCTTTTACGGATATCATCCTCTTGGGTGACGTCCGCCTCCACGTAGAGGGTGCCTGCACCTATGGCGTCTGCCAGTGCCTGGCCCTTCTCCTTTGAGCGGCCACTGATGACAACCTTTGCGCCTTCCGCGGCAAAAAGTTTCGCTGTCTCAGCGCCAATGCCACTGGTACCACCGGTAATAAGGGCAACTTTGCCCGCTAATCTATCCGCCATAATTTCTCCTAGTGGGGCCGTTTTTTTGTGACCCAGATTGCTGGTGTAGATGAATTCGCATAACCAATGCGGGCAGGCAATTTTTCGCCTACCAGTAAGTTCGGTAGAGCTTACCTTAAACAAATAGCGCCAGCAGCTAACCTCTCGCATCATCATGGCCCGGTTGCGCCCACCGGGTTTTTCGAGCTGATCAAGAGCAAATACAACCATGTATCCATGTACATGCCCCGCGTATCAGATAGTCATATGCCACCCCGCAAAGCTCTTGTACAGACGTTCCTATTGATTGCTTATGTCGTCCCCGTCATGTGTTGGCGGCGGTAAGTGTCTAGATTGGAATGCAAAAAGGAGAAAAGAATGTCTGACGAAACTAAAGGACCAGCAGCGAGTTCGGAGCCTGCGGCGGGTCATGGCGCAGGTGAGTTAACCGCAGAAACAGGCCGTTGCTTATGTGGCGCTGTTTCTTTCACAGCAGCGCAAGTAGATCCTGGAATGCATGCGTGTCATTGCAGAATTTGTCGTCGTTGGACCGGCGGGCCAAGTATCTCGGCAAACGCCGCCGGTGTGGCTTTTGCAGGCTCAGCTTATCTCAGCGTTTACGAATCTTCCGCGTGGGGTGAACGTGGTTTTTGTCGCAAATGCGGCAGCAGCTTGTTTTTCCGTCTCCAAGGCAGCGACCGCTACATATTGAATCACGGATCATTCGACAACCCAGATCGTCTAAAAGTTGTTGGGGAAATCTACATCGACGAGAAGCCCAGTAGCTATGACCTTAGAGGCGAGCATGAAAGGCTTACTGGCGACGAGTTCTTGGCGTCCCTAGGCATAACGCCAGAGTAGCGTGAGCAATCTCGATCGTCTTGTTTCTCCAGCTGTTTCCTTAATTACCCTCTGGCGACCCATACCTTGAATTGATATTCTGGCGCATCAGATAGTTCTTTCTGCTTCGGAGACAGTCAGTGGCGTTTCAAATATATAATTCATCGGCGGCTAATTACGGCGAGCACGATGCGGCTATGCAGGCCTATCAGCAAGCGGGTACTGAACGTGCGCTTGCAATGGACAATCGCGGACCTGTGCGATTCACGTCTAGTGGTGAATTGCACCCAGATATTCTGGAATCTTATACACGCCACGGCTTCTATATATTGACTGGAGTGATGAGTGAGGCCGAGTTAGCCGACCTTGAGGCCGATGTTCAGGATATGTGGGAACGCGGCCCGGTTACAAAGGGTGCGGAAGTTGACGCCCAAGGACGCCCGGCACTGGGCCATGACTGTCACTCCCGTAATCTTTCATGGGTTCGCCCTTTGAGCGATCCACTAGGCGGTACAGCGCATTCCAATGGTCGTCATCCGGCCAAGATGATTGAGCCCGATGCGCCAGACGGCGCGCCCAAGCATGTCTTGCAATTGGTGTTGGGTTCGCTGCAGTTTTCCCAGGCGTGTTTGCGCGCTTATGGTCACCCAGATTTGTTGCGTGTTGCGGCTGGCATCAATGGCGATGACTTTGTGCCGTTTAACGAAGCGGTGTGGGTCAAGCACCCTCGCTTGGGTGGCTCTGTCGCTTGGCACCAAGATGCTTTTACCCATTGGCAAAGCCCCGATCTAGATGCGCACACCCACGGCTTCAATTTTATGGCGCAACTCTACGGATCTAACGCCGCCAATGGTTTGTGGGTTTTACCTGGCTCCCACGTACAGGGCAAAGTGGACATTAAGGCCATGGTAGACGAGGTGGGTTCAGACCGCCTGCCTGACGCAGTGCCTGTGATTTGCGCGCCCGGTGACGTAGCCATTTGTAACCGCCAAGCCATCCACGGCTCTTTTGCAAATACCAGTGACGATATGCGGGTGACTATTAATATGGGATTTCACCGTAGGGCCAGTGTGCTAGATGTCTTTGGCGGCGGCGTACACAACGACCCAGAACAATATACCGCTGAGCGTATTGATCATCGCGCGCGATTGATCAGCTATGGTATTGATGCACGCAGCCAACGGTTTCCAGATGAAACACCCTATGTTTATCAACCGTTAGCTGATGTGGGTTACCACTGGAACGCTGAAGCTCAGGAAGATTTGAAGGACTACAACCTAGAGGATTTAGGTATTTAGTGATCTCAATCTGAAGGTGCATTACCTCATGTAAGGCGTATGCTTGGGCTGATATCTTGATTCTGTGGAGGGGTCATTAATGAACTTACACTCTTTTTCTACTGCACTGCTGTCTGTGTTTTTTGCAGCATCTACATTTGCGCTTGCTCCAGGCGAGCGAGTGGACAACTTTCGTTTGTTAGACGAGACGGGTAGCTCGCACGAGCTTTACTATTTTTCTGATACCAAAGCCTTTGTGCTTATGGCGCATAACAGTAGCTGCCAGAGCATGCAGGAAAGTGTTGAGGCATTGGCCTCTATGCAGGCCAGTTATGCGGATCAGGGGGTTGAGTTTATGTTGATCAATTCTGATCTGCGTGATGACCGCTCAGCCATTCAAGCTTCGGTTGCAGATCAGAATATTGCGGCGCCCGTGTTAATGGACTCTACGCAAATTATTGGCGAGTCTTTGGGCGCTATGAGCGCTGGCGATACTGTGGTCATTAACCCCAGCAACTGGCAAGTGGCCTATTTGGGCGGCGCGCAGAATGCGGGCCAAGCGGTGGCTAGTTTGGTAAAAGGTCAGTCACCTCAAATGACATTAGACAGTGCATCTCTCAAACAAGCCGCTAGTGCGGATTGCGCTGTTGATTACCCCGAGTTGGCTAATCGGGCAGAGCACGCAAACATTTCTTATTCAGACACCATTGCCCCTATGCTTTCCGAGAACTGCGTTACCTGCCATAGAGTGGGAGGTATCGGACCTTTTGCCATGAACGATTATAATATTGTGCGTGGTTTTTCCTTGATGATCCGCGAAGTAGTGCGTACTCAACGTATGCCGCCTTGGCATGCCGATCCGCATTTTGGCGAGTTCAGCAACAATCGCGCATTGTCAGATGAAGAGGTTAGAACATTAGTGCATTGGGTTGAGGCTGGCGCGCCACGCGGCGAGGGTGCTGATTTGCTGGCAGAACAGCGCCGCAGTTGGCCTAAGTGGGCTATGGGCGAACCTGATGTCATTATTGAAATTCCTACGGAAAATATTCCCGCCAGCGGTGTGGTCGATTACAAATACAAAATGGTCGCCAATCCCCTAGACAAAGATGTTTGGGTAAAAGCGACGGAAATCATTCCTGGAGACCGCGCGGTATTGCACCATGTGATTACAAGCTTTGGTGAAGTTGCCACTGAAGGTCGTCGTGCGGGTCGTCTTAAGCGCGGTACGGGTGGCGGATTAGGCGGCTATGTGCCGGGTGCAGAAGGCACACCCTATCCAGATAACTCCGGTGTATTTTTGCCAGCGGACGCCACTATTGAATTTCAAATGCACTACACCACGTCAGGTTTAGCAACTTCGGATACATCGTATATGGGCGTGTATCTGCACAAAGAAAAGCCTGAATATGAACTTGAATCTATGGTTCTGCTGAATCCACGTATTCGCATTCCTGCCGGTGACCCAAACCATATGGAACTGGCGCGGCGTACTGTTGATAAAGATATTTTGGTTTACAGCCTTTTGCCCCATGCGCATTTTCGTGGCAAAGCTTCTGAGTTTGTTGCGCTGTATCCAGATGGTACTGAGGAAAAATTGTTGTCTGTGCCTCGTTACGACTTTAACTGGCAAACTACTTACTCATTAGACCAGCCGAAGTTGTTGCCTGCTGGCACGCAAATTGTACATAGAACTTGGTGGGATAATTCTGCCCGTAACCCCGCTAACCCTGATGCTACTCGTGTAGTGCCATGGGGTGAGCAGTCGTGGGACGAAATGCTCTTTGGTGCAATACGCTATCGTGTTGTGGGTGCTGGAGAGGCAGAGCAAATTGCGGCGAGCAGCGGCGGAGAGTAATTCCGCGGAAGATTTGTTTGTCGAACTTGCTAATTGAGCCAGCTTGAGAAGCTGACTTAATTTAGGAAAAGTGCAAAAGCCTCAATCCAGCTGGGTTTAGTTGGATCGGGGCTTTTTTTGTTGTAGGCGAACCGGGCGGCTCTTCTCAATGCCCAATGAATCGAGTGGCATTTTACGCGGGCAACTGACCTTTATTGAGCAGCGACTCAAAGGGGTCAGTGCTGGCCTCGGTGTGCCACTGATATTCAGTGTAATTCACTACATTCTGCGCAGCCTCTGGGCCAAATAAACGCTGTATGACGGCTAACGCCATATCAGTACCCGCAGACACGCCAGATGAGGTGACATAGCGCCCCGCGTCTACCCAGCGGGCGGCTTCTTGCCAATCTACTTGATCACTCTGGCTGCGGGCGAGTTCAAAGAACATTTTGTTTGTGGTGGCAGCTAGGCCATCAAGCAAACCAGCTTTAGCCAGTAGCGCTGAGCCGGTGCATACGCTCATGGTGATCTGGCTTTTTGCTGCGCGGGTCTTGAGGAATGTCAGCATAGCTTCATTGCCCAATTCTGGAATGGTGCCAATGCCGCCGGGCAGCAAGATCAGATCCAATTCCGGGGCATCATTGAAGCCATAGTCAGCTATGGTTTTAGGTCCAGCCGACGAACTTACCGGGCCAGCTTGCTCTGCAATGGTGACGATCTCAATTTCATCACCCAAAGCGCCAAACATTTCTAATGGTCCGTATGCATCTAGTAATTCAAAGTCGTTATAAAAAACGGCGCCTAGTCGCATGTTTATGTCTCCTTTTCATTGGTCCATATTAGAGCAGACCAGTTATGGGCATTGTGTTGTTTAAATGCCCTTAGGCCTGCCAAGAATTAGTTTCGTTTTGAATAAGGTCCACTGCCTCTTCTAATGCGGCGGTGCGATCTTTCCAGCTTTCGCCGCCAGTCCCTAAACGAAAGGTATTTACGCCGGCGTCGCGGAACGCGCGCAGGCGTGCACGAATCATGTCTTCGGTGCCTATAAGGTTGGTCAGCAAAACCATTTCGTCTGGCACTCGGGCGATGGCTTGGTCGCGCTTACCGTCTACCCACAGGCTTTGCACGGCTTTGGCATCGTCTTCATAGCCCGCTCTGCAATAGGCATCGTTGTAGAAGTTGGTTTTTGCTGAGCCCATGCCGCCTAGGGTGAAGGCCATGGCGGGTTTGCGCGCTTCAATGAGGCGCTCTACGTCGTCACTCAGTTCAAAGAAGCCGCCAGTTTGAATGTCTATTTCTTTAAAGTCTCTGCCAGCGAGCTTTGCCCCTGCTTTGAGATCGTCCAAAAATACGTGACCTTGTTCGGGTAGGAAGCAAGTACC
>Ga0209251_1000212_pt1 | contig 53199 bp, 21 predicted proteins | sample SaaInlV_100m_DNA_6_FD_184665 | JGI IMG/M metagenome (GOLD analysis project Ga0209251, IMG submission 184665) | Marine microbial communities from expanding oxygen minimum zones in the Saanich Inlet - Saanich Inlet SI073_LV_10m_DNA (SPAdes) (version 2) | ecosystem: Environmental > Aquatic > Marine...
TAGCAGAATGAGTCAACTAGTCGTCAACCTACCAGCACAAAAAGTATGGGTTCGTAGGGTGAATAAATATAAAGAGTTCTATTCTATACTAATTTGGAGTAAAATGGCAAATCAACCCGTGCCTGATCAAAGTGAAGAATTTAAAAAATCTGGTATGGTATTAATTACCGATCCAAAATCAGATTATTACTTAAAAAAATCAGCAGAAACCAAAAAAGACAAGAAAAAGTAGATATATAAAGTATAACGGGCGTTAAAATGCGTAAGGTATCCAAAAAATTTGTTGATATTAATCCCAGTTTTGAACCTCACCCTATTACGGGTGATATTAATCTGTTAACAAATGAGGATGCCATCAAACAAGCAGTAAAAAGTGTTGTAATGACCATGAGGGGCGAAAAACTCTTTCGTCCTCTTTTTGGAACTGAAGCACAAGTTATATTGTTTGAAAATTTTGACCCTATTTTGGCAGATGATATCACACTTTCAATTGAAGACGCATTAAAAGTTTTTGAACCTCGCGTTAAAGTTATTAATATTGATTATCTTGATAATATGGACGATAATTCAGTAAATATTACAATTAATTATGAAATTATAGGATTACCTCTGAATCAGCAGTCACTTAACCTTATTTTAGAACGAGTATAATGGCGTTTAACACGGTCACTAATTTAGATTTTGACAATATCAAACAAAGTTTGAAAGCGTATTTGCGTGCGTCGGATACTTTTAGTGATTATAATTTTGAAGGGTCTGTCTTATCACAATTAATTGACGTACTATCATATAACACTTATTATTCAGCGTTAAATGCTAACCTGATTGCCAATGAAGTATTTTTTGATAGTGCCTCTATTAGAGAGAATGTTGTTTCTCTTGCGAGTTTGATTGGATATACACCAAGATCATCAAAGTCATCGCTGGCAACGATCTCTATGGATGTGCCAGTATCTCCTCAGATTGGTTCATTTACTTTAAAGAAGGGCGAATCGTTTATTGGTAGTAATCAAAATGGTTCTTATGTATTTTCAACATTAGATGATGTTACGAGAGAAGCATTTGTAGATGTTGATGGGATTAGGAAGGTACGGTTTTCTGATATCAACATCTATCAAGGAAATTTATTAAGTATTGTGTATCCTATTGATACATCAACCAGACAAAGTATTATTATTCCAAGTGCTAATGCAGATGTTGACTTACTCACAGTCATTGTTAATGAAGATAACGTTAATGTTCCATTAACTTATAAGAAAGCAGAAAGTATTACTGGGTTAACTTCTACCGATAAAATTTATTGGATTCAGGAAAATAAAAACGAACAGTTTGAACTTTTCTTTGGTGATGACACATTTGGGCGTAAATTAAAAAATAATGATATAGTCACTATTGAGTATATTGTCAATAATCAAGACGAAGCAAATAAATGTTCACTTTTTGAATTTACTGGAGTTTTTACATTTAATGGTCAAAATTTTGAAAATGTAACTCCAACAATTACAGTCACAAACCCCTCTTCAGGCGGTGCATTACCTCAGAGTATCACTTCCATTAAATACCTTGCTCCTAGGTCATATTCTGCCCAACAGAGAGCAGTTACAGTCAGAGATTATGAGACACTAGTCACACAACTATATCCTAATCTTGAAGCATTGTCAATTTATGGTGGAGAAGATGCTAGTCCTCCACAATATGGAAAAGTATTCATTGCAGCAAAACCATTTGGTGCTGATAAAATGACTACGACTGCGAAAATGAATTTAACCAAGGCAATTAGAGAATATACTATTCTTTCCGTTATTCCTGAGGTTATCGACCCATCATATATTTTCTTAGAAGTTGATTCTTACGTTTATTACAATAATAATAAATCGAGAAGAACACCACAACAAATTGCTGAAGTTTCTAGAATTGTTATTCAAAAATTTGGCGAAGAAAATGATTTAGATAGATTTAATGGTAAATTTAAGTATAGTAAACTTGTATCAGAGATTGATTCTACTGATCCTGGTATTACTTCTAATATTACTAAAATTAGAATAAAGAAAAATATGCCAGTTTTGTCAAATGTGTTTGCTTCATATGAAATTTGTTATGGAAATAGAATTTCTGATGGTACAGATTTGATTTCTAGTGGATTTAAAATTACTGGTGAAGATACTACTAATGTTTACTATTTTGAAAAATATGGTGTTTCTGGATTAGCAATTTTTAAAATTTTAGGAGGTGAAAAGATTTACTGGTCTAAAAATGCCGGTACAATTGACTATGAGAAGGGTGAAATAAATATTAATGCTATCAATATTAATTCTGTTGTAGGTAATCTTGAAAATATATCTTTTTCTGTAATACCGAAATCAAATGACATCATTGCATTGCGAGATCTTTATATTTCTATTAAACCAGAAGATGTAAAGGTAACCACAATCCTTGATACAATTTCATCTGCTAACAGAACATCCGGCGTAGGACAAATTCCAGTATCTAGTTAAATATGTTTAACGATCTAAAAGTATCGAGTTCCATTGACAGTCAAGTATCTAATTACTTTTCTTCGGAATATCCAACATTTGTATCTTTCCTTAAGGAGTACTATGCGTTCTTAGAAACGAATAGTAATCCTTTAGATATTTTAGGAAATATTGAAAAACTTATTAATATTGACACTTACACGTCGGTAACTCCATATGCAATTTTATCAGTATCTATCGATGCTAATGATACTGAAATTGAAGTTTATGAAGATGTAAATTTTCCTCCAATTGATGGATTGCTTAAAATTGAAGACGAAGTTATTTTATATAAAACTAGATCAGTAAAAACTGTTAACGGACAGAAGCGTACAGTTTTTTCAGGATGTACTAGAGGTTATACTTATAATGATCTTGATGTTGAAGGCGTATTGACACCAAATATTGTTACAGTAGCAGTTGCTCATGATGTTAATAACAATATTAAAGTATATAATCAAGCATTTGTATATATTCTCTATATTTTAGAAAAAATTAGAGAACAGTATCTTGTAGATTTTCCAAAGCAAGCATTAGAGAAAAATCTTGAAAATGTTAATGTAGATACCATTATTAAAAGGATTAGAGATTTTTATATCTCTAAAGGTACTCCAAAAGCAATTTCATTCTACTTTAAATTCTTATATCAAGAAAATGCTGATATTATAAACTATAGAGATCTTTTAATGGCATCTTCTGATGCCACATATCAAAATAAAGAAATTGTAAGAATTGAAACATTAGATAATTACCCTTTAAGTTTATTAGCAGATAGGGGATGCATTTTAGTACAAGGAACAGAGCAGTTTCCAGTTCAAACAGTTGAAAATGTATTTTCTTTCGCAAGTCAAGTATTTGAACTTGAAATTACTAATGGAAGAAATTTAATTCCAACTCTCTTTACAAAAATTACTACAGCATTTCGTATAGTAGATGATATTGCATACGTTTATGTAGATTCAACTTATAGTTTTAGTCGTGAAGGAACTATAAGAATTGGTGATAAAATTTACACTTATTTTGATAAAGAGTTTAATTATTTTATATTAAGAGTTTCTGAAAATCCTACTTTATTGATTAATACCAATGACTATGTTTATGATGTTGCTACTTTAGCAAGAGTAAAAGAATTAAACTCAGAAGTTATTGAAGGTTCATATTTTATCATCTATGCAGGTGTTAAAAGTTTTGAAATTATTGAAAATAGTACATATTACCAAGAAGGTGATTTAGGATTTGTTACTAATTTAATTGATGAAAATAATTTAGCGGTTAGTAATTGGACGTTTAATGATAAAACACCAATTTATTTAAACCAAGATATTGTTGCTGGAATTACTCAAATATACACTGATCCTGAGTCAATTTATGTTTATAGTTCTAGTATTCCATTTTATGACATCAATCCAAATGGAAATTTCTTAGCAAACAACAATCTTAAGATTGTTGATTCTAGTTTGTTTAAAAAAATTCCTAAAGAATTTAACAAAGCAGTAGATACTCTTCAGGAAGACACTGTTCCTAATAGTGTTGTTGGAATTCTTAGAGATGGAACTTATATTCACAATTGGAAGAGTGAAGAACGTATTATTAATGGAAAAATAATAAATATTGATATTGTTAATAGTGGGGATAATTTTTCAATTAACAATCCTCCTGTACTAAAAATTGAATCCCCGTTTATAGATTCAATTGGAGATATAAGTGTTACTTCATCAACAACTATTCCAAGTCAAGCAAATCAAGAATATCTTGTAGATGGTTCTTCTATAGTTGGTACTGAAGCAAGATTTAAAATTGTTAGAAATGCTTCTGGATCTCTACTGTCTGTAAAAGTAGTTGATACCTTATCGGGAAATAATTATGAAGTTGGTTCTAGTATTACTATTGATGGTTCCGATGTAGGTGGTGTAAGTGAAGATGATGATATTGTATTAGAGGTTATTGCTATATGGTCTGGCACACAAGCAGAAGCAGAAATGGTCGTTTCTGGTCGTGTAACTGAAGTTTACATTAAAGACGGTGGGCAAGGATATCCATCAAATACAACTTTTATAAACGTTGTTAAACAACCTACTGATACTGTATTTTCTGGAGATAATTTTAGAGATGCTGTTTTAGCACCTATTGTAGTTGATGGAACAATTACCAAAGTACGAATTATTGATGCCGGTGTAGGATATACAGAACAACCAACTATTGAAGTTACACCTTCTGTCAATACTAATCTTGCTACAGGTGATAAAACTGCAGATATTGAACTTCAGATTGGTGGTCCAGTAACTGATGTTGCAATTACTAATTCAGGTGAGGGATATAGGAATAATCCATCTATTGATATTGTCAGAGGATTAGGTGCTTCTGGTATTCTTTCGGTTGATGAAGGAGTTATTACGTCTGCTTCTATTATTACTGGAGGATCTGAATATAATTCTCGTCCTATTGTAAGAGTTGTTGATCTTTCACCAACTCCAGGATTTGGAGCAATTCTCCTTGCAGAATGGGATAGTAGTAGTAAACAAGTACAAGGAATTAAAATTTTAAATGGTGGTATCGGTTATGATGAAATTAATACAAGTATTGAAATTTTTGAACCTGGTGAGGACCTTATATTAAACACTGTTGCTAAATTTTATACAAAGGTTAATAATACTAATCCCAATTTAAGTAATTTGATTAAACTTGATAGTGGGGCATACTATTCACAAAAAGGTATTACTATTGATGACCAGGGAAATGAAATTGTTTTAAGTGAATATTCAATTCTTACTGCTCCTTTAAAACTTCAACTTACGAATCAAGTAACACAACAAATAGAAAATACAAACCTTTCGGATGCTAATGTACATTCTCCACTCATTGGATGGGCATTAGATGGTGCTCCAATTTATGGTCCTTACGGATATAGTAATCCTCTAGACGATAAATCTGATCCTGCTAAGATGAGGAGTGGATATAAATTATTATCTCAAAATAATCTTGAACCTGAGAGAAAAGCAAATCGTAATAATGGTGGATTAAACACTGACTATTCTTATGGAGAATTTGAGCAAGATTTTGAATGGACTGCTAGAAATGCAGATCTAGATAAAAATAATGGTAGATTTTGTAAAACTCCTGAGTACCCTAACGGTGTTTATGCCTATTTTATGACTGCAAAGACCAATCCAAATGTAAGTCAACCAGAAGAAGGATTTCCATATTTTATTGGTCCTAAATTTGCAGGTAATGTTTATACAGAATTTAACAATCAACAATTTGTTAATATTGAATCAATTCCTAATTTAAGGAGATATTTAGATTTTAGATCTACTATTGCACCAAAACCAATTGATCCTGGTTTCTTTGAGGTATCATCTATTCCATCTTCAGCAGAAGCATCTTTAGATTTTATTGATATCATTACTCCAGGGTCTGGGTATAAATTTGGTGATGTTCTTAATTTTAACAATGAAGGAACTGATGGTTCTGATGCAGCAGGTTTTGTAAGTGTTCTAAGTGGAAAATTAATTACTTCAGTAACAAAAGCAACATATGATTACTTAGAATATAAAACTGAATTAGGAACTTTTAATGTTGGAGATCAAATTAAAAGTTTAGAGGGATTTACTGCTACAATTTATTCAGTTGATTCTGCAAATCAAAATTTATATCTTTCCAATGTTTCGGGAGACATTCCAAATCCAGAAAATAGAGATAGTTTTTATAATACTTCACTCACATTTGATACTCAATCAGTATCAGAATTAGTAGGACCAGATATCACACAACCTGTAGTTCCTGCCACATTAAAACTTGCTTTATTGAATGAAACTTCTGGGATTAAGATTAATCAAACTACTTTCTTAATTGATAATTTTAATAGTTCAACAACTATTAATGATTTTGCCCCATCTTCAGGAAATCCTGTTTATATTCAAATTAATTCTGAAATTATGAAAGTAATTGCCGTTCAAGGCACTAATAGATTACTTGTAAGTAGAGGTATTAATTCTGTTCCTAGTGTTCATATTAATAATTCAAATGTAACAATTTTATCTTCAGTAGAAGTATACGACAGTTCAAAATATTCAATTGGTGATTATATTCAAATTAATTCTGAAAAAATGAGAGTAATTGATACTGTCATTGAAAAAAATGTTGATAATGAAGTAGTTGCGGTAAGAATTGATGATACTACAGGCACCCAAGGTGGAATACAGTATTATTTGTATTTTAATGGATATATTCAAAATAATGCTGGAGATACTGCAACAGTAGTATCACTTAATGGTGATGGTGATATTGAAGATATTACATTTACTCCAGGTGCTGAAAATTATATTTCAAATCCAATTGTATACTTATCTACTAATAGTTCATATAGTGGTACAAGTGTTAATGATGCACCTCCTAATATTGTAAATAGCGTAAGTTTAATTGCTACAACATATAAACATACTTTGATTGTTGAAAGAGCAGCACTAGCAACTGTTTTAGCAGATCATAACCCTAGAACTGAAGTTCAAAGATTATTTTTTAGTGCAGCAGAGACACTGAAGTATGAAGAAAATAGAATTGTAACTAAATTAAATTCTTCAGATAATGGATTAGTTATTAATGATTTTGTAAGTATTTCTGCATCTACGGAAAATGAAGAATCTTTTGAGGTATATCAACCATTAAATCAACAGTTAAGATTATCGACTAATGTTGCATTTAATGGTGAGTACCCCAACGGTCTTACTTTATATGAAAATTCAAAGTATATATTTAATGTATTATACACTAATGCTAATTATCAAAATATTGAAGTAAGATTTTTTACACCAGGAATTGCTACTAGAAAAGAATATTTTGATATTAAAATAGAAAAAGAATTTAACACATCAGGTAAATTAACCAAATTTGTATTAATACCTGATGATTCTGATTTATCTAAAATTAATATGGAAGTTAAGAATATTGCAAATGATAGTATTACTGTTATTTCATTAACTATTCTATCTGAACCAATTAACGGTTCATATAATGTAATTAACTCTGGATCTTCATTTTTTGAAGTTTACAGTGAACAGGATCCAGATCCTGAAAATGTTCTTCTCGGTCAATATAATTCAAGTAAAATTTCGTATACAACTACATCAAAAACTGCATCTGGACCTATTGAAAGAGTTACATTAACCAATAATGGGGTAAACTATCAGCAAGTTCCTGAAATTAATTCTATTATTACTGTAGATGGTGAAGGTGCTATTTTAGAAGCAGTTTCTGAAAAAGTTGGCACAATTAGATCTGTAAAAGCAATTAATTCTGGGTATGGATATAATCCAGACCCAACTCAAAAACCAACATTAATTTTTCCAGTAATTGCTAAATTAAAAAACAATTTTACTGTAGATAGTGTAGTAATTAATGATCCTGGAGAAGGTTACTTATTTTCACCTAGAATGAAAGTTGTCGGTGGCGGTCTTCAAGATGATAGTGTAAATCATGCAAGATTTTCTTCAGATATCAATTCTAGAATTATTTCAAATGTTAATGTACTTAATCGAGGAACTAGGTACAGTTCTGCTCCAACACTAACAGCAGAAAAATATTATTATATTAGTAATATTTCTGGAAGTGATATTAACTTTAATATTAACTTTAAACAATTTTTTCAAGAAGGAGACCCTTTTAGAGTTAGGGCATACTATTTTGCAGATGCAAACGATCAAGCAAATCAAGTTTACAGTTTCATAGAAAGTACAACTTTCTATGCATTCCTTGGAAATGTTTCACTCAAAGCAAGAGAGCAAGGTGGAAATGTTAACTTAAGTGTATTAGATCCAACCTATTGGTTAGGTGAAGATATCGCAACTATTATTACAACAACTGGAGTATATTATGAAGCAGTTAATTTTGCAAGAAATGCACAGTTTAATATTTTAATTAAAAAATCTCCATATTCTGCAGGTGAAAAAGTTAATATTATTAGAAATCTTGGTGGCATTACAACATCTATTGGTTCTGGAGAAATTTCTAATATCAATGGATGGCAAGAAAATAATTCTATTTTGAGAATTACTGGAATTACTACTAAAATTCAAACTGAGGATGAAATTATTGGAGTAAACACTTTAGCAGTCGGTGTTGTTGATCAAATTTTCTCTGTAGAAACTTCAGCAGTATTAGATTCTATCGTTCAGACACAAAAACAGTTTATTGATGATGGATCATTCCTCGGATCTAATGCACTTAAAATTCAAGATAGTAAGCGTTATCAAAAATTTGCTTATCAAGTTGGAGTTCAAACCCCATTTGTAAACTGGAAAGAAAATTATGAAAATGCTTTACATCCAGCAGGGTATAAGATATTTTCTAAAACAGAAGTTATAAGTCCAGATTTGGGTCAAATTACTAAATCTCAAGACACAATTGGTACTGTTGGTACAACTTCTGCCGAATTAGCACAATTAAGAAGAAAATATAATTTTTTAGTTGCTAAGAATGAAAATATATTTGATTCTGTTATTGTTGAAAATAAATTGCTCACCGATGTTTTAAATATAAAAACATCAATTGTTGGCGTATTTGAAGATATTTCTGATCAATTTGATGGTGTTGAAACTTTATTTGAACTTAAAGTAATTGATCCAGTAACTCCACGTAAAAATGGAAATCCAAATTATATTAATGACTATCAAGTTAACCAAATGGTTGTTCTTCTGGATAATATTATCCAAACATATGGAACGTCTTGGGAAATTATTGATGCTGATAAAGTAATTGATTTTAACGCACAACAACTGTCCGGCGATCCAATGCCAGATGGAGAAGTTTTGAGATATAGACAATTTAATGAATCAAATTCAATTTACACTATGAATCAAACATCAATTGCTAATAATAGTGTATTTAATCTTAATCAGACAGACGGATCTGTTTGGCCAGCAGGAGTATTTGCATCAATTGATAAAGATGAATACCTGGTATTTGTTGATGGTATTGTTCAGAGAAATGATAACTTTGCAGTTAGTGCTGGAGGTGGAACTCCTACAATTACATTTACTGATGATGATGTTTCTAATACTCCAATTGTTTTACCAGTTGGTACACAAATTTCAGTAAGGCAATCCAATTCATTTATAAAAAATGAATTATACACAGGATCTGGTGGTGTATTCACTCCTGGAAGTGTTAGTGTTGGAACTCCAGTTGTATTGTCAAATAAAACATCCGGTCCTGCATCAAAACAAGATTACTTTGTATTTGTAGATGGTGTTCTAATTTCACCAGATGATTATTCATTGGATGGAAATAAAGATATTTTATTTGACTATGGATTTAACTATGATACTTTAATAGTTCTTATTGATACAAATGGAGTATCATTGTCTGAATTGTATCATGGCATTTCTGCTACAAAATATGTTTATAAAATTGAAGATGGTCAATTAGAAGTTCCAATTGGATTTGTAATTAAACCAGAGCAGTATATAATTGACATTTCAGGTGTAGTTCAAACTCCTCATATTGTTTACAATACCAGAAGTAGTGGTGTTAGAAAGATTCGTTTCTTTGAACCTCCAACTAGATATATTATACCAGATGTTGCTTCTGATAGGACAGAAATTGGAAGACAGTTTATTGGTTTCTTGTATGAAAGGTTAGATCCACAAGGTGATACAACTACACCTAACTATCAATTTGATGATGTAAGTATTAGTAGAATACATGTTAAAGAAGGATACGATAATTTTATTACTGGTGATTATATTAATACATCAACATCATCAGCAGTCATCAAACGTAAAGAAGAAAACGTTATTATAAAATCTGTCAGTTTAGGTTCGTCTGGATCTCTAGCATCGGGTGCAACAGCAGATATAACAATTTCATCAACACTTAAGGTTTATGTTGGTGACCGAGTATTCTTTAATTCTGCTTTTGGGTTAACATCTGAAAATAACGATGAATTAGAAATTACTGCTATTAATGGTAATGTAATTACTTTAACAAATATTAGTAGTTCTGCATTACCTTTGTATAATGTTCCTACCAGTGGAACAATTAGATTTATTCATAGAGAACTTGTTGTTATTGATATAGCAACAACTGAAGCAGACAGAGATGATGCATTTGTTGATACTGACGTTCTTGAAAGTGGTATTGTTTCTTCACTTAGAACTGGAGTCCAAACATTAACTAATGAACCTTTTGCAGCACTTGTTGCTGATACTGAAATTACTGTAGATGATGCTTCTGGATTTACTACAAATGATTACTTACTGATTAATGAAGTTGAAATTGTAAAAATTACTAATATCTCAACAAATACTTTAACTGTTGATCGTTCTCAACTGAGTACATCTGCAGTTTTGCATCCTGATGGTGTAGTGGTGGAAAAAATCACTCCGTATACTTTAACAGTTAAATCTTTTGTTAGAGGATTTGATAATGATAAAACAATTTTCAAACTTTTAGAAAATGGAGCTCCAGTTAATATTGGAACCGATAAAGATATTTTTGTCATCGTCAATGGTATTTTACAGAAGAAAGGTGGAAACAACTCATATGTTATTAACATACTTGGAACTGCACCTAATCAATACTCTGTCTTATCATTTACAGAAGCACCTCCAGAAGGCGCTCCATTAAATGTTTTCTACCTGGGTGAGGTAAAACCATTAAAAGATATGTCTGTTCTGTTCAACGGCACTGACCGAGCATTTAACTTGATTAATCCTACTAATGATGAGGTATTCTCATTAATTGCTAAATCTAGACCTGCAGCAAATATCTCTGCAAACTTGATTATTTTTATTGACGGATCTTTACAAATACCATCAACCGAGGAAGCAGGTAGGGTTCCAGCATATCCAAATTCATTAGTTTCTTACAAATTATTTGGTAGTATTGTTGAATATTCTGCACCTCCACAACAGGGTGCTACATTTGAAGGATATATTTACGTTGGTTCTAATGATGACTTTGAAGAAATTGACGTTGATCCTCCAGTAGAAAGAGGAGATATTATCCTACAAGGGAATGAAAGAAGACCTAGAGAAGTAAACTTAATCGTTAGTGCTGATAAACTTTCAGTAGGATCTTCTTTTGGGCAGATTAATAACGTTCCTAATGCATCTAAACCTCAACTTAATGATGGCACTCAAGGATATTGGTTTACTGATCTGGTTCAATCTGCTGATGTACGAGAAACTTTACGAGTAAGAAGATCATTACGATCTAAAATTTTAAGAATTGATGAATCTCAATATCCTATTACGCAATCAACTTTATTAACTGCACCAATTGATGAAATAGATATTTCAAATATTTCAGATAGTTTGCCTGTAAGTACGGATTTAAACTCATTTATGTCAGTGATGCTTGCTGCAAATGATAAATTTCCAATCCGTAAATTAAATTGTATATATTCTGACTTTGGTGCTAGACAACCCACGGAAACAACTGATTATGATTTTACACCATCACAAATTGATCTTTCTGATGATACTTTCCAATTAACGACTAATACTGGAGTTTATGATAGTCATTCTTTAGTTACAGGAACTACTGTCACTTACAGTAATCAAACAAACACTTCTCACCCTCCATTAGTTAATGGAAATACTTATTATGTTTATGTTGTAGATCAGCATAAAATTAAATTAGCAACAAATAAATCTAATTTAAATAATGGAACTTATGTAAATATTACGTCAACTGAGACAGGCACTCATAGATTTTCAGGTAAAGATGTTGATACCATCACCAATTTGACTGTTGGTTTTGATTTAAAATTTGATCAAATTATTAGATTAGATTCATCCGCATCTACAGATAGTTATGAAACACTTGTCACCGCTCCTACTGGTAAAATGGGTTCTTTATCTATTACTGAACAAGGAACTGGATTTCCAAATGGAACTACAAATGCCGTAAATATTATTTCATTACAAAATCTTAGCAGTTTTGTATTTGCGGGTGGTAATAATTATACTGATGGCGTATATACCAACGTTCAATTAACTGGCGGAAGCGGTACTGGTGCCAAAGCAGATATTGAAGTCACTAACAATTCTGTTACTAAAGTAAATATTACTTCTACTGGATCTAATAGTTACAGTGATGGTGATGTTTTAAGTGCCATTATTCCTAATGGTAGTGGTTTTTCATATACATTGGGAACTGATATTGATGGTTCTGGTACGGATGGCACTGTTAATGTTACAGTATCTTCTGGTGTTGTAACGTCTATAACTGTTGTAAATAGAGGATCTGATTATATTGATGGTCAAATTGTTGGCATTAGTGGATTTTTCAATGTAAAATTAAAAATTAGTCAAATTGATAATGTAATTTATTATGATAATGCTAGTAAAACAGCACAAATAATTAACTATGTTGCCGACGAAACTCTTCCCGGTTCGTCTTCTACGACTAGATACTTATATGTAAAACTTGATGATCCACAATTTCCAATCACAACCTATGCATCTAATAATGCTATGGGTACTGTTACTAATGTGAAAAATACTAGTTACCAAGTACTGGATGACGATTTGATGATTGATTATCAAAAATTATCATATAATGATGATTTTATATATGATTTCTAACCCCTATAAATAAAAGGAAACCGTTCAAGCGATGGCAGCGATACTTACTGATAAATTTAGGGTTCTACTTGCCGAAAGGTTTAAAGAACGTGTCACTCTGGATGAAAGCAATTCTAGTAAAACTGGATTGTGGTTATTTTTTGCACGACCTAGAGAATGGACAGATTATCTTGGTAATCCAGTAAACCAACCAGAAAGTCCTGTAGATAATCAGGAAACTGAATTTGAAATTTTTGATTATATCATTGGATTAAAAAAAGTTCCACCTTCCGAAGTGAGGCAGGTAATTAGAAATAATAAGTGGACTAGTGGTCAAGTATATGATTACTTTAGACATGATTATGGTTCTGTTGTAGATAGAACTCAAAATAACGGAAACACTATTGTATACCAGACAGGTGTTTCTAATGAAGCAAAACTTTATGAAACCAATCATTATGTAGTTACTTCTGAATATAAAGTTTATAAGTGTTTAGATAACTCCAGTGATTCTGCATCGACTGTAGAACCTTCATCTACTTCACAATCTCCATTTATACTTGGTGATGGATATACTTGGAAGTATATGTTTACTGTTAATGCAAGTGATTTTGAAAAATTTAAAAGTGATGAATATATTCCTGTTCCAGAAATTTCAGAAGTTACTAATAGGATTAATGCTAGTAGTAACTATGGTGGAGCAATTTATAAAGTAAATATTAAAACACCTGGAAGTGGTTATAGTACTGGAGATGTATTTAATATCATTGGTGATGGTACAAATGGTCAGGTAAGAGTAACTACAGTAAGTTCTTCTGGTGGAATTACTGGATTAAAAATTGTTAATCCAGGAACTGGTTATACTTATGGACAAATTGATTCTACTCTTATTGTAAACAGTCAAAATACTGAGCAATCAGGAACTGGAACTGGTGCAGCATTAACCCCAATTATTTCATCAAAAGAAGGTGTTGCGGTAGATTTTGCAAAAGAACTTGGTGCAAACCGAATTGTTCTTCATGCTAGATTAGAACCAGACGATTTTGTATTTAAGAATGACTTTACTGTTGTTGGAATAATTATGAACCCCCAATTTACGGGGAGTCCAACAAGTACAGCAATTGGTACTCACGTACTAACATTAGATGCTGAACTTCCTGGTGTAAATGATCCTACTAGTTTAGAAGATGACCAAATTAGAGTTACCGGTGGAGCAGTTGGTGATCCAGTAGCAACTGGTTCTGTTGTTCATTATGAAGATGATGGTGTTGTTAGGAAAATTTATTTCATACAAGAAAATGTATTAAATTATGGATTAGATTCAAGAGGTGTGAGAACATCTTTTGAGAGAAATAATCCTATTGCTATTGGTTCAAGTATAACTGGATTAATCGCAGATCAAGTGGATGCAGTATCTGCCCCTCAACTAGTTAGAGGGTCTGGAGATATCATCTACATAGATAATAGGAATAAAATTTCCAGAGCAGACGATCAGACCGAAGATTTCAAAATTATTTTAGAGTTCTAAAAGATGCCCCAGTCAACTAATCTGAATACTCCTCCATACTTTGAGGATTTCAATTCTGACGATAATTTTCATAAAGTACTTTTTCGTCCTGGGTTTCCTCTTCAGGCGAGAGAATTAACGTCATTGCAATCTATTTTACAGGATCAGATTGAAAAATTTGGTTCTAGTATTTACAAGGATGGCGCAATGGTCATTCCTGGACAGGTTGGATATGACTTAAAATACAATGCAATTTTAATTGAAGATGAATACTTTGGTATTCAATCAAACACTTTAGTTTCCAATAAAAATGCAGACGGAACTCCTGTTGTTGTTGGTAAAACTATTAGAGGAAATACTTCTGGAGTAAAAGCAAAAATTGTTAACGCTTTATCTTCAGACCAATCTGAAAAAGGTAAAGCAACTCTTTATATTAAATATATCAATGCTGGTAATACTCCTGTAGATGGTGTTCAATATACCACATTTCAAGATGATGAAATTCTTCTGACGGAAGAAACTTTTTCTTTAGGAACAACTGTAATTCAGGAAAATACTGACTTTGCTAAATGTGTTACTTCACAAGCAACTTTTGTAGGATCTTCAGCAAAAATTACTGCAGGTATTTATTTCATTAAAGGTAATTTTGTAACTGTACCTGGGCAAGAAGTCATTCTGGATCAATTTGGTGTAACACCATCATATAGAGTTGGACTACAAGTTTTAGAAGAAATTATCACTCCAGAAATTGATAATTCTTTAAATGATCCCTCACAGGGATACTCTAACTATTCTGCTCCTGGAGCACATAGATTAAAATTTAGAACAATATTAACTAAAAAAGCATTAGATGATACTACTGTTATCAATTTTATTGAACTGCTTAAACTTGAAGAAGGTAAGTGTCAAGAAATTGTAAGTACTTCTAAAGCACAAATTGCTGCTACTTTAGAAGATACCCTTGCTAGGAGAACTTTTGATGAATCTGGAGATTATGAAGTAACTCCATATGAGTTCTCTACTCAAGAATGTTTAGACAATGGTAGAAATAATGGGGTATTTGAAATTAATCAGCAAACTGATAATGATGTATTGGCGTCGGATGATCTATTTGAAATTGTTGCTTCTCCTGGCAAATCTTATGTTCGTGGATATGAAATTGAAACTATTGCAAACACCTATGTAGATATTGAAAAACCAAGAACTACAGAGGAACAAAATAATAGAACTATTTCTACAGATGGTAGAGGTGTTAGATTTAATTTGGAACCTAATCTGAAGGTTTCACAACCAGATCTTTCATCAGTTCTTGGTGATGTCAATAGAACAATATATTTAAAAGAAGATGTATCTACTGTTATTGGATATGCAAGTTTAATTAATTATGTCCAAAATAGTAGTGACAATTATATTAGTTTGTCAAATATTGTCATTACTACAGCAAGTAAGAAAATAAAAGATGTAACTATTTTAGGAGTTGGTGCAGCAACAGGCAATGATTATAATTTAACTGTTCAGGCAGGTGCTAGCAAAATTACTGGTCAATTTAGTCCATCATTCTTTGAGGTATATGGAGATAATGATATTAAGGCAATTACTGATCTTAAAGTACAAGATGTACTGACTCATTACACCGGCACTACTACTGGAAATGATATTTCAGTTGATGGGGAATATTATTCAACATCTGCCGGTGATTATACTATCAGATTGTCTGGTGAAAATACGGAAACATTAGCACTAACAATTAATTCTGTTACTGCCGGTACTTTAACTGCTACTGTTACTGGAAGATCTGGTAGTGGTAATGTAGCATTTACTTTAATTGGTCCTCAAAAAATTAGTGAACCTAATGTTACTTTATCTTCTTTACAGAAGATGAGAATTCTTAAATTAGAAAATCTTTCTGGCAGCAAGTATGATGTTGATGCTGAAATTCTTCGTCTAGGTTTAACCCGTGTACGTAAAGTTCATGCAATTTATAATACAGACACTATAGAAGAGGCAATTCCAGAACTCACTTTAGAAAGTGGTAGCGGAACATTTGAGGTTGGTGCTATTATTGAAGGTGTAAGTAGTGGTGCTAAAGCACGTATTTTAAGGCAAAATGGAACTGCTGTTAATTTTACTTACATTGGAAAAATTAGATTTGTAGTAACGGAAGAGATTAAATCAAAAGAAACAGGTCTTGTTAGAAGAATTAATTCTATTGATAATAATGGTGCCATTAACATTAAAAAAAGATATAAGTTTAGAGATGGTCAAAGTGCCCAGTCATTTAATTGGTCATACTTAAAGAAAAGATCTTCTGCCAGTAAAATAAATGGCACCCTATGGGTTGTATTAGATTGGTTCAAAGATGAAGTGCCGGGTAAATTTTATACAGTCAATTCTTATTATGATGCAGATTATAAAGAAATTCCTTACTACCCTATTAGAGGGGAGAGAATTTATCTCAGTAACTTGATTGATTGGAGAACTAATCAATCAAATATTCTTTCTAATGATGGATCCTACGATAGTCCATTCGCTATCAATGCATCTGATATTGCAGCATCTACAACTTTAGAAGATTTTGAAAATAGAAACTATAATTTTAATTCATATCTCACACCATCGGGAACTACTGATGGAGACATTGAATATTACTTAGGTAGAATTGACGATCTTTACCTAGACAAAAATGGTAAATTTATTAATAAGCAAGGTATTCCATCATTAGTGCCCGAAGAACCTGAAGAATCTTTAGCAAATGCTATGAAGGTTGGTCAAATTACCATGCCTGCATATGTCAGAAATCTTAATAAGGTAACGTTTAAAAGGTCTACTAATAGACGTTATACCATGAAAGATATTGGTAAACTAGAGGATAGAATTGATAACGTTGAATATTATACTCAATTAAGTTTACTTGAGAGTGATACTGCTAATTTGTTTATTAGTGATGCTAACGGATTAAACCGTTTAAAGAATGGATTCCTTGTTGACAATTTCACATCACATGATATTGGCGATCCATTACATCCAAACTATAATTGTGCTATTGATTCTGCATTTGGTGAACTTAGACCTCAACATTATACAACTAATGTATCTTTAGTTTATAAGGAAGAACCAACTAATTACATTAAGGGTGATCTCTTAATGCTTGATTATACTGACAAATTGTTAGTTGAACAACCTTATGCTGCAGTTTCTGAAAATGTAAACCCATTTGCTGTTGTGTCTTGGGTAGGGTTAATGAATATATTTCCAGCATCTGATGACTGGATTGATGAGAAAAGATTGCCTGAAACTCTTACACCAGTTGAAGGTGATTTCACAGCAACATTAATGCAAATGGGTGCTGATCCAAATAGTGGATTTGCTCCAGTACAATGGAATGCATGGAGAACTCAATGGTCTAGCACTAGTAGTTCATCTAGCACTCGTAGGGAAAGTAGAAATCAAGCTCCATGGGTTAGAAATGTCACTAGAACTAGTTCTTCTACTACAACTGCTCAATCTAGAACTGGAATTAGAACGAGAGTTACACCAAGACAAGATAGAAGAGTTCTTGGCGATAGAGTCGTAGACACTACGTTCTCCAGATGGAAGAGATCTAGAAACTTCTCAGCAACTGCATATAGATTAAAACCAAATGTAAGAGTATATGCATTTATGGAAGGTAGAAATATTTCTACTTATACCACTCCAAAAATTATTGAAATTCAAATGCGTAGTAGCACTGCTTTTGATAAAAATGAAGATATTGCACTTTCAGGAAGAAGAAGAGGTAGAAAATTTAGATGTAAGTTAGGTGGACCGAAAGGTGGAATTGCTAAACTTAACAAACCTTATAGTGTAGATCCATATACAGGAAATCCTATTACTATTAACGATTATAATACCTCTTCAACATTCCTGAATTTAAATATTGCATCTATGCAACAATTATCAGGATCAAACTATGGTGGTTACCTAATTGAAGGTGATATCATTATTGGTCTTACATCTGGTGCAACTGCAAAGGTCACTAAAAAACACTTTATTGCAGATGAAAAAGGCAATTTACGTACTAGCACTTTTATTCCAGATCCCTCAGGCGATGGCAATCCTAGGTGGAAGACAGGAGATTCTGTAGTTAGATTTACAGATAGTCCTACCAACTCTATGATTCCTGGCGTTGTTGATAGTTCTGCTGAAAATACTTATAGTGCAAGAGGAACAATTCTTACAAAGCAGCAAGATACGCTTCTCGTTAGAAATGCAGATGTTACTAGGGATGTTGTAACTGATAGTAGAATTATTTCTTCTAGTAGAACTAGTACTAGGGCAGGTGGTTGGTTTGACCCTCTTGCACAATCATTCTTAGTTGAAGAGCAAGGTGGATGTTTTATTTCTAAAATTGACGTATATTTTAGAACCAAAGATTCCAATCTTCCAGTAACAATGCAAATTCGCGAAATGGTGAATGGTTATCCATCTCCAACAGTTCTTGCTACCGAAAACAAAGATCCTTCTGATGTCAATCTATCTGATGATGCTAAAACAAATACCACTTTTGTATTTGAAACTCCTGTGTATTTGGCAGAAAGAAAAGAGTATTGTTTTGTACTCTTAACATCTTCAGTTGAATATAATGTTTGGTTGTCTGAAATGGGTAAAGATGATTTGAATGGTGAAAGAATCTCCAAACAACCCTATGCAGGTGTTTTGTTTAAATCTCAAAATGCATCTACTTGGACTACTGCTGAATATCAGGATATGAAGTTCAAGATCTTTAGATGTAAATTTAAAACAAATGAAACTCCAACAATTGATTTTGTTGCTGATAATAGTGGAAACCTTTTCTATAGAGAACTTAGAGAAGATCCTATCGAACTTACCGTTAATGAGAGTGGCACATCACGCGGATATCTAAAAGTCAATCATAAAAATCATGGTCTTCATGACGAGTCCTCTTTTGTAGAACTTAGAGGTGTTTCTAGTGGTATTCAAACATCACTTGCTGCGAATTGGAGTGGTTCAACTGCTCAGGCAATTTCATTAACAGATACGTCTGGAACTGATGCAGTTAGAACCCTATTTACTGCGGGATCACCAGAAATGATCTTTGACTCTGGTTCTAGTCCTACTAGAAATGGTATTCTTGGAGCAACTCCAAGTGCTGTAAATCCAGGTTATATTTCTATTGGAGGATATGTCTATTCTTACGATCCTAATGCAGTTGGTACTGTAACTTCAGGTGAATTTGACATTCCATTACTTTCAAAAATTACTGAAGATAATGTACCTTCAGGTGGATTCAAAAGTAATGATGAGTGGGAAGTAGAATTGTATGTTAAAAATGGTATCCCACTTACTTTGATTAACAAAATTCATCAAAATTTAAAATTTATTACTCTTGATAGTTATCAACTTGATTTTAATTCTTATAGAAGAAATATTGATGCTGATAATGTAACTTTTGGTGGGGATGAAGTAACTGCAAGTACTAACTTACAGTACACATCATTTATGCCTACAATTGCATTTAAAGAACTTCCAGGAACATCTGTTGTTAGTAATTTTAAAGGAACTTCAGGAACTTCAATCGGAGATGGTGAATATTCTTTACCCACTCCAAATGTAAAAAATTGGTATAGAGATTCATATAAGAAAGATTCAAATTACAAGCAAGTTCGTATTAATGAAAATAATTACGTAAATCGACCAAAAGTTATTGCATCTTTGATTAATGAGCAGAGGCAAATGTCTAATGCTAATTCGTTTGATTTTAGAATTAAATTAAGTAGTGAATCCGACAATTTGAGTCCTGTAATTGATACAGATAGAGTTAGTTTAATTACTACAAATAATAGAATTGATAATTTTGATGGATCCACTCGAAGTGCATTTTTTGCAGATAACTTAAGTGCCAATTATACTATTGGTGAATCTGCAGAAGAAGATTTTAATTCTGCAATTTATATTACTAAACTTGTTACTCTTGCTCAAGAGTGTACTTCTTTGAAAGTTATTCTTTCTGCATTTAATAACTCTAACACAAACTTTGATGTTTATGTTAAATTACTTACAGGTGATGAGGAAGATCCAAATAAAATTGAATGGGATCAAATTCCAAATCCATCAACATATGCTAATAGAAAATCTGAAGTTGATTTTGCTGACTATGAATATGAAACTAGTTTGACAAACAATAATACTTTCACACAGTATTCACTTAAAATTAGAATGAGATCTAATAATTCCTGTGATATTCCAATTATTAAAGATTTAAGATGCATAGCACTAGCCTAATTCCAGTAGAGGGTCATAACAATTTTGCTAGAGACCCTAAAACTGGTGCAATTATTAATGTAAACCAAACAGAATTTGAAAAATATATTGCAATTAGAAATAAATTGCAAATTGATAGAGATAAATTAAATTCTACTAATGAAGAAGTGCGAAAATTAAAAGAAGATGTTCAAGAAATTAAAAACCTATTACTCAAACTAGTAAGTGGTATAAATACTTGATGAAGTAGGAACACAGTAATGTTATCTGCGGTAACTAACCTAATTGTATATCAAGGCGCTGATTTTCAAACCACATTTTTTGTGTCGAATGATAATGGGTCAAGTTTTGACTTGACTGGATATACTGGGGCATCTTTAATTAAGAAGCATTATGAAAGTTCAACATCAACTGCAATTGTAGTTGAAATAACCCCTCCTGCAACTGTAGGAGCAGTAACACTTTCATTATCAAATGCAGTAACTGCGGCGATGCATCCTGGCAAATATGTATATGACGTGGTTTTAACTTCTGGTGTAGGTGTCAAATCTCGCGTCTTAGAAGGTGTATTAACAGTAGTAGAAGGAGTAACTATCTAAATGGCTAGAGTAAGATTCGGAGAACAAAGTTTTCCGCAAGTTTCTAGAGTTGCTGTTGGAGGTGCTGCGACAATTCAAAATCTCGCAGATGTTGACACCAATACTGTGGGACTAGGTGAAGGATATGTTATGGTATATAATGCAGCAACAGAAAAGTTTCAAACAACAAATATATTAAATAACGTAACAGTAAACGGAGGATCATTCTGATGGCATCAACCATCCTAATTAAAAGAAGTACAGGTACAGTTGTACCTGCTTCACTAGAATTTGGCGAACTTGCCCTTACGGTTGGTGCTGGTACACAAGTCAACCGTGGCGATAGAGTTTTCGTCGGAGACAATAACACAGCAGTTCAAATCATCGGTGGTAAGTATTTCACCGATATGCTAGATCACGTACATGGTACGTTGACTGCAGATTCAGGAATTATTGTAGATAATAATTCTAAAATTGATCGCTTCAGAGTAGACGATATTAATCTTGATGCAAACGTCATTGAAACTGACACGACAGATACTGATCTGATCTTCAGGGCAAATGGTACGGGCAAACTTGTCATAGAGGATAGTCAGGAACTTGAATTTGGTACTACTGGAGATATTGAGTTTAAATTTGATGAAGTAGCAAACGTTCTTCGCTTAGATCGTGTTGGCGCAAACGTACCTGAGTTTCGTTTAGACGATGACCTTAAACTTCAGTTTGGTACTGATGGTGATGGTAGTATTCGTTATGATGAAACTATTCTAGATTCTATTAGAGTAGAAGGTGCAAATTGGCAATACGATAATGGTGTTGCCGTTAAGTTTGCAGACACTACCGTATCCTCTGGCGTATCAACTGGTGCTGTAGTCATTGACGGCGGTCTAGGGGTTGGTGGTACTGCATGGATCGACAACTTAAAGGTTGATGATGATGTAACTTTAGGTACTGCTAACACAGATATCTTAACTGTTAATTCCGAAACAACTTTTAATGCTGGGGTTACTTTTAATGGAACCCAAACAATTACTGGTATTATTAACCAGACAGGTCAATTAAATCTGGATAACCTTCGTTTGGATGGTAATACCATTTCAACTAATGCTGGAAGTCAAATTATTCTTGACCCAGATCCTAGAAATGGAGATGCTGCTGGTGATCTTGTAATTCGTGGAAACCTTCAAGTTGCAGGTACAACCACGACAGTAAACTCGACCCAGATGACGGTCAATGATCCTGTATTTAATCTTGGAGATGATGTAAGTGAAAAAACTCTTAAGAGTGAGGCACTTGCAGGTTCAACTTCTCTTTCTATTGATAATCCATCTGGTCTGGTAATTGGATCTACTGTTTCTGGTACTGGTATTGGTGTTGGTGGTAGAACTATTAATTCTATTTCCGTAACATTTAGCACTGCTTCTGGATTTACTTCTGCACCTGCAGTTGGAACTGCAATCTTTACTTATGATGGTGCCAATTATGAGCGTATTGGTACGTTTATTTCACAATCTGGAACAACTGTTGCAGTTCAATTGGATGCAAATGTATCATTAAGAGAATCTCAGTACTACATTGATTATCAACTTACTGATGGTAATTCTGGAAGTCCTCAATCTGTAGAGATTGATCCTGCACCTTCAACAACCACGGTATTTATTAATACTCTTATTCTTTTAAATACCGGCATTTCTTTAACTATTGCAGAAGGAGATGCTGTAACCATTACTCAAGGTAGTGATGATGGTATGGATCGTGGTATTTCATATACCTTCGTTGATGGTTCTACAACTAAGATTGGTTTCTTTGGTTATGATAGAACTGGTTCTTCTGGTGGTACTGGAGCATTTACATTTATTGAGGATGCAACTAATACCAATAACGTCTTTACTCACTCAGTAGGTGCTATTGGTGGCATTAGTATTGAGAAAGGAGATCTTGACTATAATAGCGGAACTACTCTACCTTCTGAAGCAAGCAATACATACACTGCTGTTGCTGCTAGTGGGGGTAGTGGTTCTGGTGCTACTATTACTTTAACTAGAGATGCTAATGGTGATCCAGATACAGTTTCATTAGTATCTGCTGGTAATTATTATCAAGAAGGTGATTTACTTACCATTTCTGGTGCTAATATTGGTGGCAACACTCCTGCAGATAACGTAGAAGTACGTGTAACTTCGGTATCTGTTACTAGAGGTACAGTTGTTATTGGCGATCTTGAATTAGACGTTGATCTTGCTACTAAATATGGTGGTACTGGAAGATCTGAATTCAATAGCAAAGGTATCCTTTACGGAAACGGTGCTGGTGAATTGTTAGAAACCGCTGCTGCAAATATGGCAAATCCAGGAGTTGGTCCTGATATTGCCACTTCATTCCAGATCCTGACAGTTACTGCTGCTGGGGTCCCCGTCTGGACTGATACGATTGATGGGGGTACATTTACTTAAATTTAAACTATGAATAATGAAATAGATATTAATATCTTAGTTGCTACTCTTCAAAAGAAGATCACTGACTTGACACTTACTAATGTTGTGTTAGAAGCAAAAATACAGGATTTATCAAAACGGTTAAATAGTATTATAGAAACAGAGAATGCTATAAATGGCAAGCAGAATCAAACTCAAGAGTTCGACAACTCCTAATTCAGTACCATTAGTAAGTGATCTCTCAGATAGAGAGGTTGCTGTTAATATTAATGATAGATCACTGTTTATCAATGACAGTGGAACTATCAAAGAAGTTCTGAATGCCGATCCAAATGATGAAACCATCGTTCCATCTATGTTTTCAAGTGCCATCACTGATGGTGTTGGAAACACATGGTTTGTTACAGAAAATGGAACAGACAAAGCAACGATTGGTTCTGTAAATCCACGTCATGGGGATACCACAGGTAGTAATGCCTGGGGTAAAACCACAATGACGGCGTTTGCTTCACTTAGATATGTTCTTGATAATTATGCTCAAGCGGGTGATACTATTGTAGTTGAGGGTGGTACATATACTGAAACCTTCCCATTAACCGTCCCAGTTGATGTTTCTATTAAGGGACGTGGAATTAAATCTGTTTTTATTCAACCATCTGTTGCCACTCAAGACCTAGATGCTTTTCGTATTCTTGGTAATGCTAATATTGAAGATCTTACTGTTAAGAATTTTTATTATAACAGTACTAATGATACTGGATATGGATTTAGATGTGCATCAAACTTTTCTATTACTGAACGAAGACCTTATGTTCAAAGAGTAAGTGTACTTACAAAAGGTTCGGTAACCAGTGCAAATGACCCTAGAGGTTATGATCAAGGGGATGCAGGTAGAGGTGCATTAGTAGATGGTTCTGTAGCAAATGCATCGACAGTAGAAGCATCAATTTTGTTCAATGAGTGTACATTTGTTGTACCAAATTCAATTGGTTTATACCTTAAAAATGGTGCTCGTTGTGAATGGTTAAATTCATTTACATATTATGCACAAATTGGTATTTTTGGAGAAAATCCATCAGGAGGAACAGGTCTTGCTGGAACTGCAAGAACTCGACTAAATCTACAGGGAGACACAGGTAATTTTACTGCTGGATCTGTAAACCAAATTGGTTTGATTGAAGCAGGTACATCACAGGTCACTGGTGCATACACAACTAGTGGTGCTGATGATAACTTGACAATGACCCTTACTTCCTCCAGTCATGGACTGTCACAAGGGGATCTTGTCTACATTAATACTACTTCTGGTGGTCAAACAGGACTAACACAATTCCGCAAAATTGTATCTGCTACCACTAATAGTTTTGTAATTGATGGTATTTTTGCTGGTCTTGCAAGTGCTGGTAATGTAAACTATTTAAAGACCAGTGGTTATGGAATCATTGACGAGAATGATGGTACTTATATCTATTTGGATGGACAAGGTGAAGGTCGTATTATTGCGACTGATGAAACTACAGGAAAAAATGTCAATGCTATTGATAATGTAGTTACTAGCACTTCTCAAGTAAAACTTGGAACATCTTCAGCATCATTTGATGGCACTGATGATAGATTAACTGTTCCTACAGATGCAGATTTTAATTTTAGTACTGGTGAGTATACTTTAGAGGCATTTGTTTACCTCAACAATACTTCTGGTTCTAAAACTATTTTTGATTTTAGATCAAATTCTCCAACTGAAATTTCACCAGTTGTTAATATTGATGGTTCTGATATTAGATATTATGTTAATGGTGTAGCAGAAATTACAGGTGCTGCTGCATTAACTGCAACAACATGGCATCATATTGCAATTTCAAGAACTGCAGGTGTATCTAAACTGTTTGTTGATGGTGCTCAAGTCGGTTCTAGTTATACTGATGGTAATGACTTCCCGACTAGGGGTATTACTATTGGCGCAGCATTTGATGGAAATTCTGAAATCAATGGATTTATTGATGAGGTAAGAGTATCAAAAGGTACTTCAAGATACAATGCAGGATTTACTCCTACTACAGTACAATTCTTAGCAGATGAGTTCACCTCATTACTCCTTCACATGGAAGGTGCTAATGGTGCTTCTGTATTTGCTGATGACAGTATAGTTGCACAAGATGTTAGAACAACTGCTGGCGGTACTGCAACATTTATAACTCTTGCTGATTATACCAAGTTTGGTGCAGAACTTCGTTCTATCTCATCTGCTAACGTTTATGGTCTGAAGGGTGTTTCGGCAGATGGTCAAGGCGTAAGTATGCGTCTTATTAGTCATAATTTTGGATATATTGGAGTTGGTAAGGATGATAATAATGATACAAGTTTAGTTGTACAATCAAATGAAGTCATTGAACAAAATAATGGTCGTGTGTTCTTTACTTCGACTGACCAAAGTGGTGACTTCCGTGTAGGTGATCTATTCTTAGTTGACCAAGAGAAAGGTACTCTTTCGTTTGCAGGCGGCGGAGCAGGCGCTGGAGCAGGCGCTGGAACTAGTTTTGACCAATTGCTCGTATCTGCTGGTGCAGACACCACCACGGTCCTTCCAACGTCCATTGAGGTCGGTGCATTTACTTTCTTCGGTAACACAATCTCTACAACTTCAGGTAATATTAACCTGACTCCATTTACTGGAGAAGAAATTAACTTTAATCAAAGAGTTAATTTAGAAACTTTTGTTTCTGGAAGTTCACGTCTTTCATTAGCATTTGATGGCGATCAAGATACTGGTATTAGAAAGGCAGTTGATCTTGGAGATGGTTTCTTCGATTTAGTATCTAATGGTGGATCAGTAGTTAGAGTTGCTCCAGGAGAATTTAGATCTCTCACTGATATTAATATTTCATCTTCTATCCCAGAAACTGTTTCTGTAGGTTCTCCAGGTACTGGTTATCTTGTAGGCACATATACAGATATTCCTGTATCGGGTGGAACTGGAACTGGTCTTAAAGTTGATGTTACAGTTTTAGCATTTGCAGGAACAATAACAAATGAAGGATCTGGATATGTACCTGGTGTATACGATAATCTATCCTTTACTAATATTCAAGGGCAAAATAACCAAACTGGAACTGGAACTGGCGGTACGGGTACAGTAACAGTTAAAGGTATTGATGACGGTACAATTGTTGCTGGTAGTGGTTATACAGATAATTCTTATTCTGATGTACCTTTAAATGGTGGTAATGGTAGTGGTGCATTAGCAACCATTACTGTTGAAGGTAATGGTGTTTCTGAAATTTCTATTACAAATAATGGAGACAATTCATACCAATCTGGTGATACATTAACCATCAATACATCAGATCTCACGTATGTTGATGAAGAGGGTGCTACTCAAACAAGTGGTGGTTCTGGATTTTCATATACAGTTCCTTCGGATTTATATACAGTAACTAATGTTGTCCCATCTGCTACTTGGAGTGGTACTGGGTATGACATTGCAGATGCAGTTACTGCAACAGTTCCAGGTGGTGGTAGTGGATTTGAATTTGAATTTAACAATATTCAATTCCTTTCTTCGGCAAGTATTGTAAACGAAGATTCTGAAACTGAAGAACCGGTAGCTGGCGAAGGTTATGTTGACGGAGAACAATTATCACCTGGATTTGAACTTCTTTCCAATGATACTCTTTCTGGTATTGGTAATACTGTAACTTACAGTGTACAAGTAAGACCTAAATCTGGGGGAGGGGGAAATGCATTCTGGATTGATCTTGGTTCTGGTTATGTTGAAGCACCTGCATTAGATTTAAATAAAAATACTCTTTATAAATTTGTATTTGCACCAGACGGAACTTATACTGGTACATTTACAGAACATCCATTTGCAGTATCAGAAACTTTAGATGGAACACTATCAGGAGGTACACAATACACAACTCTTGCTGGTGATTTAAATGGTGGGAATGGTGCTTATATTATTATAACCGCAACTACACCTGCATTATATTACTACTGTGCCCAGCACCAGGGTATGGGAAATACTTTAGTATCTACAGATACTGAGTATGGACAAAATGGCACCATTGCAATTGGTAGTTCAACGTTAGAGAATTTTATCTCTTTAAGTAAAACAGGTGCTATTGGTGCAGAGAGTGCTATTTTTGAAGATTTTGTTACCATTAATGGTAACTTAAGTGCAACTGCAGGAACAGTAAACCTTGGAGCAACAACAGCACAAAGTTTAACTGTTAGTGGCGTATTAAGTACTACTGGGGGTATTTCTACTTCTGGTAATTTAACTATCCAAGGCGATCTTGGTACAAGTGGTAGATTGACCGTTGCTGGATCACCAAATGATCCAACCACAATCAATGGTAGTGTTGCATTTGACACTGACCTTATACAGGTAGATTCTACTAATAATAAAATTAGCGTATTTGGACCAACTGATCCAAATACTATTGAAGATTACACTGTAGAAATTAATAGCACTGCTAAAGTTTATAACCACACTTTCTTAGCAACAGATGCTGGATCTATTGTAAGTATTGGTAATGATCCTGGACCTACAAATATTGCATCTACATTTGATGAGAAATTTACCGTAGTTGGTGATAGTAAATTTGATGGTAGAATTCTTGTTTCTGATGGTACAGAAATTGCACCATCAATTACTTTTGATACTGATGAAAAACTTGGTTTATTTAAAAGTGCAAACAATGAAATTACTACGGTAGGATATAATGGTCCTATCATGAAGACAACTACTCAACAGATTAGTTTCTTCAAACCTGTTGATCTTATCAACAAAGCAATTGATCAATTCACAGTTACGCCAGGAAGAGGGTACGTAATTGGTACTACTAATAACGTTATTTTCACTGGAGGAACTGGTGCTGATTTTACTGCAAATATAACAGTTGCATTTACGGGCAGTATTACTCAACCTGGATCTGGATACTACAACGAAACATTCCTTGATATTCCTGTACAATATATTAGCGTTGCTTCTGGAGCAATTACAGTATTTGGAACATTAACGCCTGGTAGTGGATATGTAGATGGAACTTACTCAAATGTCTCACTTACAGGTGGTACAGGAACGCTTGCAACGGGTGATTTTACAATTTCTGGTGGAAGTGTAACCTCGATAGTCATTAACGCCAGAGGTTCTGCATATAGTATATCTGATAATTTAGGTGTTGACACTGCAAATATTGGTGGATCAAAACTTTCTGGATCTCTTACTGTCAGTCAAGCAGGATCTGGATATGATGATGGCAATTATACCAGTATTGCATTGGTTAATGCTACCGGAACAGGATCTGGTGCTACTGCAGACCTAACAGTTTCTAGTGGATCAATTACTGCAGCAACTGTAAATGTAGGTGGAGGTGGATACACTGCATCAGATACATTTACCGTTGCAGGATCAGATCTTTATGCCAATGGTACATATTCATTTACAGTTACTAATAATGGATCTAGTAATTATGTAATTAGTGGAACTGATAGATCTACTACACATTCATCTGCATCTAACCCATCACTTAATGTTGATTTTGGTGATACTTTATCATTCACTGTTAATAATACAGGACATCCATTCTATCTTGTTACACAATTAGATCCATCTACTAATGGATATTCCGCAGAATATGAACTTCCTGCTACTAATAATGGTGCCGAAGTAGGAACAGTTACTTTTGATACTACATTAACAGTCCCAAGTACAATTTATTATGTCTGTGGAAACCATCCAGCAATGGTTGGAACTATTAATATTAATTCAGTAGCGTATGGTAGTGGTGGATCTCTTTCGGCAGCAACAGTATCTACAGGATCTGGATTTGCAATTCGTGTAAACAACATTGGATCTAGTGGATCAGGATCTGGTGCTTCAGCAAGAATCAAAACTGAAGGTGGAGTTGTAACTGAATTTAATATTACTACTCCAGGTTCTGGATACCAAATTGGTGACGTATTGTCAGTCGCCTATAGTAATATGCAATATGCTGATGATACTGGCACTTTAGTAACAATTGACCCACCAACTACTACTCTAGAATATACGGTACAAAGATTAAATTCAGTATCATTTATTGACATTGTAAATCTTGGCGCTGGTTACTCAGTACTAGATGTTCTTGATCTTCCAGCATCTTTCTATGATGCTACAGCACTTGGATTTAGTTTATTCCCATTAGAGACAGCAGTCACAGTTGGACAAGAGTTTTATTCAGGAGAATACACATACGAAGTAACCTCTCCTGGTACTACAGGAACTACTGTTCCTTCATTTGGACAAGACGGTGTATCTGGTATTACTACAAACAATACAGGTTCTGGATATCCTTCTAGTACAACTATTGAAAGAGTAGAGTGTGAGGCAATAACCGGGATCGGCACTGGTTTACTCGTAGATATTTCCACCAATGCTTCTGGTTCAATTACATCTATTGCCCCAAGTGGAAATCTTTCTGGTGATTTATTCCAAATTGGAGATCAATTTACATTAGATAATGATTTTATTAATACTGGTGTGGCAACAATTAGTATCGCAGGTGGTGGAGATAATGGATCTTATGGAGATACTGAAACATATGATCTAAATCAATCTTCAACTTCAGGAACTGGTTCAAATATTCAGGTAAGATTTAGTAGTGATTCTAGTGGAAATATTACTTCTGTATCTATTCTTCAAAATGGTATTGGATATGAAGTCGGAGAAGTTATTGAATTTGATGGTTCACTATTTGGTTCTGGTGGTGGTGGTGGTGATGGAGAAGACGGTGAAGGTGGGGAACCAGTAGATGACCCAATTACTATTTTAATTTCGGTCGATACTCTTACTAATGGTTCTGGTGCAGCATTTACAGTAAATTCAATTTCTAGTTCTGTCTCTAATGGCACGGCAACAATTTCACATAGTGGATACTTCCCTGCAGGATTCTCCATTTTAGTTGATTCTCTTGCAGAATATAATAACATTCAGTTTGATGCTGTAGATGGTGTTGTTACTGCTAAAAAACTCGTAGCATCTCCCGATGGAATTGAAGTTTCAACAACTTTACTTCTTAATAATAATACAGTTTCAACAACTAGTGGTAATTTAACTCTTAATGCAGAAGCAAATTCACAAGTTATAATTGGTGGAAGTGGTGCATTGGGATTACCCGTGGGTGACGATTCTAATCGTCCCGGTGGACCAGCACAAGGTTCAGTAAGATATAATACTGATAGAAATCAGTTTGAAGGTTATAATGGTTCATACTTTGTATCTCTTGGTGGCGTAAGAGATGTTGATGGTAATACTTTTGTTATTGGTGAACAGTTCCCTGGTGCAGATGATAATAACATCTGGTTCTATAATGATGGAACTCAGACATTAAGAATTAGTCAAACCGATCTAAATCTTGATACACTCAATAATATTAATTCTAACACATATGGAACTGCAATTGAATGGGTATCCGAATCTGCAGTAACTCAATATATTGTTGATGATGAAGGAACTAATATTCAACAATATGTATATTTTGGAGACAATGTTTATAGTGTTGACAATGATGGAACATATGGAACTGTATCTCCATCCCATACAACAGGAAATGCAGTTAATGGTGATGTAACTTTAACCTGGTTAGATTATCGTTATGATGATTTAAATGTTAATGTCGATAATATTAACATTAACGTTAATGATAAATTTACACTTAGCACCAATGCTTTAGAAATTTCTTCAAGTGCAACTGATGAAATTATCAAAACAGACAGAGATGCCTTAACTTTTGGATTTGAACCAGCATCTTCTGATTCTTATCAACTTCTTAAGTTAACTAATAGTGGTGCTCTGCAAATTAATAGAGGATTCTCTTCCACTGCAGACAACTATCTGACTGTTCTAGATGCAGGTCTTCAAAAGTTAGAACTTGCAAATACTAAGATCTTCACTCAAACATCCACCCTAGATGCCTCTAGTGGTAATATTGTTTCTGCAAATATGTTCCCATGGGCAGAAGCATGGTCTGGTAAATTTATGGTTGAGGTTGAAGAACAGTTCCCAATTCCAGATGCATATCCAAGAAAGCAATATTCTGAACTTTCTTATCTAGTAAGGGGTAATGGTGAAGATATTTTATATACTGAAAATAGTAAACTTTATACAGATGTACCTCTCGCAGATATTGAAGCGGATCTTTCTGGCATAAGTGTTCAAGTGAGAGTTACTGAACTTGGAAGTGCTCAAAATACTTTTATTCCTGTTGCTTCTGAAAGATCTGGAGACCTTATTTCTTCAACTTTCTTTACTCAAAATGTTGCATCAGTTATCGATACTGACGCAGACAGAGTTGTAATTTATGCCAATGATGCGACAAATAGATCAGTTGGTGGATTTAGAGTTGGTAATGTATCTCATAATGGAATTATATTTGGCACTCAACTTCCTCTGACTGCAGGTGGAAATGCAGATTCTGCTTCAATTACATTTGATTCTGCAACCAACAGAATTGTATGGGCAGCAGAAAGCGGTGAATATATTGTTGGTGATGTAGATCCTAACAATAGTAACGTTACATTTGGCACTCTTGCATCATTTACATCTGACACTGTTGCAGCATATGATCCAACTTCTACTAGAAGTGGAAGAACATGTAGAATTCTCTCGGCAAATGGTAAGGTTGTTATCGTATATGAAAAAGATACAGGTGGAGTTTATGGAGTTCTGGGTACAGTAACTGGTGGTAATACAAATAGTATTACTTGGTCATCACCATTTGAGTTTATTGGTGGAATTGGTCTTCAGGATGCATTCACTGATGGAACTTACGTGTACATTAATTATTCTACTGATATAGTTGGTAAGTGGGAAGTTGATACTGGTACTACATTTACTAACACGAATGTAGTTGCTTCTATAGGTGATGGTACTAATGCTCAATGGAACGTTGTTGGAACCACTAGAGTTATGAAGATGTATCATAATACTGCAACTTCAGAAATTCAGGCAAGATATTATGATCTTAGCGATCTTTCTGAAGTTGGATTCACAGTTTCTACTGGAATTGATAGTGAATTCTTTAGCGTAGCAAGCAATAATGCTGATAGTCAATTCTTCTTCACTGCTTCTCTTGATTACTCTTCAGCAAATGATGGTGAACAAAACATTCAAGGTGTTATTACTGCAAATGGAGATGATTTAGATTACACTTCTAGATCTAGAACTTATGCCGCACTCGATCAACCAGTCGATAGTGATGGAACTCTTACAAACACTGGTGATTTAGATGTAATTTTTGTTGGATCTAGAGCAGATGGCAATGGTGATCTTCATGATATCTTCGTAACTTCAGCATCAACAACCAGCAATATTTCTGCCAATTCGGATGAAACTGTAAGTTTTGCTTCTGCAATTGAAAACAGAACTACATACAATATTAAGATCGTTTCCCACACTGTTAAGAGATAAAGATGGCAAAAATTTTAAAGTCATTACAATCTGAGGGTGGTTTCTCCGTAAAAGAAGCTACCGTCATTGATGCTAATCGGGATGTTATTGATGTTAACTCAGTTAAACTCACTAATATTCTAAACACCACAGCGTTTAAAAAAGAATACGTTGCATTTGCGACAATTAATGACTCGGTAGGTTCCACGTCTTTAGATCCTGCACACTTTATCGAAAAAAATAAAGTATCATTCTCTAGCATCTTTGCTATTGCAACATGGGATGGATATCCAATTGGATTGTATACTATTAATGCAAATGAATCTATTGTATCAATATCTCTTGCCGATCATGGTCTAACTACGGGAGATACCATCAATGCTTCGTTTGATGTGTCTGCAGCATCTGCAAATGGATCATATCCAATTGTAGTTGTTAACAGCGATAACTTCACATTTGATATTGGAACACCGGTTAATGTGACAGATCCAACATTAGGTGATGTTGAATTTATAAATTATGGTAGAAAATGGGAATTAGCACTTAAAATTGATACCGCAATTTTAACCGACAATATTACAGATCAGACACTTTCAATTGCAGCAGTATCCTCTACTATTGTGAGAGACAATGTTCCACCTGGTCATACTTGGACTTTAGTTCCTAGTGTAAATCAAACAACAAAGGAGTTCTCGTTCCAAGCAACAGTTTCTTCCAATGGTACTTTAGAGAGTATAGGAACAGGAGTAAGATGGGTTGGAAATATAAGCATAGTACTTACCGAAAGAGATTGATAAATAAGTTATATACCAAAGATTAATATGGAACCAGCACAAGAGGGGCATGTATCTTCATCTCGTCCAATGCTTCATGATTTAGAAGCAGAGTATGTAGTAAAAAATGTTACCAAAGAAGAAGCACAAGCAATATTAGATGATTTGCCTGATAATTATTATGTAATTGATTTATATTATGATGCAAATAAAAAAAGAATGGAATTTATTATTATGTTAGATGATGTTGAACCAGTTGAAATTAGTGATCATTATGATTTCATGGAACAAAATCATCCAGAATGTAAGAAAAAATTTGAACAACTACATGATTTTAGAACCTCGTTTGATGACAAAGAAACGGATGAGTACAATGAAAGTGCTATTGATTTGCTAGCATTAAATAATCGTATCATTCCATAATAAATCGTACTAAATAAAAAAGAAGGAATTTAGAAGAACATGGCGTTAGAATTTAATGCTGATAAGGAGATTCTTAAGTCGAATTCTCTTAAGATCAAAAACGATACAAGTTTGAATTTGAGATTGGGTGGTGGTGCTGATGAAAAATCAGCACTATTCTCTCAATTATCTAACGACGTTGATAAACTCGTTCGTGTTGGTATTAATACAACAGCCCCACAATATGAATTGGATGTTGAGGGTCAGATTAGAACGACCACTTCTATTATTTCCGATACTGCAAAAATTAATAATCTTGATATTGACACTATTGTCAATGCAAAATTAAATTTAAAAGCACCTGTTCTTCAATCATTTGTTGATCCTGAAACTGGCGATACCTTCTTCCCAACTTCTGAAACTCCTGCCTTTGATGATGATACTAACAAAGTTGCAACCACAAATTTTGTTTATAACATTGCAACTAATGACGTTGGTGGTCGTGTTTATGTTTCTGAACAAATTGGCAATGACGACTTTGATGGTCGTTCTGCTACAAAACCAGTAAGAACTATTAAACGAGGAGCACAGATTGCTGGTACTACTCCTGAGAAGGAGACCCTTATTATTGCAGGTGGAGATTATTTAGAAGATAATCCAATCTCTATTCCTGATAAGTGTTCGGTTGTTGGCGATAATATTCGTCTCTGCATCATCAGACCGCAGAATCCGAACAAGCACATGTTCAAGAATCAGAATGAAAACTATATGATTGGTGTCACATTCCGTGACAAGATCGAAGTAGTTGATGGGTTTGAACAAGCTATTGGTACTTGGGATTATGCTTATGTGTTTGACGATAAGCAAAGAATGTATTATGACAAAACACTTGGTGGTCAATATGGAAGACAATTTCCAATTGGTTATCAAATTTTTGGTGAAGGTATTTTCCGAATTGAGTTTGACCGTGCAAGTATATCTGATCCTGATTTTCAAATAGGTGACGAAATTGTTGGTGTTGCAACTGGTGGTCGAGCACTTATTACAGAAATTAGTTATGGACTACCCGACAGTTTAAATGTTTCAGAGCAGACGAGTGTAGATAAAGGATTTATCACTGTCGATACTGTAAGGGGTGCATTAGAACAAGGTGATACATTTAAATATTCTCCAGTTCCTGCTGTAGGTGCAGTTCGTTGGGCACCAGAAACTGCTTATACATTAGGACAACAAGTATTTACTGATAATACACTTTATGATGTCTCTATTGCGGGTACTTCGGGTCTCAACGAACCATCACACCAATCTGGTGCTGATACTAATGGAACGTTAGAATTTAGTTTTAATTCTAGTATTCCTCAGTATATATTTACTGCGTCCAATGTTAAATCACTGAGACCAGAAGGTGAAGTTACTGAGCATGTAACTACTCATCCAAACTATCTTATTGAAAGTTGCTGGTTTGATAGTGCAGATCCAGATTGGATGTATTTTAGGACACAACAATATCACACATTTGAAGAAGGTCAATGGGTAGAATTTACAGACCTTCCTAATTCTGGTGCTGGTGGCGATCTCAATAGATTCAACGGTCGTCAATATATCACAAAACGTGTAGAGCAGTTAGACGGTTTTAGTGATACATTTGCAGTATTTAAAGATACTCCTTCACAATTAGGTTCAGAATCTTCACAATTTTCTTTAACCGTTTTTGGTGCTGTTGTAACATCATCAGACGATTATGTTAAATTTAGTTTGCTAAACTCACCATTTAAATTTGAAGAATCTGAAAAAGTTGGTTCCAGATTTTTAGATGGTGCAGACCTGATTAGAAGGAATAAAGAGTTTATTGCAGACGAAGCAGTAATTAGAACTAAAGCAAAATACACTGGTCTACTTATTCCCGACGAAACTCAGTGTAAAACAGACATTAAGCATTTATTAAATGCTGTACAATATGATCTTTCTAATGGAGGCAATGCAGCAACATTAGAAGCAGCTAATTATTATAAAGAAGGTAACGCTCTTCTGCACATTTCTCCTCAATTAGAAGAAACTAGATATGCATTTGAGCAAGCAAGAGAGATGGCAGTTCTTGCCATCAGAAACAGAATTAAGTATTTAAGTGGTTCAAATTTAACTGCTATCTCAAATACACTCGGTGGTAATATTAATTCAGTTCAGTGGATTAATACTCAATTTGTTGCTGTAGGTGATGGAGGTCTTCTTGCAACTTCTCCAGATGGACAAACTTGGACTACACAAACAAATCCACTCCCAGGTGCTTCCTATAAGGATATTGTCTGGAATGGTACGACAACTATTGTTATTGGTGGTGATGGCGGTACGGGTGTAGTAATTACATCTAACAATGGAACTAATTGGGCAGTTGCAGAATCTACACTTGGAAGTGCTACCGTTGAAACCATTGCATGGGATGATAACGAGCAATGGGTAGGGTTTGGTGGAACACAATGGTTCACTTCAAATAATGGGCAAGAATGGACTGCAAACGGATCATTCGTTCCAGTAAATGGATCGGGCACTCATAGTATAGTTGATGTAATTTGGGACTACACAAATAGTCAGTTTGTAGCAGTTGGTAGTGGAGGTAGTGTATATACTTCTCCTAATGGAACAACTTGGACTGAGAGATCTACTTCATCAACTACATTCTCTGCAATTACATCAAATGAGGATGTATTGATTGCTGCTGCTGGAGATGAAATTTTCAAATCTACAGATGGGATCAATTGGGAAATTGGAATTGCTGCTCCTCTAGTAGCAGATCGTTATGCAGATGCTGCAGATTTAATTCTTGCGAATCAAGAAATTATTGCAGAAATTGCCGTCAACAAGATGTTGGCAAACAATACTGGATTTAATATTCCTTCAGGAAATCAGGCATGTAAAGATGATGTAATTGATTTCTTAAAATCAATGGTTATTGACCTCCAATATGGTGGTAATGATCAAACTTATGATGCAGCGAATCTTTATGTAACTGGTACTCATGTACAAGGTGAAGAAGATGAGTCAGTAGAAGTATTTGGATATGCAGAAACTCTTGCCATTAGTGCAATGAGAAACGAAGCATTTGGTGTATCGGATGTCCAAAACTATGCTTCTGGTCTTCTTCAAAATTTTGACAATAGTATTACTATTGATAATAGTTCACCTTATTGTGCAAACGTAGCAAGTGCTATTAGTACTCTATTTGGTATTCTTACAACTGCTATTGGTACTACTGCAACTCCTGGTAATCTTTCTGGGGTTACAAGAACTCCATCGGGCAGTAATAATAATAAACTGTATCATGATGGTTATCAGTTTTGGATTAGTACAGATGATGGAATTTTATATTCATATGACGGTCGTAAGTGGGGACTGACCGCAGGTACTGCAGGTCTAAACTTTACTGCATTAGGTTCTAGTTATGATGCATTTGTTGCATTTGAAACAGCAACTAATAAATTTTACTATTCTACTGAGTTAGTAAATGATGGTACATCTACTGAAGAGACCTTCAGAGATACTACTATTTCTAATACATATGAAGCAAACAGAGATTATGTTTGTGCTAATGTACAATCTGCAATCTACACATACTTTGGTATTATTGATACTGTAATTTCTGGCGGAACTGCTCCAGATAGAATTCTTCCAGAAAAATCATTTACAGACAATGGAGTTAAATTTGTTACTTTTGCGAGAAACTTCTTAGATCTTCCTATTATTGAAGCATCTCCATATATCTTTAACTCTTCTGTAATTTCATTCCTTGGTGGATCTGGTTGCGAAATTGATGGTGGTAAAGTTGCAGATCCAAACGTCATTAGACCAGGATTACCTCCTCAGGGTAAATCGATGGTTGCTGCAGCATTCACGATCATCTCATTTGGTGGTACTGGATATAGAGTTATTAATGATGGTTATACTCAACTGGTTTCGGTATTCTGTATCTTCACATTTGATGGTTGTATCGTCGAAACTGGTGGTTATGCATCACTGACTAACTCTGCATCAAACTTTGGTATCTATTCACTGAGATCATCTGGTTTTAGAGAAACTGCTTATACATTTGATATTGGTGTTGTTGATGACGTAACATTTGATTTAATTGGCACGCCCACATTTGATATCGTTCAACTGAACAGTGAACCAAGAGAACATTATGTCTTTAAAATTGATGGCATTAAATCAGTTTTAAAGGCAAGTGAAAATCCTGAATATTTTATTGACGCAGTACTTCAAGCATCTGGATCTGAAGCATTGGTGCAAGCAGACCAGCAGATGTTCCTGATTGGTAATGAAAACAGATATACTGATGCTGCAGTACTAATTGAGAATAATAAAAAGTACATTGCAGAAGAAGCATTTTATACAGAACTGTATCAAAATACTTATTCATTCCAAGCAAATTATGCCAAGTGCATCAGAGATACTGAACTGATTATTCAAGCTATTGCTGATGATATCAGAGATGATGGTAACGCATTTACTTGGGATGCAGGTAAAACATATATTGAAAACTCAGGTGTTGCTCACGTCACAGGATATACTGCAGCAACTAAAGCAGTATTTGATGAGGCAATTATTCTTTGTAAGAAAGCAATTAATAACCAACTCTTAGAGTTTGGAACTACGCCAACTACTGAACAAACCAATGCCTATTATCATGTTGCACAGTATACGACTGTAAAACCATATGTTGATACTACTGTAATTCATGACGTATCATCTCCAGCAGGGGAAACTGGTCTGCCTACAGATCTTTATAGTAGTTCTGATTGTGCTAATGTACAAACAGCTATTGACACATTAAATACTCTCCTTGATGAAATTCTGGATAATCCATCAGTAACTACACCAATGCCTTCGGGTGCGGCGAGAAATGATGGTCAATTCACTCTTGACAACTCAACTCGTTATAAAGTATTAAACCATCCAATCAATTTACATAGACCATCTATTTGTAACTCTTCTTCACATACGTGGGAATTTTCTGGTTCGGGAATTGATTATAATGCCCTGCCACAAAATGGCGGTAAGAGAGGATCAGAAGATACAAAAGATTTTGAACAAGTATCTCAAAATAATGGTCGTGTTTATGCATCAGGTACTGATGAACTTGGTAACTTTAAAGTTGGTTACTTTGCTAACATTGAAAATAGAACGGGTAATATTACCTTTGGTGGTACTGTTGAAATTGAAGAAGTTGCATTCTTGAAAATTAAAGGTGGAGATCTTGAAATTGTTGGTTTCTCCGGCAATGAAAAACTTGGTGACGTTACATTAGGTTCTACTGAACAGAGAAGTGCTAGAATTCTAGCAACTCAATCTTCTATCAGAGAATATATTACTAATAATTATGGTAATTATAAGAACAAACCATATGGTACAACTCCATCTCCTGGAAATCTTGTACAGTTAGGTTCTGATGGTAGAATTAATATTGATCAGATCCCAGCACTGAGACCATTTAATGTCTTTACTGTTGCAGATCTTAACGCACGTCTTGAACTAGAAGGAGCACTTGCAGGTGATATTGCAATTCAATTAGCACCAAATAATATTTCATATATTCTTAATAATGATACATATGCTCAGATTCTTGAGTTTACACCAGATACCACATATACCTTTTCGGTAAATGATATTGTAAGTGGTTCACCAACAAATGCACAAGGTACTGTTTCTAGTTACATTCATGGTGAAGTATCTCCACTTGTAAATATTATTACAGGTGGTTCTGGTTATACCACAGCACCATCTGTCACGATTGGCATTCAATATGAAAACAGCACTGGTTATAGTTCTGGTGCCCAGGTTGCAGCAAATGGATATCTTTACACTGTAACTGCATCTGGTACAACCTCAGCATCTGGTACTGGTCCAAATCATACCACTGGATCTGCAACAGATGGAACAGTAACATTTGAACATGTAGGTGTATCTGCACAAGCAACTGCAAGTATTGATAGTAACCGAGTATCTAATGTTGAAATTATAACTAGGGGTTCTGGTTATACCTCAGTACCATCAATAACATTTGATAATACTGGAACAGGTGGTAGTGGAGCAAATGTATCAGTATCAATTAGGAGTAGATTAGAAGTTGTTCTGATTGGTAATATTAAATTTGCATCTCAGGATACTATTCAAGATTCTAGTGGAACACCACAGACAGTTACAGTCGGTAATGTTGTCAATACTTCATCTCAATTAGAAACAAATTGGGTTCAGTTAACTTCAACTAACATTGACGCTGGTTCTATTACTAGTGGTGTTATTAATCCAGGAAGATTAGCAAACATTACTTCTAATTATCCTGCAAATTCTAATACTTATCTTAGAGGTGATTCCACCTTTGTACCTGTTGTTTCTTCATTAAGAGTTAACAATAGCGACACTCCAATTATTATTAATTCTTCTAATCAGAGAGGTTCTTATATTGATTCGATAGAAATCGTAGATGGTGGTGAAAATTATGCAATCTCTGGTTTTGGTTCTGGCATAGGAACACTTCAATCTCAGATTGTATCTGGTGGTAATGGTGAAGGATTCCTTGCTGATTTTACAGTTAGTGATGGTGCAGTTAAGAGTATTGCAGTTACTAATGGTGGATCTGGTTATCGTCTTGTTATTGACGAAAACGTAACACCTGTACAATTTGCCGAAGAACCCCCTACTGTTATTTTCAGAGATTCTAATGGTAACGTTGTTGTAAACGTTGTAGCGAAAGCAATCACAACAAATGGTGTTGTCACTGAAATTAGAATTATTGATGGTGGTAGTGGATTCACAGTTGCTCCAACTATTGAATTTACAGGTGTTGGTAACAGTGCTGCTGCAACCTCATCAATTGCTGATGGTGTAATCTCAAGAATTGCTGTCGTTGAAGGTGGTCTTAACTTTACTGCAGATTTTACAATTAATCCATTACCTGCAGCAATTACAAATCCTGGCGGAGATGATGATCTTGATGCTGAAGCAAAACTTGCAACAGTATCTAAGATCTTCAATGATATTACAATTGAGATTAAGCGTGGTGATAACTTAACGATTGCAGGTGATGACTTCAGTAACCTTGGTGTTTGGAGATTTTATAAAGAGCAGTGGGACTTTGGACCTGATGGTGCATTGACACTTAAAGAAGGTCCTGGATCTGGTCTTAACGCTGATTTACTTGATAACCAAGAAAAAGAATTTTATACAAATGCAGACAATATTGACCAAGGTACTCTTGGTGTTGACTTCCTTTCGGGTGAGTACAACATTGGTATTACAGGTCAATCTGGTACTACACTTAACCTCTCAATTTCTGATGTTAGACAGCAAACTCTTGCTCCGTCTAACGCACCTCTAGGAACTGCTGGTGCATGGAAAAAGAACAGTGATGATGGATTGCTTGATGGTGGAACTGACCACACCAAGTATACATCTAGAAGAGGTATTGGTACTGGAACTACATTTGATGGTTATGCAATTACTCAATTTGCATATACAGATAACAATAATCAGTGGATTCGTGGTAGTGGTGGAAACTTCGTTGGTTCTATTGCAATCTCACAGTCAGGTAATGGATATACTCCTGGACAATATAAGTCCGTTCCTCTTGGTGGCGGTGAAGGATATGGTTTAGAAGCAGATATTACTGTTGGATCTAACGGAAAAATTACTGATGTAGTTATTAGTAATACTGGTTATGGGTATAATGAATCAGATAATGCTCCACAGACATTCACCTGCGTATTACCTCAAAATATATTTGGTATTGATAATGGTCGTCAATATGACTCAGGTTATATTCAATGGAGTGCTGGTGCTAATTATAATATTGGAGATAAAGTATTTGTTGCACAAACAATTGGATTTGGTAGATTATATAATGTCGTAACTCCAGGTACTGCAGGTACTCAAGAACCTACTCACTCAAGTGGTTCTGCTCAAGCAACTAGTGGCACTGCCGTATTTGATTTTGCTGGATCTCTTGCTGCTGAACTTACTGCAACTCTTGCTACGGTCAATGCAAACCAATGGAGTTCTTGGTACAAATTGTGGTCTAGTGGTAATGATAGCAATTCTTCTGGATTAAATGCCACATTCTTAAAAGGTAAATCAGAAACATTTTTACAATCTGCTACTAACACCAATTTTGGATACTTAAGTAATAGTAGAATTGCAAATAATTTGGCACCTAAGTCAATTACTGATTCTTTAAAAGTTACAAGATTTAACCCTCAAGTACAAATTAATACTGGTGTTATTTATGAATTTACTGTAGATAATATCTTATTTAAATATAAAGATCTTCAGATGCTTGACACTGGTTCTTCTTCAGCAAATTTAAATGGAGATACATTCTTCTCAGTTAATTTGTATACTAAAACTAATGTTAACCAAGGCACTATTAATGTTATTGACGTTACTCCAATCTATGAAGCACAATATGTGTGGAATTTTGGATTTAGTGCTATACAAAATGCAGTTGATTTTGATCCAGAAACTGTATATCAAGTAGGCGATTTAGTATATGTTACTATTGCAGGAACTCTTGGTGAAGATGTATATTTGTATGAAGTAACTGTTGCTGGCGAATCTGGAACTACTTCACTAAACCATACAAGTGGTTCTCTATATAACGGCACCGCTGAATTTAAATTTGTATCTAATGGCATTCCACCCAGTAGAGAGATACAATATAATAATAACATTTATGAAACTGATGAGTTTATTAGAACTCCAACAATTTATAATAACAATTTAGTTCTTGGTGTTGGTACTTTATTAATCGCTAACCAAAATCTATATGAAGTGACCACTGCAGGTACAACTTCAGCATCGGGTAATGGTCCATCTCATACAATAGGAGCAGCGACAGATGGTAGTGTTGGATTAACTTATGTAAGTGCAAGACCTAATATTATTCCAATTCATGGTCCAGATGATGGATCGGTAAGTGGCGTAACATGGAGTAGAGCATCTCAACTTTCACATACTAAAGTACAAGCAGAACTTATCTCTGGCGTTCTTAATGAAACCGTTGTTAAGTTTGGTACTGCAGTAGAACCTGCAACTTACTATCCTATTTCTGATTTTGGTATTACTTCACTTGATACGTATTCAATTGATAAGCATAAATTATATGCTGATGGATCAGGAAATCCAGTTATATCACTTGGCAACGAATCTGAATCTACCAGTGGTCAGATTAGATTCTTTACTAGTGGCAATGCATTTACTTTAGCAAATGGTGATCCTAATCTTAATGGTTATGATGCACGAATTATTTCCTCTGGTGGTACTTCTACTGTTGGCACCGGTACTATTAATTTACAAGCAAATGCTGCTCAAGTTAATGGCAATAATATCTGGCACGCAGGTAACATTACATTCAATAATGGTATTGATACGGTCAATGCAGCATATGATGCTCAAGCAAATGGACAAGGTGTAATTAGAGATAGCAACGGTGACATTGGATTTAGAAATGCCTATGGTGATCTAATTGGTATTGCTTCTGAAAACTTACCACTATCTGGTGGTACTTTAACTGGTCAATTAAAACAGGAAGTTACAGATAGCACTGCATGGACTCCAGTAGATAATTCTACAATCTATAGATACACTCCATATCCACATGAACTTGCAATTCTGAATACTGAAGCAGGCAATGCATCGGCATTCTCCTCATTATACCTACAGGCAGGTAGGGCATCTGACGGTGCAAGATATTCTTCTGCAAGAATTACTGCAGTTAAGTCAGGTGATTATCGTACTGATCTTGTATTTGGTGTTCGTGATTCTGACTTCTTTGAGAGAATTAGAATTCGTTACAATGGAAACGTAGGTATCGGAGTCACTGCTGCAAATATTAGTTCTAAACTAACTGTTAATGCAACTGGTGGTGGTGGTTGGAATCAAAATTCTAATACTGCAGGTATTCTCTTTAAAAACTTTGATAGCGATAATGGATATCCATCGTTCCTCACTATTGATAATGCCTTTGATAGAGACATTGGTATTGGTCTTGCACGTCAAGGAAATACCAAATGGGTTCTCTTTAATGATGGTGGATCATCACCAAATGATATCTTTAGAATTACTAATCTTCAAGGTGATTATGTATTCAGCATGTATCAGAGATCTGACGCTGCTGATGTTACCACCTCAAGAGTTGGTATGTACACGGGCACTTCAGTCCCAACACATACGCTGACAGTAAATGGTACTTTCTCTGCTAAGAGTAAGTCCTTCCTTATCGATCACCCAACTAAGGAAAATTACAAACTTCAGCATGGTTCACTTGAGGGTCCTGAGCATGGTGTATACGTTCGTGGACGTGTCGCAGATGGTGTAATTACACTGCCAGATTACTGGTTACAACTTGTTGATGAAGACACCATTACAGTTCAACTCACTGGAATTGGTGACTCTGGCAATCGCTGGGTAGTTGATGTCGCTGACAATACAGTCACGACTGGTGGCGGGGCAGCGTTCTACTTTGTACAAGCAGAACGTAAGGATGTACCTAAGATGGAAGTAGAAATGGAGGTTCAAGAATGAGTTCCATATATGGTCCAAGTATTCCAATGAGAGAATTAAAAATTCTACTCGATGCTAATAATAATATCAGTTATCCTGGTACTGGGACTCAGATTTTTGATTTAAGTGGTAATCAAAATAACTATAATATTTTTGGAACTATCCCTATAATTGACGAAACTACTTATAAATACTGGGATTTTTCTGGTAATGACAATGGGGATGCAAATTCACGCTCATATAATGCACCTCTAGGTATTACTAGTGCTGTTGGTAATATGGATGCTATGGGTCTTACTAGAACTGGAAGTTTTACTATTTCTTTTTGGTATACTCATGATGGTTCTGGAGGTCAAATTAGTTTAGTTGCTAATGCTGGTGGTGGTGATGGATATAGATTCGGACCTTCTGGTGGAGGATATTATTGGTTAATGGGTCCAGGATATCGTGAAGGTATTTACTATAGCAGTGCTGGGGGTGGAGACAGTAATTGGCATTTAGTCAGTGGGGTGTTTGACCGAGCAAATGAATATGGAAGATCAGGTGGTGCTAGTGTGCATCTGTATCATGATGGGGAATATTTAGGAGATGTTGGTAATTTTTCATCACAAACTACTATGACATCTGGTCCTCCAAATATTTCTAGAAATCCTTGCTGTCTTCGATTTGACGGTAAATTAAATTCTTTCTTTTGGCATGATACAGCATTAAATTCTGTAGAGTGTAAACAACTTTATGATGCATATTCACAACGTTTCTTATAAGGTATAAATTATGAGCGCATTTCATGGACCAAGAATAATATTAGACAATTTAGTACTATGCTTAGATGCAAGTAATCCTAGGAGTTACCCTGGAACTGGAGATAAATGGTATGACTTAAGTGGCAATGGAAACCATGCCACTCAGGGAGGATCTTCTACGTATTTGACATGGAATAATAATGGATATTTTGAACATCGCCCAACTAATTATTTTGGAGCAGCGAGTTCTAATGCAGGTGCTCCAGATTCTGGTGGTGCATTTTGGACAATTCAAGATTCTGCAGAGTTAAGACCAAGTGGTGCAGGTTGGACTGTAAATGGATGGTTAAAAGTCATTGGAGATCAAACTGGAAATGGAACTGGTTGGTTTCATAAGCAAGGTGCTGGTGACGAAAGAGGAATTCATTTAGAAGCAATTAATGGAGCGTTTCGTGCTAACGGAACTAATGGATGGTCTCAGATCAATCAAGATATTGATACCACTGGCATATGGCAGAATTTTTGTTTTACGTTTACTCAAACTTCAGGAACATACGGTACTAATGTTGGAGTATTAATATTTTACGTAGATGGCGTCGAAATTACAAGAGATAGTGATTTTACTCCTCGCGTTGATGCGGGTGCAGTAATTCAACTTATGAGAAGAAATGGACATCTTAGACATTTTCTAAATGGTGATGTTTCAAATTATTATTACTATACAAAAACTTTAAGTGCTACTGAAGTAAAAATAAACTATGATGCATTAGCACCTAAGTTTTCTATTTTATGATCAATTATAAATACACATATAGGAAAAGATCTGATCAATGGCAAATACAGATAAGGATATTCTAATCACTCCTAATGTAGGAGAAGTAGATGATCCAAAAATTGAGTTTAAAGGATTTGATAACAATCCTATTACTCTTGGAGTAAAAGACGATAACTCAGTTACGTTTACCGCAACTGGTGGTCAAATACTCACATTAGATACTAACACCACTACCGGTGATTCATTCTCTGCTAATGATATTTCTGGTATCCCAGTCATGTCTGCAGGATTAGATGGTGTTGCAAAATTGAGTCCTTTCGGAGGTAAAACTGCTGTTGGTGGGTCTTCTGCTGTTGCAAGATTACACATCCATCAAGATACTTTCAACACAGCATCACCAACATTAGCATTTCCAGACAGTAGCAATCCAAGATATTCTGCTGGATTTTCATCTATTAATGTATCTAATGTTGGTCAAAGATTAGATATTTATGCCGGTGATTCTGGAAATAATGCAAATAATTTGACATCAGATTCTGTTGTCATGTCTGTTCGTGCAGACAAACGAGTTGGTATTAATACAACATCTCCAAACTCTCCTCTTGATATTGTAACTCTTGACAGTGGAGTAGATGCAAACCAAGCAGAAATAGGTCCAGAATTGAGATCTAGCGGTGGCGAGTATCGCTGGAGATTTACAACCAATACTGATACCAGTCGTTGGTATTGGAAATTTAAAGTTCCTTCTAATACATCAGGTGGAACTAATGATGCAATATGGATGAGATCCAGGACTGATAAAAATGGTCCTGAGCAACAGCGATTTAATGCATGGGGAAGAAACTACGATGATTCTACAGAACAATTAAGAACTATCATGTATCTTGATAGTTATCGAGTAGGCATTAATCTTACTAGTAGTTTTGATGGATTTGCTCAGTTAGATGTTAATGGTCCTACGAGATTTCGTGAAAATGTAGGTATAATGAGATGGGGTCCTTCTGCATCTCATATGATTAGAGGTTATCATCAGATTGATTACAATGACTCTGGTCATTCTTTAATGTATCTGTTGGGTTATTATAATAATCGTCAACAGCACTCATGGCGTACTAATTATGTAACTAACAATACATCATATTACAGAAACTGGAGTACATATTTTGAGTCCAATACTGGTTCCACTCAAGGTGGTAGACCAAGATATCAAAACCCAATTAACTCTATTACAACTGCACAAGGCGTAAACACTAGTGATTCTAAAATTATTTTTGCAGATGTAATGAAACAGTATGGTCCTATTGGATCAAACTACGAAGATGATGGATATAGAATTGTAAAAATTGAAATTACAAATTATAGTAGGACTGCTACTGAAAATACAGATGCAAATGGAGTTGGGTTAGGTACATTTAGTTTAAATAACGTAACTAGAAACGTTTACGTTTATATTGAAAAGACCACTGCTAACTCCTTAACTGGAGCAGAGGAAGGTCATAAGTTTATGTATAACCAAGGTCTGACCTTAGTTAATACTGGACTTGGTACTGCTGCAGGTGGAACTAATGGAGATATTTTAGATAGTGGTGGTAGTCAATCTGGTACATTTAATAGAAACATTAATTGCTATAGACCATCATCATCAGAAACAGATCCATATCCAGAAAGATTTCTTATTAGATTAACTAATCCTGGTTGGGATGAATTATTTACTGGTACAGTAAATGCTGCAGGAACATATACATTCACAAATGGTTCTACCGTTAACCATGTTCCTGCAGCAAATGCTAGAGTAAAGGGACGTTGGAATAGAATGGGTCTCTTTAGCACTGGAACTGGTGCAAATACTGCGCTTGATGTTGGTTGGAACGATAGATTTACTTGCTACTACTTACCTCCACAGGGAACTTCCCTTCCTTATTCCACAACGGTTCCTGCTAATGGTGCAGGTTCGGGTGAACGTGGTAAAGCGATGTATATTGATACTACAAAGAATGCTTCTTACAATATAACGTCACAGACAGGTTACGGAACTGCGTATGGTGACTTCAGTAATAGTTGGCAGAACATTCCTGCTCAAATGTATGTCGGGAATGGAAACCAACAAGATGCATATCTCGATAGTATATATGGAGGTCTTAATTATCTATATTCTAGAATTGGATATACTGACAAGAGAAACTATGCATCTGCATATATTGGATACGGTGAGGTAGTTCGTGGTCTTGCATATAACTTATATGGAGGACGTTTCGTTAATCCAAGAGGGTTTAGAGCATTCTGCAGAAACTACCGTAATGGTAGAATGGATAATGCATATGCATTTGAAGCTGATAGTTACAACGGACTTAGTTCATCTGCAGGTGGTCTTCCTGGATACACGGCAAACATGTATTCATATACAGGATATCAAGACACAAGACAAGGTTCTAGAACAAACAACATGAGAGGTTTGAACATCTCTCAAAGAATTGGTACTAGTATTGAGGATAGAGTGTATGGAACAACTGTAAACTCTTGCTATGGTGCCGTCATCTATACTAGAATGGATGGTGGTACAACTTCTACCATGCGTGGTTTACAAATTAGTTTCAACCTACGTGGTCTGAACTGGAGAACTGCTGATAGAGATAGTGCAGGTAACATTCCTTCTAACGTTACTTCAGAACATTATGGAATCTATGTAACCAATGAAGCAAGAAACTACTTCTCAGGTCGTGTAGGCATTGGTACAAACCCAGCATCTGGTATTCAACTTGATGTTACGGGTGAAATGCGTTGCCCAACAATTACCACTAACACTATTAGATTCCGTCAGACGGGTTATGGTACAAACTCTGACCCATATGGTTTCAGATTTGTAACTCCATCTAGTAACGTTTCTAGATTAGAACTTCACCTAAATGATGATAGTAACGAAGAATTTGCTATCTATGGTTACTCTTGTGCTGGATATAGTTGCGGTGAGTGGTCAGGTAATAAGTATCACTACTTCAGATCAAATGGTGATGCATTCCACTCTGGAACTCTGACCAAAGGATCTGGTACATTCCGCATTCCTCATCCACTTCCAGCACTTACTGATACCAAAGATCTGGTTCACTCATTCGTTGAGGGTCCACGCCCTGATCTAATTTACAGAGATACAGTTGCACTAGTTAGTGGTGCTGCAACTGTAGATATTGATGTGGCAGTTGGAATGACACCAGGTACATGGGAACTTCTTTGCAGAGATCCTCAAGTATTTGTAGTCAATAATCAAGGATGGACCCCAGTTCGTGCTACGGTCACTGCAGCAGGTATTGTTACCATTGAGGCACAAGATCCTGCATGTACTGATACTATTGATTGGATGGTAATTGCAGAACGTCAGGATGCTAAGATTAGAGAGGCAAATTGGACTGATGATGATGGTAGAACTATTCTTGAACCTGACAAGAAACGTCCAGAAGAGGATTATCCTACTTATGAATCCTTCCTTGCTGAAGAACCAGAGAATAAGGCACGTTCATTTGAAGGTCAGGAAATCCTAGATCCTGAAGATGACATGCCTGAATAGCGTTATATATAGTGTGTCATGATAATTACACCATTCTATAGGAGAAGCAAATGACAGTTACTGAATTGATTACTCAATTTGAAAAAAATATCAAAGAACTCGTTGAAGAAATTCGCGAACTTGATACAACTCTTTCGACAAAGAAGGAAGAATTTTTTCGCCTACAAGGTGCCATCGAAGGTTTGAAGATGGCAAAGGAACAAGCAAGTGAAGGTGAGGTTGAATTAAATTCAGGTCAAGAAGAACTTATCACACAACATGTAGATAGTTAATGAATTGGTCCTCTGCTAAATAGTTAGAGGACTTTTTTAATGCGTATACATGGCGCAACCAGCAAGTAAAATAGAACTAAAAGAATATTGTTTACGTAGATTAGGTAAACCAGTTCTAGAAATTAATGTAGATGATGATCAAATTGATGATTTAATCGATGATGCTATTCAATTATTTAATGAGCGTCATTATAATGGCACTGAAAAAGTGTTTTTAAAACATCAGTTTACTGCTGATGATGAAACACGTTTTACTACAAGTAATGAAACTCTTTCAATTGGAACTACCGATTGGGAAACGAGAAATAACTATATCCCTATCCCAGATCACATTACTGGAATCAGTAAAGTATTTGGAATTAAGGGAAGCAATATAAGAAGTAGTATGTTTGGATTGGAATATCAGTTATTTTTAAATGATCTTTATCAGTTTGGATCTGTTGATATTTTGAGTTATTATATGACCAAATCATATCTAGAAACACTAGATATGGTTTTAAATAATGGTAACTTTATTCCATATAGATTCAATCAAAGACAAGATCGTCTTTATATTGACACTACAACTAAATTTGTAAAGGAAGGTGCATATGTCATTATTGATTGTTGGAGAGCATTAGATCCTACATCATATACTCAAGTATACAATGATCCATTTTTAAAAAGATATTGCACTTCTCTAATTAAAAGACAATGGGGACAGAACCTAATTAAATTTCAAGGAGCACAACTTCCGGGTGGCATTACTTTAAACGGTAGACAAATTTATGATGATGCGGTTGCAGAACTCAAAGAAATTGAAGCAGAGATTGCTTCCAAATATGAAATTCCACCTCTCGACATGATCGGATAAGATGGCAAAAAATACTTATTTTAGACACGGAACAAGAAATGAACAAATGCTCCAGCAATCGCTGGTAGATGAGTTTGTCAAAATGTTTGGTCTTGATATTTTGTATATTCCTAGAAAAGTTATTGCTCAAGATACTGTTTTAAATGAAGAAATTATTTCTGAATTTGATGATGCATATTTAACATATGCATACTTAGAAAATAATGAAGGATTTCAGGGTGCTGGTGATATATTAACAAAATTTGGAATCAGATCTACTGATGAGATTACTCTCACTTTGTCTAGACAAATGTTTACTGATTTTATTGCTGTCCAAATGGAAGCAGAATCTGACATTCTTGTTGGTTCTAGACCTCAAGAAGGAGATTTAATTTATTTCCCTCTTACATCTAATTTGTTTGAAGTTAAATTTGTAGAGCACGAAAAACAATTTTATCAATTTGGAGCATTATACACATACGAATTAAAATGTGAACTCTTTGAGTATGCAAATGAAACTGCAGGCGGTGATATTTTTGAAAGTCAGGACAATGAAGGATTCATTATTAAATACTATTATGATAGAGAATCTCTTAGCGGTGAACCTACTCTTGGAGAAATGGTTACTGGTTCTGTGACTGGCGTCACTGCATTGATTAATAAATGGAATCCCGATAGTGCTTATGTTGAGTTAAGAACATTTACGGTAACTGCTGATAGTAGTGAATTTCAGATCGGTGAAACTTTATTAGGAAGCGATTCTGGATTCTCTATAAATATTTCTAGCTTCGACGAACTAGATATTAAAGATGCATATGCATCTAACATTGAATTGGAAGTAGAAGCAGACGGAATTTTGGACTTTACAGAAATCAATCCATTTGGAGAATTTGGAAATAGGAACTAATTATGCTAGGAACATATCAATACAATCAAGTTATGAGAAAGAGTGTCGTTGGATTCGGCACTCTATTTAATAACATAGAAATTCGTAAGTATCATGATGATGGAACAGTATATCAGAGAATGAAAGTTCCTCTAGCATATGGTCCTCGTCAAAAGTTTCTTGCCCGTTTAACGGAACAACCTGAACTTGGAAGAGCAAATGCAATTACTCTTCCCCGTCTTGCATTCGAGATGACTGGAATGACTTATGATCCGTCAAGAAAGCAGAGTCCGGTTCAGTATTGTTTAACTGAAGAAAATAGCACTGGTCTAAAGAAAACATTTATACCTGTGCCATATAATCTCGAATTTGAATTAAACATTCTTAGTAAAACTCAAGATGATTGTTTGCAAATTGTAGAACAAATTGTTCCTTTCTTTCAACCTTCTTTCAATCTTAATATGAAATTAGTTGATGAAGCAAACATTAGAAAAGATATTCCAATTGTTCTCAACAGTATCACGTTTGATGATGATTATGAAGGAGATTTTGCTGTTAGAAGATCTCTAGTATATACATTAAGATTTACTCTTAAGACATATATTTACGGTCCTACTTCAGATACAGGACTTATCAAGAAAGCAATTGTTAAAGATTATCCAACAACAGATCTTAACATTGCTAGCAGACATAGAAAATATGAAGTGCAACCAAAAGCACTTGAAGACAAAAATAACGATACCGTTATTGATGCACTCGATGATGCACTCTTAGTATCTGGTGATGATTTTGGATTTAGTGAAACGTCAGGTTTCTTTGAGGATGTATGAAGGAAACCTACGACGGAATAGGAGATGCGTTGAATGTAGAAACAGAAATTGTTCCTGCATCAAAACCAATACCAAAGAAGAAACCTGAGCGTCTTATTGATATTGATCATGATGTCAAAAAAGATTACGACTATACTAGGGGTCAACTATACGATGTCATCGAGAAGGGTCAGGAGGCGCTCTCAGGTATCTTAGACGTGGCAAATAACACCGACCACCCTAGAGCATATGAAGTTGCTGGACAGTTAGTTAAGAGTGTTTCAGACGCTGCTGAGAAATTAATTGAA
>Ga0209251_1000215_pt1 | contig 52929 bp, 48 predicted proteins | sample SaaInlV_100m_DNA_6_FD_184665 | JGI IMG/M metagenome (GOLD analysis project Ga0209251, IMG submission 184665) | Marine microbial communities from expanding oxygen minimum zones in the Saanich Inlet - Saanich Inlet SI073_LV_10m_DNA (SPAdes) (version 2) | ecosystem: Environmental > Aquatic > Marine...
CCACCCGACCCATGTGACAGCACAATCAACGGATGGCGACCCTTGGCAATTTCAGGGGCCAGATAAGCAGGGGCGCCAGTAAAAACCGCATTGCGACCCACTTGGGTTTTATAAGTGACTTGGCCCGCAGGGTACCAGATTGATCCCGCTACAAGCCCGGGCCGGTGGGCGGCAGAAACCGCCAAACGATCAAACCCGGGCAAATCGACTTGCGCCAAAGCCGCACCAACATGAACGGGCCCAACCAACAGCGAAGCCACAAGGGTATATTTCAAAATTTTCAACACATCAAATTTCCTTTTCAGAGTTCCAATATGCACGACAAAGCAATGACCTGCGGTTTTTCGCGTCCTCGAACCGGTTTTAGGTCGCGCAAAACCCGTTCGAGGTCTAATTTGCCGGTATTTAAACCCAGTTTTATCCGGAGGCTATTTTGCCAGCTTTACCAATCCCCCTTGTCACCGGCCTTTTGCTGCTTTTTTTACTGATGCGGTCGTGGCTCGGGGGAAGGACGCATCCAATGATCCTGATCTTGCTGGCGGGCAGCAGCGGGCAATCAATCCTGATCGCCCTGCACCAGTTTTATCATCTAAGCTGGCTACGACCGGTGCAACCGGTGACCGCCGCGATTCTGCCGCCGCTGGCCTATCTGGCGTTTGTGTCCAGTACCCGGCGGCGTCTGCTTTGGCACTGCGATCTGTGGCATGCGCTGCCAGTTGGATTTGTGCTGTTTTGCGTGCTGCTGTTCCCGCAGGCCTTGGACACGGCGATCCCTGCAATTTTCCTGATCTACGGCAGCGCTTTGTTGCACAGCCTACATCAGGGTGGTGACAGTCTGATACTTACCCGGCTCGATAGCGATAATATTCCCCTGAGACTTTGGCAGTTTATCGCCGCAGCACTGCTGGTGTCGAGCTTCGGCGAGATTGTGATCAGTCTGGCCCATGCCAGCGGTCACGGTACCTGGCAACCAATGATGGTCAGTGCATTATCGTCACTTACATTGCTGGCGCTGGGGGCGCTGGGGTTATCGCCACATTTGCATCTGGCAAACGACGCAAAAGAAACCACACTTGACGCGCCAACCCAACCCACAGAGGCCGCCACAGAACTGGTCGCGCGGTTGCGGACGCTGTTGCAAAAAGACCCGCTGTTTCTGGACCCGGATCTGACCCTAAGCCGCCTTGCCCGACGCCTGCAGGTGCCGGTCAAAGACCTGTCAAAGGCGATCAATCAAATATGCGGTGAAAACGTCTCGCGGTACGTCAACCGTCACCGGATTGCCCATGCCTGCGAGCTGCTAAAGCAAGGTCAAAGTATCACCAGCGCTTTGTTCGACAGCGGCTTTCAGACCAAATCAAATTTTAACCGCGAATTTCTGCGTCTCAAAGGCTGTTCACCGAAAATATGGCTTGCACGTGGCCAACACGACTGACGTCCAACAGGCAGGCTGTATCAGATTGGGGCGCAAAAATTCTCTTCCCCCGTAGTACAATCCCTGATCAGGGCACATTTTGGCAATAACGCAAACTGCGCAGCGGTGCTTTTAAACGTCCCCGTGGTATGGGATGACTGCGGATATGCAAGAAAATCCGGCCCCCTTGGTGAAACTGAAACGCCACTGTTGTGTCCTGCCCTTTGGCTCAGACCCAACGCCCTGCCAGTGTCCTCAGGCAGAACAGGAGGCGAAGAGTGCAACTTTATCTATTAATTTTCCAACATCACATTGGATATATTCAGGAGCAAATTTTCCGGGACATCGCTTTGGGTCCGGTCCCAATCCTTGATCACGCGACCCCACGGATGGAGTCTGCTTTCGCTGGCCACAGACTGATCGAGATCCTTCAGCCAGGGATTGGCGTTTATGATAGCACCGACTTGCTGAGACCCATCCCTTCCGAGATAACCCTCAGCGATGCTTGCCAGTGTCTCCCCTTTTGCGACAATGTGATAATAGCTGAATTTTTCGCCAACCCTGTCAGTTGGTCCGTGGCACCCCCTGCAAAAGAGGAAAAATCCCTGGGAATTCTGGTTCCAAGCGATAAATCTGCTGTAACGTCCGCCAAAAGCGCCAATTGATCGCTTATAATCTGGTAACCCATTTGCATTAGTTGGGAACAGATATAATTGCGTATCATCATCAGCCTCCGCCTCGTGCATGATAATAAACTTGCGGTTCGGGCTGTAGGCCGGCGTGCTGAACCCCGGGAGTTCATGAACCACGACCCCCTCACACAAAAACAAAATCTTAGCAGAGCCTTCGGCGCTTCCACGTTGAGTTGTGGCCACTAAAGGTGACTGGCACAGCGGGGCTGCAGTTGCAAAAGGGGTCAAAAACACCCCAAGGGTGAATGCAAAATATAAAATTTTATGCATGTTTAAAATATCCATAAATTCAAAATTTTATCTTATTATACGTGGGTAAATCGGTCAATAGCTCGGGTCGATCCCTTGTGCTACAAGACTATTAACGCATAAGCCTCCCGCGCCTATGCCCGGGAGGCTTATATATTAAAAATGGTCTGTTTTATCTTACGAAATCTGGATAGGCTTCCATGCCAAGTTCCGCAGTATCAAGGCCGGTGATTTCATCTTCTTCACTGACACGGATGCCAAGAATCGCATTCAAAATGACCCAGGCTGCGCCAGAGATCACGAAGGTAAACACCCCAACAACAACAATGCCGTAAATCTGCGTGCCAAGCGCCGCTTCGGGGTTGGTTAATACGACCGCCAAAGTGCCCCAGATACCAGCGAACAGGTGCACTGGAATAGCGCCAACCACGTCATCAATTTTGAACTTATCAAGCAGCGGCACACCGTAGACGACGATCACACCGCCGACACCACCGATAAAACAGGTCCAGCCCATTGTCGGGGTCAACGGCTCGGCAGTGATCGACACCAAACCGGCCAAAGCACCGTTCAGCACCATGGTCAGGTCAACCTTGCCATAGGCGAGTTGAGTGGCAAGCATCGCGACAAAAGCGCCAGCAGCAGCAGCCATATTGGTGTTGACAAAAATCCGCGACACATCAGCGATATCACCAATCGATCCCATGGCCAGTTGCGACCCACCGTTAAAGCCAAACCAACCAAGCCACAGGATAAATGTGCCCAAAGTGGCCAATGGCAAGTTAGAGCCCAGCATTGGCACAACGCCGCCATCTTTGTATTTGCCCAGGCGTGGACCAAGGATCAACGCACCGGCAAGGGCCGCCCAGCCACCAACCGAATGCACAACAGTCGAGCCGGCGAAATCGAGAAAACCAGCTGCATCCAGAAAACCGCCACCCCATTTCCAGGAGGCTTGCAATGGATAAATCGCGCCGGTCAACAGCGCGGTAAAGATCAAGAACGGCCACAACTTAATCCGTTCCGCCAAAGCACCCGACACAATAGACGCCGTGGCGGCGCAGAACATCAGTTGAAAGAAATAATCCGAAGCTGTCGCGGCATAGGCATAGTCGTCAACCCCATCAGCAGAGACGCCAACGCCTTCCATCACTGCCACACCCCAGACGCCCGACAGTACTTTTTCAATGCCCCAAGTACCCAGCGGATACATCAAATTATAACCGACCAAATAGTAAGCGATACACGCAATGCTGAACAAACCCATGTTTTTGGTCAATTGCATCGTCACATTTTTAGAGCGCACCAGACCTGCTTCCAGCATTGCAAAACCGGCCGCCATAAAGAACACCAAAAAACCCCCAATCAAGAACAACAATGTGTTCATGATCCAAATCATATCAGTTGGCACCGCTTTGGGGGCCTCTTCGGCAAATCCAATCGCCGGCAGAGCAATCATCGTAGCGGCCAAAGACAGCATTTTTTGTAGTTTCATCTCATATTTCCTTTGCTACTGCACATGATCAAATTGCGTCGGCGCCGGTTTCACCGGTGCGCACACGAACAACCTGTTCCGCGTCTAGGACGAATATTTTTCCATCACCAATCTTGCCAGTGCGGGCAGCAGTGGTAATTTTTTCAACAACCTGATCTGCCATCGCTGCATCAACGACCAGTTCCAATTTAATTTTGGGAACGAAATTCACGACATATTCCGCGCCACGATAGGTTTCTGTATGGCCTGATTGGGCCCCAAAGCCTTTGATTTCTGTGACCATCATACCGCGTACGCCCATATCGGTGAGCGCCTCACGCACTTCATCAAGCTTGAACGGTTTGATCGTTGCTATGATCAGTTTCACATCTGTTCCTTTCTTTTGGTAGATTCGTCGTCGACACCTCGCTCTAATAGACTGGCAGGTGGCGGAGAGAGTGAAGCTTGCGGAGGGGCAATTTCGCGCAATTCTGCCGATAATGATTAAAATTTAATCGTATATAATATTATGTCTATTTATTGGGCGAAATTGAAATTCATTAAGGCAGCTGCGCCTCTCTACAACACCAGTAAACTGCGATATGGTAAATCTTTCCAAAGCACGTAACAGGCAAAAGAATGAGTGACGCAAAGCGCAAAAAACCAAAGCTCGTCGCCGAGCGGCGCTATGCTCAACCCTCTTTAAAAACCGGCGCAAAAAATTCTGTCAAAACCAGAGTTGATAAAAAAACCAAACCAAGCGCGCCTAAGAATGACACATGGATTTGGCGAGGGATACGCATTGTACTATGGTTGCCAAAGCTTGTTTTAAGCCTGCTCTGGGCTTTCAGTTGGCGGATCACTGTCCTGATATCACTTTTGGTTGGCGTTGCAGTCTTACTGAATTATCGTACCCTTCCCGAAGCCCACCAGTTACTCGACGGACGGGCACGGGGATCTGTGACCCTGCAAGACCGATACAGCAAAGTATTTGCTTGGCGTGGTGATCAATATGGCGGGCGCGTCACGGCGCAAACCGTCTCTCATCATTTGCGAAACGCCGTGATCGCAACCGAAGACCGGCGCTTTTATAGCCATTTTGGCATCAGCCCCCGTGGCATTGCCAGCGCGGTACGCATAAATCTGCGGGAAGGCCGCGGGCCACTATCGGGCCACGGTGGATCAACCATCACCCAGCAAGTCGCAAAATTACTCTGTCTTGGGCACCCCTACGATGCAACCAAATGGGACAGCGAAGCCCTCTACGAGGCCGACTGCCGCAAAGGATCGATTTGGCGCAAAATACGCGAAGCGATATTTGCACTGTCATTGGAGATCAAATACACCAAAGACGAAATTCTGACGATTTATCTCAACCGCGCCTTTCTTGGCGCGGGGGCGCGGGGTTTTGAAGCGGCAAGTCAACGCTATTTTGGCAAACCCGCTGCTCAAGTGACCCCCGCCGAAAGCGCAATGTTGGCCGGTTTGCTGGTGGCCCCGACGCGCTATGCACCCACCAATAACCTCATTAGGTCCCAGAACAGAGCCAGCGTGATTATTGGGCTGATGCGCGACCAAAATTACCTCACGCAGACCCAAGCTCAAAAGGCCCTGAGCGAACCGGCGCGGCTGTCACCTGCCGCCAAAGCCCGCGCTGGCGGCTATTTTGCCGATTGGGTGATGTCGAGCGGTCCAGAGTTTTTCACCCGAAAGACAACCGAGGATGTGATCGTCAAAACCACCCTCGACCAGAGAATCCAAACAGCCGCAGAAACTGCGCTGCAAGCGGTATTTACCAAAAGCGTCACCAAAAACTCAAGGGCACAGGCGGCCATTGTGGTCATGTCCCCCGACGGCGCAGTGCGTGCGATGGTTGGCGGACGTGAAAATATCGTCTCGGGCGTTTTCAATCGCGCCACACAAGCCAAACGGCAAACCGGGTCTGCCTTCAAACCTTTTGTCTATGCCGCCGCATTGGAACTTGGCTATAGCCATAACGACACAGTGCAAGATACACCTCTCACATTGAACATTTCCGGCTCAGGGCCATGGACACCGAAAAACTATACGAAAAAATTTCGCGGCCCAGTCACATTGACCCAAGCGTTGGCAGGGTCATTGAACATCCCCGCTGTGCGGGTCAGTGAGGCCGTTGGGCGCAAAAACGTTCGACGCGTTGCCAATGATTTTGGCATCACCAGCTCCCTGGCCGTCGGGCCGGCACTGGCGCTGGGTGTCTCAGAGGCAACCCTGCTTGAAATGGTCGGAGCTTATGCCGGCATTCTCAACGGCGGGTCTTCTGTCACCCCCTTTGGATTGAAAGAATTGCGGCTTCTGAATGCAAAAGAGCCGGTAATCGGGGCAGATGGCGGTATCGGAGAGAGAGTAATCCGCGAAAGTGTCGCACAAGAGCTGATCTTTATGATGCACAAGGTGGTTCAGGATGGTACAGGCCGCCAGGCCGCGCTTGAAGGTGTTGAAGTGGCCGGCAAAACCGGAACGACTCAGGCAGCCCGCGACGCTTGGTTTATCGGCTTTACTGCAGATTACGTTGCTGGCGTCTGGATGGGATACGATGACAACACCCCCCTATCCGGGGTCACGGGGGGCGGATTACCCGCAGAGATATGGCGCGAGACCATGCGACGGGTGTACGATGGCGTGCCCGCCAGACCCCTGCCAATGTTGCGCCCGACACAGAGCCAAGATCAGATACGGATGATCGGCGGAACACCTGTCACCCGGCCACAAACCCTTAATCCAAAACAGGATCCAAAACCGCGCGAAACGGCTTTGACCCGGTTTCTCAACGGTTTATTCGGACAGAATTAACCAGCTTTGCGCAGATCTGCGATCATCTTGTCAAGATTACCGCGACGCCGGTCCAACATTGCACCGATTTCAGCACGCTCTGCCAGCAACATGTTGACCCCCTCAACAAACAAATTGAAAAACAGGTCTTTTCCAGATTTATCGGAAACCAGAAAGGCGATTTCAACCGGCGCCTTCCCTTTCAGATGCGCGGTGGCCTTCACCTCAAAGAAGCTTTTGACTTTACGGGTGCTTTTGACCTTAATCTCGCCGCCGATGAAGCCTTGAAACTGTTTGCCGTATTTCCGCGCAATATAGCCTTGAAACCCTTTTGTGAAGGCGCGCATCTGGGATTTGCTGGCGCGACGCCCCTCAACACCCAAACCGTAACGGGCGATAGTTGGCACATCCGCATAGGTGCCGAAAATTCGCTCAAAATCGGCAAACATCTTGGCGTCGCTTTTTCCAGAGGCCACCACCTTGTTGATATCCGCCACCAACTTATCAACCAAATTCGTCGCCTCGGCTTTGGACATTGCCCAAAGCGGACTTACCATTGTCGGCGCCAAGATGAAGGCACAGCCAGCCATCAAAGTTTTACGACGTGAAAGTTTATTCAGCATAGATATCCTCGTATGGATCGAAGTATGCATCATCATACTCGGTCTCGTCGGTGCCGCCCAGTGTAAAATTCCTGTTTTGCAGGTAAAATAACCGTGATTGGGCATAACTGTCGGCGCTGTCGTATAAAATAGCATCAACCGTTGACCCGTATTGGCTCCTTTTCCCAAGCCCAGCGGCAACTTGTGCGGCGCGACTGTATTTGCGATAGTCGCCGTTTGAAAGATTTCCTAATGGATTTGTGATGAAATCGACCACAATGCCAACCGCAGCGCGCTCACTTGACGGACCAAGAACCGGCAGTTCAAGATAGGCACCTTGCGGCGTATTCCAAACATGTAAAGTCTCGCCAAAATCAGATCTAACTTCGGTCAGTCCAAAATCGCTGGACGGGTCAAACATACCCGCCAATCCCAAAGTGCTGTTGACCACCAACCGCAGGGTATTTTGGCCGGCACCCGGTATATTACCCTGCAAAAGGTTATTCACAATCGAACTGGGCAATGCGAGGTTATCGGCAAAATTGCTCACCACAATTTGCCCCTCAGGCGGGACAACTGCCACATAGGCTTTACTTACTGGGCGAATGATTTTTTTATCAAGCTGCCGGTTGAGCGCGTGCACCTTGCGGTTTTGAGCCTCATAGGGATCATCTGAGGATGCAATCGTGGGGTTGGACGGCGCGGCGCATCCAGACAGTCCAAAGGCTGTGCCGAAAGACAGCAAAGCTGCAAGTAGAACAGGAGATAAATCTTTAAACATGCACATTCTGTCGATTCTAGTCTGGGGTCAGGATTCTTTAGCGGATTTACCCCACTAAACCAACACTTCCAGCATTTTTTTAGCTCTCTTTTTAAAAACGTGACAAATTTTTTAACCCGATTGCTGGATGCTGGCGATCAGAACAATCAAAAAGACATAAAATGGCGCAAATACTCAGCTCAATTAACCCCTCGGTCACTACGCCAGGCCACACTGAATTGCAGGGGGCGCAACGTTGGTGCCGCTCGCTGTATGGCGCGACCACTGGGTTAAGCATTTTTATTTTTGCAATCTACTGATGTTGACAGGGCCACTCTATAAACTGCAGGTCTACGATAGTGTGCTCAGCAGCCGATCCCTTGCCATAGTGCTTGTCCTCGCCGCATGGATCGCACTTTTATGTATGATAACTGGAATTCGTGATTGTTGCCGCACCCGGCGGATGGCTGGATCTGGCAAAGGTTTCCCGCAAGCTCTTGAAAAACCCTTCTTGGACGCCGCGATGGGTGCATCCCTCTCCCCAGATGACGCAAAAGGCACCACCGGGTTGCGGAACCGCGATGCCATACAGCGATGGGTGTCCTCACCCGCCTTAATAGCCTTGTTTGACCCGCCGTGGACACCGCCATTTCTGGCTGGTATCCGCATGTTGCATCCGCTGTTAGGGTCTTTTGCCCTTGTGGCTGTGGCTATATTGATTGCGCCTGCACTGGTGAACCAATGGAGCAGCCGTATGGTGCTGGCCGAGGCGCATCGGGGACTTTGCCACGTCAACGGATTGTCTGATAAAATCCGAACCGAGACCGACATGAGCCAGAGCATGGGCATACATCAAGCAACCTATACGCGCTGGCAGGCGCAGCAAAGCGGCGCTGCATTGACACAACTGGTGGCCGCCAATCTGGCTGGCACTTTTGGGGCGGTCATAAAAATCCCCCACATGTTCTTGCAATCTGCCATCTTGGGGCCAAGTGCCTATCTTGTTTTGCAGACTGCCGTGTCCCCGGGCGCCATGATCGCCAGCTCTGTATTGATGGGGCGGGCGCTGGCAAGGGCGCTCACCCCTGTCCGGGCGCCCGCCGGCGGCATACCACGACTGGATGGCGCATCTCTTAATCACTTTGACCCCAATCTACCGGGTGTCTATCTCGGTTTGCTACCTCAAAACATACATTTCTTTGACGGCAGTCTTACCGAAAATATTGTGCGTATGATATCGTCACCGGACCCCCAAAGCATTGCCAACGCCGCCCAGAAAGCCTGTGCGCATGAGATGATCCTGCACCCGCCAGAGAGCTATGATACGATGCTCGGCGGTGGCGGTATGCAATTATCCGGCGGTCAAATGCGACGGATTGGTCTGGCCCAAGCGCTTTACAGCGACCCAGTTAATCTGATTTTAGACAAGCCAAACTCGAATCTCGACAGCGCTGAAAACACAACACTAAACACAACAATCCGGCAAATTAAAGCTATACAAAAAACTGGTCTCATTATAGGCAAATGGCCCGCTGCAATTGTGGAATGTGGCGTTTTACCGGTACTCGACAACGGCAGGCAAACTGTCTTTGGGCCCCATGATAAAATACGCGCATCAATGGTTCAAAATCATGGCAATATCGCCTCGGCGATCGGAACAAACAGCGCAGGCCTGCGATGAGCCCCAAAACTGATCCGCTCAGCGCGAACGGCACGGTTGCCTTAGGGGTTCTCACGCTGATTGTTCTGCTTGGGGCCGGTGGCACCTGGGCCACTTTGACCCGTATTTCAGGGGCCATCATCGCCAGCGGGCGCATTGAAGTTGCGCAAAACCGACAGGTTGTTCAACACCCCGATGGTGGCGTGGTCGCAAAAATTGCCGTCAAAGAAGGGGCACGGGTCAACGCTGGCGACACCCTGATGACGCTTGATCCCAGCCAGCACTTGTCTGAACTTGTAATCCTCGAAGGTCTGTTATTTGAATTGATCGCGCGGCGCGGGCGGCTTGAAGCCGAACGTGAAGACCGCGTTGCGATTGCTTTCGACCCAGTGCTGCGCAACGCCTCTAGACGCGACATAAGACTACAAGGTCTAATGCAAGGCCAGAGACGTTTGTTTGCGGCGCGCAAAACCTCTTTGGGGCAACAAAAGGCGCAGTTGGAAAAACGGCGCAACCAGATTGCAGATCAGATCATCGGCATCACCGCTCAGAAAACCGCTGCAGCGCGACAGGTCGAGTTGATCGAACAAGATCTCGAAGACCAGATGATTTTATTTGAACGCGGATTGACGCAAGCGACCCGCATCCGAGATCTGAAACGCGAGCAGGCGCGTTTGCAGGGTATCCTGGGTGAATTGATTGCCCGAAAAGCGCAAGCCGAAGGGTTGATCACCGAAATTGAGATCGAAACTGTCAAAATCAGCAGCACCCGCCATGAGACCGCCATCTCTCAGCTCAGGGATCAACACTATCGCGAAATGGAGCTGAAAGAGCAACGCCGGGCCCTGAAGCAACAACTTGCCCGACTAGACATAAAAGCCCCGGTTTCAGGCATTGTTTATGGCCTGCAGGTCTTTGCCCTGCGCGCGGTAATTCGCGCCGCAGAACCCTTGCTTTATCTGGTGCCGCAAGACCGGCCTCTGGTGATTGCAGCACAGGTTGCGCCAATGTATATTGATCAACTGTTCATTGGCCAAACCGTCTTTTTGCGGTTCTCTGCACTGGACCAAAATAATACACCCGAACTCCTAGGTCTGGTTGCCCAGATTTCGGCCGACACCTTTCAAAACGACTCGGCAAAAGGCGCGTATTACCGCGTTGAGATTACACTGGCACAGGGCGAAACCGCACGCTTGCCCGAAGGGGCAACCCTTCGGCCAGGAATGCCTGTCGAAACTTATATCAAAATCGGCGACCGCTCCCCGCTTGCATACTTGATAAAACCATTGAGCAATTACTTTGTGAAAGCCTTTCGGGAGCGGTGAATTTTACTTTCCGATCTCCGATATCCAAGTTAATGAAAGACACCCTTATATATTGGAGACGTTATCATGAGCGGACAATTCGAAGCAAATCTCGCACAGCTTGGTGTCACCCTTCCCGACGCTCCAGCGCCAGCAGCCAATTATGTACCCTATGTGACGGTCGGTGATATCGTTTATGTTTCAGGTCAGATTTCCAATGGGGTCAATGGCTTGGTAACCGGGAAAGTCGGTCACTCAATGACCACGCAAGAAGGTGCCGAGGCGGCAAAGCTTTGCGCGATCAGCCTTCTTGCGCAAGTAAAAGCAGCCTGTGGCGGTGATCTGGATCGCTTGGTCAAAGTGATAAAGCTTACCGGTTTTGTCAATTCGACCGACAGCTATACCGAGCAGCCTCAAGTCATCAACGGCGCCTCGGACTTTATGGTGGAAGCCTTGGGCGAGACCGGATGCCATGCGCGCGCGGCCGTGTCGGCTGCAGCGCTACCGCTCGGCGTCGCGGTTGAGATCGAGGGTATATTTCAGATCAAATGATGCATTTGCCAGACGCTTTTCTACAGGCCCCAATCGCGCACCGCGGCCTGCATGATGAAAACGCCCAGCGCGCTGAAAATAGCCGGGCGGCCATTCTGGCAGCCGTGGAGCGCGGCTATAGTGTTGAAATCGACCTACAGCTGTCAAGCGACGGGCACGCTATAGTGTTCCATGACTATACACTCGACCGGATGACAGGACAAACAGGGTTTGTAAACCGGCTCTCCGCGACAGATCTCTCTGCGATAACGCTGAATAACAGCGGCGGCGAAACCCTGCCCAGCCTTATCGAAATTCTGGATCTTATTGATGGAAAAGCACCTCTGCTGATCGAATTAAAAGACCAAGATGGCCAGATGGGTGCCCGCGTAGGGCGGCTTGAACGGGCCACCGCAAAAGCCCTAAAAGCCTATCAAGGCCTCGTTGCAGTCATGTCATTCAATCCTCATTCCGTTTTACAAATGGCCAGCCTCGCACCAGATCTTCCTCGCGGCCTTGTCACCGAAGCCTTTACCGCAGAAGAATGGCCCATGTTGCCGGAAGAAACCCGCGACCGGTTGCGAGACATCCCTGATTACCACCCGACTAAATCCTGCTTTATCAGCCATGATGTCGACGATCTAAACTGCGCCAGAGTTGCCGAGTTGAAGGCGCAAGGTGCATCGGTCTTGAGCTGGACAATTCGCGCGACCGCGACCGAGGCGATAGCCCGCTCCATCGCAGATAACATCACATTTGAGGGGTATCATCCCGCCAGACACCCTTGATCCCGGACGCAGTTGCGCCATCTTAAACTGGGATCGTGCTGCACACCGAGACGAGAAAGCAGACTGTTGGAACATACAATAGAAATTCTGGCCCTGACCTCGCTGGCAGATATTGCGCCCCATGACTGGGATGCCTGTGCCTGTCCCGAGGTCAAAGACGGCGGGCGGCCCTATGATCCTTTCACCACCTATACCTTTCTCAAAGCCTTAGAAGACAGCGGCTCGGTCTCGCCGGGCAGCGGTTGGCAGCCGCATTATCTGGTGGCAAAGTCCCAAGAACAGGTGATCGCCTGCGCGCCGCTGTACGGCAAATCCCACTCGCAGGGCGAATTTATCTTTGACCACAACTGGGCCCATGCCTATGAGCGCGCAGGGGGGCATTATTATCCCAAAATGCAAATCGCGGTACCGTTCACCCCGGTCACGGGGCGACGGCTGTTAACCCGCGACGGGTTTGAACAGGTCGGCCGCGCGGCGTTGGTAAAAGGTGCCATGCAACTGGCAGCTGATCATGAGTTATCGTCGCTGCATATAACCTTTTGCACCGCAGACGAAGCCGAGGCCGGAACCGAACTTGGTTGCATGACCCGCAGCAGCCAGCAGTTTCACTGGTATAATAAAAATTATGCCGATTTTGACGGGTTTTTGGCCAGTCTGTCCTCGCGCAAACGCAAAAATATCCGCAAGGAACGCGCGCAAGCGCAAAGCTTTGGCGGCAGCATCGAAATGCTCACAGGTGAAGATATAAAGCCACATCACTGGGACAGTTTTTGGCGGTTCTATCAGGACACCGGAGCGCGAAAATGGGGATCACCCTATTTGACCCGCGAGTTTTTCGATATTGCACAACAAACCATGCGGCAGGATATTGCTCTGGTGGTTGCAAACCGCAACGGCCAAGATATTGCCGGCGCGTTAAACTTTATTGGACGCGACGCAATCTTTGGCCGTTATTGGGGCTGCAGCGAAGACCATCCCTGCCTGCATTTTGAAGCCTGTTATTATCAAGCCATCGACTATGCAATTGCCCAGGGATTGACCCGGGTAGAAGCCGGTGCCCAGGGCGAACACAAATTGGCACGGGGCTATCTGCCCATTACCAATCACTCATTACACTGGTTTCGCGACCCCGGTTTTGCCAAAGCGGTCGGCCAATATCTGGTTGCCGAAAAGGCCGCCGTGGAGCAAGATATTGAAATATTGACGTCTTATGGTCCCTTCAAAAAAACCCAGATAGAGGAACAACAATGACTGAAAAACTATCCACCGCAGGACGCGATGCTCATCTGGCACCGCTGCTGGGCAATGGCTGGTCTCTCGAGGCCGAGCGTGACGCAATCACCAAAACTTTTAAATTCAAGAATTTCATCGAAGCCTTTGGCTGGATGACACAGGCGGCAATGTGGGCGGAAACGCTCAATCATCATCCCGAATGGCGTAATGTCTATAATCGGGTCACTGTGACTTTGACGACCCATGACGTCGACGGTTTGACTGATCTGGATATTGCCTTAGCCAACCGCATGGATCACCTACCGCTAGAATAAGCGCGCCTTACAAAATGGCCAAAATCGCGGTCGCGGTTGACACCTCGCACATGCCTGCGTGAATTTCTTCTTGCAGGTTTAACACCAGCCCGTCTTCAACCACCATCGCATAGCGCTTTGAGCGCGCAATCATACCGTCACCGGGAAAGTCAAAATTCATTCCGGTACCAGAGGTAAAGCCACTGTCGGTATCGGCCAGCAGTGTCACGCCAGCACTGAATGCGCCCGTGGCCTTGCCCCAGGCCTTCATCACCAGAGGGTCATTAACGCTCAGACAGATCACCTCGTCGACACCCTTGGCGGCAAACGCCTCCATATTGCGCATATAACCGGGCATATGGGACAGGTTGCAGATATCTGCAAATGCTCCGGCAACAGCAAAGATCACAACTTTGCGCCCCCGCAATTTATCTTGCAAAGACACCCGTTGATGCCCATCGGGTCCGACTTCAAAAAGGGTCGCATCGGGCAAACGTTCACCTGTGGAAATAGCCATGAAAATCTCTCTGATAGATTGTATTTGCGCCCTATTAGCATATAGGCTGACGCTGTAAAACAGATCGATAATTTGAGAGAGGCGTATTATGGCGCATATTGTTGTGGTCGGAGCCGGACAGGCGGGATCGTCTTTGGTTTCAAAGCTGCGCAACAGTGGATTTGAAGGCAAGGTGACCCTGATCGGGGCGGAACCCCATCCCCCCTATCAGCGCCCGCCACTGTCAAAAAAGTATCTGTTAGGCGACATGCCGTTAGACCGCCTTTATTTACGCCCAGAGACGTTTTATCGCGAGCAAAACATCACCCTGCGGTTGGGCCTGCCGATTACAAAAATTGATCCAAACGGACGCAGTATTCTTCTGGATAATGAGGTTATTTCCTATGACCATCTGGCGCTGACCACCGGGTCGGTACCGCGGTCACTGCCGACCGCCATTGGCGGGGCCTTGGACGGGGTGCATGTGGTCCGCGACTTGCGCGATGTCGATGCGATGGCCCCACGGTTTGACGCAAAGGCCCGCGTGCTGATCGTTGGTGGCGGCTATATCGGACTTGAGGCTGCAGCGGTGGCCGCCACCAAAGGGCTTGAGGTCACTCTGGTGGAGATGGCCGATCGCATACTCCAGCGAGTGGCCGCGCCGCAAACCTCGGATTTCTTTCGCAATCTTCACCAGTCGCATGGTGTCGACATTCGCGAGGGCGTTGGTCTTGAGCGGATTTTTGGCGATGGAACGGTGACAGGAGCGGCCCTGACAGACGGGTCCGTGCTGGATCTGGATTTTGTCATTGCCGGCATCGGCGTCACCCCGGCCACCGACCTTGCAGAACAAGCCGGTCTAGAAATTGACAACGGCATCAAAACCAACGCGCTGGGGCAAAGCTCTAACCCGCATATCTGGGCTGCAGGAGATTGCGCTTCACTGCCCTATCGCGGCGGCCGCATTCGTCTGGAGAGCGTTCAAAACGCCATAGATCAGGCTGAAACTGTCGCAGAAAATATGCTTGGCGCCAATCGGCCCTATCAACCGATGCCTTGGTTTTGGTCAGATCAATACGATGTAAAACTTCAAATTGCCGGATTGAACAACGGCTATGACCACGTCGTCACCCGCCCCGGCGAAAAAGACGGGGCCGTGTCTTTTTGGTATTACAAAAAGGCCAGCTTGCTGGCAGTGGACGCCGCCAATGATCCCCGCGCTTATATGATCGGCAAGCGGTTGATCGAGGCCGGGAAATCACCCGCAATCGACGTGATTGAAGACCCTAAAACCGACCTCAAAGCCCTGCTAAAGCCGTGAGGATCATTGCCGGAGACTATCGCGGCCGCGCTTTGACGCCTGTCGGGAAAGGCGATCCAAGCGCCCATCTGCGCCCAACCACCGACCGGGTGCGGGAGAGCCTGTTCAACGTACTGGCAGGTGGCCGTTTCGGCGATGCCATCCGGGGTATATCCGTGCTTGACCTGTTTGCCGGCACCGGCGCACTGGGTCTGGAGGCCCTTTCACGTGGCGCAGCAGATGTCACTTTTGTCGATGATGGCACCGCAGCACTCAAGCTGATCCGGCGGAACGTGGCCTTGTGTAACGCGGAAGATACCACCAATATTATGCGTCGCGATGCACGCAGGCTTGGGCCAAGGCAGGCCGACCCTTTTGGGTTGGTTTTTCTGGATCCGCCCTACGGCATGGGAAGGGGTGAGGCGGCATTTGCTGCGGCGCAAGCTGGAGGATGGATCGCGCCAAACGCGCTTGTGGTCTGGGAGGAAAATACCGCCATCACGATCCCGCAGACGTGTCAGCTTCTGGATACCCGCCGGTATGGCGACACAATAATTTCAATTTTACGGTACTGCTGCTAGGACGAAGCCCTCAACAGGCCCAACAGTTTTTCACAGCTCATCAATACGATAAAGCTGTGATGCTAGGTCGCAGTATAGGTCGGATGAAACCTGTTACCCGGCGAGAGAGTGAAAATCTCGCAGCCAGTCGCCGTGACCCCAACCGAATGCTCAAATTGCGCCGACAGGGATCTATCACGGGTCACCGCTGTCCAGTCATCCGCCAACACTTTGGTTTCAGGCCGTCCCAGATTGACCATTGGCTCAATCGTGAAAAACATGCCCTCTTGAAGGACAGGACCGGTTCCAGCACGGCCATAATGCAGCACGTTGGGCGGCGCGTGAAACACCCGTCCCAGCCCATGGCCGCAGAAATCACGCACCACGGACATACGGTGCCCTTCGACAAAACTTTGGATCGCATGACCGATATCACCAAACGTATTGCCGGGCTTCACCGCCTCAATGCCCATGAACAACGAATCATGCGTCACCTGAATCAATCGTTCAGATTTACGGTCAAGCTTGCCAGCAACGAACATCCGCGAGGTATCTCCATACCAGCCGTCTACAATCACGGTGACATCAATGTTCAAGATGTCGCCATCTTTAAGCTTTTTGTCGCCGGGGATCCCGTGACAAACGACGTGATTAAGACTGATACAGCTGGCATGACGATAGCCCTTATAGCCAATCGTCGCCGACTGTGCGCCAGCGGCTGTGACTTTTTGTTCAATCAACTTGTCGATTTTGCCTGTGGTCTGGCCGACCACAATCTCATCGGCGATTTCATCCAAGATTTGTGCAGCCAATTTTCCAGCCGCACGCATGCCGACAAAATCCACCTCTTGAAAGAGCCGGATACCATCGCGCGTCTGTTGTCCACGTGCTTCTTTTTGCAAGGTGGTTTCTCCAAAGGTCTCTAAAGTGCTGGTGACTGTTTAAACGACCTTTTTATAGCCAATTATAGCAAAGGACCAGAGGCTTCGTTTAATGCAGCAAAATTGTTCTGCCCAGCGTGATCTCTTGGGGCGAAATATCGCAATCAATACAGAGAACCGCAACACCTTTTGCACGGGCCTCAGCAAAAGCAGCGGCGTATCCGGGATCAATATCGGACGCCACCGCCACCGCCGAACAATCACTGCGTTGCACCAGATACAGCAGCGTTGCTCGCTGGCCCTGAGCCACCATATGCGACAGTTCGGCCAAATGTTTTGCACCGCGCTTGGTCACACTGTCGGGAAACTCAGCCAACCCCGCCCGTCGGCACAATGTTACGCTTTTGACTTCTAGGTAATTATCTGGTTGACCAGAAGTTCCCAGCAGAAAGTCAACTCGACTGTTATGCCCGTATTTCACCTCGGCGCGCACAGTATCATAATCCGGCAAACCGGGAACCCCACCTGCAAGCAAAGCCGCTTTAACCAGTCGGTTGGGCAATCCAGTGTCTACACCGACAAAATGACCGTCAGGCATCTCTACCAGACGCCACCCATAGCGTAATTTGCGCTTGGGATCATCGTTGGGCTCAACCCAAACCCGCGTGCCCGGCGTCGCCAACCCCAACATCGAGCCCGGATTTGCACAATGCACAGTGACCTCGCGTCCGCCTTCAAGCCGCACATCGGCCAAAAAACGTTTATAGCGACGAATCAGCAGCGCGGGGATCAAGGGGGCGGCAAATTGCATGCGTTGAGTCATAATCCAAGTGCTGAATGATATCCAGACACTGGCCGAAGCGCCAGTTCGTCTGTAAAAACAGATAAACCCGCTTGCTGTTTGCATAAAGCCGCTATGGAAACAAAACAGCATTGGAAACCGACACCGCTCCGCCTAAACTGGCCATAACGCGGACAAAAGGCAATTCGACATATGACAAACCCAACCGCTGCAATGCTGGTAATCGGCGATGAAATTCTCTCGGGGCGCACGCGAGATGCCAATATGTATTATCTTGCTGGCGCATTGACCGAAATCGGTATTGATCTGAAAGAAGTGCGCGTGGTCAGTGATGACAAGGCCGCGATCATCGCGGCAGTGACAGCGTTGTCACAGGCCCATGATACGGTCATTACAAGCGGCGGGATTGGCCCGACGCATGATGACATCACCGCCGATTGCATCGCCGCGGCCTTTGAGCGCCCAATCGATATCCGCAGCGATGCGCGGGCGCTTCTTGCCGCCCATTACGACCGTCAAGGCGTTGAATTAAATGCCGCACGTCTGCGCATGGCCCGGATTCCGGATGGGGCCACACTAATCGACAACCCGGTGTCGGTCGCACCGGGTTTTATCCTGGAAAACGTGCATGTCATGGCCGGCGTTCCAGCGGTATTTCAAGCCATGGTTGCCAGCGTTTTACCCGGGCTTACCGGCGGCGCTCCACTGCTGAGCCAAACCCTGCGCATCCACCGTGGCGAGGGCGATATTGCCGGACCACTTGCCTCGCTGGCTCAGGAATACTCTGATCTGTCCTTTGGGTCCTATCCCTTTCAAAAAGACGGCCGCTATGGTGCAAATATCGTCGTGCGCGGGACCAAAAACGCCCGCGTTTCTGCCGCGTTGTCCCACCTTCGGAGTATCTTTTCGGAATGAGTGGTAACCCAAACACGCTATATGATGCGATTGCCGCAACCTGGCCCGCCGCACAATTGCACCGGGCAGGCCCTTGGATAATCCGCGACGGCCAAGGTGGTGGCAAACGGGTTTCGGCAGCAACGGCAGAGGGGCCCGTTCAGCCGGCAGACATACAACAGGCCCAACGCGCGATGCTGGACCTTGGACAGAGGCCTTTGTTCCTGCTGCGTGACGGGGAAGCAGACGTTGATGCGCTTTTGGCTGACGTCGGGTACATGACGATCGACCGTACAAATCTTTATCAATCGCCAATTGCAGACATTGCAACTCAGCAGCCGCCAAGAACATCCATGTTCTGCATTTGGGAACCTTTGCAAATTCAGTATGATATTTGGGCTGCCGGCGGCATCACCGCGCCACGATTGGCCATCATGCAGCGCACAAACGCCACAAAAACCAGTCTGTTCGGACGGTGGAACAACCGGCCTGCCGCCACCGGATTTGTGGCCATCCATGCCGGTATCGCCATGGTACACGCCGTTGAGGTTTTGGCACAACAACGCGGTCAGAAAGTGGCCTCATGGTTGATGCGCGCAGCCGCTTTCTGGGCCAAAGAACACGGTGCAACCCAGCTTGCGGTGCTGTGTACAGAGGCCAATACTGCCGCAAACAGTCTTTACTCTTCGCTGGGCATGACGTTTTCTGGGCAATATCATTACCGTATACAAAAAGGAGCCTTAGATGAGCACTAAACAGGGCGTCACATCACTGGACCTTCCAATGGTCGATCCTTTACCTGACGACACGCAGAAATATTTTGACGTCTGTCAGAACAAGCTGGGAATGATACCCAATGTCCTGCAAGCTTACGCTTTTGATATTGATAAATTAAACGCCTTCACCGGGCTCTATAACGATCTGATGCTGGCCGCGAGCGGACTAAGTAAACTTGAACGCGAAATGATCGCAGTCGTGGTTTCGTCGATCAATAAGTGTTTTTACTGTCTGACCGCCCATGGTGCAGCAGTGCGTGCACTGTCAGGTGACCCCAAACTTGGCGAAATGCTGGTTATGAACTACCGCGTTGCCGATCTGAGCGACCGCCACCGCGCGATGTTGGAATTTGCCGAAAAAGTTACCAAAACCAGTTACGAGATACATGAGACAGACCGTGCAGCACTGCGGCAGGCAGGCTTCAGCGATCGCGACATCTGGGACATCGCCAATGTGGCAGGATTTTTCAACATGACCAATCGCGTTGCCAGCGCAACAAATATGCGGCCCAATGATGCATACCACGCCCAATATCGCTAAATGTCTGTTCAGCCTGTTAATCGGGCTGCCGGGACTTGTGACGGCAGCAGATCTGGATCTGCCGGCTGCTGCACGCGTCACGGTGAAAGACGTTACGACACTGGCGCCATATAACGTACCGACAGGGCCTTGGTATAATGGGACAGTACCAAGTTTGTCAGTCCAAGGCCGTATGGTTCGTCAGGCCTGGCAGTCACAGAAATCAGGAAAAAATACTCTTCAAGTTCTCACTGACTTGCGCGAACAAATTTTGAACCAGGGGTACACTGTGCTTTTCGAATGTCATGATCGGATTTGTGGAGGGTTTGATTTTCGCTTTGGCATTGAAGTTTTACCGGGGCCGGACATGTATGTTGATCTCAACAACTATCACTTTTTATCTGCCACGCGAAAAACCGCCAAAGGCAATGACCGCTATCTCACTGTTTTGGTAAGCCAATCGGCACAGCATGATTTTGTACAAAATATTTATCTTGCCGAAGACCAAGAGGACTATGTCAAACCAATCGAAAAAGCAGCGCCAGACAAAGCAAGTGCGAATACTTTTGATGGTCTATTGAATCAGAATGGCTCTGTCATTTTATCAGATCTGCTGTTTAAAAGTGGCTCTTCATCTTTGACAGAATCCACATTCGTATCATTAGAAAACCTAGCAACATATATGAAGAAACACCCAGAACGTAAAATTGTTCTGGTCGGTCACACCGACAATATCGGTGAGTTAGATCGAAATATGGCGCTGTCCAAACAGCGCGCACAAGCCGTGGCCAAACATCTTGTGAAATATTATAAAATCAGTGCCAAACAAATCAGCGCGGAAGGCACCGGCTTTTTATCGCCTATTTCCAGCAATCTGACAGCGGAGGGCCGCAAAACCAACCGCCGCGTGGAGGCGGTTTTGCTATCATACCAATGAACCCGCACTGCGCGGGACTCGCATAGTGAAGATGTCTGATAACGGCACAGAGAACCCTGTGTAAATTACCGCCTGATAGGCATTAAAAAAGGACTGCTTAAAGCAGTCCTTTTAATCTAGTATCGTGATCTGGAAAAATCAGCCGTTTACGCTGTCTTTAAGCGCTTTGGCGATCGTCATCTTGACCACTTTATCTGCATCTTTTTTGAATTGCTCACCGGTCGCAGGATTGCGGACCATACGCTCAGGACGTTCCCGACAATAAATCTTGCCAACACCCGGCAGGGTCACGGCTCCTCCACCCGCAACTTCGCGAGTGATCAAACCACAGACTGCGTCCAACGCAGTTGCCGCAGCTTTTTTATCGACTTCCATCTCTTCGGCCAAAGCCGCAACTAATTGTGTTTTTGTCATTGGTTTGGACATTGTTGTCTCCTTGTTCTGCCCGCGATCTGTGCTGACTGCAGATGGTTTAACTGAATTTTATTGGAAAACACAACAACTTGTGTCCTAATCCTCAATAATTGTTGCCCACAATGGTATTTTTTTTCACTACAGGAAGGCTGTTTCATCAAAACTGCGCAATTTCCGGCTATGGATCCGATCAAACGGCATATTGCGCAACAATTCAGTCGCCTTAATCCCAATCATCAAATGTTGCGCGACCTGAGCTTTGTAAAAATCCGACGCCATACCCGGAAGTTTTAATTCACCATGCAGCGGCTTGTCTGAGACGCAGAGCAACGTCCCGTAAGGCACCCGAAACCGATATCCGTTTGCCGCGATTGTTGCACTTTCCATATCCAATGCCACCGCACGCGACTGGCTCAAACGTTGGACCGGTCCAGATTGATCGCGCAATTCCCAGTTGCGATTGTCCACTGTGGCGACGGTCCCAGTGCGCATAATCCGTTTCAGGTCATATCCTTGCAGTTTCGTGACATCCGCAACCGCTGTTTCAAGCGCAATCTGGATTTCAGCCAGTGCCGGAATTGGCACCCAGACCGGCAGGTCATCATCCAGAACCTTATCCTCGCGCAGATAGGCATGTGCCAAGACGAAATCACCCAGACGCTGGCTGTTGCGCAACCCTGCACAATGGCCAACCATCAGCCATGAATGGGGTCGCAGCACAGCGATGTGATCGGTAGCAGTCTTCGCATTTGATGGGCCTACGCCAATGTTTACCAGAGTAATCCCCGTCCCATCAGCCCGTTTCAAATGATAGCTTGGCATCTGCGGCAACCGCGGCACAGGCGCGATCACCCCGACCGGATCCGTCAATTCACAATTTCCCGAACTGACAAAACTTGTATAACCACTGGTAGGATCAGCCAGTTGTTGGCGCGCATAAGCTTCAAACTCGGCGACATAAAACTGATAGTTGGTCAGCAACACATAGCTTTGGAAGTGTTCGGGCGCTGTGGCGGTGTAATGCGCCAATCTCGCCAACGAATAATCGACCCGTTGTGCCGTGAAAGGCGCCAGCGGTATCGTCCCATCCGGTGCCGCGACCGCAGGCCCGTTTACAATATCATCATTGGTGGTGTTGAGATCCGGCACATCAAACATGTCGCGCAAAGAAAACCCGGCAGCGCCATGCGACGGCACCACAGTGTCTTGATCGCCCTGTATCGCAAAATGAATTGGGATCGGCGTTTGCGAGGCACCAATCCAAACGGGTACACCATGATTTTTCAACAGCAGTCCAATTTGCTGAATGAGATAACTGCGAAACAGGTCGGGGCGGGTCACAGTGGTGCTATATGGCCCCGGCCCTGCAACATGACCAAAACTCAATCGACTGTCGGCTTGCAGAAAGCTGGTCGTGGTAATCCTGATTTCAGGATAATAGGCGCGATAATGCTGCTGCGTGGGGCCATCGCGCATCGTCTCGGCAAACCGCGCGGCCAAATAGTCAGTCGCCAAATCGTAGAGTAATTGCAATCTGTCCACGGCCGCCTCGGCAGATTGAAATTCTTCCGCTTCAGGCACCTGTGGACTTAAGAGAGTTGTGTCCGGTGCGTTTAATGTCATCGTTATCTTCCTTTGCGATCAAAAGTCATCGTGCCAAAGTCACTGTTTTATATTAAAGGCTATGCCGGCCTGAGTTGGGCAGCAAGTACCCCCAAAGTTGACATGCAAGGCCTTTAGGAGCAAGCTGCGTTGTATTTTAACATGTGAATTGGAACCCGGTATGGATTTTGAAACCATAGATCCCGCAGATTTCGGAACCTCATTAACCGGTATCGGTATAAACCTTCTGGTGCGGGATGTGCAGGCCGAAACACGGTTTCTCACGCAGGTTTTTCAGATGCAAGGGCACCGCATCTCAGCAGATTTTGCGATAATGCAGCATCAGAGTCAGCTTTTGCAACTGCACAGCGATGGCACTTACTTTAGCCACCCGCTGCTGGATCTGCTGCCTGAGAATCCTCCACGCGGCGCAGGCTGTGAGATACGGCTATATCACTGTGATCCCGATCAGGCGGCAGACAAGGCCGAGCACGCCGGCGGCATGGTTCTGCAGCCACCCACGGACAAACCGCACGGTTTGCGCGAATGTTATATCCTATGTCCCGATGGCTATGCTTGGGTGCCCAGTCTGGCGATCAAAAGTTAAGCAAAACCAACGCTCAGGTGAAGCTCAGCACGCTGTTCAAACTGCGGCGTCATATCTGAAATATAGGCGGCTAGGCTCAATTTTTATCGATGATGTCTGTCCGGCACGCAGGTGTGGTCATCCAGTCCCAATAGTTCTGATGGATACTCTGCGTCGCCGAGCCAGAAACTCCTCATACAAAAACCGTCTCATCGACTTTTACGATAGGAATATGCCCACCCGCAAAAGAGGAAATAAACACGTCATCCGCATCCAAAAATACGGTGTGTGGCACAGGTCGAATATCAACCTGCAGGCCCAGTTCTGTGGCAATCTCCAAAACGGTTCGGTGGGTAATACCGGATAAAACCCCATGCCACGAGGTAAAAAGCTTGCCATGTTTAAACGCAAAGACACTGAATCCGGGACCTTCGGTGATATTTCGGCCTGTATCAGTTAAAATAAGAGCTTCAAAACCGGCGTCTTTGGCCTCGGAAAAACCATTGGTAAAATCACCCCAATGATAGTTTTTCACGATGGGGTCGACGCTACCATCTGGGATACGCCAGACAGATTGCGCAAGGCAATCGCTGGCCCCCTTTGCAACCACTTCGGGTGACATGACCTGCACATAGGGTACACACTGGACATAGAAAAAATTTCGGCAGTGCCTTATATCGCGGCTTCCGGCAATTGTTGGGGCGCCCCGGCTGCAGACCATAGCGACTTAGATATTGTGCAATCCAGGGGCCGCCCCTATCTGGGTCAACGCGGACTGGATCCCAGCACGGGTCATGTCAGGATCAAGATGCAACGCCACCATAGAAGCCGCAAACCGGTCGAGATAGACGGACAAGCGAAACATACCGCCCTTCCTAGACCGAGACCACATCTTAGGTGATGTCACAATGGATCAACCCCCAAGTCGGTGACCGGGATACAGGTCTCCCTTATTGGAGTGATACGCCTCCGTATCCATGCAGCACCCGCCGAAAATACATCTTCCAAACCCGTCAATCTGCCCGCATATAGACCGCACAGCCGTGATAGATTAGGGTGCCCGTCATAGCGATGTAATGGCACGGGTCAATGTGATGAGACGGGTATATGTGATACTGACACTGGCGCTTTGTGCGTTTGCGGCACCGCTCGCCGGTGAACCTGTGGCGGCAGTCACAGCGGACGGACGAACATTGCTTATCAATGACGATGGCACTTGGGTTGAGGCCAGTGAACCCGTTCCAATGGATAATAAAAGATATTTTACCCTGCCGCCCGCCACGAACCAAGAGCCACCATCGGCAGCAAAATCCGGCGGCACATCCGGGGTGAAAATTGAGCTGCCTAATTGCATAAACGCCACGGCGCGGGCGGTCCAATTGATTGATCGCAACGACACATTTGATCTGGTGTTTGTCCTGGTAAACAACGAAACCACAAGGTTTATGGTTTTTGACCCGATGAAAGCCAGCCAAGCGCGCCAAAGCCTGTTTGCCAATACCCGGTCAGGTATTGATGTCGTGGACAACCTCGGCAACAACTATGATTGGCAGGCCTCAGATTTTGCCGAAGGGCAATTAACCAAAGTCAAGATTTTGCCTGCCAGTGAGGCCACAATCCTATTTCCAGTTGACGAAAGTCTCATGCAGCAGGCGGATAAAATCAGCCTCAATCTGTCTGGAATGGTGATGAACGGACGTGATTTGCAATGTCAGCAGATTGTCCTCGAATTTGACAGCGCAATCTGGACATTTGCCGGCGGCTGAAAAACGGAGTGGCGGTCAAGGCACCCAAAAAATTTAGCCCACTGCGCTATTAAAAGAGCTGTGGGCGTTGACCAGTAAATAAAAGGCCACCCAAAAACCTGCGACCCAACGACTTGGCTTACCGCCTATTTACAAGACAGACTTTTGTAAAACCGAACAATCCAGTTTCAGGCCAAATTTCTACACTTTCAACGGTGTTGAAGTTCGAAAGTCTTGGTCTTAGTTGGTTGTTGTAGGCGCGGAACTGCCCCCACCGGCCACAGCCGCCACCAGAACAACAGCACCAATTGCCAATGGAACTGCACCAATTGCCACACCACCAATCACGACGCCGCCGGCACCAGCGCCAGCTGCCGCAGCTGCACCTGCACCAGTACCAGCGGCACCCTGTGCTGCTGCACTGTTGGCAAGCGCCAAACACATAATGCCTGCCGTCGTTATTTTCTTAAACATATGAACCTCCAAAGGTGATTATTCGTACTAAATTAAAATAAAACGAGCTACGCTAATACACAACCTTAAGTAAAACGGCTACACTAAAGAAGTTTTTCGGTCAAGGCATATCCCAAGCTAAAATTCAAAAATTGCTGCGATTTATGCACAACCTGGGCATGATCCACCCAATATATATTTGTAAAACTTTGGTCTGGATTGAAGCATGTTTCAGAAAACCTTTTTGTTTCAATACGGATCTCAAAAATCGTCACGGTTTCAACAGATTGGAATTGCAAACGGCACTGATATGTCACGATTTGGTCCCGATTATCGCCGGTCAGGTATTTGTAGGTTCGATCATAGCGCCCCCCGCCTTTTTCCAACGCCTCTATCGTTGGAACAGAATCGGCAAACATAAGATCAAATGGCAGCCCACGTGTTGCGACAACCACACCTTTGTGCAAGGTAAATGATGCGCCATCGGCCCCAAACCAAGTGTCTGGTTGCTGGCGTTGCCCGGGAAGCAGCGCCAGAGTGCCCGCAGACTGAATTTTTGGAATTTCAGCGAGCAGCAAAGGTATATTTGCCGCATCAATGGCCGCCCGTGTAAGAACCTGTCTCGGATCGACCGGGGCGGGCGTTTTAAATTGAGAGACAAAAGCTTTGACCGTTTCTGAAAGTGCGGTGTCTCGGTCTTTGGCCGAACTGCAGCCGACACTGATCATAATCAACCCGACACCTATCAATCGTCGTATCATCGCCAGAACCTCGCCCATTCCCGCCCCATATCAACCCGCTGCGCATGTTGGATCAACGGGTACAAACGGTGGTTTACATGCAACCTGGCGCCGCCATCCCGACCGATTATTTGAATTGGCGTTTGCATCACCAGAGGGCTGGGTTTTCCAAGGATCCAGTCCAAGGGAATATCCACCCTAAGCCCTTTGTCAAAAGATCCCTCACCAAAGGTTTCAAACGGCACATCGGTCAATGTGGCCCACGCTCCAAACCGCCATCCATTACTGGTCACGCGATTGACCGACAGCGTTACCCCTTTGTCACCTGCCAGATATTGCCCGATATCAAGCTGACCTTCGAAACGGCCACCAAAATCATAATAGGCGCTGACATGTCCGGTAAACACATCATAGGGCCTGAGACCAAATCGCATATCAAAATCACGCTGACGCACTTTGTTCAACTCGATGCCAAGGCCCCAGTTTTGGTTGGTCGGCTGCCACAAATATTCGGCTGAAACCCCGGCATACATCTTTTCTAGATAGCCGCCGGTCAGCCTGACATAGCCGGTTGCATGAGGTTTTGTCAGATAATTTAGGGTCAGATATTCCAGACCCGGATCACCCTGTTTGTGATAATGCTTATGATCACTTCTGACATGTGGCAGCACAGAGTCTGAATCGCGTTCTATGCTATCCAAGTTACCGATCACCTGTTTATGGATCCCAAACTCAACAAAACTGGAGGGCGAAAAGACGTATTCCGATTCCAAAGCCACGCCAAATTCAAAGCGAACTGGCTGGTCAGGATCAAAAAGACCATAATCAAAATAGGGCCGAATGCGCCAATAAAATGATGATTTCTCCTCTGGAGCGGATACCAGCGATTTGACATCCCTGAAAGCCACTTGATCCATAAATTCTTTGGCTGGTGCGAGGTTGAATTCATACGCAACCAGAGACTCACGCGAAATTTCAACAGAGGTAAGCGGCAGGTTTTTCTCAACCAGATCAATGGCAAATATGGTGATTTCATCCCCAAAATACCGACTGGCAATCCGGGCCGCGCGCCCCACGGCCTGCGATGACGACCGATAGCGGAGGTTTTCGATTTGCAACCGCGCTGTGGTGCCGGTTATCTCATGACCGACCGGATTAAATCCGTCTGCCTTCAATACTGTATATAAAGTGCGCACATCGGTTTGTGCAGGAGGCAACCCGAGCGGGCGACTGAGATCACGGCGAACCGGAAGCGGCGCCAAATCCCATCCTGATCCGTTTGAAGTTTTTTTGGGATCGGCAATAACAGAAACCGAAAATGCCAGCTTACTGCCGCCAAGCCAGTACAATCCATATGATCTTGTCCCGCTTTTGGCCACATATGTCGCGCCGTAATTCCATGGCGTCTTCACCACATGACCGTATGTTTGTGTCTCATGTGTGTACGCGTCGGAACTGTACTCAAGTTTTGCGGTCAATTGATCATTCACCGGCCAGGAAAGACCCCCAAAAACTGCGGCATCGCCACGGAACCAACCATTGGCTTCCACTTCACCACCCACGCCAACTTCGCGGGCCGGACGGGTATCAAACTTGGATGAAACCCCGCTCAATGGGTTCTTAAAACCGTTGTGCGATCCGTAACGGCCCCACCCCAAACCAACAGAGGCTTTAAGCGGGCCCATGGTCTTGGTGCCAACCACATATTCCCCACTGAACACCCCCGTGCCAATAAAATCCTGCACCCCCAAGGAAATTGCCGGCATCAAGCGCGTTTCCGGCCTCACTTGATAGCGTAGGTCAAAACTCCGATCCCAGTGCTGGCGCGCATCGCCTGTCCACTCATTGTACAGAGTTGAGTACCGGAAACTCCCCGACAAGCCGGGAAGTATCTGAAACGTCAGCGTCGACCGGATTTGGCCGTTAAAACCGGACAGGCTAAACGCAACGCTTGCATCAGGCGCGTTCTCACTGGTTGGCATGTCAATCAGACCCGGAGTGCCATACAGGCCATGGGTCGGGCCGTTGGCAACACCTGCGACCACACCACCTGTATCAAGCATGAAAATCAGAACCAAGCCCTGGCTGAACCGCCGTGCCAATCGTAGAAATTTCATTTAAAGACCTAATTATAAACAATAAATTTTAAACTATAAAAAAATAATCTGTCACATATAATAATCGTATGTCACATTTTGACCTTAAGCTAGACCACGGCCAGCATTTCAACCAAAAATTTTATTTTTTGCTCTTTTCAGATAGGAAAAATTTAACAGAACAGTCTCATTTGCGCGCCCTCAAACCACATATTTCTAGCAAACTCTTGACCGGTTAAGAGTTGCCGCCGCTTTGACGAATACTGGGATTAAAAAGTCATCAACGTTCAGAACACGACAAGCTGCGTCTGGCACAAGCTCAAAGGGATAGACCCACAAAGTTCACCCTTATACATTGTATATCTGTCAAATTTGGCGCATGAGTAATTTTTAGTTTCGCTTAACCTTTCAAATATTTTCATATTATGACCGCAGATCTTGTAAAAATACATGCACCAAGTACAGATAATCCCGCATATCAAGACGATGAAATCGATCTTGGTGAGTTGTTTGCAACGCTATGGGCACGCAAGTTTTTTATCGTGGCACTTGCCAGTATCACCCTCAGTTTAGCAGCTGTCTACGCCTTTTTTGTGGTCAAACCTCTTTATGAATCACAATCCAGTTTTGTCCTAAACGAAAAATCCAACCTGCCAAATTTGGGTGACCTAAGGGGTTTGGCGTCACTGGCGGGTCTCACAGGCGGTGGCCAAGGTAAGGCAGCGACCCTGATGGACCGTATCTTGTCGCGGGGTTTCATAGTCGAATTGGCAGAACATTCGGAATTGTCAAAAGATCCTTTTTTCAACCCAGCTTTACGTGGCCCAGGCAAGCGGGATAGGCTGCGCAGCCTCTTGGGAATTTCCAACTCAGAAAAGACACCGCTGACCTCTGATGAAATCACCGCCAGTCTGGTTGTTACATTCCGTAAAACTGTGACAGTCGATGTGAAATCAAACGGCCTGATAGAGATCAAAACCCAACATAGCGATCCGCGCAAAGCTGCAGATTTGGCCAATGATATTGTGACTAAAGTGCTCGATGACCTCTTGCTGGAAAAACGATCAAAAGACAGACAACAAATCGAATACCTCGCCTCAGAGCTTTTCATTGCGCAGGCAAAACTTGAAAGCGCTGCACAGGATATGCAGGCGTATGCTATTGAAAATAATCTTGCTGTCACCCAGGAATTTCAACGTGCCTCTGTTCAGCTGTCACGGATCAGGGAAACTGTAAAGACGCTGGAAGACTACAATCAGATCATTGTCTTTCTAAGACAGACCAGATCACAGAACGCCCAATGGGATGACGCGGCAAGAAAGTTGGCTTTTGCAAATTTTCCAGCCGCACAAGACCAAGGGTTCCAGAGTCTTATGGGGTGGTCTTCCAAAAACACTCGTCCAAATCTGCCGTCAGAAAACACGCTTAATAAGGCTGCCCTGCAGATCAACCAACGCCTGGAACGGGTCAGGCAATCAATGACTGAGTTAGAGGTCCAGGCAAAACGCGATGCTGAGAACGCGGTGAAACTGGCAGGATTACAGCGCACCATCAAAGTACAAGAAACCGTCTATGACGTTTTGGTGCGGCAATTCGAGACCCACAATCTTACATCGGGTTATCAAACTGATGTCGGAGATCTTTACGAAGTTGCGGTTCCCGCGCTTGAGCCCACCACGCCAAAAATAAAGCTTATTCTTGCCCTCGGGCTTGTTTTGGGCTTGTTCTTGGGCAGTGGCCTAGCACTGGTTCTAGCCCTGCGTTCCGGGGTGCTCTATACAAAAAACACTGTTTCAGCCTCCGTAGGCTTGCCATTCAGCCCGCAAAAATCACTATCTGCGTTGAGAAAAAATCCTGCAGATGTCGGCAAGCTGGTGTCTTCTGTGCTTGGCCACTCAAATCCGGACCTGGATGATTTTGCTGTGACCACTGCTGGGGACAAGGTGAAAACAGTAGGAGTTTACGCCTTAAATCAAACAAGGACCGCGCGCGGTGCCGCGCTGTATATCGGCCAGAAACTAGCAAAATTCAGTGGTGCAACCGCTGTTTTAGATCTTGCCGAAACGATCCCGACCAAAGGGCTAAAACCACTAGAACGCAGCCCTTCCGGTTTGACAGGATGGCAACTTACCGACGGGCTAACAGTGTTTAGATTGACGTCCGGTTTAGACGCGGCGTTCTCTGGTAAATATCAACCCGCTTTATCTGAATTACAAACAGGGTCTTCCCATCTGGTTATCGTGTTTCCACCACTTGAAAACGGCCTCGCACTCGCACTCGCCAGCCGTAAACATGTGCAGAAAACGCTGGTCGTGGCCACTCCACGGCTTTGTTTGCGGGAAAACGCCGAGCGCATGAAAGCCCTCTTAAGGCGGATGTCAGTGACGGCACCGCTTTTGATCTGTGATTAGGATATTTTTATGCCGACTTTAAGCCGATTATGCTGTCTCATTCTGCCCATCACCTTAATCGGCTGTGACGGGGTATATATTCCACAATCCCTACCTTTGCGCGGCAAACCGACTGCCGGAACCCAGCAAGAATTTGACATAAAAATCATTAGCCTCAATCAAAATGCGGTATTGAAGGCAAATGAAACCCCGTATTCCCGGCCCGTTATTTCTGGTAATAACCTTAACGGTCCTGCCGTCACCAGAAGTGAAAAAAGCACCGTGAGCGAACGGTGGCCAACCGTCACCCGCCCACCGCAATACAGCCTGGGACCCGGAGACATCCTGTCGGTCAGTTGGCAAAAGCCAGAAGGGACGACCGAAACGACGGCTTTAACTGCTTTTAAAAAACAAACAGTTACGATCGGGCCTGATGGCAGCATAACGTTTGACGGAATCGGCCCCGTCTTTTTAGAGGGTTTGACCCTTGAGAAAGCCCGTGCAGCGATACAAAACGCAGTACGTGAGGACCAAAGATCAAATTTCGTCTTTCTAGAAGAAAAAATCCCGCCATCCGCTGCACCAAGTATATACCGATTGGGTGCGGGTGACGTTTTGATGTTCGGAGGCAACCAACCCGAAATATCCAAGACAGGCGATATTATCGAGGCGTTTAAAAGCAGGGCGTTAATGGTCTCCAGTGAAGGCTTTGTGAACTTGCTCGATGCGGGCAAAGTGGACGTTCTGAACCTGAGCCTGAGCGCGGCGCGCGAAGCGATCGAACTGGCTCTTATCAGAGAGGGTTTGGATACCAATTTTGATCTGATTATCAGCGAGTATAATTCCCAAAAAATTCTACTTGGTGGTGCCGTGCCTGAGCCTATATCGGTTCCCTACACCGAGCTTCCTGTTACTTTGAAGCAGATATTACTAATGGGCGGGGTGAAACCAAACCGCAGAAACGACTCAGCTATTCGGCTGTACCGCAGAGGTGAACAATACCAATTGTCTGCAAACAAATTGCTTTTGGGCCGAATGAACCAGACCTATTTTGCAGAACCGGGCGATGAAATTACTGTCGAACCTTTATTTAATGCATTGAAGCTTGACCTCTCAATCACCCAGTACAATTCCCAAAAGGTGCTGGTGACGCGACGTGAAGGGGGAACCGTGATACCCTTAGGTCCACGACCGATGAGCATCCAGGAGTTACTGATACAGGCAGGTCTCAATGTCACCCGAAACTCAAATTATCTAATTCGTCTGATTCGTAACGGCGCAGAATACCGTATTTCGGCCCGCAGATTACTGCTCGAAAATCCCGATGAGGTTTTCTATGTGCAAGGCGGCGACAATATTATTGCCGAACCGCTGATCTATGCCCGTCAGTCTGCCATGATTACCGGAGCAGGGACAACACCATCACTGTTTGCCTTAAACGCCGAAAGTCGACCGTCTCTGGCAGATGCAATTTACGGCAGTAAAAGCCTCACAAAAATCACAGCAGACTTGCGGCAGGTCTTTGTATTGCGGAAAAACCAAGAGGCCTATGACGCTTTTCAATTAGATTTATCCAATCCATCGCGACTAATTCTGGCGCGTAATTTCGAAATGCGACCCGATGACATTGTCTATGTCTCAACCCAGCCTCTCACTGAATTTAACACGATCGCCGGTCAATTGATTTCCACTTTTACCGGACTGCTGGACACAACGCGGAAAATCGAAGGGATTTAATCACTATTTGGTTAAAACCGGCTTTCCCTTTTGGAAATACTGGGCGCACCCAAATCCGCAAGGCTGTGCCCAAACGCAAATCCTCTCGCTTTGCGAGAACCGGTCCGCGCAAAGCGCTTGGCCAGCATTAAACCACCCCAATAACTTGTCAAAAACAACCCCGTACAGATGAAACAAGCAATCAACGCCTGCGTATTGTTTGATCTGACAAAGTAAGACAAGACGACCGGTGCCGCTGCCAAAGGCAAAATTACCAGTGTGGCCAGCGGATTGGTCAGCTCACGGGTTTTTTTAGCCAGAAACGTGAGCTCCAGGGCGCGCATAACCATTTGATGAAAGTGCAGCCGATCTGGCTGATCAATTGGGCGCCCACTTCTATAGCGCCTGTAGATCGAAAAAAGCATATCGGCGATTGGCCAAAAGAACATTAACAAAATTGCAAAAGGCGCTATGTCAGAGTTTCGATTTAGCAACAATATGGCGATCCAGACCAGAATATGCCCGACCGAATAAGCGCCCGCGTCTCCTAGAAAAATTTTTCCAAGCGGGAAATTAAAGATTAAAATTCCCACCAAGCTGGCTGCCAGAATTGAACAAATAGACGCTATGGCAATATCGCCAACCAAATAGGCGAGGCTCCCCAAACCTATATCCACAATCAATGCGATGCCCATGGCAAGGCCATTTAATCCATCGATTAGGTTAAATGCGTGGCTGATGCCAGCGGAAATTATAACGGTCAACAGCACAGCTGGAATGGCATAATCGGTTACGAATGCCAGGCCAGAAATACCCAAACTAGGAATCCAGCTGTTAAACAAGAGCCCAGCGATCATAGCCGAGACAAAAGACAAGATAAGTCGCAATCGCGTGCTAATATTAAAACCGGTATCTTCCCCGAATCCACCCAAGAAAACTGGAAGCGCAGACAGGCCGAGAAGTGTGGCAATTGATGTTGCGTCAGATTTAGGCAGAAAACAAACTCCCACAGAATAACCTAAGATGATTATCAGACCACCGATCCTGGGTGTCGGCAAGCAATGAGAGGATTGCCGCGCCAAAGAGGTATGCCCTTTGGCTGTATGGTTAATATGCAAAGGTTTTGTCCATAAAACAATCAATGAGGCGATACAACCAGCAAAAATTATATAAAAATTACCAATAGTAATGATTGCCATTTTAAAATTTCCTAAAATTATAAAAATTAACGTGACACAATACGTTAAAATATCTTTACAAAATAAATATTTTACTTTCAGATTCCTGATGAGTAAAAATTGTTAATCCATGAAATTTAGCAGTTAGTTACGATATAGAGATAAAATTTTCCAACAATATGGCGGAATTTTAACTCATAAAAAGCGATGCATCTTATTCATTAATATCAAGATTACTGTATTTTCATTTTCAAAAAATACGTGTCAAACCAGAACGCATGTGGCTTGATACTTGAGATCATTAATATCATTTTATTCTTTTAAGATGTAAAAATTTTCATTTTTAAAAAATCGATCATGTATTACTTACATCCGGTATTACTTACATCCGGAAAATATCTTAATATTTATTTAAAATTTTATAAATTACTTCCTTTATTAAGATATTTTAATATGCATGATTTTAACCCATGACCAAGCGCGGTTACTCTAACAAACCTATCTTCAAATATGCTCAAGTTTCCTTTGAGATACGCGCAACTTCAACCAATAGTTTACCCCCTTTCAACCAAAAGTGTAGTAATCACGCCCTAAGAGTCAAGTCTAATCTTGAAGCTAAACATACGATATCTACGCACCGTTCCCTATCAAAACCGCTCCCTGTCAAAATTTGAACCTCAATTGGCAAATTACCGCAATTTAATACTGACCTAATTATGATAGACCACGACTGACCAATCACGATTTTAACAACAATATGCAAAAACTGCTCAAAATCTCTTAAAGGATGCCGCCTTGAGCTTGAATTTTGGCCTTTGAATATCCGCCGACGGACGAATTTGGCATGCGTTTTGGTCATTTTTAGGCTTGTTGGTCTGACAGCGTGCGTCGCATGTTTATTAACCAGCCCAATAGCGCCAACTATGTGGAATTCCGGATCAAACCCGGGAAAAGCGTAGCCTTCACAGCCAGTTCATCCACCAGCAGCGTCCCGGAAAGCATTGAAACAAATCCGTTACAGACAGTCCAAACCACAAAGGCAGTTCTGCGGTCCTATACCACATATTTGAAACCCAAGGTGTTTCAGTCAGTATTGCGATTGATATTTCACACGCCAACCATTGAGGCCATACGCCTATTACAGCACATAACGGCTCAAATCGGTGGATCGGCTCAGCTCACCAAGGTTTTTCTCAACAAATGCATCATCGACGGTGATTTCATCACCAGAGCGGTCCGGTGCTGTAAAAGACAGTTCCTCAAACACCCGTTCCAACACCGTATAAAGGCGCCGCGCACCGATGTTTTCAACGCTGTGATTGACCTCAGCGGCGATTCGCGCCAGCGCGGCAATCCCGTCTTCAGTAAAGCGCACCATCACTTCTTCGGTGTGCATCAACGCGGTATACTGGCGGGTCAACGCATTATCTGTTTCCGTTAGAATCCGCACAAAATCTTCTTCTGTCAGGGCGCGCAATTCAACACGGATCGGCAGCCGACCCTGCAGTTCGGGTAAAAGATCAGACGGCTTGGCAATATGAAACGCCCCCGACGCAATGAAAAGAATATGATCGGTTTTTACCGGCCCGTGTTTGGTTGAGACCACGGTTCCCTCAATCAATGGCAACAAATCACGTTGCACGCCCTCGCGCGAAACATCGCCTCCACGGGCATCGCTGCGCGCACAGACCTTGTCGATCTCGTCAAGGAACACAATGCCATTTTCTTCCACTGAAGTCAGTGCACTGCGGGTCACCACCTCGTCTTCCAGAAGTTTATCTGCTTCTTCTCCAATCAGCAGCTCATAACTTTCAGCAACGGTCATTTTACGACGGACCGTGCGATTGCCAAGCGCCTTGCCAAACAGATCACCAATATTCATCATTCCCATCTGCCCCTGCGGTTGCCCGGGGATATCGAACATCGGCATTGGGTTTGAACTGTCGGTGACATCCAGTTCGATCTCAGTATTATCCAACTCTCCAGCGCGGAGCTTTTTACGAAACATCTCGCGGGTGCCGCTGCGCGCTTCACTGCCGGCAATCGCGTCAATGACGCGTTCTTCTGCGGCATGCTGGGCGTTGGCGGTCACCTCTTCGCGCATCAGATCACGGGTCATCGCAATCGCACTGTCCACCAGATCGCGAACAATCTGTTCGACATCACGCCCAACATATCCAACCTCGGTAAACTTGGTGGCCTCAACCTTGATAAAAGGGGCTTTGGTCAGTTTCGCCAAGCGACGGCTGATCTCAGTTTTTCCCACTCCCGTTGGCCCAATCATCAGGATATTTTTCGGATAGACCTCATCGCGCAGATCATCGCCCAACTGCTTGCGGCGCCACCGGTTGCGGAGTGCCACTGCGACAGCGCGTTTGGCGTCTTTCTGTCCAATGATAAAACGGTCCAGTTCGGAGACGATTTCGCGGGGGGTTAAGTCGGTCATTTATACCTCTAATACATACGGGGGAAGCCGGGATTTACCGGGAAAATCTGGCAGGGTGCGCATCACTGCAGCGCGGATCTGCACCCACCAAGTACCGATCGTGGTGAAAAAGCCACCAATAATGGCAACCACCATAAAACCGCCAATCTGGTCGCCAAAGCTGGCCGTTGCCGCCCAGATGATCACCGCCGCAAAGTAAAACAACCCAGCGGTCAAAAACGACCGCCGGTCAATAACAATAGCAAACAGCGTGACAAAGCACATCAACAGAGCCGTCAACACATAGCCGCGCGTGTCGCCCAAGTTATACAGCGACATCGCGCAAGTGTTAACCAAAGCCGGGGCTGCCAAAATATGCAACCAGAACCCGGTGACCGCATGGCGGCTGATCCGGTGGGGATCTTTCATGTCAAACCACAATCCCGCCATCATCATTGCAAAACCAAAACCCAAAGAAGCCAACGCCACGTTCGCCCCCTGCCCCAGATCAAACAATGCAGCAGGAAAATTTGACGCCAGATAAAACCACTCACCACCGTCGATTGCAACACCATACACAAAGGCCATACAAAACAATCCGAACACAAACATCGCAAATGGCAACTTAAACAGATGAAAATAGCCCAGCATCGTGACCATTCCGATGGCTGATATGATCAAGAAGGGGGTTTCATCTTGGGTCTGTTCAGTGACCAGAAAACTGCCAAAAAACGCAGTACTGCTGATGGCGGTGCCAACCGCCAATGCAATACTAGGCAAACTCATGCGCCGTTCCAGCGTGTAATACCGCGCCAGCATCAGGCATATGCAAAACCCAAGTCCCGCCCCCCAAGCCCAGGAAACAAAAAGTACTGTAAGCCCGACAACGCCCCCGGTCAGCAAACCCAACCCGATCGTGACAAAGATTTCCGCAAAGCCTTTGAAAAATTCAAAGGGTTCATCATCGGCCAGCATCGCGCTGCGGTACCCCATACGGGCCTGAGCATGCGCAATTAAGGTCGCGGCCTGTGCCTCGGTCAAAATGCCGGCCTGTACAGCCGAGCGCATATCGTCGGTACTCAGTTTAGCGGTGCCAGCCTCGTTCATGAAGCGATCGCCTCAACGGTCAGTTTGCCATTGGTATATACGCAGATATCAGCGGCAATCGCCATTGCATCGCGGGCCACGTTTTCGGCAGATTTATCGCTGTCCATCATCGCTCGTGCCGCAGCTAGCGCATAGTTTCCACCTGATCCAATGGCGGCTATATTATGTTCAGGTTCTAAAACATCACCAGCACCGGTGATCACCAACAGCTGTTTGCCATCGGTCACGATTAACATAGCTTCGAGCTTTTGCAGATATTTATCAGTGCGCCAATCCTTGGCCAGTTCCACGCTCGCGCGGGCCAGCTGACCAGGCGTGGCCTCAAGCTTCGCCTCTAGACGTTCCAATAGGGTAAAAGCATCGGCAGTAGAGCCCGCAAATCCGGCAACCACTTCAAAACCACCCGGAGACAACCGGCGTACTTTGCGCGCCGTGCCTTTAATCACTGTTTGGCCCAACGACACCTGCCCATCGCCTGCAATCACTACCTCATCACCTTTTTTTACACCGATAATTGTGGTGCCATGCCAGCCGGGAAAAGATGTGTCGGTCATATTAATCTCCTGATCACTGGATATTTATATGCAACTTGGCAGGCCAAGGTACAAGGGTGCGGTTTCTGTCAGACCACATCAATCTAAAAACGCCGGTTTGACGCCCCTGTACCGCCTACGGTACCCATAAAAAAGGGCGCCATATGTGACGCCCTTTTCAAATTATCATCCAACGGTTTATCAAACGGTTTCGTCAATCCAGCTTTGCAGCGCGGCTTTGGGCGCGGCACCAGCACGGTTTGACACCACTTCCCCGTCTTTAAAAATGAACAGCGCCGGAATGCCACGGATGCCCAAAGCAGCTGCGGTATCTGGATTGCTATCGACATCAACTTTGGCAATTTTGATCTTATCGCCGTATTCAGCGGCCAATTCTTCGAGCGCTGGACCAATTTGTTTACAAGGCCCGCACCATTCGGCCCAAAAATCGACTACAACAGGAACAGTGGAATTTTTTACTTCGGCGTCGAATGTATCGTCGGTAACGGCAACAGTGGACATTGGGTATCTCCTAACGGGGGGGATCGAACTAGGTCTAGAGATAGGGACGTCATCGGGCACCGTCAAGAGACGTCGGCCCGCGACAGAGCGTCACTCAGCAATCTGTCGGGTAATGACATCAGCGTTGCAGTTTTTGTCCATAAAATAGCCATTGTTATTTTATGGTCGGGATAGATCTGTTGTAACGCCTCGGCATAGGCCGCCATTTGCCGTAAAATTCCTTCGGGGCAATGCGCAACCTCGGACGGAACCGCAACATTTGATTTAAAGTCAATCGCCAGAACTTCGGCTTTATCGATCACCAAACGATCAATGGTACCATGAACCCGACGACCGCCAAGGCTGGGTAGATCAGCACTTACGTCAACTTCGGCCAATGCCTCGGTGGTAAAAATCCTGCGCAAATCGGGCTTGGTTAACAAAACCGTGGCCTCGGAAAGCAAGGCTGCTTTATCCACGGCGCCGCAGGCTTGATTTATTGGAGAAAGCAATTGAGTTGCCAAAACCGGCCAATCGCTTTCGGGCCGTGCAGGCAAATGTTCCAACAACAGGTGAATCAATTGCCCACGCTGCAGCGCCGTTTCGGTATCTAAGCCACGCTCGTCAGAAAGAGCTTTCGCGCCCCCCAGATTTGACGGGCTTAACGTCTCTGTGGGGGCTGTGACCAAAGGGGCCGGCTGGGCGGTAAACGCTGGCAATGGCGGAGGGCTTCCGGCAGCGTCAGGGGGGGCCGTCTCCGAAACCAGCGCCGCCCAATCGCCGTTCTCCACTCTTTGCCCGACGCCAAACTCAAAACGATGCGCGGTTGCGCCTGCAGCCGAAAGACCCGCTGATACGCGGCTGTACCAATCGCTGCCGTCTTTGCTTAAATCACCCGCTGCCGCAACCATCAGCCATTTTTCAGCGCGGGTGATGGCAACGTATAACAACCGATCCCGTTCATAGTCTTGTCGCTGTTTCATTTGCTCAATCAAATCGCGGCTGATCTGTGGCCGTTCATCAGCGCCCCCGGACCAAAGTGGCCGGTCGCCCCTCTTTAGGATCTGGTCGTCGATCTTAATATCGCGCCGCGCCGTATCCGGCAGGATAACAATCGGTGCTTCCAGGCCCTTGGCACCATGTACGGTCATCACCCGTATCTGATTGCTGTTGCTGTCGATCTGCCGCTTGATCTGCAATTTGTCGGTCTGCATCCAAATTAAAAATCCGCTCAGGCTTGGTGTTGTACCCTGTTCGTAACTCAGCGCTTGCGACAGCAGCGCGTCAATGCCGTCTTCAGCCTCGACACCCAGACGCGCCAATAATTTACGCCGACCGTCATAACGGGTTAGAATCCGCTCAATCAATTCGTAGGGGCGCAGAAAATCAGTCTGCCCCATCAGCGTCTCAAACATGGATACCAGCGCAGGATAGCGGTCGCGCTGCTGCCGCAGGGCCTGCCATAAAAACGGTTCACTGCGCCCATGCGCCAGACTGAAAAGAGCTTGTTCATCCCAGCCAAACAGGGGCGACTTCAAAACCACCGCCAGCGAAAGACTGTCTTCAGGGGTAGCCAGAAACGCCAGCACCGCCGTGAGATCACGCACTGCAATCTCGGCCCCAACCTTGAGCCGGTCCGCACCGGCGATTGGCAATCCGCGCGCTTTGCAGGCCCGAATCAATTCTTCAAACAACTCAGAACGCCGTTGAACGAGCACCAGAAAATCACCCGGTTGTACAGGACGCGCCTGTGTCGCGATCGCAGCGTTTTCACCCACAGGCAAAAGCGTTTTCTCATCAATCAGTCGTTGAATTTCAGTAGCGACGCGATGGGCCAAAACAATGCTATGATGCTGCGCGCCAAGCCGGTCCACCGGATCATACCAGGCACTTTCGGCGTCTGGTGCGCCGCGCGGCACTACGGGCCACAAATCCACCCGACCCGGCATGTCGGTTTTAAAAGCCCGGTGGAGCGATGTTTTACCAAACCCCGAAGCGATATGATCGCGAAACGTACAGTCTACAAGCCGCAAGATCGCCTCGGCCGAGCGAAACGAATATTCGAGCGTAAGATCCTGAAATGGCTGAGCGAGCGTGGTTAATTTACTACCGAACTCTTGTTTCATGCGATCAAACTCTGACGGGTCCGCACCCTGAAAAGAATAGATCGATTGCTTTTTATCACCGACAACAAAAATTGTACGGATGATATCTGACCGCGCACCCTGCCCGCTGGTAAATTCCTGTGCCAGCCTTTCAATCACCTGCCATTGCACCGGGCTGGTATCCTGCGCCTCATCGACCAAAATATGGTCAATGCCACCATCAAGTCGGTACAGCACCCATTGTGCCAGCGCCGGATCGGTGAGAAGATCCCGCGCCTTAACGATCAGATCGTCAAAATCAAGCCAGCCCCTTTGCAGTTTCTGCGCCTCATAGCGTTGGATAAAACGCTGGGCAAACGCGCCAAGAGAAACGGTTTTCTCGGCGATATTCAGACACAACCGGTGTTCGCGCGCAGTCTCGACGCGGCGCATCCAATCATCAATCTGTGCCATATCACCGGACAGCGCCCCGATCTGTAGCTTTTTAGTCGGAAATTTGCCCAGTTTGGCCATAAACGGGGTACTGGTTTTCGCACCGGCAAGAAACACATTTTCCAAAACCTTCAGCGTCGCCAACGAGCGACCCTTGACCTCAGTGAGTTTTCCGGCGTTTTTCTGATCCGTTACACTGCCGGTTTTCAGCGCCGAAATCAACCGATTCAACAACTGGTCTTCGCCACCGGTAAACACCATGGAAAATAGATCTGCTTGGCAGAACCCCACCGGCAATCCCAAATCACCATAAATTTGATCACGATCGATTGTCTTAGAGAACAACGCTTTATTGCGGATAATTTCACCGCAAATCTCGTCAAAATCAACTGCGCTGATTTGTTCGGCAAAGCGCGCAACCAAGGCCTTGTCCGCCGCCAGTGCCATCTGCTCAACGCAGTCACCGCGCAATTGCAAGGCGGCGCGATCATCCATTTCTTTAAAATTCGGGCCCACCCCAGCTTCCAAAGGAAAACGGCGCAGCAAAGCGGCACAAAACGAGTGGATCGTCTGAATTTTCAACCCACCCGGAGCTTCGATTGCGCGGGCAAACAATGTGCGGGCGTGGCGCAGCTTTTCATTTGTCATGCGTTCAGTGATCCCGAGCGTGCTTAACTCAGTCCGTAACGCCGCGTCGGGTTTCATGGCCCAACCACCCAAACGTTTGAACAACCGGTTCTGCATCTCACTGGCCGCAGCTTTGGTGTAAGTTAGGCACAAAATGTGCTCGGGCGAGACATCTTCGAGCAATAGCCGCGCAACCCTGTCGGTTAACACCCGCGTCTTGCCCGATCCGGCATTGGCCGACACCCAGGTCGACACGCCAGGTTCTGCGGCCTGCACCTGGCGTTCGCTGGCAGCGTCACGTTTCATGGTTTTACCACCTGTGCCTTGGCAGCTACTGTCACATCCCATTCGCCAAATCGTGCCAGCTGATCATAATCACCTGGTGTTTTATCGCTCTGCATGGCGCGGCGGGCCGTATAACCTTGGGTGGGATCTTGATAGGCTTTAATCAATGCACGAAACGCCTCCCACACCTGTGTTGGAGATTCGTCTTGCAATGGGGCTGCAACGGTCACCGGCTTGCTGCCAAGGCCAAGATAAACCGCCTCAGCCACCAACGCCGGCCCCAGTCCCTCAAAGTCACCGTTTTCCGCCATTGCAGCCTCAAGCAATAGCTGCTTGTCAAAATAGCGCTGTTCTGACGGGCTGGGCGGTAAGCCGGTTTTATAATCATAGATATATGCGCGCCCATCAGCCGCCACATCAATGCGGTCGGCTTTCGCAGTCAGGGTAAAGCCCAGATCCGCAAGTACAGCACGGGCTTTAACCTCAAAATCCACCGGTTGGGCCAGCGCCAGACGATCGGCCTCTCCTGATACAAACCAGTCGGCCGTGCGGGCAATCCGAGCATACCACAGCGCGCGGGTTGCGGCCCAAGGCACATCCCGCAGCAGTTTATCTGTGCTAATATCTAACATACTGCGCGTATTGAGATGACTGGGATCAGCCTGCACCACGCGGCAGAACGTCTCTAAAATATCATGGATCACAATGCCACGCAGCAACGGATCCGGGCGTTTCTCTAACGAATCCAGCGGTCGCAATCTTAGCACATGTTTGGCATAGACCGCATAAGGATCACGGATCAACCGCTTGATTTCGGTCACTGAGAGCTGTTTAGGCCGGCTGGATATCGGGGGCTGTGGCGCGGGACGTGGCGCGGCAGGCACGGGCACACTAGCGTCGAGTTGGGCCGCCATAGCCAACCAGTGGGCACCGCGCCTTTGCAAGGCTTTGATCGTCTCAGGACCTTTTTGATTGGGCAAGCCAGAGAGCAAATTCAGCAGGCGGTTCAACCAGCGCGACGGTACTGTTTCAGCATCGTCAGATCGCGTGGATCGGGTCAGCCAGACCTCAGGCGCGGCGATGGCTTGTTGAAAATCATGCGCAGAAAGCCCAACCCTGCGTTCGGGAAGCAACAATCCGGCCTGATCGCGCAGCGTCCGATTAAGCCAGGGGTCCGGGGCGGGCATCTCGGGCCAGCTCCCCTCATTTAACCCAGCCAGGATCAACAGATCTGCCCCCTGAACGCGGGCCTCAAGCGTCCCCCAGATCAGGATATTCGGATGGGGAGCATCGCGGTCCCGCACCTCGCCGCGCGACAAAACTGCTGTAAACAGCCCGCCATAATCCCCTGCCGACAAGCACCCCCCCAGAGACGAATGTTCGCTCAGTTCGGCCACAACTTCGCGGGCCTTCTGTCCAGCTTTTCGCTCCCAAAGACCTCCGGTACCCTGACCGAAATAGGGTTGCGCGGCTTCAGTCTTTGCCGCGTCGCTTTGGTCCGGATCTATCTGGGGGCCAGCAGCTATGCGGCTCGCCAGATCCATATGGGTTGTCACCCAAAGGCTCAGCGCAATGTCATCCGTCTGCGCCTGCCCCAGCAGGGTGCTGTCAATCCAGTCAACCCAGCCGATGGCGGCCGGATTGCTGTGTTTCCCCGCCCAGCGCAACAAGTCATGTTTTTCGGGAAAGGCCGGCCCATAGCGGCGCAGATACAATTCAAGATCACGGGTTAACAGTAAATGCGTGTTGCGGCCCTGCGCCGAATGGCACAGTGGATGTTTCAGCAATTCCAAAAGGCTGGCGGCGCTGGTCTCGCCCTGAAACAGCGCCGCGACATGGCGTAAAAACCGTCCCGGCGGGGTCAGGTGCAATGGCGTGCCAGCGCTGTCATCAGGCAGAATAGACCAGCGATCCAAAGCCGCGGTCACCTGTCGGCTTAGCACCCGATCAGACGTGACCAGCGCTGCGGTTTGACCATTTTCAGCAGCCTGCCGCAGCCGCAGTGCTATGGCCATCGCCTCATCGCGCTGTGACGTCGCCTCGACCAATGTAACGGCATCAAAAGCCTGCATTATATTACCCAGTTGCGGGCCTTCGGACAGCCAGCAATCGGTTACCGGAGCCGGCCGCAGCGCAAGCGACACAATCTTGTTCCGCGCCGGTGATATGGACAAAAATGCCGACTGAGACTGAGACTGAGACTGAGACTGAGACTGAGACTGAGACTGAGACTGAGACTGAGACTGAGACTGAGATAACGGCGGGGAAGAAGCCGGATGCCACAAGCCGATATCACCACGCTCAAGCCCAAGCCTGTCCATCAGCCGGCGAAACCGGAACTGCGGATGATCCTCGGCGGTCATGGCATTCGACAAATCGTGCCAACCCGACACGGGCATCTCAAAATCAAAACCAGGCAGGATCAGCGCGCCCTGTGGCAACTGCGCCACCGCCTGCATCAACGCCAGTGTCGTGCCGCGCGATCCTGTAGATCCGGCCAATATGACTGGGGCTGCGGGCGGGGTTGCTGCCCAAACTTTAGCCAACCTTTCGACCACAAGCCGTTGTCGAGCCTCGGCGTCAAGTGCGTGATCAGACGGTCCAAAAAACATCTGAACAATCTGTAGAAACTGCAAAGACCGGGCCCAATGGCCAGATTGATCGCCAACGTCCAGTTTGGCAATCGCTTCTGGAGGCACGCCCTCTCCCTGCATTTCATCCATCAGACTGGCCAGACTGTCTGCCAGATCATACAACGCCGCGCGGGGTGCAAGATCGGGTTCGCGGTCGAGTAAGCCAGACACAAGCTGCGTCAGTTCCAAACGGCGCTGCAACGGCGAAACAGCTGCCGGAATATCTGCGGTTTCAGGGCCTTTGCCCAAATCGGTCAACAGTTGTATTTTGGGTAGTAAACGTGCGGGTCCTGCGTCAAACAACGCACGAATGCGCCGCGCCATCCGACGAGTATTGACCACCAATGTAACCCGCGCCAGCGCCTCGGGGGGCAGGGTTTTATGCCGCTCAACCAGACCTGCGACCAACACTTTGGGAAAATCTGCACCGGGAGGCAGGCCAAAAACACGCGGTTTTGTAACAGGCTCAAACATCTGGCGACCCTAACATATCTTGTGCCAAAGCGATACTCTCAGGGCGCCCCACATCACACCAATATCCTGAATACGAAACCCCATACAAACGGCCTTTTGACGCCATCTGATCCCACAGAAGGTTAAGCGAAAAGGCTGTTTCGGATATGGCCTGCAAACCATCAGTTTTCAATAATTGTGCCCCGCCATAGATCAGACCGCACCCCCGGGTCAGACGCCCGTCAGGCGCACAATTAAAATCACCAGCGCCACTGTGCCCGCGCGCCTGTTGGGGGGGAATACAAACCAAAAGCGCGTCCATTTTCGTCGGATTCCACCTTGACTGTAACAGCCGCAGAGGGTTTTCACCGCCCCACACCGCATCGCTATTGAGTGTCAAGACCGGATCAACTCCCAAAAGCGGTAAAGCGGCGCGCAAGCCGCCACCGGTCTCCAGAATAGCGGGGCTCTCATACGACAATGTTACGGGGCGAGCCGCCAGATGGCGGGCAATCATCTCGGATTTATAATGGGTGTTGGCCACGATCCGGCCGATATCTGCCCCCGGCACCAAATCCAACGCGTGGTCGATCAAAGCTTTGCCGGCGACCTCAACCAACGGTTTGGGCCGGTCTTGCGTCAAGGGCTGCATGCGCCGGCCAAAACCAGCCGCAAACAACATCAAGGCGTGGGTGTCTGTGGGCATGCGGCTTTCAGTTTAGCTATTAATTTGGAATCGGGAGCTGGCAGATTGTCGGTGATCAACCGGGCGATATCGCTCAGATCGGGATGGGAAAGATCGTCTGTCATATGATCCCAAACCCGCGGTAAAAGGTCAAGATAGCGGGTTTTGCCAGCGTTAAATGCAAGCCGGACAAAGACACCTAGAATACGTAGATTGCGTTGAACCGACAGCACTGCGGCGGCGTCCAGAAATGGCGCAGACTCGACATCAGCCCGAGACAAATAATGCTCTGTGGTCAAAGCCGCGACACCCGGACCCAGATCACGACGAGCATCGCGGGTCAGAGACACCAGATCATATGCGGGGTGGCCAATCACCGCATCTTGGAAATCCAGCAACCCAACGCGGCAGATTCCTTTGCGCCCGGGCAGCCAGATAAGGTTTTCAGCATGGAAGTCACGCAATACTGTCACCGAACACTGCGGTGCATGGCGTTGCAGGCTGGTAGCTAACAGCGCAACTGTGGCGGTTTGAGCGTTCTGGGTGTTATCAGGAGCGGCTTTGGCGGCATACCATTCAAACGCCGGGGCGATCAGTTTGGCCAAGACGTCTGGTGTGGTCTGTAACAGGTGCTTTGCTGCCGGTTGTCGGTGCAGGGCGGCCAAGCAATCGGCCGCAGAGCGGTATAGTGCGGCCTCCTGTGCGGGGGCATCGACCAACATCCGGGCAAATACCGCGTCGCCAAAATCCTCAAGTAGGACAAAGCCCTGCGCGAGATCGGCGGCAAAAATATGCGGCGCGCTAAAACCCGCATCGATAAGATAACTGGCCATTTCGACAAAGGCCTGCTGCATGCCAACGGTATTCGGGTCGGCATCCATTAAAATCGCTCGCCGATGATCCGGATTGCCGGTTAGGCGCAGATACCTCCGGTTTGAGGCATCGCCAGCAAGCGGCGTGATCTGTACGTGTTCCCAACCACTGACCCGCAAAAACGCCAAGCGGCGCTGCTCACGCCGGGTCATTGGCCAGTTCTTTTATGCGAACGTCCCATTTGTTATCTTGCCAGCTGAGTTCTGCAAAACGGCTCTGATCCTCATCGCCCTGGCACAGCGTGATGCTCAAAGCGGATGCGGGCTTTAAACTGCCCAGACAATCAGGCCATTCAATCAGCGTTACCGCCTGATCAAATGCATCAAGAAGCCCCAACTCGATCACCTCGTCAGGTGAGGACAATCGATACAAGTCAGCGTGCCAGAGATCAAAATTTTCGGCTTCATAGGTTTGAACCAAGGTAAAACTTGGTGAGGGAACATCCTCAATCGCACGCAGCAAAGACTGGATCAACGCACGGGCAAAATGAGTTTTTCCTGATCCAATCGGACCGCTTAGCAGGAGAGTATCGCCTATTTTCAGCTGTGGCGCCAAAGTGGTTGCCAATTTGTTTGTCGCCGCTGGAGAGGCAAGGGATAGGGTTATATTTTTTGCCAACATAAAACGTAAATACCCTATGTCGCCCCAAGTGCAAGGGGCGCAAACTTCACCCTAATGCAAGAGCAAAGACCCTGTTTAGGCCGCTTCACATCCGCAGGATCCGGTCATTTGAAAACAAACCATAGTGCCATTGTCCGGCAGGGGGCTGACGGCGCAATGAAGCGTGTCACCGCCGTGTCGCTTGACCAAAGCCGTCCAACGTTCGCGCCCTTCCAACGTGACGGCATAGTCCCTGAGATCCCCCCAGACAGGGGTTGGCAGGCAGGCGGTTTGCCAAGATCGAGACACTTCGATGATTGAACGACCTTTAACGTTTGTCACCGCTGCCTCACTGTCTGCCCAAAGCGCCGCATAGGCGGGGTTAGACAGTCTTATCTGACCCAGCGCATCAAACACGATAAGGGCTGGTTCAAGATTTTGGATGATCGTATCCAACCCGTCCAATTTTGCCCGGAATTTACGTGTCAGGGAAATTTCAGCACTGATGTTTTCGAACAAAAAGGCCAATGCTCCGTTTGGATGTGGACGCCCGCGGACCCGATAGGTTAACCCATTTGGCAGCGTCCAAGTTGCACAATACGCACCCTCATTTGACCGCGAGATCAGTTCTTTAAGCTGTTGGCGCCAAGCCGAACTATTGCGCGGTTCTGGCATAATCCGGTTTTCGCGCAACTGATTGAAAAAATGAGTTAGAATTGGTCGTTCTGATAGAAAATCTGCACCAAGCGACGTCAGATCAATCAGAGCTGGGTTGAACAGGACCAGGCGATGATTTTGATCAAAGACAGCAAGCCCGACAGACATTTCGGCAAAGGTTTTTCCCAGAGTCTGAACGAAATTTCGCTGTGCCGTTTCGGCTTTGATGATTTCAGTGATGTTCACAGCATAATGGGTCCAAAAGTTTTGGGACCAAATCGAAACAATATCATACCAGTTTGTCTTTTTTTGCCGGCTCAAATATAGGCTCTGCCGGTTTTTGACTGTCGTTTGATCCTCAGGTAAGATCAGATCAAACAGGTTGTTAGTCCTTGGGTTGCCAACAGCATCACGCAGCGACAAATAGGCTTGGTTCTGCCAGATTGACCTGTCTTCCTGAGTGGTACGCCATATGACATCGGGCATGTTGTCACATATATCGTGCAACTGTCTCATTTGTTTGGTCACTGCAAACAGCCGATGTGCCGCGAAACAATTCGCGTCCACATCAGCCTCAACCAGCGTCATACGCAAATACCGACCAACTACTTGTAAGCGTAGAATGGCGCCATCAGCAGAGTGTAAGATTGCGTCTTTTTGCGTGCCAATATCTGGAAAAAGCTTTGGTAAGCTGTCAAACCGAGGTCCGAAACATGCGTAGAAACCGGCCCAGTCTTCGGCCCCTTCTTCGGTTGCCGCCAACAATTGGCGCCCAGCGCGAGAGGCCTTTACCAGACGAGCGCTGTCAAACAAAAAATAAGCGTCATTTGCAAGGGTATCCCTGCTTGCCAGTCTGACGGGTAAAACCTGTTTCAGCGCCCAAAATAACATTGAGACTGTACAGACAAACATCGCGGCCCATAGATATATAGCCAACATGTTCATTTAATATTCACTGTAAGACCTGTCTGGCTCCAAGGCAAAATGCCTGTGACTTAGGCTGCGTCACATCGGTTAACACAAGATTAATGTGTCACGTGGATTTAAACCTTAATTGGCATATTTTGACCCTGTGGGATGCGATTACCACTGAACTTGGCATCAATCTTACTGCGTGGCCAAGTCACCTCGACGATTGCACCATGGCCATGATTTACATCGGCCACCGACAAAAATGGATTGGAACCATTGGCGAAATTCAACTCGGCACCGGTGCGTTCAAGCAGTGTTTTTGCGATAAACAACCCAAGTCCCATGCCTTCATAAGCCGGGCGTTTATCAAGGGGTTTGTCAGACCGGTGCCGAGGCATAAAAGGGTCACCGATGCGGCCGATAAGCTGGGGTGGAAAACCCTCTCCATCATCAATAATTAAAACCGTAATCTGCTGATCCGTCCAGCTGACTTCAATCCAGACCGTGGTCTCGGCAAAATCAACGGCATTCTGGATCAGGTTTCGCATGCCATGAATAAATTCCGGCAACCGCAAGATCGACGGCGGATGCGATCGCTCTTCGAATTGCGGATGTTCCTCGATATAAATTTCTTTGCCACGACCGCGGTGTGGGTCGGCGGCGTCACTGATCATTGTGGTAAGGGGAGCCTGACGCATATGCAAATCATCGTTACCCGCGCGCCCCATGGAACGCAGGATATCCCGACATCGGTCAGCCTGTTGGTGGATCAATTGAGCATCCTCAAAAAGATCTTGCCGATCTTCCAACTCGTCCATAAGTTCCGCACTGGTGAGCTTGATCGTGGCAAGTGGCGTGCCCAATTCATGGGCGGCAGCCGCCACCACCCCACCAAGGTCCGTCAATTTTTGTTCCCGTGAGAGGGCCATCTGAGTGGCTGCCAAAGCGTCTGACATAGAGTGAATCTCATCGGTAATGCGCCTTGAATAAACCGAGACAAATACCAACGCGATGATTAACGCCACCCAGTTGCCGAACACAAAGACATCAGGCAAACGCAAAATCGTGCCACTGTTGGTCTGCAAAACCAAATGATATTTTGCCAGCGCAGATATAATCACAACCGCCAGCGCCCCTAGTAACACCGTTGACCGCAAGCTAAGCGATGTTGCGGATACGATCACCGGCGCCGTCACCAAAATAGCAAAAGGGTTGTGCAAACCACCGGTTAAGTAAAGCAAAATGCTCAACTGCAAAAGATCAAACAACACCGTCAGTCGATTCTCTGCTTCCGATAAACGCTTGTTTTCAGGAAAAATAAAGCTTGCAATGAGGTTGGCAATCACCGAGACGCCAACCGTCAAAAGGCACAGGCCAAGTTCCAGCTTCAAGTCATAGAACCGCAGCGATACCAAAATTGCCGTTAGCTGGCCAACCACAGCCACCCAGCGCAACAGGATTAATGTTCTTAATTTGATCCTATTACTGCGGGTACGATCAGATAAAAGGCTGGGTATCTGCTCACTCATATTTGATCCAGTACAGCTTGTATCTTGCAGCGCAATTGCTATGTCTCACCCACTGGTCTGTCAATGTTCCATTGCCAAAGAAAGACATGTTATGCTCCGTTATTCTGTTGCCGCCGCAACCACGGCCTGTGTCGCCCTAATTGCCGGGGTCTGGTACACAAGCCTTGGCCCAGTCAGCACCGACCAATTTGCATCCTGCCGCACATCATCGATTGCCGGCGGAACCAGCCAAATCGGGGGCGCGTTTACGTTGATAGATTCCAATGGGCAGACGGTGACCAGCGCAGAGGTCTTAACACAGCCATCTTTGATCTATTTCGGCTATACATTTTGCCCCGATATCTGCCCATTGGATGCCCTGCGCAATGTCGATGCAGTGGATCTGTTGGAAAGCCAGGGTCGACTGGTCACACCTGTATTTATTTCCATTGATCCGCGCCGCGACACACCCGAAGTTATCGGTGAATTTGCAGAAAATATGCACGAGCGCATGATTGGCCTGACAGGAACGCCAGAACAGGTCAAAGCGGCCTCGAAAACCTATAAGACCTATTTCAAGGCGCATGCCGCTGAAGATGAGTATTATCTGGTTGATCACTCGACCTTTAGCTATTTGGTATTGCCAGAACACGGCTTTACAGAATTTTTCCGCCGCGACCTGTCAGCTGAGGCCGTTGCCGATCGGATCAGTTGTTTTGTGGACAACGCCTGAATTAAGACTAATGTAAAACCAGAATTGGCTCTGAACAGCGTGGACATGATGTCACCTTAGGGCATTGGAGAGAAGTCGGATGGCGGACAAAAAACTTCGAGAGATAGGGCCTGATAAGACTCTACTTTTGGTTGATGATGATGAATTGTTTTTGCGCCGCTTGGCAAAAGCGATGGACAAACGGGGTTTCGAGGTAGAGACCGCTGAAACCGTCGTGGCCGGCAAGGCAATTGCCACCGGGCGGCCACCTGCGCATGCTGTGATAGACCTACGATTGTCGGATGGGAATGGGCTGGACGTGGTCGAAGTGCTGCGTGAAAAGCGCCCCGATTGTCGGGTCGTGGTGTTAACCGGATACGGCGCGATAGCCACCGCGGTGGCCGCCGTGAAAATCGGGGCCACCGATTATTTGTCAAAACCGGCCGACGCCGCCGATATTATGAACGCGCTGCTGGCCACCGATGACGACCTGCCACCGCCACCAGAAAATCCAATGAGCGCCGATCGCGTGCGCTGGGAACATATCCAGCGGGTCTATGAGCTGTGCGATCGCAATGTGTCTGAAACCGCACGCAGGCTGAACATGCACCGCCGCACCTTGCAACGCATCTTGGCCAAGCGCAGCCCGCGTTAAAGGCTGCGTTTGAGCCAGGCAATAAAGGTCGTCAGCTTTGCAGAGCCCGCGGTCTGGGGTCTGACAAGATAATAGCCGTGCCGTTTGCAATGGATCCGCTTGATACATACCAAGCGGCCCTCGGCGATATCCGCATCAACAAGTGATTCGGCCTGAATTGTGAGGCCTAGCCCGGTACGCGCAGCCGCCAAAACCAGAGAATTTGTGGCAAAACGGGTGATGGTCGACTGTGCCAGATCAAGCCCTTGCAGTTTTAAGATATGTTCAGGCTCCATGATTTGCCGCTGCAAAAGCCATGGCGCCGACAACAGGTCTTCGGGGCTTTTAACTGCAAGCGTTCCCATCAATTCTGACTGGCCAACAATACAATACCCCGCGCCCACCAGTTTTTCGACCAGCAAGCCGGTCCAAGCGCCCTGTCCAAACCGAATGGCCAAATCGATGTCCCCAGCCACCAGATCAACCAATTTGGTCGAGGGGTTCAACGACAGCTCAACTTCAGGGTGTTCGGCCCAAAAACTGCCCAAGCGCGGCATCAACCAATTTTCTGCAAACCCGGGTGTCAGCGTAATTTGCAAAGGCCGGGCCTCGTGGTCGGCTTTTACCGAGCGAATACCGCCCGCAATGGTTTTAAAGCCGTCCTGCAGTGCTTTTGACAAATCGCTTCCGCTGGGGGTCAGACGCATCCCATTGCCTTCACGGTAAGCCAGCTTAACCGTGAGAAAATCTTCCAAATACCTGATGTGCTGGGCGATCGCGGCATGGGTCACATTTAGCTCCCGTGCTGCAGCGGACAACCCCCCTAAGCGCGCCATAGCTTCAAATGCGCGCAGGGCTGACAGCGAGGGAATTGGTCTCCAGTCCATCTGATACCTGTTAGTTATAGTTACATAAGGAAATTATAATAGAGTCGCAAGAATGGGTAAAGGGTCTTAGATATATAGCATTCAAATATGCATAAGGACCAAAAATGTTAAATATTTTTGCCACCAGCCTTCTGACGGCAAACCGAAACTCACATCTCTATCAGACCGAAAAAAGCCCCCCGAGGCCGAGCCAGGTATCTCAATCAGATTTAGATCTTTTTCGCAAGGATTTGTCTAAAAACCCTCTGACTGGGTTCTTTTCTAGGAACTTGTGGCAAACATATGCCCAAAGACAATCAGACCAGGATAAAACCACTGACTTGGGCGATCCCAAGCCAAGGCAACAGCCTGCGCCAAAGTGGTCGGCGCCGGATTGGTGGCACCAAAATCGTCAAGGTCGGCCAGAGATAAAATGCCCAAAAAGGCGTTGGACACTGTGCTGCTGATTTGCAACCTCAGACCG